>Ga0210406_10004422_pt1 | contig 15059 bp, 16 predicted proteins | sample IncBWC30MmetaG_FD_155454 | JGI IMG/M metagenome (GOLD analysis project Ga0210406, IMG submission 155454) | Forest soil microbial communities from Barre Woods Harvard Forest LTER site, Petersham, Massachusetts, United States - Inc-BW-C-30-M | ecosystem: Environmental > Terrestrial > Soil >... | reverse complement strand
CCGGACCCGGCGCATCCCCCGCCAACCCCTCGCGAACCCGCTTCTGCCGCTCCATCAGGAAATACATCTGTGCCCGCAGCGCCGCCCCCGGCTTCTCCGCATAAAACTCCGCCAGAAACGGATTGTCTTCGCAATCGTAAATCCGCCGCGCGTGCAGCCGCTCCGCCAGGATCCGCGCCAGCGTCGTCTTGCCCACCCGCAGCGGCCCTTCAATCACAATAAACCGCGGAGCCTGCGGTCCCCGCTGGGGTATCCGCGCCCGTTTCGCCGAAGACGATTCCGATCCCGCCATATCACCTCGCTTCGCCCTCCACCCGCCAATTGCGCGCGATTATAGCAGTTCTTCTCGCCCTGAGATGATCGAAGGGCTTGCCCTTAGGCCGGCCGAAGGGCCCCGTCAATTTCCGCACCCGTTCCTGTAGGGGCGGCTTTGCGCTGCCGCCTGAAGCATGGGCTTCGCCTGTGCTCTTGGGCTTGCTCTTGGTTTTTCCCTGGGTGCCCCACACGCCGGTGTTGCGTGTGGGCTCTTGGGTTCGGTCCTCGTAGGGGCGGCTTCTTGCCCTGAGCATCGCAAAGTGTTACGCCGCCCTCTTGTCTTCTTACTCCATAGGGGCTCGGCTTTTTGTAGGGGCTGGGCTTGCTTGCCCTGAGTCCGTCCGAAGGGCCCAGCCCGCTCTTCGCTTATGTAGCGCTGGCTTTCATGCCAGCGCCCCTTCACCTGTCGCGCCCCACATCCGAATCCGTTGTGCTTCATTAGTTATCGTACTGATATTTGACTCTCTAGTTTGCATGCTGCACCCTAACCTCAAGGAATTCTGTCGCCGCTGCTCGCCATCAAGATACGATCAGCCTCGGGTGATTCCCCGTAACTCGAAAGTAGCGCCTACCTCCCCAATACACGCCTCCTTGTAACTCCTTCCTTTTCAGCACATCCAAAACTGATACATAACAACCAACTTCATCCCCCTTTGAAATCAATCACTTTCAAAAAACAGGGGGGAGGGCGAGTAACCACTCCATCATCGTTCTGGACCCGCCCTAAAGTACTATTCAAAACGTGACCAATGGGCCAGTGACACCTGTACCCTGGTACAGGTAAGCTTCCCACGTTGCAGCCCACCGCATCTTCACCACGGTCTGCAAAACTGAGGTGCTCTTTGTTACTATCCGCCGCTCTTCTCCTGATGTGGCTACCGAACTCCGATGGCACCAAACCGCCCGCAACCGATTCTCCGCTCCTCGCCAAAGCGGTCGCCTCAGAATCTTCCAAAGCCTCCACGGCGCGTCTCGCCCTCCCGGAAGCTCCCACCGCCAAATCCGAAGCCACCGCTGAGTCGAGTTCCATTGCCATCAAGCCGTTCTCGAGTGCTGCTATCAAACCGGCCATGGAACGTCCCGTGCCCACGCCGCGTCAACAAAAACTCTGGTACACCTTCATGGCCGTCGGCCACAGCGCCGCCGCCTTCGACGCCTACTCGACTCGCCGCGCCATCTCCGGCAACTACGGCACGGAAGGCAACCCGCTGCTACGCCCCTTTTCTCACTCCAATGCGATCTACGCCGCCACACAAGTCAGCCCGGCTGTGATGGATTACGTCGGCCGCCGGCTGATGACCAGCAGCCACCCGACGCTTCGCCGTCTCTGGTGGGTTCCTCAAGTTGCGGGCGCCAGCTTCTCTTTCGGCGCCGGTATGCATAACTACGCACTTACTCAATAACGTTCTTCCCTCTCTCTTCCCGTTCGGCCTCCGCAATTTCTTTGCGGGGGCCTGATGACTCTCCCGCCCTCTCTTCCATCTCTCTCTCCCACGCGCCTCTTTCTGCGCTATAGTATTTTCATCCCGCCCGCCTCAGTTTCGTCGCGCAAGTTCTTTGCGACACTTTTTGGGTGGGCGGGTTAAGATTCTTTGCTCTGGGAAATTATCGCCGCGGCGCCGTGGGGGCGCTGTTACGAGAGGCGGAGGACAATCGGTATGAAGAAGCCAATCTTGGGAATGGCGATCATCTTGGGGTCTGCCTGTGCCGTCTGCGCGCAACAAGCCAGCAACGCCCCATCCGCCGAACGCAGCACGCAGAACGCCGCCGCCGCTTTCAGCGACACCAGCGCCGCCCAGGCCAACCTGTTGGAGACCAGCAACAGCGAGTCGCGCAGCTTCGCCCTCGCCGCACCAGCCGATCCCGCTCCGGTTCCCGCCGCACCGGCTCCCAAACCCAATTTCGTCTATGGTAATCGCGATGATTACCGCTGGCAGTTAGGCCTCGGCGGCCAGTATTTCCGCTTCCAGTCGAACATTATCAACGCCAGTCTCGGCGGCACCAACACCACGGTCAGCTATTTCACGAACGGCTGGCTCGCCGTCGAGGGCAACATCGTCACCGGGTTTGCTCCCGCTATCAACGTCAACGAGCACGTGAAGTATCTCGGCGGCGGAGGCGGAATCCGCCTCGCCGGCCGCCGCAATCGATTCGAGCCCTGGGTCCACGCTCTGGTGGGCGGCGCGCACTTGCAACCCGGAACCGCCGGCAACAGCCGCAACGCGTTTTCCGTGCAAGCGGGCATTGGCCTCGATTACCGCCTGCACTCCCGGTTTTCTATCCGCGGCGAAACCGACTGGGTTTACACCACCTTCTTCAACCAGACCCAAAACAATTTCCAGGCCGCCCTCGACGTCGTATTCCACTTCTAACCGCCGCGCGCTATCCTTCGCTCCACGCCACAATTGTCAGGAAATCGCCGATCTTCCGCGCTCGTTCGCAGCGCATCCGCGCCTTCCTGGATCTGTTCTCTTCGACGCCAGGAAGCTCAAGAAACCGCCGCGTTTCATTGACACTCCAACATCCTCTTCGCTACACTTTTCAGGTAACGCTTCGTTCCTACCTACGCGGTTCCCCGGTAGCTCAATGGTAGAGCATTCGGCTGTTAACCGAAGGGTTGCTAGTTCGAATCTAGCCCGGGGAGCCAAATCTTTCAATTAGTTAGACCGAATAACGGAATCTGCGTTTTCAGATTGTGCCCTATTTTGTGCCCCATCCATCTCAAAGCTGTCTGCCGATAGGGTTTCCATAGCCCGCCTCTGCGCGGCCTGTCCGATGTGGCCGTATCGACGGGACATTCGGACTGTCGTGCTCGCGCTCCATCCCATCACCGAAGCGACCACCGAGAACGGAATCCCGCCTTCCAGCATTCGTGTACACCCCGTGTGCCGCAGATCGTGAAAACGGCAAGTCACACTGGCTACTTTCTTCGCAGTTTCCCAAGCTTCTTTCCAGCGGCCAATCGGCCTTGTCGGGTCGGTGTTGTGCACACAAGCTTGCGTCGAGCCCTTGCGCTCGTCCTTACGCTGAGCCAAGCCATACTTCTCATAGGGAAAGACGCAGTGCATTGGCTGGCGGTCGGGGAAGAGGCATGCCCAGAATTTTAATACCGTGAGCGCACGGTCGTTCAGGAACAGGACCCGTCCGGCTCCAGCTTCTGTCTTCGAAGCTCCCACAGTTATTGAGCGCCCAGCGAAATCAACCTGGTTCCACCTTAAGAGGCGAAGCTCGGAATAACGCATACAGCTGTTGAGCGCAAGCACTACCGCCGTGTAGAGCGATCTCGAACGGCTCGATTGGCATGCTGAAAGAAGGGCAATCTCTTCCTTTCCACTTATAGCGCGCCCTTTGTCCTCGGACACGCGAAGCATACGCACATCCTGTTGGATCGCAAACCACAGGCGGTTCTTGCGCAGAACGGCCCGGAGAGTACCAATCTCCAGATTGATGGTTTTGGGGGCGGCGGCTTCGTGCTGGCGGGAAGACTGATACTTGGCAACATCTTCCCCATGAATGTCACAAATTAGCATCTTGCCAAAGAACGGGTTGAGGTGTTTCAGATTTGCCTGTTCAATCTCCACGGTTCGCGGAGACAGGTGAGCTTTCTTCGTGCTGAGCCAATTTTCGGCGGCAACAACGAACAATTTCGCGGAAGTTTGCCGCTCGATTCTATTAAACCCCTGTTCCAATTGTCTGCGCTGAGCACGCTCTGCCTCACGTGCAACGCTCTTAGAGTTGCTCTTCGAGGATTCTCTGATCGTTTGACCTGCAAATCGGAATTTGAACCACCACACGTCTCCACGCTTATAGACGCTCACTTTGGTTCTCCCTTTTTTGGCCGCCCGCCCTTCTTACCGTTTTCCCTCGCAATTGTACGGATGCGCTCAATCCCAAGACGTTCGACCCGGACTGCGTAACTGCGCTTTCCAAGCCAACTTGTGAATTTTTGTAGCTCTGCCTGATTCATATGTATATCCTAAACAGTTTAGGTTACATTGTCAAGCACGAAGTGGTAGAATCTGCGTGCGGCCACGCTGCGCGATTTGTGGAACCCTACTTCCAGGCGTGGATCACGGTTAGTTCAAAACAGAAGCCGCGTGGAGCTGACGATGGGCAAGAACAGGAAAGCCACCAACGCACCCGAGGGAAAGAAACCGCAACTGAATCCTTGGGGCCACTTCCGCGCTCCGGTTCCCGTCGAATTGGGACACGGCGGAGTCAAATTCGTTCGGCGCCAGAATGGGCAGACTTACGCGCTGCCATGTGAAGGCGACAGCGCCAGCAATACGGTGAGTGCAGTGCGGAGTAGCTATAACATCCTTTCCCTCGAACTACCGCAGATTTATAGCCGCGTTAAGGAGACGGGCGGCCAGATCGAAGGAACGGAATTACGCGAGCAATTCCAGGATTCCCCGCTCGTCGCCGTGACGGATAAAGACGACTGGAATGATTGGGCTAGGGGTTTCTCTCCCCAAAATCCTCAAAAAGGCAGGCCTAAGAGCGCAGCGCTCACGTTTCTCGAGAAAAAGATGTCATTGGACCGCGCTACAATAAAAAGCTACCTGAGCTTGGCTAAAAGGCCGTCGAAGCAATAAAAGTAACTATTTTCAACCTCAAGCAACCCAGATCAACAACAATCAACGAAATTCCCTCCACCCGCATAAACACAGGCGATTCTGCTCATTTCGTCAGTTATGAACATGCCTCCCTCAGTCCACCGTTGCTTGCTATTTTCGGGGATGATTACCTTGCAAGTACGACAGGGAAGGACAAATGCAGGAACAACTTTTGACTGTGAAAGAAGCTGCGGCAAGAACCGGCCACAAAGAGGCCACCTGGAGGGCATGGATTCTGCTCAGAAAGGTGCCCTACCACAAATTAGGCCGTTCAATTCGCATCGCGGAAAGCGATTTGATACGAATGATCGAAGAGTCTCGAATTCCGGCGCGGGAGCGGCAATGAACGCAAGATTCACCTATGAAGATGTCGCACACGCTGCGCTGGGCGAGCCGGCAAAGCGCGAAGGTGCGGAGATACTTTATCGCTGCCCCCGCCCGGAGCGCCACACGAACGGAGACGTTCATCCGAGTCTCAAAGTCAATACGAGGAAAGACACCTGGGCTTGCTTCGTCTGCGGTGCGAGCGGCACGGCCTGGGCATTGGCCGCATTCGTCTCACGCGTAGAACCTGGTGACAAACAAGCTGTAAAGGTATGGCTTCAGGGGCGTGGCTTGGTGAATGGCAAAAGCGAACAGGTTGATGCCGGCGGGCCCAAAAAGTCCAAGCGGATGATTGTCGCAACCTACGATTACGCCGATGAGAAAGGCACGCTACTTCACTGCAAGGATCGTTGGGAACCGAAAGGCTTCAGTCAGCGCAGGCCTGACGGTAACGGTGGGTGGATCGGGGATCTCAAAGGTGTCCGCCGCGTGCTTTACCGGCTCCCTGAAGTGACCGCCAGCGAGGACGTTCTTGTTGTCGAGGGTGAGAAAGACGCAGACACGGCGAGAGAAAGGCTGGATCTTTGCGGCACAACGGGAGGAAGCGCCGCAGATAAGTGGCTCGATGAATACACAGCAGCCCTTGCAGGAAAGGACGTGGTGGTCATCCCTGATGCCGACGAACCAGGACGGAAGAAGGCGCGGATCATCTGTCAGGCTCTGTCGGCCAAAGCCAGGTCTGTCCGTCTACTGGAACTGCCGGGCGCGAAGGATTTGACTGAGTGGGTGGAGCACGGCGGAACGGCAGACGCGCTCGTCAATTTAGTCGCCAACACGCAAGTATACAACTCGGAAGTAATGGACGGCGCCCAATTGCTCGATGACCTTGCGGCCTACATTCGCCGCTTCGTGTCGCTTTCTGAGTCTCAGACCCGAGTTGCCGCCGCTTGGGTCGTGCACACCCACACGTTCAACGCAGCGGATGCGACGCCCTATCTGGCGATCACGTCGGCCGAGAAACAGTCTGGCAAGACGAGGCTACTGGAGGTGCTTGAAACCCTCGTTGAAAATCCCTGGTTCACAGGAAGAGTTACGGCCGCCGTTCTGACGAGGAAGATTGACGCGAACCGGCCGGCCTTGCTTTTGGACGAAAGCGACGCTGCATTTGGTGGCGAGAAGGAATACGCGGAAACACTGCGAGGGGTTCTAAACACAGGGCACCGGCGCGGCGGAACGTCATCCTGCTGCGCAGGGCAAGGCGCGAATATCACCACTAAGGACTTTTCCACGTTCTCTCCGAAGGCGATTGCTGGAATCGGAAAACTACCGGATACCGTCGCAGACCGTGCGGTCCCGATTCGTCTCAAGCGTGCGGCGCAGGGCGAACGGGTTGAGCGATTCCGACGTCGTGACATCGAGAGTGACGCTGCCAGGCTGAAGGCGCAGATCGAGGCATGGGGTGGCGGGATCGTTTCCATGTTGCGTGACGCACGCCCCGAACTTCCCGAAGAACTAACTGATCGGCAGCAGGATGGCGCCGAACCGCTACTTGCAATCGCGGATGCAGCCGGGGGAGCTTGGCCCCAAGCCCTCCGGCGGTCGCTGGTTGCGCTCTGCGCCGAGGCGCAGGTGGCCGACAGCTCGATCCGTGTGCAACTCCTGAAAGACGTTCAGCAAGTCTTCGATGCTCGCGGCATTGACCGATTCGCGTCTGTCGATCTTGCCGCCGCACTGTACGAAATCGAAACCTCTCCTTGGGCCGAGTGGTCTCACGGGAAGCCGATTACGCCAGGGAAGCTCGCACGGCTGCTTTCCTCCCATGACATCAAACCGCATAGCGTTCGCATTGGCGACAAAACTCCAAAAGGGTATCAACGAGAGGACTTTGAAGATGCGTGGGCCAGGTATCTGCGGATTGCTACCGTTACATCGCCCCACCCCGCTAACGAAAGTGCAACAGCCGCAACGCCGTTCATTTCACTAGGGATAGAGTCAAAATCAAAACGCAACGTGGAAGACGATGTTGCGGATCAAAATTCGCAAAAGCCAGCGTCCAATGGGCCTTGTGGCGGTGTTGCATTTTCAGGCCCCCCTACAGGTGGGAAACGAGTCGTTGAGGTGGAAGTATGAGTGTTGCTGAGAGCGTAATTGACCGTATTGAATGTGCGGGTGGAGAGTTGGGACTGATTGGTGAGCGAATTCGCGTCCGGCTGCCAGAGGATGCGGTTCACTTACTTGACGAGTTGCGAGCGCACAAGGACGAAGTGCTTGCGCTGCTAAGGAGACGCGGGGCAATTCCTGAAATGCCGCCGGGGGTGGGGCTGGTGCAATGGCAGCCGAAATCAGCCCCCGTGATCCTGACGCAGTTCTCGGTCGTGACAGAAGTGGACCGGTTCATCCGCATGACTCTTTTAGAACTGAAAGCCGCACTCAGCGGGAAGCGGTGGCAATCTGGCCATTGGAGCGCGCGCGATCTTGTCGACCGGCTGGAGCAATGCGGAGTGCGAGTAGAGATCAAATCTGACAAAAATCTAAACCTTTAGATTCTTTGGAAGGAGGAAGGCACAAAGTGAAGATCGAGGATCACGAAACACAGAAAAGCACACGTGCAGCGAGCGGTCGGAAGCCCAAGCACGAATCGCGCGCGGCAGAGTTGCGCCAGAATCTCGTAGCATGGAAGCAGACCCCTGAGTCGATGCGACCATCGCTCCGAGCATTCGCCGGCGAGCTCGGCACTTCGCATCAGATGCTGGCGCACTATCTCGATGGGTTGGACAGATGGCAAGCCGAGGAGCGAGCAAAGCAAATCCGTTCACGTGCTCAGGCCGAGGGCCGCGAGATGACGATTCGGGAATGCTACTACGCCATAGTACTTCCGGGATTATCCCGCAAGATCCAGCAGCTGAGGCAGGCTGCCAGACGCGGCCCTCTGAACCACTGGCAGATCAGAACATTGAAGCTGCTCGCGACGCAAGGATTCTCAGCAGCGAACGAGATCCTAGGGACGTGCCGGCAAATGACACCGCAGGAAGAGCGGCAAGCCCGCGCTTCCGAAAGAGCAGCCGTGTTTGCTTCTGCGGCGTCCGACACCATCGCGCGTATCAGGAAAGAGGCTGAACGCGGCCCATTGAGCCAGCAGGACGTCGTGAGACTAGAATTCTTTGCTCGCCGCAGATATCCGGGAGCAAAAGAGCTTCTTAAGAAGTGCTCGGTGATGAAGCCGAAGACGGCGGAATTAACCCCAAAATCAACCATGAACGCTGTCTGCGTCAACAAGGTGCCCAATGACCACTGAATCGGCTGCGGGCCTGATCTTGGCGGAAGGGGCTGAATCCAAAATGGTCGAGTTAACGATGACCGACCCAGAGCCCGAAGAGATCGAGCGATTGGCCGATCGCGCTTGGCTCCTAGCGCTCGGAACGTTTCACCGGAAGGTCTGCGTTGGGAAGCTGGACCTCAAAGGCGAGCTTGAAATCCTTGGTGAAGAGCTTGCTCGAGTAAGGGCTGCCGGGGAACCTCTCGAGGAGTTGGACGCCTTTCTCGATAAGCACGGCATCCGCGTGCCCGTGAAGGCCATGCAGCCGGAGGTCGACCCAACTAGCAAACAGATTCTCGACTATTTGGCCGAGACCAATGAACCGCGCACGCGCGTGGAGATCGAAGACCATGTTGAGGGCCGGACAGCCCACAAGCGCACGGCGCTGAAAAACCTTTGCACTACCGGAAAGGTCGTGAAGGCCGGCACGGGCGTCAAAGGCAATCCTTTGCACTACGGCCTGGCGATTAAAGGGGGCGGGAACAACAATCTAAAATGAGCGGAAAAGCTGCATGAACCCTAGCTGTATCCTTGTTCCCGAGCGGTTACCAAGCGTGCGGTTGGAACGTTTTAAAAGGCTGACGACGTTCAAAACCAGCAAAATAATTTGCCACTTGTGGCTTCTCCACCCGCTGAGTTTTAGCTAAGCCATTTAGAATCATTGCGGGTAAAACGGAGAACAGCTGGTAACTCCGCAAGAACGAGGGGGAGAGGGAGGGAGAAATGGCATCACTTTATCGGCCGGAGTCTCGTAGTGATCCCTACGATGCCTCGATGGAAAACTTAGCAAAAGCGAGGTCGAGCACGAAGTGGCATCCGCCGCGGCCGTGGCGCAGCAAGGACGAAAGCCTCATGATCAAGCGATTCGTGCTGTGGTGGCACACCTGCCGTGACAACGGAAGGCCATCCGCGCGCTCTTGGGCCCGACAATTAGGCATTTCTCACGTCTGGCTCCTAAGGATTGTTCGGGCATTGAAGGAAGATCCGGAAGAGGTGCGGCGTCTACAGGCCTATGGTGATCCCACGCTGGCACAACTCAGTCTTGCCCAACAATACACGCGAGAAATGGAAGAGCATGGCGAGTTGCGCCCGCGCGGCAATCGAGGCCGGCGCGGCTAATAGCCAGGATCTCATCGCTCACGGATGACGGGATTGAATAACTTGGCCCCTTGATTCGAAGCTAGATTCTTCCCAGAGCAGTTTTCCGATTTGCTCAGAATCTAGTATTTGTGGGCAGTCTAAAGTTCAGACTTTTGCCTCAGCAAGTCCAACCCCAATGCGGCGCAATACTGCAACACCAACACTGGGAACGCTACCCGAGATTTTAAGGGTCTGACAAAGGTTTGATACTATTGCGTGCTCCCGTGAGCTGGTAGCGTCTCAGATGCTCCCGGAGTCGATGCCCGGCATGGTGCCCTTTGGATTCTAAAGTTTAGAATTCCACGCTCACCAACTACAGCAACACGATCTCAGACCCTATAATTGCTAACAAACGCTGACTTCATAAGCGATAAGCGCTGAACTCGCGCCGTTGTATAAAACACGGGAACGATTGGAAAACATCTGCCTTTAGTGACCGCTACGTTGTGAGTAGATTGGGATTAGCCGAGGTCGGGCTCGAAATTGACTTCATGTCTTTAGCAGGTAACTCTGCCGAAGGTAGGAAAGGCCGCGAATGGCCGACCCCATGGGCCTACTAGTCCGATGCTCTATCCAGCTGAGCTACGGGCGCTCTCCTTGAAATTTAATACGATTCCCGATAATTAGAACAGGCAGTCGAACGGAGGTTGCAACAGTCAGCCGGCCGAGGTGCCAACTTCTTGACATCATTTAAATAACTGATACAAGAGAGTTAACGATCCAACCAGTCGAGGCGAACGCTGAAGGGTTGAGGTACTTCTCCGGATGGTTTTGGCTTCGCGTATCGTTTATAGACTGCTTTCGCTGGCGCTCCTGTTCACTATTGCAGTCGGCGGTATACTTCTTTTTTTTGCTCCCCCACTGAATGCGCAGTCCTCAAATGCCTCGCTGACGGGGCGAATAACCGACTCGAGCAAAGGTGTTGTCCCCAATGCGCTGGTTGCGGCGATCAACACCGGCACGCGCGTCCACTACGAGACGATTACGAATGCCACTGGAAGTTACTATGTAACCGACCTGCCGCCGGGGACCTACCGGATCGAAGTGGAAAAGGTTGGTTTCAAGGCGGTCATCAAGTCGGATCTCGTTCTCCACGTCCAGGACGCGCTGGAAATTAATTTTGAGATGGTGCTGGGCTCGGCGTCGGAAAGCGTGACAGTGCGGGGCGGAGTGGCGCCGCTGGACACGGAATCTTCGACGATAGGCACTGTGGTGGAGCAGCGCAAGGTGAATGAGTTGCCGCTGAATGGCCGCAACGTATTTAACCTGATCGAGCTGGCCGCATCGGTCGTACCACAGGGGAGTTCCACCGGCACACCGGTCGGCGTGAATCCGTTTGGGTGGGGCAACTACCAGGTGAATGGATCGTTTGGGAATGAGAGCGCTGAATTTCTTGACGGCCAGCCGCTGAACATCGGCTACATCAATCTGCCCGTCCTGATTCCCACGCAAGACTCGATCCAGGAATTTCGCGTGCAGACCAGCAATTTGGGCGCGGAATGGGGCAAGTTTTCCGGTGGCGTAACCAATCTGAGCACCAAGGCGGGTGCGAGCTCCATCCACGGCGAGGCTTACGAGTATCTGCGAAACAAAATCTTTAACGCGAACGATTTCTTTTTGAATTCGGTTGGCCGGCCAAGACCTCCCTGGGTGCAGAACCAGTTTGGAGCGAACGCCGGCGGGCCCCTGAATATTCCTCACTTCGGAGGCAAGAACAAGACGTTCTGGTTCGCCAGTGGAGAGGGATTCCGGTTGCGGACGAGCGAACCTTTCACTGCTACGGTTCCGGACACAAACGAAAGAGCGGGCATTTTTTCGGAAATCTGCAAATCGGGCTTCACGGCGGGCATTTGCAACGATCGAGGCGTGAACGCAAACGGCAAGCCGGTGGTGATCGATCAGATTTACGACCCTTGTGGAGGAAACGTGAACGCGCTGGGCGCTTGTCCGGGGAGTACCGCGACTCCGACTCCGTTCCTGAACAACATAATTCCCAAGGATCGGATCAACTTTACTTCCATGAAGCTTCTGGACCTTTGGCCCGGGCCGACGAACCCCGGCGCGACGACGAACAATTTCACAACCGCTGCGCCCACCGGCGGGGATCACAATCAATTCGTCGGACGCCTGGACCACAGCGTCACCAGCAAACAGCGGCTGTTCTTGCGCTTTAACTATTGGCACGTTCTGGATTTGCCGATCGATCCACTGGGAACCGGACTTTGCGCCGACCGCTGTGCCGAGGACTATCACACCTATGCGACCGCCGCGGGATATACCTACAACGTCACGCCAACAACAGTATTGGGACTCAATGCGAGCGTCAGCCGGTTCACATATAACCGGACCCCGAAGAACACGGATTTCGATCTGACATCCATCGGTTGGCCGGCGAGTTATAACCAGTCCGTACCCGCCCAGATGCGCACGCCGCCGACGCCCTGCGTGGCCAACTTCGCCGACAACATCATGTGCACCCAGGGCCAGAGCTTCATTCAGGACCGCAATACGCAGTTTTACGTGTCGCCGAGCATCTCGATGTTGCGAGGCCACCATCAATTTCATTTCGGCTTCCAGTTAGAGGTCGGGCGGGACAATTATTCGCAATCGAATATTGCGAGCGGGGCATTTGATTTCTGCGTGTCCGGCCAAGCGTGCTTCACTTCCCTTCCCGGTGTTTCCGGGACGGGATTGTCGTTCGCCGATTTTCTACTGGGGTATGCCGACAATTTCAATAACCTTGAAAACCATTTTTTTGCACAAGCGGTGGTTCCTTCCTTCACGGCGGGCCAGCAGATTTATCGCGCGTTGTATTTTGACGACTCCTGGCGGGCCACACGCAGGCTCACTCTGAATCTTGGCCTGCGTTATGACCTGCCGGGGCCGTGGTCGGAGCGCTTCAATCGCCTATCGTATTTCGACCCGAAGGCAACGAACTACCTGACTCAGTTTCTTCCTGCTGGGTCGCCTCCAGTGCTCGGGGACGCTTTTTTGGTCAGCCCCGGCAATCGCAACAATCTTCCGCTTAAAAAGTTGGATTTCTCTCCACGGATTGGTTTTGCCTACAGCATCGATTCGAAGACGGTGGTCCGCAGCGGATACGGAATTTTCTGGATACCGGACTACGTTTCATTCAGCCTGAATCCGCTGAACGACATGGTCAACGGCGGGGCAACAACGTATACCGGAACGGTGGATGGGACCCACCCGGTAAACACCATTGCGCTGCCCTTCCCGGCGGGGATTGCGCAGCCGCCCGGACGAAGCCTCGGCACAATGGGCACGCAGCAGTTCCTGACGCAGGTGGTTCAGTCCATCACGGAAGTAAATCCCGGCAATCACCCGCAGGGCTATGTCCAACAATGGAACCTCGATTTGCAGCGGGAACTTCCTCTGGGCTTCTTTATGTCCGCAGCTTATGTCGGCTCCCGTGGAACGCATCTGGCGCAATATTCCCAGCAGATCAACCAGATATCAGACGCGTTGCTGGCGCAGGCGGCGGTGCAGGTGAACCCTTCGCTTCCGAATCCTAGACAAAATGTCACGTTGGTGCAGCCGACACCGAATCCATTTTTCATCAATGGCCAGGCGTTGGCGCTTGCGGGTCCGACGACGACAGTTGGACAGCTGCTCCGGCCATTTCCCCAGTACGCGGGCGTGCAACTTGCCGGACAGGGATCCTATGACAGCATCTACCACTCGTTTCAGCTTACGGTACAACGGCGTTTTGCGGATGCCGGATCGTTGCTGGTTGCGTATACCAACGCGAAACTGATTAGTGATACGGATACGCTAACGGCCTGGGTGGAGCCGGGTGTGGGAAGCATTCAGGACAACAACAATCTGCGTGGAGAACGCTCGTTATCTTCGCAGGACGTTCCTCAGCGCCTGGTTATCAGCTACGTTCTGGACCTGCCATTTGGCAAAGGCAAAAGATATCTGTCTGGTGCACAAGGATGGATGGACAAAATCGTGGGAGGATGGGGAGTCGACGGTGTAACGATTTTTCAGCGAGGCTTCCCGCTGGTCTTTACGAACGGCCAGGTGAATGGCACGACGCTGTTTGGGGGCGGCTCGCGGCCGAACGTGATTCCGCGATGCGTCGCCGGCGGTTCCATCCCGCGAATTGCGGAATGGTTCAATGCAGCATGTTTGACGGCGCCGCCCGATTTTGTGTTTGGGAACGAGCCGCGAGTAGACCCCCGGCTACGAGCCCAGGGGATCAGTAACTTTGATTTCGCGGTCTTTAAGAGGGCACGGTTTGGGAGCAATGAACGGCTGGGACTGGAGTTCCGGACAGAGTTCTTCAACATCTTTAATAGGACGCAATTCGCGCCGCCAAACACGGTCTGCTGCACGGCAAACAATCCGAATTTCGGGGTAGTAACAAGTACCGCGACGGGGACGAATCCGAGGCTGGTCCAGTTCGGGTTGAAATTCCTGTTTTAGGCGTCCTGGCAGGCAGTCCGTTCTTATTTATATTAATACGTCTCCCAAGCTGGCCTTGTACCAGAAACAAAGACACTAGCGCGCATTGAAAATTCTTCTCTTCGGTCCGTATGTTGGTGTATTGTCTTGAAATCATCGGGGCTTCGTCGGGGGAGCTCGCCGATGCCACGGTCGTTTTATCGCTGGCATCGCCAACAGGCCGTCCACTAGGAATCAAGCCATGAGTACTTCGCCGCAACGACGTGCGCTCACGCTTCCCGTTGCCCTGGCTCGGAGCCAGGCGCGACCGGCCACACCGCCAGAACTCACAGAACTCCATCTATCCAGCGATGACGAAGCCATGCTTCGCCTGCAAAGAAACGATGCGACGGCCCTGGAAATTTTGTTTGACCGGTATGCCCGTCTGGTCTTTAGAATTGCCCTCGGAGTGGTCCGTGACCGTGGTGAGGCCGAAGATGTGGTTCAGGAGTGTTTTTTCCATTTATACAGGAAGTGCTTCCTTTACGATGGGGCGAAGGGAACGGTAAAGAACTGGGTCCTCCAGATTGCGCTCCATCGAGCACTGGACCGCAGGGCCCATTTGGCGCGCAGAGGATTTTATGTTGGTACAGACACGGGCTCACTTGACGATACATTGTTGGGAGAGACAGACCTGGACCGCGAGATCGGTGCGAAACTCAACCGAATCCAACTGGAGAAGGCATTTGACGAGCTGCCGGAGAGCCAGCGCGTCACTTTGGAGTTGTTCTATTTCGAGGGATTTGACTTGCGGGAAATCAGCCGCAAACTGAACCAACCCTTGGGAAATACGCGGCATCATTTCTACCGCGGATTGGAGCGCCTGCGTAAGAGCGCGTTTGTGCAGAGGCTTCGGGAAACGAAACAATGCTAAGGTTCCA
>Ga0210406_10004421_pt1 | contig 15059 bp, 13 predicted proteins | sample IncBWC30MmetaG_FD_155454 | JGI IMG/M metagenome (GOLD analysis project Ga0210406, IMG submission 155454) | Forest soil microbial communities from Barre Woods Harvard Forest LTER site, Petersham, Massachusetts, United States - Inc-BW-C-30-M | ecosystem: Environmental > Terrestrial > Soil >... | reverse complement strand
GACTGTCCTCCGCTGCGATCTCCCCTTCCGCCAGTTGCGACCGCACGGGCCGCCACAACGTGGCAGTGCGGAACGCGACCAGGAGGGACTCCGAGCCGCCATTACTTCCATGCGACGACAAACTTCGGGCCGCGTGTTTCTGGGCGGTCATTCGTACGGAGGAAGGCAGGCAACGATGCTGGCCGCGTCGCAACCTGGCCTCGTCGATCAGCTCCTGCTGCTCTCGTACCCGCTCCACCCACCACAGCGGCCCAGTGAGTTACGGACGGAGCACTTCCCACGCCTCCAAACCCCTGCGATGTTCGTCCACGGCACTCGGGATGGATTCGGTTCCATCGAAGAATTGACGGCGGCGTTGACGCTCATCCCCACACGAACCGAACTGCTTCCGCTCGCCGGTGCGGGGCACGAACTCGTGACGAAGCGGAATCGTGATGACGTATCGAAGAGAGTGGTGGAGGCCTTCCGGTTATTCACATACGAGGCGAAAGCTTGATCGGGGTTTTCTGTATCTCAGACGTTTACTTCAAAGCGGTCAAGCTTACGCCACTTGTAAATCGCAATCGAGATGATCCAGCTGACAGCAAATAGTCCAACGATGAAGTAGCCGAGCGTGCCGAAGTTGTCGTTCAGCCTGCCGACAAAATTCCAGAATCGTCCCGTCAGATGGAACTGCTCTGCCACAAGTCCGAGTGCTTCGATTCCGCCGACTGCGAAGGCGACCACAACCGACACCATGGTGATGGTGATGTTGTAGTAGAGCTTGCGAATGGGTTTCACGAACGCCCAGCCATAAGCCCCCAGCATCAATATGCTATCCGTCGTGTCGATCAGCGACATACCCGCAGCGAAGAGGGCTGGAAATACGAGAATCGACCAGAGCGACAGTCCCTTGGACGCTTCTGCAGCCGAGATGCCCAGCACCCCGATCTCGGTGGCAGTGTCGAATCCAAGGCCGAACAAGATGCCCAACGGATACATATGCCAGCTTCGCGTGATCATATTAAACATTGGGCGGAAGAGGCGCGCGAGCAGCCCACGATTGCCCAGAAGCATATCGAAGTCCTCTTCGACATAAGGCTCCCCGCGCCTGACGCGCAGGAACGCACTATAGACCGATCGAAGGACCACAAGATTGACCAACGCAATCGCAAACAGAAACAGCGTCGAGACGAGCGTGCCGATCACTCCTCCGATATGTCTGACTGCGTCGATGCGGTGATGCAAGGCAAGCGCCGCAGCCGCAATTCCAGCCGAACCCAACACAACGATCGTAGAGTGTCCCAGCGAGAACATGAGTCCCACTGCAACGGGACGTTTACCCTCCTGCATCAGTTTGCGGGTGACGTTGTCGATCGCTGCGATATGGTCCGCATCCACTGCATGGCGAAGTCCGAGACTATAAGCAAGCAGTGCGGTTCCCATCAGCAACGGATACGGGTGAAATGCGACGATCGCCCACAGCCATACGGCCAGATTGAACACCAGCAATATACCGTAGATACCGATTACCTTGGCTCGAGTGTTCTCTGCGTCGTCGTTAAGCAGAATCTGCGGGAGAGAGGGCATCGGCTTTACCTTAACATTAACATTTGCAGAGTTATTGGATGCGCGTCCAGCTTTGTGGTTCCGCTACCGTTCAACAGGCCTGCGGAACAGAACAGCTGCCCATTTGATTCAGATGCGGCTTCGGCGGCTCTCTCTGGAAGACCGGCAGAAGAAGTAAATGTATCACGCTGCAAACGTCGGAGGCATCTGCTTATAAGGCACGAGATTGAGCTCTTACAGCACATCGCTGCGAATGTTCCCGAGAATGATGTCGACGGCTTGGGAAGCCAATCGCTCGAGCTCAGTATCGTTTTGCTGCTTATCGACTCCTGCCAATCGACGGTATAGGGCGTCTCCCGTCAATGTGTCGTGAAGAACCACCGCCATCCGATCCATTGAAACCGTTGTCCTTCGCAACTCGTCGCGATGAGTTTCCAACACAGATCGCAGGAAGGAAGCCGTTCTTGCAGGGCCATGCGTATACCAGGCCTCGCCTACTTCGGGACGGTTCAGGGCCTCGCCGATAGCGAGACGGTGAAGCTCCACGGACCTTTTTGCGGTAATGAGCTTCAGGATATGAAAAGAAAGTTTCTTCAGACTCTCTTCAAGGTTCAACCCCGTGTAATCGATCTTCGTGAGCGGTTCATTCGCCTCGCGGCACAGGTTCTCGATACTGGTGAGGAACAGCCCGGATTTCCCACCGAATTCGCTATAGATCGTGCTCTTCGAGCCACCAGCCCGCTCCACGACCTTGTCGAGAGTAACGCCCTCGTAGCCGCGCTTCAGAAACAACTCTGCCGCGACCTTTTGAAGCTTGCCGTTTCGAACTTCTCCTCGCGACCGCTTGTTACGCATTCATCTCCCCCCAATTCAACGAATATTCAATATCCCCCAGCTTGAGTCCTCCTGTACCCGCAGCATTTTATGCGGCCGCCTGCTCCAAAAAACGCTCGGCAGGCGAGTCAGGATGTTGTTATCGAGCATCTCATTAACTGTACTGCAGAGTACAGTAACTTCGCCGCCAGGCAAATGGCGAAGCACATGAAGGGTGCATGGGAAACAAATCCGACGATTGGCTCGTCCACCCGATAGCTGACGATGTGTTCGCGATTCAAGAGGAAATAGCGATGCCCAGATTGTCTCGACCCAAAGCGCAGGCAACGAAATCCGACGCGCAATCCACCATCAGCGTTGTGCATCCGGCTGAACTAAGCAGCGAAACCCAGCAGACATCGGGATCGCTGAGGATGTCCGCTATTGCAGCAACGCAGGGCATCGTCTCCTCGCTGTGGGGAGGAATCTTCGTGGTTGAACCCTCAGCAAAGACCGGCATTCACCACCACGGCGAACAGGACACCGTCGTCTACGTCCTTGAGGGAGAGGCCACAGTGCGGTGGGGCCAATCTGGAGAACATTCAGCCACCGTTCAAGCGGGCGATTTTCTGCACGTACCAAGCTGGCTGCCGCATCAGGAACTTAATCCTTCGAAGGAGCATCCATTTCGATGGGTGGTTGTGCGAAGTACGCCAGAGCCGATCGTTGTCAATCTGCCTGACGATTTCTGGACGCCAACCGGCCCAAAACCGACAGAGAGGAAACGCCGATGAATACGAGAAGAGATTTCTTGAGCATCACCGTCAAAGGGTCGGCCATGGCGGTGGCCACAGCGCTTCTGCCCGGATCAACTTCTGCTTTTGGTGCATCCCCAATAGTTGGGGGTACCAGCATGGAGCAGGCTGCCAGCAGCGGCAACAAAGGGCGCTACAAGCCGCCCTTCAGATTCGGTATAGGCGGGGTTCCGCTCGGAAACGAGTTCGCGGTCGTCACCGACAAAGATGCCTATGCCACCATCGAAGCCGCATGGAACGCCGGGGTTCGCTACTATGACATGGCTCCGTGGTATGGATTGGGTCTGGCAGAGCGTAGATATGGCAACTTTCTCCACAACAAGACTCGAAGCGAATACGTCGTCTCCTCGAAGGTCGGCAAGCTCCTCAAAGCATCGAAGACCGCTATGAATAAGGAGTATTTCCCATTTTCTCCCTCGCCGAACGATGTAGTCTACGACTACACCGCATCCGGCGTCCGACGTTCCATTGAAGACAGTCTGCAAAGACTCGGTATCGACAGCCTGGACATCGCCTTCGTGCATGACATCTCGTCGGACAACAAATATCTTCCGACACCCTGGCAGGAACAGTTCGAGATCGCTCGAAAGGGCGCCTTTCCTGAACTCACCCGCATGCGGGAAGAGGGGCTGATCAAAGGCTGGGGAATCGGCGTCAACACACCGGAACCAATTATGCGGCTGCTTGAAGTCGCAGATCCGGATGTATGTCTGCTGGCCTCCCAGTATTCTCTGATCGACCACAAGAATGCACTGGACCAGGTGTTTCCAGCCGCCAGATCGAAGAACGTATCTTTCGTCGTCGGGTCCTCTCTCAACGCCGGGTTTATATCGGGAAGTCCACGTTACAACTACGGCAAAGAGTCCTACAAGATTCCCCCTGCATTTCTTGAAAAACGCAAGAAGCTTCGGCAGGTTGCAGGTAACCATGGAGTCGATCTCCGTACTGCAGCCCTTCAATTCTCTGCGGCGCCCGATATCACTGCAGCCCTGGTTGTAGGCGCCAGCAGCGAGCAGCAGATCCTTGCCGATTACACCTCGATGCAAACCAAAATCCCTGCCGAGTTCTGGGCAGAGCTCAAAGCGCAGAATCTCATCGAACAAAACGCGCCGGTACCTGCCTGAGTCCCGCAGCGGCTTGCCAAACATTCCCAAATTCTCAACACGAAAAGGAGCACTCTCATGAATAAAGAACAGACACTTTCAGCCGCAGCTGCGGGCACGTTCACCATCGGTGGTGATCTCACGGTCAACCGGATGGGCTATGGCGCGATGCGCATCACAGGGCCCGGCGTGTGGGGACCTCCCGCAGACAAAACCGCTGCGCTAGCGACTCTGCGAAGAGCGGTTGAGCTCGGCGTGAATCTGATTGACACGGCGGACTCCTACGGCCCAGCTACCTCCGAAGAGTTGATAGCCGAAGCGCTCTACCCCTATCCAGCTGGATTAGTGATCGCAACCAAGGGTGGATGGGAGCGCCCCGGCCCCGGCCAATGGACACACAACGCCAGCCCGAAACATCTCACCGAAGCGCTCGAAGGAAGTCTGAAGCGTCTGCGTCTGGACCGTATCGACATCTATCAACTGCACGCTCCTGATAACGCTGTCTCCTTCGAGGCGTCGGTAGAAGCACTGGCAAGTCTACGCAAGCAGGGCAAAATCCGTCACGTCGCGCTCTCGAATGTGACACGCGAACACGTGGAGAGGGCACGCAGGATCGTGCCGATTGTCTCCGTGCAGAACCGCTACAGCTTCGCCGACCGGGAGTCGGACTTCATCGTTGATTATTGCGAACAGAACAATATCGCATTCCTTCCCTGGGCTCCGCTCGGTCAAGCGAAGGAGGCACATGACGCTATCAAGAAACTTACGAACGCTCTTGATGCAACTCCTTTGCAGGTCGCCTTGGCGTGGCTACTCAAACGTTCCAAAGTGATCCTGCCTATCCCCGGAACGTCTTCGGTCAAACACCTGGAAGAGAATATCGCCGCTGCAGATCTGGAACTCCCTCAGGCCGCTTACAACTGGTTGTCCGCTGTTAGCCATGCACCTGCTAGTCTGCGTGGTTGAAGCGCTGCCGAGGTTTGGGGCGCTCTTTGCTAACCTTGCTTAAGCCACTGCAACGATCGACTGTCGCCAAATTACGATCCGGAGATAAGAAGTATGAGACGTTCACGCTTCGCAAAGTTCCACGCATTCGCCCCTCTCGCCTTTACCGCGTTTCTTCCTTCCGCGATCCACGCCCAGCAGACGATCACCGGCCAGGCCGCCTTCGCCGGCTACGAGCAGCAGAAGCCGGGCGTCCGCCGAAAGATCACCGTGGCAGACCTGCCGGAGCCGAATCCGTCTGAATCTGTGGACAACGGTCCCACCCTCGTCCCAAGGCCCGACGGCGCGTGGCCCATCGCCCCTGCCGGATTTAAGGTCCAACTCTACGCCGGCGGCGATGCAGCCACTCCCATGCAGCGATCCGAAAACAAGAAAGAGACCCACGCACCCACCTCCGGAACCTTCGTGATGCCCCGCATCATCCACGCTGCACCCAACGGCGATCTCTTCGTAGCCGACTCGCAGGCAGGCTCCATCCTGGTGCTGCGCGGCCTCACCGATGCCGGCAAAGCAGCCACCGTTAGCACCTACGCTACCGGCCTCGATCACCCCTTTGGCATCGCGTTTTATCCTGCCGGCGCGAATCCCCAATGGGTCTACGTCGGAAACGCCACAACCGTCGTCAGATTCGCCTACAAATCCGGAGACATGAAAGCTGCCGGAGCACCAGAGACCATCGTGCCCGATCTCCCCGGCTATGCTCAACTCCGCGGCGGTGGCCACTGGACCCGGGATGTAGTCTTCTCTGCCGACGGCAGGCACATGCTGGTGTCGGTTGGAAGTGGATCGAACGCCGACGATCCCGACACTCATCCCAGAGAGTTCCATCGGGCCGACGTGCTGGAGTACACCCCCGAGGGTAAGTTCGTCGAGGTGTACGCCTACGGTATTCGTAACTGCGTCGGCGAGGCCATCAACTCCGTCACCGGTCAACTCTGGTGCTCCACCAACGAGCGTGACGCCTTGGGGAACAATCTCGTTCCCGATTATGTGACGTCAGTCAAAGAAGGCGGCTTCTACGGTTGGCCCTGGTTCTATATGGGAGGTCATCAGGACCCGCGACTTCCGGGCACCCATCCTGAACTCAAGTCCAAGGTCATCACCCCCGATGTCCTGGTTCAACCTCACATGGCCTCGCTCGGAATGACCTTTTACCCCACCAGCAAATCCGCCTTCCCATCTCAATACGACGGCGACGGTTTCGCAGCCGAACACGGCTCCTGGAACCGTGCCAACCGCGGAGGCTACGAGGTCATCCGGATCCCCATGAAGAACGGCATCGCCACCGGCGAGTACGAGGATTTTCTCACCGGATTTGTCACGCCGGATGGAAAGGTCTGGGGCCGGCCCGTAGGAGTAGCCGTAGGTCACGATGGCGCTCTCTACGTCACCGACGACGGTTCTCGCAGCGTCTGGCGGGTAACCTACACCGGCAAATAACCACACATTCAGGTAAGGAAAAACACGCCCCAGGCGCTTACATTTGTAAGCGCCTGGTTTTTTCTGGTAGATGGTGCGCGTTTAGCCATCAACTGATGCGATAACCTATTCGGCGGAGGAGCACACGCTCGCGGCCGATAAACATAAATTGTGCCAAGGCGCCACCAGCCGAAGGATAGAAGCTTCTCCATAGTTTGTAGAAACAAACGCAAGAACAACGCGATCCACCGGAGAACATTGGGTGAACCGATACCTCGTAAAAGCTACCACCGTAGGAGCGCTGGGCGGCCTGCTCTTCGGCTTCGATACCGCTGTCATCGCCGGAACAACCCAGCAACTGACCGAGGTCTTCCATCTAACGCCGTTCACGCTTGGCTTGACGGTCTTCATCGGTCTCGTCGGCACCGTCATCGGAGCGATGGGTTCCGGCGTACTGGGTCAGAAGATCGGTGGGCGCGAGGCTCTCCGGATCATGGCGATCCTCTATACCGTCTCAGCCATCGGATGTGCCTTCGCATGGAACTGGGACGTGTTGATGGTTGCACGGTTCATCGGCGGCCTCGGCATCGGAGGCTCGTCCGTCTTGGGTCCTGTGTATATCGCCGAGTTAGCTCCAGCAAAGTGGCGCGGCCGCATGGTCGGATTATTCCAGATCAACATCGTCGTCGGCATTCTGCTGGCCTATCTTTCGAACTACATCATCACCACGCGCAATCTTGGGCCCCTGCAATGGCGGTGGGAGTTCGGTGTAGCGATCGTCCCCTCCATTCTCTTTCTGATCATGCTCTACGGAATTCCGCGCAGCTCCCGTTGGCTCGTCACAACGAACCAGACCGACGAGGCGCGACAAGTCCTCGAGATGATGGGCTCTCCCAACTCCAAGGCAGAGCTCCAGGAGATCATCGACTCAGTCCACCTGGAGCGTGGCGTCAAGCAGGAGCCGCTGTTCAATGGCCGCTATAACCTGCCGATCTTTCTCGCCATCTCGATCGGACTCTTCAATCAACTCTCCGGGATCAATGCGATCTTGTATTACTCAAACTACATCTTCGCCTCAGCAGGCTTCAGCTCAAACTCGGCGGCATTGCAAACGGTAGGCGTGGGGTTGGTCAACCTGATCGCGACCTTCCTGGGGATGAGCCTGATCGACAAATTAGGCCGCAAGACACTGCTGTTGATCGGAGCCGCTGGGATGACCGTTGCACTGGCTGGCGTCGCCGCGATCTTCTATACGCAATCCCATCAGGGCCTCCTGGTCTGGCTGCTCGTGCTGTTTATCATGTTCTTCGCTATCTCACAGGGCTCCGTCATCTGGGTATACATCGCGGAGGTGTTTCCCTCACGTGTGCGATCCAAGGGCCAAAGCGTCGGTTCCTCCTCCCACTGGATCATGAATGCGCTGATCGCCGGCACCTTCCCATTGATCGCCGCAAGGTCGCAGGCAGCGCCATTCGTCTTCTTCGCGGTTATGATGCTCCTGCAGTTCTTCGTAGTGTTGTTCCTCTACCCGGAGACCAAGGGAAGTTCGCTCGAGGCAATCCAGGCGCAGTTCGGAATTCACTAACAAGTCGGCTCGGGGAAATTGATTGGCTGCCTTTCGATACTGATGTCTAAGAAGTCACCGTGCGAATCGCCTTGCGGTAGCGCTTCCGATCCCAGGTAAAGCGGACTTCAAAGCGCTTGCCGCGGCGCGGTTCATAAACCAGCGCAGGCCGGAAACACACCAGACACGTACCCCCCTTACGCCGAACGCTCGGATACTGAATCCCATTGGACTGCTGACCGATCAAGGTGCGCGCAAGACGTTGCGGCTCCTCATAACACTCGGGGACCGGCTCCGGCCGGAGGCACTCTCCATACTCTTCAACCGGTTCCAGAACATGGAACTCCGCATGAAAATCCGCCAACCAGTCGTCATAAGTTGCAAGATCGCCGTCGGGCACCTGGTCGGGCAGCTCCGGAACCACGATCTCCGCAAGCCGGCGAGCCCTGTGATACGTCACTTCATCAAGCGATGTTTCTACCCGATCGGCGGCATACCACGCTCCACGCGAGCCATCGTTGAAACGCCCTCCAGTCTCGCTGGTGTGTAAAAACGCGGCACGGATGATGAAGTCGTTGGGAATCCCATAAACCAATTCGTAGGGACTGATACCACTGAGCCCGCTCTGCTCTCCTTGAATGCGATCGTTCGTCGCCCCATCCAGACGAACCAGCTGCTCCAGCATCTTGTCGTCGTCCGCAATCTCTTCCAGCACCGTCCCCGATTCGCTGTACTGCGAAGGAATGAGCCGATGCATCCCTCTGCGGTCCAATCGTTGCAGCGGAGGGAGCGGAGGAATCAGCGGCCACCTCGCCAGGTATCGAGCATCCGGCGCACCTCCACCATGCCCGGCTGTCCCCGCTGCATCATGAAGGCAAGCGGCGTTCTTCCCGCAAAGAGCGAGCCGCGATTCTCCAGCGTGATCCACCGGTCGGCCCACGGCTTTCCAAAGTAGATATGGAGCGCCTTGTAGATTCCGATAAGAAGCGAAATCCTGGTCAACGTGTCCTGATCGAGAGTTCGTTTAGGATTCGTCTTCCAGGCATGAAAGGTCGAAGACGCTAAACCTCCCAGCAGCGCGCGTGACTGCTCCTCCGTCAACTTCCACCTCCGCGCAATGTTGATAAAGGCGCGAATGGCCGCGGACGAGAGTTGTGCCCTCTCCGCCGGACTCCCCAGATCGGCGCCGGTATCGAAGTCATACCCGGCAATCCGCGGCAGAACCAGAGCGCTGGCAGCTGCAGGCATGGAGACCTCGCTTTCGAGTTATATTATTCTCGATTTCGAGTCCATTCGCAAGCCTAAGCCTAATTCTTTCCAGCACGGAATCAGTCAAGCGTTTCAGTCCTCAAGGATGAGGGCTTCGCCGGGCTACATACGCAACGACGCATCGGCGTTGGCGTTTTCAATAGAATGAAGCACTTGGTTACAGAGCAAAGCCAGTGATACACTTTAGATTAGTTAGATTGATGTGCAAGCGCCGCAAGGCATAGAGGTTCAAGTTCGCCTGCCCCCGCACCAATCCACACATTTTCTCCGGATCCAAGAGGTATAAGGCACAATGCTGGTCGGTCTTCTCGTTACCCTTCACATCATCGTCTCGCTCTTCATCGTTGGCGTCGTCCTTCTCCAGCAGGGCAAGTCAGCCGACCTCGCCGGAGCCTTCGGCGGTCAGGGCTCGCAGACGGCCTTCGGCCCTCGCGGCGCAGCCAATCTCCTTACCAAGCTGACCACCTACTCCGCCATCATCTTCATGCTCAGCTCCATCGGCCTCACCATCCTCCTCTCGCGCTCCAGCGCCGACCACTCCGTCCTCTCCGGCACCAAGACCGCCCCCGCCACCCAGACAACGCCCGCGAAGAAGTAATCGCCCCTGAATCAAAAAATGCGCACGCCCCTGGCTTGCGCATTTTCACGCTCCCCATAAGGTCGATAATCCCTCCCGCAGAAGCGCATCTCCCTCTCGCTTTTTGTATTCCACAAACCTTCGTCATTCTGAACCCCGCTTTTGTCTCTGGCTTTTGTCTTTGGCTTTTGTCTTTGGCTTTTGCTTTGCTTTTGTCTTTGGGATTAAGCGTAGGGCTTTAGCCCTACGAAAATCGTGCCCAAGCATGGGGCTTTAGCCCCGGGCTCTTTCATCAACCGCCACCCAAAATTCTGGGAATCCGTGTTAAGCCATCACCATTTCCATTAGTCTTAAAGAACCATGATCCTCGAAACCCTCCCCGTCGGCCCTCTGCAATGCAACTGCTCCATCCTGGGCGATGAAACCTCCCGCGAAGCCATAGTCGTCGACCCCGGCGACGACATACCCCGCGTCCTCGCTCTCATCGCCAAGCACTCCCTCACCGTCAAGCAGATCGTCATCACCCACGCCCACATCGACCACATCGCTGGAGCCCACCGCCTCAAACAACTCACCGGCGCCCCCATCCTCTACAACCAGAACGACCTGCCCCTGGTCAAAATGATGGACATCCAAGCCACCTGGCTCGGCATCCCGACACCCACAGTCTCCGACCCCGACGACACCCTCGACGACGGCAAACTCATCACCATCGGAGCCTCCCCGAGGCGCAATCAAGAGGGCCTCTCCGGCCTCATCCTCCACACCCCGGGCCACACCGAAGGCTCCGTCTGTCTCTACCTTCCCGACCAGACGCTCCTCCTAGCTGGAGACACTCTCTTCGCCGGCTCCGTAGGCCGCACCGACCTCCCCGGAGGCAACACCAGCCAGCTCCTCCGCTCCATCCACGAGCGCCTCCTCACCCTCCCCGACGAAGTCACTGTGATTCCCGGCCACGGACCCCGCACAACCATCGGTTCCGAAAGAGCCTCAAATCCATTCCTGCAAACACAATAAAATATTGCGTTTACCTGCGTAAATGAAACCAACACCTTACATGCATTACATGAACTAGTAACTACCGTGGTTCAATTTCCGACCATGCACGATGCGTTCCAAACCCTCCGCAAACTCCTGTTCAAATCCCAGTAAACTCACCACCACCCGGCCCGATTCGGCAATCCCGTAAAACGACCCCGGGTGCACCACCACCCCCACCTCCCGCAGCAGCATCTCCGCAACATCGCGATCCCCACCCATCTGCGGCAGCCGCAGAATCGCACTCCACCCCGCCTCCACCCGCAACACCTCCACCCCACTCCCCACACCAATCCTCTGCGCCACGGCGAGATTCCCCCGAACCCGCGACAGAATCTGCCCCTGAATTCTCTTCCGTCCCGCCAGCCAACTAGGCAGCGCCAACTGCACCGGAGCACTCATCGACAGAAACGTATCCGCGATCACCTCCAGCCGCCCCATCGCCTCGCGCAGCACCCCCTCCGGCCCCAACCCCAAAATCCACCCCACCTTCATCTGCGGCAACCCGGCAATCTTACTCATCCCGCTCAAACAGAATGTCAACACCGGATGCGGCCCCACCGCAAAACTCCTCAGCCGCTCTTCCCCCAGCGGATAGTCCAGAAACACCTCATCCACAATCAACGCCAACCCATGCTGCAAACAGATCTCCTGCAACCTCTCCCTCTCCGCCGCCCCGGTCGCATGTCCCGTCGGATTATTCGGATGCACGACCACAACCGCCTTCGTCCGAGGCCCAATCCGCCTCTCCAGCTCCGCAAAATCAATCCACCATCCCTCATCGTAAAAGAGCGGATAAGTCCGCAGCCTCACATCTTCCAGATCGGCCAGAAAATCAAACAGCGGATAACTAGGCTGCGCCACCAGCACCTCGTCCCCCGCATCGCACAACAGCCGAAACAAATATCCATACCCTTCACTTGTACTCGTCGTAAGAACGACAGCGTCAGCATCAACCCCAAACTCAGAGCCAACCCCATGCCCGCGGTAGTACCCAACCACCGCCTCCCTCGCCACCCGCATCCCCCGAGGATCAGGATCATAAGTCAGCGCCCCAGCATCAGCCAGCGGCGCAAGAATCGCCTCCGCATCATACGCAAACCCACAAACCGTAGGGTTCGACACCGTCAGATCCACCAGCCTCCGCCCCGCCGCCCGCGCCTCGCGAATCGCAGCCGCAAACCCGCTCTCCCCCACATCCCAACCCGTCCGCACCGAAAACCGATAACTCACCCCACCATGCTAACCGCTTCCAACGGCACAAAAACTTAACACGGATAACACGGATGAACACCGATAAAAACGGATAAGACCACTCAAACCATCAAAATCCCCTGTCATTCTGAGCGAAGCGAAGAACCCAGCATTTGTTTTTGCTTTTGCTGTTGACTTGCCGTTGTGTCTAACGAAAACCCTCACCAATCTCCCTTACAATGGAACCTCACCTATGGCTCCAGTAAAAGCAGTCCTCTTCGACTACGGCATGGTCCTCTCCGCCGCACCCGACCCCGCCGCCTGGGCCCGCATGCTCTCTCTCACCAACCTTAGCGAAGAACAACTCCACCGCGGCTATTGGGCCCATCGCCACGCCTACGATCGAGGAGACCTCACCGCCGAATCCTTCTGGAACCACGCCGCCGCCCCCACCCACGCGATCCTCACACCCGGGCAACTCACCGCTCTCATCGCCGCAGACGTCGACTACTGGGCCACCCTCAACCCACCCATGCTCGCCTGGGCGCGCAGTCTTCAACAAGCGCGCATCCCCACCGGCATCCTCTCCAACATGCCGGGCCCTATGGAAGCCGGCCTTCGCGCCCGCTACCGCTGGATCGACGAATTCGCCCACAACATCTGGTCGCACGCCGTCAACCTCGCCAAACCCGAACCCGCCATTTACCTCCATGCCGCCAAGGGCCTGCGCACCCCACCGGCCAACATCCTCTTCCTCGACGACAAAGCCGAAAACATCGAAGCCGCCCACGCCGTCGGCATGCAGGCCATCCAGTACACCACGCACGCCGCTTTCCTACACGAGATGCACGCCCGTGGCCTCGACCACTTCCTACAACTAGAAGGTCATACAGCTTCCCAAAACGGGAAGATATAGTACCTCGGTAACGTCTTTTCGCAATTTCTTCCTCCACCACGGTTCCACAACCCATGGATAGTTAAGGTCAGGCTGCAACAGCGCAACGCCCGCAGCCAACAACCCATGAAGACCAAAACACCGCGTTCTCCCCGACGTATCGTTGCCGGACTCTGCGGCTCCTTGGCCTTAGCCCTCACCGCCGCCTCTCTCTCCGCACAAAGCACCGGCCCGCAACAACTCATCTTCACCGGCCTGCTCGGCTCAACCAATTCAAATCCAAACGCGCAATTCAACGCCCAGTTCAACGCCGTCCAATCCGACGCCTCCGGCAACCTCTACCTCCTCCTCGATCAAAAAGACGGCGTCCGCCTCCTCAAGACCGACGCCACTGCGACAAACATTCTCGCCCAAACGCAGTTCGGCACCGCAGGCGACATCGGCGTCGCTCTCGCCCTCGATCCCTCCGGCAACCTCTACGTCACCGGCACCACAACCTCCGGCACCATCACCGCAACCTCGGGCGCAGCCTTCCCCGTTCCCACGGGCACCTCGACTAACGCCTTCATCGGCAAGTTCGACCAGAACTTGAATCCAATCTTCCTCACCTACGCCGGCAGCGGCGGCCTCTCCGTCACCGGCATAGCCGCCACCGCCGACGCCGTCTTCCTCACCGGAAGCATCTTCGGCGCAACACTCCCCGTCACACCCTCCGCCATCATCCAGTCCCCCGCCTCCGGCAGCCTGCAAAACGGCTTCGTCGAGCGCTTCAACGCCACCGGCACCACCCTCGTCTACGCCACTTACCTCAGCGGCCAATCCCTCAACGGCCCCGCCAACACCGCACCCGCCGCCATCGCGGCCGACTCAAGCGATAACACCTACATCGCCGGCTACACCACCAGCACCGGCTACCCCACCCTCAACGCCCTCATACCCGACATCCTCCCCAACACCCCCAACACCACCTCCGGCTTCCTCACCAAGCTTACCCCCGCCGGCGACGGCCTCCTCTTCTCCACCTTCATTCCCGGCCCCGGCATCACCTCCATCGCGATCGATCCTGCCGCACAAAACCTCCTCCTCTCCGGGGCCATCGCCCTCGGCCAATTCCCCGTCGCCACCGTCTCCACCCCGCTCGTCAACACCACCTACCAGACCCTTCTTCGCCTCCCGCTCGACGGCAGCACCGTCCTCAACTCCACCCTCCTCGCCCCCGGCACACAATCCACCCTAACCCCCGCCCCAAACCAAACCACCTGGATCACCAGCACTCTCTCCACCCCATCCTGGCTCCTCCCGCTGCAACCGCTCTCCACCATCGGCAACAGCTACGCCCTCCGCGTCACGCAGCAAAATCAAATCGACCAGACCATCCGTTTCGGCGGCCTTCCCACCACCAACCCGAACTTCGCCTCTGCCCCCATCACCCTCACCGCCATCGCAGTCGACCCCACCGGCCAACCCTTCTTCGCCGGCAGCGCCTCACCCACCGCCAGCGCCAGCCTCCTCGCCAGCGAAACCTACGACCTCCCGCTCTACAACTCCCCCACCGCTACACTCCCCTCCACCCTCCGCGCCGCCGCCCTCCCCTCCGGCACCTGCAACGGCAGCCTCTGCTCCGGCTCCGCCGCCTACCTCGCCAAACTCAACCCAGCCACCGCCGCCCCCAGCCTCGCCCTATCCACCGACGCCTCCCCCAACATCACCCTCCGCAACCTCGGCTCCCTCGCCGCCACCAACCTCCAACTCGCCGCCACCAACTTCACCCTCGCCCACAACTGCCCCACCACCCTCGCCCCCGGCGCCGACTGCACCC
>Ga0210406_10004419_pt1 | contig 15063 bp, 5 predicted proteins | sample IncBWC30MmetaG_FD_155454 | JGI IMG/M metagenome (GOLD analysis project Ga0210406, IMG submission 155454) | Forest soil microbial communities from Barre Woods Harvard Forest LTER site, Petersham, Massachusetts, United States - Inc-BW-C-30-M | ecosystem: Environmental > Terrestrial > Soil >... | reverse complement strand
ATTGCTGCCATCTACGCCCAACTCGGTGGGCAAGGAAACGCGGACACGCAGCAGAACATAACGCAATACTTCACCACCGTTCCTGCCGCGGACCTGGAAATTGCGCTCCGGGTGGACGCGGCGTGTATGCAAGACATCCAGGACTCCCAGGAAGAGTGGGCCCAGGAAAAGGGGGCCATCGAACAGGAAGTAGCGCGCGACCTTTCGAATCCCACCTATAAGTTTCTGACGCGCCTCAATGCGGATCTGTTTTCCGGCACGGTCTACAGTCACGACGCTCTGGGCACAAAAGATTCCTTTGAGGCCACGACCGGAGCGATGCTGAAGAAGTTCCAGCAAGACTGGTATGCACCAAACAATGCAATCCTCGTGATCGCGGGAGATGTGGAGCCCCATGCCGTGCTGGCCAAGGTGAAAGAGCTGTACGGAAAGATTCAACAACGAACCGTGCCGGCGCACCCGGAGGTCGCTCTCCAGCCGGTAAAGACGGAGTCCTTTACTCTTGACAGCAATCTTCCGTACTCACTGGTTTTTACCGCGTACCGCATGCCCGGGACCGAAAGCCGGGACTTTGCCGCCGTGCGCATCCTGAGCGACGTACTCGCCAGCCAGCGCGGAAACCTCTACGCTTTGGTCCCCCAAGGGAAGGCCTTGGCCGCGGAGTTTGGCCTTGCGGAAACATTTCCAAAAGCCAGCGTGGCTTATAGCGTTCTCGCGTTGCCGGCCGATTCGGATCCTACTTCCTCGACCCAAGAGATGCACAAGATTCTGTTGGACTATGCGGTGCACGGCGTTCCGGCGGAGCTCGTCGACGCTTCGAAACGGGGAGAGGTCGCCAATGCGGAATTCGAACGAAATTCAATTCCGGGATTGGCAGCCGCCTGGTCTCAGGCTTTGGCTGCGGAGGGGCGCAATTCTCCCGATGAGATTGTCGAGGCGATGAAACAAGTAACGCTGGAAGATGTGAACCGAGTGGCGCAGACCTACCTCGTCGACCAGAACGCCATCAACGCGCAGCTCAAGCCCGTTCCCTCGGGTGAAGCTGTTTCGGAAAAAGGGTTTGGCGGCAGCGAACAACTGACTTCTTCTCCGAAGAAGCCCGTCGCATTGCCGCTTTGGGCCGAGTCGCGGCTCCTCGCGCTGACGGTGCCGGCCTTGGATGCGTCCTGGACCGACACCACTCTCGCGAATGGCATGCGTCTGATCGTCAAAACAGATAAAGCCAGCCCGACGGTGACGGTGCTTGGGAATATCCAGCACAACGAGAACCTCCAAGCGCCACCCGGGAAAGAGGGCGTACAGGCGGTGCTCGATGAATTGTTTTCCTATGGCACGGAAACTTTGGACCGCTTGGCGTTTCAGAAAGCGCTGGATGACATCGCGGCCAACGAAACGGCAGGGCACGATTTTTCTTTGCGCGTCCTCAAACAGGATTTCTCGCGAGGCGTCCAATTGCTCGCCGACAACGAGCTACATCCGGCTCTTCCCGTTGAAGCGTTCGACGTCATCAGGCAGCAGAGCGCGCAGTTTGTGGCGGGAAACCGCAAGAGCCCCGGATACCGAGTGACACGCGCCGTGAGTGTGGGCTTGCTGCCCAAGGCGGATCCGGCCCTGCGGGAAGCGACTCCGGAAACCGTCTCTTCGCTGGCGCTAGACGACGTCAAGAAGTACTACGCGAAGACCGTGCGGCCGGACCTCACGACGATTGTGGTGATCGGCGATGTGACATCCGAAGAGGCCAGGAGCGTCGTCGGGAAATGGTTCGGCGGGAATTGGAAAGCGTCCGGCCCGAAGCCGGATGTCACGCTTCCCGGCGTTCCCCTCAACGGGATGTCGGTGGTTACCGTCCCCGATCCCAGCCAACTGCAGAACTCGGTCAATCTGTCCGAGATCGTTGGCATAACGCGGTTCGATGCGGACTACTATCCTCTGCAGCTTGGCAATCACGTGCTGGGCGGGGGATTCTATGCCACGCGTCTCTATCACGACCTGCGGCAAGTGAACGGTTACGTGTACACCGTCGACGTGCACATGAATGCCACCAAGACGCGGACGGTGTATGCCATTGTGTATGCGTGCGATCCCGCCAACGTATCTAAAGCCAGACAATTGATTGCGCGCGACCTGCTGTCGATGCAAAAAGAGAACGTTACACCGGCCGAGCTTCAGCAGGCGAAGGCTCTGGTGTTACGACAACTGCCTTTGGGGGAGTCGAGCGAGGATGCCGTGGCCGGTGGTTTGCTTGCCCGTGCTCAACTGAACCTGCCATTGGACGAAGCCGCGCGTGCCGCCAAACGCTATATTTCCTTGAGCGCCGACGACGTTCGCCTGGCGTTTGCGAAATGGATTCGTCCCGATGGGTTCGTCGAAGTCGTTCGCGGCCCGGCACCTCAATAGCTAGTGCGGTCGGACCGGCGAAACCGCGAACTGAGCGAACCAGGATGAAAGTGGGTCGTGCTGTTCGTCGCGCGCAAACGATCAGTACCCAGCATGGTGCAGGATAGCGACGGCCACCGCGGCAATCAGACAATAGATACCGAAGAGGTACCACCGTCCGCCGTCGAGCCATCGACTCAACCACTTCAGAGCAATGAGGCCAGCGAGAAACGCGAACGCCGCACCGAGCAGGCTAGGAAATGCTGCTGACGCGAATGTTGCCGTTCCACTCGCGGAGCCGGCGTGCACGACGCGCATCACTTCACGCACCACCACGACGGGAGTCAAAACCACGGCTAGAGCGAAACTGAACATTTCTGCGCGCGACTTTCGCACCCCCAAAAGCATGCCCGCAGAGATTGTGGCGCCGGACCGCGAGAATCCGCGGAATGGCAAGCACAGTCCTTGCACCGCTCCGATAATCGCAGCCTCCTTGGCGTTCAGATGGTTGGCTCCGTGCAAACTGCCAGCCGCTTTTCTCTTCTCGATGATGCCTGCTAAAAGTATGAGAATCCCCACAAGAGCCAGCGCCGGAGCGATAAGTTCGAGATGGCTGAACAAGTCCTCTATCTCGGCGTGAGGAACGCCTCTAAAAAAGGTTTTTTCCATGGTTTTGACGATGGCTTCACCAATCAACCCGGTGAGTGCGGTTGCTAAGGCCACACATCCGGCAAACTTCTTGAAACAAGTTGTGCTCTGGAAGTAGGTGTCCCGCCACTGCCTCCAAAAGTAGACGATTACAGCAAACATAGTACCCGTGTGAAGCATGACGAGGAGTAATGTGGCAGGCGGTGAGGAAGGGTCGATGCCCAGCAGCTTTTCTGCTACAACCACATGGGCGGAACTCGATACCGGAAGGAGCTCCGCTAGTCCTTGCACGATAGCAAGGATGAGAACGTAGAAAAGAGGCATTCCGAAATTCTACGGCAGTTTTGTATTGGGCAGAAAACACAAAGCACAGACCGTGTGTGTAGCCCACGGTGGGTACGATGCGGGGGTTCGTTGCGTCGCGCCAAACGATAGGTTGTGACACGACCTGGAGGCCGTGGGCCAGGATCAGCAGGCCCCCGGATTAGCAGATCTCTGACCAAGGTCTGTGGTGCGTGCTCTAAAAGCCCTGCCGCAGGTAGCGCGTCCGATACGCTGCCGTTGCAGCATCTGATGCAGCGCAGCGCAAGGAAACTCCTCCCACCGGTGGCGAACTCCTGCTCCCGTCCTTGGGGGGCTCCATAGTCGGCTTGTCAAGGCTTCCTCGCTCAACGACTCAAGGAGCTTCAGGTTCCGCTGAACCTACCGTCTGGGTGACGCGCTGATAGGGGCGATTTCTGCCTTAGTGATTGATCGTCAGAGACACTGGCAACACGCGATGTACTCCGCCGGAAGAGCCGGTAACGGTGATTGTCGCATTCGTTGGGGGCTTTGCGATGGGACCACCGCCTCCGCCCCCGCCGCAGCCGCTCAGGTAGCCAAGGCTCAAAATCAGAAGTGCCAAAGCGGGAACCGCTACCGCCAGCCGCTTGGTTTGCCCTGTCTTGATCCCCACGCAAGCCAGCAGGAGCATCATCGCCAGCACGGAGGCGAGTGGAATGCCAAGGCGGATGAGCAACTGTGGCACGTTTGGCAGGTCCATGAGTGGGAGCGTTTGCGCGTCGGCAGTGTTGTTGACGGTCACCGCGAACGCATAAGACGATCCGTTCGACAGCGCGGCTGGTGAAACGCTGCAAGTCGACGGTGACGGTGCGCCGCTGCAGGTAAGCGCCACTGCGCCGTTGAAACCGCTCACAGGCGAAATCTGAAGATCGTAGGTGGCCGTTTGACCCGCACTGATTATTGAAGAAGTCGTGCAGTTGCCACCAGCAGGACAATTTGCGCCAGTGGCCGCTGCAAGAGAGAAATCCGTCCCCGTGCCGGCGAGCGAAACACTCTGCGGGCTTCCCATTGCGTTATCGGTGACGGTGACACTTGCAGTGCGATTCCCGGTGGCGGTCGGTGTGAAGGTCACATTGATTGTGCAGTTCGCTCCAACCGCGAGGTTCGCGGTGCTCGCCGGACAAGTGTTGGTTTCGGCGAAGTCCCCGCTGTTCGCACCGGTAATGGCAATACTCGAGATTGTTAATGCAGCCGTACCGCCATTCGTGAGTGTCACGCTCTGCCCCGAGCTCGTGGTGGTGATCAATTGACCCGTAAAGGTCAGGCTGACTGGCGCGAGGGTCACCGCGGGCTCCACTCCTGTGCCCGATAGAGAAACACTCTGCGGGCTTCCCGCCGCGTTGTCCGTGATGCTGACACTGCCAGTGCGGCTACCGGTGCTGGTGGGCTTGAAGGTGACGCTGATCGTGCAGTTCGCTCCTGCTGCGAGCGTCGAGTTGCTTGCCGGACACGTATTCGTTTCGGCGAAATCGCCGCTGTTTGCGCCAGTGACGGCAATGCTCGCAATCGTGAGCGGTCCGGTACCGGTGTTGCTCAGCGTGATGGTCTGGGCCGCGCTCGTGCTACCGACGGGCTCATTGCCAAAATTGAGGCTCGTCGTACCTCCCAGGCTGACGATCGGAGCTGTGCCCGTGCCCGTAAGCAATACACTCTGCGGGCTGTTGGCAGCGTTATCCGTAATGGTGACGGATGCATTTCGTGATCCGGCGGCTGTAGGCATGAAAGTCACACTGATAGCGCAGTTCGACCCTGCCGCGAGGGTCGCTGGGCCTGTCGGGCACGTGTTGGTCTCGGCGAAATCGCCACTGTTCGCTCCGGCCATGGCGATGCTCGTAATCGTCAACGCTGCGTTGCCTATGTTGGTCAGTGTGATGCTCTGCGCTGCACTGGTGGTGCCCACAAGCTGGCCGCTAAATGTGAGGTTCGTAGGTGAAAGCCCGACGACTGGGGCGGCAGGTGTGCCCGTCCCCGTTAGCGAGATGCTCTGTGGGCTGCCGGAGGCGTCATCGGTGACTGCCAGAGAAGCGCTTCGCGCACCAACGGCCGTAGGATCAAACGCTATGCTGATATTGCAGTTCGCCCCGGCCGCGAGCGTCGTTGGGTTCAACGGACAGGTGTTGGTCTCGGCGAAATCGCCGCTGTTCGCGCCGGTGATGGCGATGCTCGTGATCGTCAGCGCCGCGTTGCCGGTGTTGGTTAAAGTCACACTTTGCGCTGCGCTGGTGGTGCCAAGCGGTTGTCCGCTGTAGGAAAGAGTTGTCGTGCCTCCAAAGTTCACCACTGGCGCGACGCCGGTGCCGGTGAGCGAGACGCTCTGCGGGCTGCCACTAGCGTTGTCCGTGATGGTGACGCTGGCCGCTCGGCTTCCCGTGGCCGTGGGCTTGAAGGTGACACTGATGGAGCAATTCGCTCCCGCATTCACGCTGGCGCCGCAAGTATTCGTCTGAGAAAAGTCTCCGCTGTTCGCGCCCGCGATGGCGATGCTCGAAATCGTCAACGTCGCTGTGCCGGTATTGGAGAGGGAAACCACTTGCACCGCGCTGCTCGTGCCGACGATCTGATTGCCGAAGCTGATGCTCGTTGCACCCAACGTCACTATGGGCGCGACACCCGTTCCGCTTAGCGCGACAATTTGCGGACTGCCTGGCAGCGCGTCGGTGACGGTGACTGAGCCGCTGAGCGGTCCAGTGGCCGTGGGCTTAAACGTAACGCTGATTGTGCAGCTCGTCGCCGGAGCCAGAGTCGCGGGACTGACAGGACATGTATTGGCCTGAGCGAACTCACCGCCGATGGCGATACCGATGGTTGTTCCGGTGCTGCCATTGTTGCTCACCTTGATCGTCTGAGCAGCGCTGGTACTACCGACAAGCTGATTGCCAAACGCTAGACTCGAGGGCGCAATCGAGACTGGCGGCGGCGTCTGGTTCAAGAGAATGCTGATAAAATTTTCACCGGTATCGACAAGGAGCGCATCCGGCGCGCCATCGCCGTTGAAATCGCCGACGGCGGCAACTCCGGAGCCACCACTCGCCAAGTAATTCTGCACGGTCTGGAAAGTGCCATCGCCATTCCCCAGTAACAGCGATACTCCGGTTCCCCTTTCATCATTGTGGCCTAATAGGACATCCAAGTGGCCGTCCAAATTGAAGTCACCTACTGCCTCGATAGAAGGGGGACTATTGGTGGGGGCGATGTTTACGATGGAGGGCGCGAGAAATGTCCCATCTCCATTGCCCAGATATATTTCAGCATTAACGTCCAGCTGATTCCCCACAAAGATATCCAGCTTGCCGTCCTCATTAAAGTCCCCGAGCACGGTGAATGCTGGGAGTCTGCCGGTCGCAAGCGTAGTGGGCGCCTGAAAAGTGCCGTCTCCCTTACCCAGGAAAACTTGAATTGCGTTTTCTTGATACTGCGTGACGACCATGTCGAGTTTGCCGTCTTTGTTCAAATCGGCAACCTCTAACCACGTGGGTCTCGTCCCCGGCGCCGAGGTCAACTTGGGAGCTTGAAACGTGCCGTCTCCGTTACCCAACATGATAGCCACGGCGGGACCCGTGCCCGTGCTAATAGTCATAGCGAGGTCCAACTTGCCATCCCCGTTGAAGTCTGCTGCGATCAATCGCGTTGTCGAAAAGAGTGCATAGCAAGCTCCGAGAGAGCTCCCGACACCCGCTCCAAAGGTGCCATCACCCTTACCAGGAAAGAACCACACGAGTGTCGGGCACGCGGAATTGTTGTATTCCACGAAGTCCTGATTGCCGTCCGCATTGAAGTCTCCGGCCACCGCAGTGGTCGAAAGGATACCGGGGATGGCGACGTTCACAGCTGGTTGTAGAGTTCCGTCTCCGTTTCCCAAAAACACGCTATAGAAGGAGGCACCTTGGTTTGGCACAACGACGTCCAACTTGCCATCTTTGTTAAAATCCGCAACAGCCGGGAAGCCCGGTGCAACATTTGCGACGTAGGCTTCCGTCGCCAGAAAGGTCCCGTCCCCTCGCCCCAATGCGAGAGTTACAGATCCGGTGTTTGCGGAATTGATCTGACCTGTCGACGCCATCCAGTCGAGGTGACCGTCGCCATTGAAGTCCCCAACCCCAAGAGACTGCGGAGTGTCGGCTACCCCAAAAAGCACTTCAGGATGAAATGTACCGTCACCGTTGCCCAACAACACCGCAACACAGGCCGCCGAGTTCACGCCGCTTAAGCCGGCGATAAGATCCAGCTTGCCGTCTTTGTTAAAGTCGCCCACGGCTATAGGCTGGGCTCCTCCGCCGGGTACGGCAGCGTAGGTCGTGGGCAGGGTTCCCGTTGCGGGGTTGTTTACCGGAGTAAAGTTACCGTCCCCCTTCCCTAGGAATACGCTGACACCCCCCGTCGCTGGTGATGTAGCCACGAGGTCCGGCACGCCGTCGCCGTTGAAATCGCCCACCGCGATGCCCCAGCCCTGTGCCGGCAAGGCAATCGTACGTGGCGCCTGAAACGTGCCGTTGCCAACGCCCAGAACGACGACCACGTTGGATCCATTGATCTCGGACACCGCCACATCTAAGTGGCCATCTTTGTTGAAGTCAGCCGCGACGATTTGATTGGAAGCCGCAAGCCCTCCCAAACTCACCGAGGTTGGTGCCTGAAACGTGCCATCCCCATTGCCCATGAAGAAGAACACGGAGTCCGTGCTAACTCCTCGGTCCACTACCGCCAGATCCAGTTTGCCGTCGCCATTGAAATCTCCAGCTACTGCAGAAAAGGGATTTGACAGCGAAGAAGTTAAGATCCCTTTGGCGGTAAACGTACCATCGCCGTTTCCCAGAAAGATGGCCACGCCATTTGTGCCAGGGCTGCAGCCGGGGGCAGACACGGCCAGATCCAGTTTGCCGTCGCCATTGAAGTCGCCAACCGCTACGGAAACTGGATTGCACGCCACGCTTATGCTGGTGGGTGCCTTGAATGTTCCGTCTCCGTTTCCCAAGGCGATTCCTATCGAGTTGCTTCCCTGGTTTGCTGTGGCATAATCCAGCTTGCCGTCCCCGTTGAAGTCCGCTACTTCCACGTGAACAGTGCCTGTCCCTCCAGACCCATACTGGTTTGCCGTCAGAAACACATTCCCCGGGCCGTTCAGCGAGGTGGCATTCGCAATCACGTCCGAGCTGGATGACGCTCTCTGAGCGTCCTGGCCTGCGGCGCGCAAGTTCAAGGCCAGAACGAAGGCCAGCAAAGCAACACCCGCCGTGCCGAGACCGCACAGCACACCGTTCCGACGGGGGTGACGAACCCCGAGGGACCGGAAGTGAGAAGGCTGCTGGCTCATACTCATCGCTGTTCTCCCAAGCGCTGCCCGTGGATTGGCAGGGCATGCGGCATCGTGCGGCCGAGTCGAAACTGGAGGCCGCTTCAGTTGCGATGGAGTGGGAAAAAATCGGCGGATGTATCAAGAAAATGAAGTCGGACTGCTAGTTCCCTGCCTACGGCGACCTGTGGGAACTGCCAAGCAGTACTCTTCCAGGAACAATTTCGGGCTTGCCAGCGCAGCGGATGCGCCCTAGCGTCTCGGCAATTTCACTTAGAGATTTTTATTTCAATCCGAGTCCGGCGCGAGCGTTCCGAGTTACAATCCCTCCGTTCTCCGAGAAAAGCTGGGAGAGGCCCCAAATGATCGAGGAGCAGCTGCGTGGGGCGGCGGCCGATGTCGAGCTGGTCGCCAGCATTCAGAGCGGGCATTCCGGAGCCGAAACGGCCCTGTATGAGAAGTACGCCGCGAAGGTATATTACCTGGCGCTGCGCGAATCGCGTTTGCCGCACGATGCCGAGGATATTCGCGCAGAAACCTTCCTACGCGTGCTCCAGGCCATCCGAGGGAATAGCTTGCGCTCCCCGGAGGCTCTTGCCTCGTTCATCCTGGGTACGGCGCGCAATGTGCTGCATGAACTTTTTCAGCGGAGAAAACAAGCAGGCAAAACCAAGGAACCCGAAGCGGCGGATCTATCGACTCCCTCCCACGAAGAGCAATTTCTTAATTCGGAAGTACGACTCGCGATTGAGCGCACCATTGTGCGTTTGAAGCCTAGAGAACGAGACTTGCTCCGCATGCATTTTTATGAAGAGCTGCCCACTCAGGAGATCGCCCGGCGCGCGGGCATCGCCCCGGAACGGGTGCGATTAGTCAAGTCCCGCGCACTGAAACACTTCCGGGAGTTTTATGGGCGGTTGGATCGCGCAACAGGCCCAAAAAAGATTGATACACCCAGGAGGTGAGGAGTCACTTAGCTATGATGCACCCTCAGATCGAAGACGAAGAGATCATTGAGCGTTACGTTCGCAACCAGCTCCCGGAGAACGAGCGCAAGGCCTTCGAAGAGCACTTTTTTGGCTGCGATGATTGTTTCGATCGGTTGCAAGCCACCGAGGGCTTCGTTGCGGGTGTGCGCGATGCCGCACGGCGCGGCATGCTGACCGGAGAAGTCCGAGGCGGCAGCCAGGGCTGGATCTGGAGCGGCTGGCTGGTTCCCGCCTTTGGAGCAAGCGCCTGTGTGGCGTTGCTGCTAGCCGCATTCAGCGGCTGGCTGTACTTCGCTCAACTCCCAAAAATGCGGCAGCAGCTCAGCCAATCTGCGGCGGATCTGCGGGCTCAACAGCAAGCCCGGGCCGTACTGGAACAGCTCGTGGCGCAGGGTATTCAGGCCGAAGCGAATGTACCTCTGGTGATGCTGCAGGCCACTCGCGATGTGCAAGCGGCTCCTAACGAGGTGATCGTTCCCCAGGGAGCAAAACACCTTGTTCTATGGGTTGAGGTGCCACCGGGGAAATCGTTTCGGCTGCGGGTTGACACGGCCGACAACCGCCCTGTTACAACCCTCGGCAATTTGCAACGCAACGCCTATGGCGCACTGGCCGTCAGCCTCTCGGTCGAAGCGTTGCAACCGGGCGACTATCGGATTACACTCGCCAGTCAAGAACCGCCCCCGGCGTCCTTGCTGGGGGAGTACAGGTTGAGAATCCGCAGGCCGTAAAGAACGCGACCACGTGCCATGAGCGCTCGTCGGAGGAATTGGCTCGCTGCCCTTTTTTGTACCGGTGTTTTCCTGCTCACCGGCAACGCGCTTAACCAGGCGCAGCAGCCTGCTCCGTCACCTAGCAATTCCCCATCGCCTTCGCAGGCCCAGTCTGCTCCGCCAAATGATCTGGGCGCCCAAATCGATGTGCTCATAAAGCAGTGCAATGAGCAGATGAACGTCAAAGGACAATTCAAGGAGGCCCAGGAGTCAGCCCAACAAGCATTGGATCTGAGCCAAAAGTTAGGCGACAAAGACCGCATTTTGAGGGCGATGCTGTACCTCGGCTCGGCCATTTTTTACACAGGGCGAACGCCGGAAGCGCTGGAAACGATGCAAAGGGCGGCGGCCCTGGCACGGGAAATTGGCAACAGAAAGGGCCTCTCCCGCGCGCTAAACAACATTGCTGGAGCGCTCGGCGAGCTGGGGCGCTTTGAAGAATCTCTCAGCTACATGTACCAATGCATGGACGTAGCGCGGGAACTGGGCGACCAGCCTATGCAATACACGGTGCTGATTAATATTGGCCAGCTGTACCTTCGGTTAGGAGATACCGACAAGGCGGAAGCTCCCCTTATGGAGTCGCTGCGCATTGGCCGCCAATTAAAGCACAGCGATTTGGTGAGCAATCCGTCGAAAGTGGCAACCGAGACCTCCCTGCAGCTCCTCGGCGAGATGGAAGCGGCGCGAGAACACTATCGGCTGGCGTTGAATTACTTTCAACAAGCCCGCGACAGTCATCCGGACAGCCAACAAATGGTAATGGGGTTGCTCGACGATATGGCCGTTGTTCACCAGAGGCTCGGTGAGCCGCAGAAGGCCGTAGAACTTCTTACCGAGGCAATGCCGATGGCCGAGAAGGCCGGCAGCGCCTCCTACTGGACCATTGTTGCCAATTTGGGAGAAGGTCAAGAATCGCTCGAGCAATTCAACGAAGCTCTGGCGTCGGAGAACCGCGCTTTGGATGCTGTTCGTCACGGCGGAGGAAACCCTGACTATGAATGGCAAATCGAACGGCGCATCGGGCACATCGAACGTTCCCTCGGCAACAAGGAAGAGGCCTTGACGCATTATCAGAATGCTACGCACGGAATCGAGCGCCTTCGCGCCGTGGCATTGAACACCGAGCTGGGACAAGCCAGCTTCGTGAGCCGCAGCCGGGCGGTTTACGCAGAGACCGCCGACTTGTTGGTTGACCTGCATCTGGAGTACGAGGCGCTGGAGGTCGCAGAACGCGGCCGCGCAAGGGCTTTCTTGGATATGCTGGCGCGCTCCCGAACTGGCCTCGCGGAAGAACTGACTCCCGAGCAGCGCAAGCGCGAGGACGAGATACTGGCGCGTGTTTCCGCCGCGCAAAAGAATCTATGGAAGGAAAACATCTCTCGGGATGAAGAGAGAAAACTCAAAGCGGAGCTAACCTCAGCTGAGGATGATCTCGATGTTTTTCATCTCGAAGTGCGGCACAGCAATCCGCGTTACGCAAGCATTCGGTATCCGGAGCCGATCGCCGTCAGCCGCATGCAGAAGGATCTGCTCGACGCGCAATCCGTCTTGGTGGAATTCCTTCTCGGTGAAAAGCGTTCACTCGTTTGGGTGGTCTCCAAGGATAAGTTGACGGTGGGCGTCCTGCCGCCTCGCAAGGAAATTGAAGACGAGGTCTTCGCCTATCGAAAGGCGTTGACTGGCAAAATCTCGGCTTTGACGCTGGCCGGGTCGCTGGCAGAGATAGAACCTGCCGGCAAGAAATTGTATGCCTCCCTTCTCGAGCCCGTGGAAAACGCGCTCGTCGGAGCACGCATTTTGGTGATCGTGCCTGACGGCGCTCTGGATTACTTGCCTTTCGAGACGCTGGTCCTCCCGGCGCGTCACGGAGCGTCTCGGGAGAACGGCCCGGCATATCTGCTGAAGAAGTTCTCTATCGTTTACGGCCCGTCGGCTTCGGCCCTCGTGGCTGTCAAAGGGATGAACCGAGAACAAGGCGAGCCTCCCAAGACGCTTCTGGCTTTTGGCGACCCAATTGTCGACGCTCCTGCGGAAGCGACAAAAAAAGGAAAGGAGGTCACCCGGTCTCTTTCTCCGGATCCGGAGTCAAAACCCGAGGCGACCGTCTCCCAGGAATATGCGGAGCGCGGTTTTTCTTTTTTGCAGCTTCCCTACACTCGGGCGGAGGTGCTCGGCATCAGCAAGCTTTACCCGGCCGATAAGCGCCAAGTCTATCTCGGCCGACAGGCGCGCGAAGAGACCGTGAAAACCGAAAATCTGGAGGACTACCGCTACATTCATTTCGCAAGTCATGGATTCGTCGACGAGAACCAGCCCGCGCGCTCCGGCATACTGTTCTCGCGCGACTCCCAATCTACCGAAGACGGTGTGCTGCAAATGGGAGAGATCATGCGCTTGAAAATGAATGCGGATCTGGTGACGCTTTCCGCCTGCAGCACGGGCCTGGGCAAGCTCGTGACTGGCGAAGGGATGCTGGGTTTGACGCGGGCCTTTTTCTACGCCGGCGCGCGTAATGTCACCGTGAGTCTCTGGAATGTGAACGATTCGTCGACTGCAGCACTAATGAAAGCCTTCTACGAAAATCTCAACCGGGGATTGTCAAAAAGCGCAGCCTTGCGCCAAGCGAAGTTGGTCCTGTTACGCGGCACGGAAGCCGCGTGGCACCATCCTTACTACTGGGCAGCATTTGTTCTGGTTGGTGAAGGCCGGTGAACGAACGATTGCCACAAAGATGCACATTCGGGAGCGTCTGACAAGGTGTGGCCGAACATGCCGGATTCAACGATACGGAAGCGATCGCACTCCTTGATTCTGGCTTGCCAGGCAATTGGTTGCGTCAGAATGGCACTGGCCACACCAGAATGCCGCGGAACGTGGTAGCGGGGCGACCCACGCGAATAAGATAGTCGCCCCTACGTTGAATGATAAGAAGTCCCAGCAGGGCGCTTCGCCGCGGCCCGCGGCCTTCGAGGGCAGACAAGCAACGCTGAGCTCGAAGAGCGCAACCCCAGCAAAGCGCGCAAGCGGGATCGCTACGCCTTCATTCGGCAGCAGACGACAATAATAAGTCCTGCCTTTACATTCGTCTTGGTTTTCATGGCCTTCTCCTCTCGTGAATCTCCAAATTAGCGTGTTTGCCGCCAGCCTGCCCTTCTTGCTACTTTCTTGAATCTTGGGAGTAATGCTGTCTCTTTCCGTGTCGAGCCTTCACCACACCGTAGGTGCAAGCGGAAGGCCAATCCATTGGCCGGACACTGCGGTGGCGCTCTTTGGGCCCAAACGCATTCTGGCGATTGGAGATAGAAGAGAAGGCCGCACCTCCCCGTTCATCGCCATGGGGGCGCCGACGTATATCCTTTCTGTCCGAGCCTATCTTTTCGGATACAGTTGATTGTCTGGTTGCCCAGCACTTCGAAAATCGCTCCATAGACAACTCGCTGCAATCGTACCGGTCAAGGATGACTCTAAATTTGCGAGCGGACACTAGTCATCATCGGGATCGGTGGGAGGACGCTTGTCGTTGATGAAGAAGGCGGCTTTGAGCCCCGCGGGGATCGCCTGGAACGTGACGGGCGCATGCGTAAGGTTGAAACAATCGGAAAGGTCGTCGGCTGGAGTGTCCGCGTACCCGAGCGAGGGTAGATTGTAAGTGGTCTCGATGAATTTGAGGATGCTGCCAAAGTCGTGGGTGGTGTGAGAAATGTAAGCAGTCTTGGCGTACGGTGAAACGACAATCAGCGGAACGCGGAATCCATAAACATATCCCGACCCCCAGCTAACGCCGTCGTTGATGACCTTGGGCGCGACGTGATCGTACCAACCTCCCCAATCGTCCCAAGTGATGATGATGGCGGTGTTTGCCCAATACGGGCTATTGCCAATCCCGTTGACAATCGCGGATACCCAGGAGGGTCCGCTGCCGTCGTTGGAGACGGCGTGATCGGAACTGAGGCCGTTGGGTATGACCCAGCTCACTCCTGCGAGTTGGCCGTTGGCGATGTCCACCAACACTTGCGATTGCGGGATTTTCACGTTGTTCGTCCAATCCGGCCCGGTGCAGGTGAGCTGGCCGTTGACGGTCTGCTGCTGGCACATGTGCTGAATGGCGTCAGGCCCGGTCCAGATGGAACCCGCGGAAGGCGCGTAGTAGCGCCAGCTCACGCCCTTGGTATTGAGGAGATCGGTCAGCGTGGGATGGTCGAAGCAAGGGTACTGCGGCGCCGCTTTGGTTTCGCTTCCAGTGGGATCAATCATTCTGACGCGATTCGTCAGCGCGGCGATGCATCCGGCGGGGCTCAGGCTAGGATTTTCGGCCGCGAAAAGATTGCTGGCCGTCGTTGGAGCGGAAGTACCGGAAATGATGAACTGGTGAGCCGGAAAGCTTGGACCCTGGTTGGTTTGAAACATGCGGTCGCCAAACGTGTACTGCTCAGCCAGCGCGAAGTAGGGCTGAACGTCAGCTGGTTTGACGTACATGTATTGAGGGTTGGGGTGAGCGTTGGGAGGGCAATTGGCGGCCGGCGAGCAGGGGATCAGGTTCGCCCCGTCCATCTTGCCGCCGTCGTACATGGAAACGAAAGCGGCATTGGCGTGGCTGAGATCGTAGTTTTGAGGGCTCGAGCCGGTGGTGCCCAGGTCGATG
>Ga0210406_10004418_pt1 | contig 15065 bp, 8 predicted proteins | sample IncBWC30MmetaG_FD_155454 | JGI IMG/M metagenome (GOLD analysis project Ga0210406, IMG submission 155454) | Forest soil microbial communities from Barre Woods Harvard Forest LTER site, Petersham, Massachusetts, United States - Inc-BW-C-30-M | ecosystem: Environmental > Terrestrial > Soil >... | reverse complement strand
GAAAACAGTCGGCGGACATCGAGCGGGCGCTGGCGTACCTCAAGGATTACAGAGAGAGGACCAGGACCACATGAAGCAGAGAGCTAGTGCGTCCCATGACAAGGCCATCGTGCGGCGGCTCAGAAAAGACCCGGAATTTGCCGCGGAGTATCTCAAAGCGGCGTTGGAAGATGAGAATGAACCCCAGGTTCTGCTGATTGCTTTGCGACATGTCGCGCGAGCGCGAGGTATCGCCAAAGTTGCGAAGGCCGCCGGCGTCGAGCGTGAGAGTCTTTACAGGGCCTTATCGGTTCGCGGCAACCCAAGGTTGTCCACCCTGGTTGCGGTCACCAAAGCCATTGGTCTGCGACTCACCGTCGAAGCAGCTTGACATATTCACTTCTGTGAGCAATCGCTTCGATCTCTCTTCGGTCGTTCCTTACCTGAACGAATAGGGAACGCGACAAAGAAGGAACAGACTTGTTCACGTCCCCTCTTCTCTCGGCGTTATTCGGGCTCTCCGCCGACGGTTGTGTGAACTTCGGTGGCTGGGGCCGAGAGAGCGGTGCTGGACCGCAGCAGAGCTGCGGCCGTGAGCACAGAGCCAGCTTGGGCACTGACCTTAGTTTGGATGCATACCACGGCGCTGCCGCCAGCGTCGAGACGCCCAATCGTAACCACGATCTGGCTGCCCACTTGGGTCGCGCTGCCGTCGGGAGAGGCGACAAAGGTTACGCCGCTGGGAATCTCAAATACGGCCTGGGTACCGTTGAGACCATGCGACGAACCGTTTTGCACGGTCAGGGTGTAGGTGAGTTGCCCGGCTGGGACTACAGAGTCGGGAGCGGAAAGGCGAACACGCAAGCGCTCGGAAAGGTCCGGCTTGGTCACAACGAACTTGTCGAGGAGGGCGGAAGGTCCGGTTGCCGGCGGAGTGACAACATTACCCGTCACCGGATCGACTAGCGTGTCCGGGATAGGGTCATTCAGGGGCGTTCCGTTCACATCCGTCCCAAAAGGAGCAGGAGCGCTCGAGGTTGCGGAGGACGACGAAGTCAGCGGTTCCGTGATTTGGTAGAGCGTGAGTTTGTTGTCTCTGACAATCACGTCAGCGAAGGAGAACACCTTGGCCTTGAACTTCGCCGTGATTTTCGGACCGCTGCCAGCGCCGGGCAGAACCGGGGAAAACGCCGCGCTGGTGAGATTTGTGTCCAGCCAGGATGCCGGCCCGTTGGGGAAAGCAAATCCTGCCACCGTGGCCGTGCCGCTCGCGGAATCATCCTGATCGATACCGAGGCCAGAGCCGCGGGCGGGGCCCAGGTCTCCGTCAAAGTCGCGGTTTCCACCCGCGCCTTCCACCAGATAGAGCACGCCATCCGGCACCGTTTGTTCGACACCGTCGAAAGCTGTGTCGATACTCACTGCGGGACTTCCGGTAGTCACCGGAGCGCCCGCCGCGTTCGCATTGGCACGAAGAGGATAAGTCCGCTGATAATTGTGCTCGTGGCCGTTGAAAACCATATTCACGCCGTGGTCTTCGAGAAACTTGGCGGCCGTGCGCATTTGCGAATTGCGTACGGTGGCATCGCCGGAGGAAAACGCCGGTTGATGGAATACCACGATCTTCCAGGGCTGGGCGCTGGAATCGAGATCGTTGATCAGCCAGTTGCGCAGCACCGAAGGATAGGCGCTGAACGCTTGTGGCGCCTTGGCATAAAGCGCGGTGTTGTCCAATTGCCCGTTGAAGAGGTGCGGGTTGGCGTCCAGAAACACGAAGTGGGCGCTGCCGGAGTCGAACGAAAAGTTGTGCATGTGGTCGATTTGTTCCTTGGCGCCCTTGCCGGAGTCAACCGCTGTGGAAGCGCGGTAAGCAGCGATAGCTGCGGGCGAAGTGTAAGACGTGCCTTTGAAACTGAAGATCATCCCGTTGGGCGTGACGGTATCGGCGTTCCACGTGAATTGCGTATCGACGCCCACCGGCCCATTGAGAGGAAAGTAGTAGTTGTTAAAGTACGCCAACGCGTCGCCGCCGTCGGTGTTCCCGGTGAAACGCCCTGCACTGTCACCGCCCAGCATGTTGGCGTTCACGCCGGTCGCACCCATGTCGTGATTACCGACGACGATGTAAAACGGAATGCTGCGAATGAAGGGAGCGCCGGCCTCATTGGAGTCCACGTCGCTGTTCCAGACGGGGAACCAGTAGTCGCGATAGCTGCCTTCCGCGCCATTGTTATAAACGTTGTCGCCGGTGTTGAGCGCGAGGTCCGGCTTGGGGAGCTCGGGCACGCCGGGAACTTCGAGGTGATGGACGTTGTACATCAGGTGGGTGATGCGGGCCTCGAAGTCGGCGATCCGCAGAGGACTTGAATTCGGTTCGACGGGAAAGAAGCCTTCGTCTCCCTGCACTAGGAATGAAAATTCGTCACCGCGTTTGCGGGTGTGGAAATGGGCTGAGAAGCCGCCGCTCGGCATACCTGGACCACTCACTTGATAAAAATAAGTGGTGTTGTATTCCAAGCCCTTTAGGACCGCGGCATAATTCGAGTGCGGGCCGGAAGCGGTGGGCGGCACGGGGAGCGCGGGATCAGCGGACAGGTAATTATCCACCACCCGTCCTTGAGGCGTCACGGTTTGGCCATAAGAAACGCTCGTGCCGAACTGCACCGTGAAAGCGCCCGGGTTCGGCGACGCTTCATCCGTCTGCCAAGCGATTACCATTTGATCCTTCGGGCCGAATGGGGCGTTGTCGCCCGGCTGGATGTAAGGCTTGTAGGTGACATTCTGCCCCGCGACGACAGAGGCCAGTGAGAAGAAAGCAACAACAAAAGTGAGAAACGCGGCTTGCGCTCTGTGCGAACTAATCTGCATACCAGTGACTCCTTTTCCTTGCTGAGATTTCAAAGCGGATCCCAATGAATCCGAAGCGCATCTGAGTACCGGGCAACTTAGGCGCCGCCGTCGGTAAGGCTGTCATCAACGCCAACGGTTGCCAGCGGCAGGATCAGCAACAAGCACAATCCGACTCTTTCATTCGTGAAGCGCCCCTCATGGATCCGATTCGTACAGCTCATAGGAGCTGTTGCCCGCGACGCTGCAATTTAGAGGCCCGAGCGCGTTAATCTGTAAGTTGTGCTTTTTCATTACGGCAGTCTGTAATCGCGCTCGCAGACTGCCAGCTCTGGCCGACACCTCAAGTACCGACACGCCGCTTAGGACAATCGCAGACCTTCGTTACGGTTGTGTGGCGGATCCTTGAATTTTTGGTGGGACTTAAGTTTTATAGGGCTTCACCTATTTGGAAAGTACGCGGCGGAGATAGGCGAGAAGCTCCGTGCCTGCGCTGGCCGCTGCGGTGTTATTCTTCCTGACTTATGAAGACGTTCAATGGGCTGTTCACCGCGCTCTGGATGCGACGACGGTATGAGGTTTGGTCTATGCGGACAGGACTGAGCAGCGGCCTTGCGTCACGCGTAACCGCTCCGAGCTGAGAGCATGAACTCAGCGAGCTTACATGCCCTTCTCCTCTCTGGCATGAGTGGCAAGCTGGTCGCAGCATCACAAGCTTGACTTTGAGTTCTGCGAGGCGTACAAACATCGCACCGAATCCCGCCTGCCTTTGTTTTGACGGAGGTACATCCATGAAGCGAATCCTGATCGGAACGATCTTTACCGCGTTTTTAATCCTATTGCAACCTACCCCAGCCCGTTTGGAAGAGGGGAAAAAAGCGCCCTCACCTTGGGAGCGTGAGGGGGACTTCAAGGTGTTAAGGGTGTGGAAGACACCCGGGTTGGAACTTCGCTGGCCGGAAATTGCCATCCTGCAGCTCACGGAAAAGAGCCGGAAAGAGCTGCAGAGTGAGCCTTTGGAATTTCTCCAAAAGCACAAGATCTTCGAAAAAACGGATCGGGTACAAGGCCAGTTTGTAGTGCGCCTCACAGAGCCGAAAGCCGAATCGAAAGACCCCACACTCGCGGTAGTGTTGCACGACTCAACCACATACTCGGCTTCCTGCACTTTTGATGTAACGAATATTGTGCCGTAGAGAAACCCTGCAACGCGCCTGACTGAAATCTCCGGGCGGGGTGTAGAGAGCGGACAAGGTTCTACGGCGGAAATCCGACACGGCGCAACAAGTCTTGGAAGCGCGGATCGGCCCGGAGGGGATCAAATGCCCGTTCTACGTTCAACCAGACAAGGTAATAGTCGCGACTCTCGTAGGCTTCATTAAGCCGCGCTAAGGCTTGCTCCCGCTCGCCCGAAGCCAAGTAAAGCCTGGCAAGAAAAACGGGCGACACGTAGGTTTGTGCGGATCGCTCGCGTAGCTGGCGTAAGACCTCTTGCGCCTCTGATTTCCTACCTGCGGCTGCGTAGGATTCCCCGAGCCCCACGGCCCGTGATGGGGCGTTTCCAGAAAGTTTGACGGCCTGCTGGCAGGCGGCGATGGCTTGGTCATCCATGCCTCTTGCGGCGTAGCTCAAACCCAAACAATCGTAGGCTCCGGTTGAGTTGGGATCTAATTCGAGCGCCCTTTGGCACTGTTCGGCCGCTTTGTCGTACTGACGCGCGAAATAGAACTCCCAGCCGGCCGTGACTTGCGTAACGATGTTGAGCGGGTCGAGATCCTGGGCGCGACGGGCCTCGGCTTGGGCCTCTTGCTCCCGGCCCAGCGCAGACAAATAGTACGAGTACGTGCGGTGGGCCTCCGAATCACCAGGATTGAGTTCAATGGCGCGCTTGAACTCACGATCTGCTCCTGCCCAGTCTCGGTCACCGAAAAAGTGGACAGCGCCGAGAACGAGGTGCGCATCTGCCAGACCCAGGTCGAGGTCGAGCGCTTTTTGCGCGTATTGTCTGGCCTGGGGCACAGCTACACGCGGGTGGAGTTCGAAGTTTGACACGTAGTAGTTGGCCAGCCCTGCGTAGGCAGGGGCGTAATTGGGGTCTATTCCGATGGCTTCCTCAAAGTACTCCTTGGACCTCTGCCTCTGCTCTTGTGTCCCATATCTCAAAAAATTCCCTTTCAGGTAGGCCTCATGAGCAGCCGGGTTTACCGAGCGGGCGCTGAGGAGGCGCGCCTGCTCCTGCCCAGTCAATTTGACTTTAATTTCTCCGACGATCGCGCTGGCCACTTCTCCTTGCATGACCAGGACATTTTGCAGGTCGCGCTGATAGCTCTTGGACCAGACTTGCTCATCCGTCGGCCCGTAAACCAGTCGCGCTGTGACGAGGGCCAAACCTTCGGATCGCGACACGGAGCCCTCGACGATTGCGTCCACTTTCAACTCGCGCGCGATTTCCGCGAGCGGCCTCCGCGTGCCCTTAAATTGCGTCACGGAGGTCCGTGAAATTACGCGAATGGCCTGGATTTGACCGAGGTCGGTGATCAGCGCCTCGGTCATACCATCAGCGAAATAGTCCTGATCAGCGTCCCCGGAGAGATTCGCAAAAGGAAGCACGGCGAGCGACCGAATCGGTGGTGATGACCGTGGGCGGACTAGCAATCGGTCTCGCCAGCCTCCGGCGTAGATCGCGGTCAGCATTGCCGCGAGCGCCACCAGCGCCACCACGCCATAAGCGGCCAGCTTCGCGCCCCTGCTCCAGCGCTTTGGCTGCGGAGCCGACGTTACAAGCTCCCCGGAGATGGATTGCTCCAGTCGCCGCAAGTCCACGAGCAGTTCTTTGGCCGACTGGTAGCGCTGTTCGGGATTCTTGTCCAAGCACTTGAGGATGATGCGCTCGAGCTCCGGGGAGATCCGCGGGTTCAGAGCGCGCGGCGGCACGGGGGACTGGTGCAGCACGGCATCAATGAGCCGAGAAGCTAACGGTTCGCCGAATGCCCTTCGGTAAGTCGCCATTTCGTATAGGACCGCGCCGATGGTGTAGATGTCCGAGCGAGCATCCACCTGCTCGCCCCGCAATTGCTCCGGCGACATATATGGCAGAGTGCCCGCAGCCCCGTGCGTGCTCGATAAGCTGTCGGCTGTCGTTTCGTCCCGCGGCCGCAGCAGTTTCGCCAGGCCGAAGTCCAACACTTTGGCTTGGCCTTTCTCCGTCAACGCGATATTTGCCGGCTTCAAATCGCGATGCACTATGCCGTGCTCGTGGGCCTCTGCCAATGCGGCAGCGATTTGCATCCCCAGGGCGATGACTTCTTTTTCCGGCAGGGCACCGCCGATTAGCCGGTCCGCAAGGGTTTTGCCCGGGACGTATTCCATCACCAGAAAATCCATCCCGTCCTGCGTATCGAACTCATAGACCGTTTCAATGTTGGGATGGTTTAGCTTGGCCAGTGCCAGGGCCTCTTTGCGGAAGTGCCTGCGGGAGGCATCGTTGCTGAGGGTACCAGACGGCAGAACCTTGAGCGCTACATCACGCTCAAGTTGCTCATCGCGGGCGCGATAGACCACGCCCATTCCACCGGAGCCCACCTTTTCCAGGATGCGGTAATGGCCGAGTGTTTGGCCAATCATGCGGAGGGGACCTATCCTTGAGGGCATATTAGGTTGCGCGGGCGACTAAGTCAACGCCGCGAAGTGCGCAATCACTGGAACTCGCGCAAATCCAGAGTATTATGGTGAGCCAGGAACCTTTCATGGAATTGTGGCAAGAGGCGAGGACGCAAGAGACTGCGGCTTCAACGGTGGCTGGATGAATTCCTCGGCAGGTCAGGCGAGTCTGCAAATTGTTCCGAACATTTCTAGGATTCGTGAGGCGCAGAGATTTCTGGCGAAGTATTTCGCGCCGACGCGGCTGATTGCTGCGCCATTCCTCAGTAAAATTGCAGGCAAAAATGTTTATTTGAAATTGGAAACGGAGCTGCCGACGGGATCGTTCAAAGTGCGGGGCGCTTTTTGGGCACTGGCGCAGAGATTGCGTGGCGGGCCGATACAGGAAGTAGTGGCTTGCAGCACCGGGAATCACGGAGCGGCGGTGGCTTCTGCGGCCAAACACTTTGGCATCAAGGCCAGGATTTTTTTGCCGGCGAACTGCAATCCGGTAAAGCGAGGGCGCATCGTGACCCTCGGGGCGGCCATCACGGAGAGCAAGGACAGCGATCCGGCGTCGGCCTTCGCGCTGGCAACTGAGTATGCCAAGCGGCCGGGGGTACATTTTCTGAACGGCGCTACCGACGCGGATTTGCCGGCCGGTCCCGCAACGATTGGTTGTGAAATCCTGGAGCAGCTTCCCGAGACCAGCGCGGTCGTTGTGCCCATGGGGGATACGGCGCTGATTCGCGGGATTGCGGCGGCGGCGAAACAGATCGCGCCGCAAGTGAAGATCATCGGCGTGCAGGCAGAGCGCGCTCCGGCGTACTACCTGTCCTGGAGGGAAGGCAAAGTCGTGGGCACCGAGACGTGCGACACGATTGCCGATGGGCTGGCGACACGTACGCCGGAGGCGGCGAACGTGCGCGATGTGAAGAACCTCGTCGACGACGTGGTGCTGGTGAGTGAAGAGCAATTGCTACGCGCGATTGAGACGTTACTTCTGGAAGAACACGTATTGGCGGAGCCGGCTGGGGCGGCGAGCACGGCGGCGCTAGCGCAATGCGGCGTGCGCTGCGGCGATCACGTGGCGCTAGTGGTGAGCGGAGCCAATATATCGCGAGAAGTGCTCAAACGGGCCATCGGCAGCGTCTAGCTGCCAGAGGAGGCGGCCAGCGACGGGGTTTTGCTGGTCGACAATGCGGCGACAGGGCACCCATGCCTCGGATATTGTGCGGATTCGTTGCTTCGCGATGATGACTAAGCGCTTGAAGTAGGGTATTTACCTTAGCGGACTTTGCTGTATTTCCCCTCTATTATTTTTTCCGTTCTCCCCCCATTTAGGTAGGAAAGGCCGGACGACTAGCTATTGGTTGGGCGTGCCTCCCTCAGAGGCAGGGCTGGAGCCGGTCTTTCCGCGAAATGCTGGATCCGGGGTGTTCGGATCTAAGGACGAGGCTTGGGAGAGGGAAGATGTCCAGAAGTGTGAAGGAATCCCTCCGGGACGCAAAGGGAAAGTCCTCGATGGGAGTAGATTGCGCGAGGGCAGGCGCGACGCTGAGGCGTAGTTGCGGATGGGAAGGAGCGTCAAGCCATGAAGCGTAGAATGTGGCTTGTTGGCGCGTTAGTGGCGCTGCTATGGGCCACGCCTGCACGGGCGGATAACCGCATCATCCTGCGCACGACCCTCAGCCTGCAGGCGCTTAATACGGCATGCAATCCTCTGTTACTGGCCCCAATCTGCACGGTGGTTGGCGGGTTGGGTGATCCCCTAGGGCAGCTCTACCTAATCACAAGTCCGCTCGACGTAACAGGACTGCTAAATCTCGTCGGCAATCCGCTGGGGATTATCGATGCCGAGCTGGATCAGGTGCTTAATTTGGTCGGTGGCCTGAACATTCTTCCCGCGCCAATTCCAGCCACGGTGATGTCGAACAGAACTTTGGTGCCATACCCTGCAGGCTCCACGACGAGCGCATGGGATGGCTACGTCAATCAACCTGCGGCGTCGATTGTGGGAGTCCAGGATACGCAAAAGACGTTCAACGTGTTGGGGACGGGGATTGTCGCGGACATCGACACGGGAGTGGATCCCGGGCATCCGGCGCTGCAAGGGGTTCTGCTACTAGGTTACGACTTCACGCGGAACCAGCCTGGTGGCTCCGAGTTGAACGATATTTCTTCTTCGCCATGTCCATTCGCTTCGTGTCCGCCTCCCCCTTGCCCGACTTGCTCGCCAGCGAAGGTGAACCAGTCCACGGCGGCAGTGCTGGACCAGTCCACGGCGGCAGTGCTCGATGGAACGCCGTATGCGGCATTTGGACACGGCACGATGGTGATGGGCGTCATCCACCTGGTGGCTCCGACCGCGAAACTCTTGCCCTTGAAGGCGTTTCATTCGGATGGGACAGCTTCGCTCTCCGACATTCTGCGCGCGATCTATTACGGCGTGCAGAACGGCGCCAACGTGATCAACATGAGTTTCGACATCACGACGGCATCTACTGAACTGCAGAAAGCCCTCGACTACGCGAACCAGAACGGCCTGATTTGCGCGGCATCGGCGGGAAACGACGGGAAGGCGGAAATTGTATATCCCGCGGCGTTGCAAACCGATGTGATGGGCGTGGCGTCAACGACCGACCAGGACGCGCGCTCGTCGTTCTCGAACTTTGGGAACGCCATCGTGTGGGTGGCGGCTCCTGGCGAAGCGATTGTGAGTACGTACCCGTACGACACGTATGCGGCGGGATGGGGGACTTCGTTCAGCGCGCCGTTTGTGTCGGGAGGTGCGGCTTTGTTGCACACCCTAAATGCCGCCATTAATCAGTCCAGTGCCGCTGTGGCGGTGGCCCATGCGGTTCCGCTTGCGGACGCCGGCATGGGCAACGGGCGACTGGATCTTTGTGCGACTCTCGCGTCAGTGTCTACGACGGCGAGTTGTTCACCGGACTTCAGCGTTTCTGCGACACCACCCAGCACGACGATCACTGCGGGACAGCAGACGACCTTCACGGCCTCTGCTACGCCGCTGCATAGTTCCACTCAGACTGTGACTTGGAGTTGCACGGGTGCACCGGCAGCATCCACGTGCACAATTTCGCCATCGTCGGTAACGCTAGACGGGAAGAACGCCGCCACGGCTACGGTGACTTTGTCGACGATGACGCGAGTCTTGGTGCCGCCATTGGGCTGGCCGCGATATGCGCCTCCGATGCCTACATGGGTGGCATTGGCTGCATGTTTCGCCGGGCTTGCGGTTTTGCTGTTGTTTTTCACTTTGGGCCGCGCTCTTCCCAAACGGCCTGGTCTCGCTGCGGCCGCCGGACTCTTCGCACTTTCGCTTTTCAGCTACGCTTGCGGCGGCTACGGCGGGCCACCGCCACCGGGTTCCGCAACGCTCTCCTCGATAGCGCTCAACCCAATGAGTGTGACTGGCGGGTCACCTTCAACAGGCACGGTGACTCTGAGCGGGCCAGCTCCCAGCGGCGGCGCAGCCCTCTCTCTTTCCAGCGACAACACCGCGGCCGCAACGGTACCGGCTAGCGTTACGGTCGCCTACGGAGCGACCAGCGCGACCTTTACGGTCAGCACCAGCACAGTCACGGCGTCAACGCCCGTCACCATTACCGCTTCCTATAGTGGCGGGACCAAGGCGGCCTCGCTCACTGTGGCGCCGCAGGGTTCCACTACACTTTCCTCGATGGTGCTCAACCCAATGAGCGTGACTGGCGGGTCACCTTCAACCGGTACGGTGACTCTCAGCGGACCGGCTCCCACTGGCGGCGCGGCTGTCTCCCTTATGAGCGACAACACCGTCGCCGCGACGGTCCCGGCGAGCGTGACTGTCGCTGCGGGAGCCAGCAGCATGACGTTCACGGTGAGCACCAGCAGCGTGACCGCCTCTGCATCGGTCACGATCTCTGCGTCCTACGCTGGCACGACCAAAACAGCCTCACTCACCGTGCAGCCTCAAGCCCCTCCAACCCTCTCCTTGCTGACGCTGAATCCCACGAGCGTGACTGGCGGTGCGCAATCCTCCACTGGCACGGTGACGCTGAGCGGACCAGCTCCCACTGGCGGCGCAGCCATCTCCCTCTCCAGCAGCAGCACATCCACGGCAACGGTCCCGGCGAGCGCGACAGTCGCTGCAGGAGCCAGCAGCGCGACATTCACGGTGAGCACTAGCGCCGTGACCAGCTCTACTCCGGTCACGATCTCCGCGATGTATGCTGGCGTGACGAAAATGGCCTCACTCAGCGTCGTACCTGAAGCCCTTCCAGCGCTCTCTTCGCTGACACTGAACCCCACGAGTGTGACTGGCGGCATGCAATCGTCCACTGGCACGGTGACACTGACCGGGCCAGCACTCACTGGCGGTGCGCAGGTAATGCTTTCCAGCAACAACGGGGCGGCTAGCGTACCTTCCAGCGTAACCGTTACGGCGGGAGCCACCAGCGCGACATTCACGGTGAGCACCAGCGCCGTGACCGTCTCTGCATCGGTCACGATCTCCGCGTCCTACGCTGGGGCGACCAAAACAGCCTCCCTCACCGTGCTGCCGCAGCCCCTTCCAACGGTCTCCTCGCTCACGCTGAATCCCACGAGCGTGACGGGCGGATCTCCTTCCACCGGCACGGTGACGCTGAGCGGGCCAGCTCCCATTGGCGGCGCTGTCGTCTCCCTCTCCAGCAGCAGCACGTCCACGGCAACGGTCCCGGCCACCGTGACTGTCGCTGCGGGAGCCAGCAGCGCGACGTTTACGGTGAACACCAGCACCGTTACAACGTCCACTCCGGTCACCATCTCCGCGTCCTATGCGGGCACGACCAAAACGGCCTCACTCACCGTAGCGCCTCCGGGCACTCCTGCTGGAACTTACACGCTCACGATCACGGGAACTTCGGGCACCGTCAGCCACTCCACAACGGTCCAAGTTACGGTGAACTAAAAAGAACCTTGGAGTCTCAAGACCTCTTCTGGAATTCAGCCAGAAAAAGCCATCTGTCTTCGACTGCCAGCTTCGACTGGCCATATGGACCATTACGCTCAGAGCAAGTTCCATTGCCACCTCCCAGTCCCAAACCGATCCTAAGAGGAGGGGAAACTATCCCCGTGCAACTGCCAGGACTAAGAGGCGATGGTCAAATCGCAGACGGAGTTCAACTGGAGAGCGGCGCGCAGTCTTGCGCTCACGGCATGCCTGGCAGGCGCTTGCTTGGGTGCAGGCTCGCTTGCACAAGCACAGGGTACGTCTGCATCACAGGATTCGGGGTCGAATTCCCGATTGTTGACCGCGAAAGAGGGGCGGGCCATCGTGGATGCCGCGCGGGATCAGGACCGGCCGGCGCGCGGCGCGCAGGACTGTTCTCACCTTGTTCATCAGACGTATCTCAGCGCGGGTTTTGAGTACCCGTATGCGAGCTCGTTCGAACTCTACGCAGGGAACGAAAATTTTGAGCGGGTGAAGTACTCGCAGCCGGGAGATTTGATTGTGTGGCCGGGCCATGCCGGCATTGTCGTGGATCCGCTACATCATAGTTTTTACAGCTTGGTGAGTACCGGCCTGGAGGCGCAGAACTACGAAGGGTCTTACTGGAGGTCCCGCGGAAGACCACGCTTCTATCGGTACAAAGTTGAAAACGCGGAGATTCTGACTGCAGTTAAGGCCCCGGCGTCCGCACGGGCTGCAAAGTCCAAGAAGCCGCGCGAAACTGCGCCGGTGATCGAAGCGCGAACTCCTGTCGCGGTTTCCGCTTCCAATCGGCCACCGAAGGGCGCGTATGGTGCGCCGCCACTGCCAGCATCGGCCGTTGCACCCACTACGTTTGAGGTTCCGCAGAGCATAATCATCGCGGCGGGAAACAAGCCGCCAACGAGCAGCCAGGTTGCTGAAGGCATTTCCGAATTGAGCAACGCCTCGGGAAATGTCTTGCGCGCGGATGACCTCTCAAAACTGGCGCTGCCGGTGGTCATCTTCGAGCGACTCCGCGTGGAGCGCTTGGAAATCAAACGGAACCACGGATGGGCGCGTCTGCAGATTGATTCTCGAGCGACCATTGCTGGCGGCGAAACGGACTATAAACGGCGACGCGAAAAAGTTCGCTGGGAGCTGCGCCGCACAGAATCGGGCTGGGAGGCGATCACACCCGCCGATCGAGCGTATGTGCCAAACGACGTGGCCGTGCGCAACGTGGCGGCACAGCTCGCGCGACTGACCGAAAAGGACAGTTCTGCGGCGGATCAGGAGACAGTTCTGCGGCAGGAGTCACAGCTCGCCAAGTTGCTCAGTACGCTGCTGAAAAACAAGTAGGCCACTTATCGGGCAGTCAAGGACTAATGCTCCGGCCCCGAGATGAAGGTTGTGCTTGGTGATTCCTGAGGCAGAGCAAAGGCGACGTAGACGCCGCCCGAGGGCGACTTGGGATCTTTGCCGCCGCCTGCAGCGATAACGACGAATTGGCGGCCGTTCACTTCATAGGTGGCGGGAGTGGCGTTGCCGGAGAAGGGGAGGGTCGCTTCCCAAAGCAGCTCACCCGTGGATTTATCGAAGGCGTGGAATTTTTTGTCGAAGTCGGTTGCTCCGACGAACAGCAGCCCGCCCGCGGTGACGATCGGACCGCCGTAATTTTCCGTGCCCGTGTTTTTTTGTCCCTTCGACGCGAGTTCCGGGTATTCACCCAGCGGAATCTTCCAGACATATTCGCCGGTGTTTAGATTGATGGCGTTCAGAGTGCCCCACGGGGGAGCGACGCCGGGATATCCTCCCGGGTCGAGAAATTTGTGGTAACCGGTGAAGCGATAGGGCATGAACGCTGGAGGCGGCGCGGAGCTTGCGAGCTCTTTGCTTTCGCCGCTCATCAAAAAGCTGACCAGCGCGGAGATTTGATCCTCGGTCAGATTCGGCAAGCCCGGCATCCGTCCTTTTCCGTTCTTGATGGTCGCGGCCATCTGCGCAGGAGTCAGCCGCTCGCCCACTCCTATCAAGGAAGGCATAGCAGGAGGCGAGCCCGTCCTGTTTTCTCCGTGGCAGACGCTGCACTGGCTCATGTAGATGGCGCGCGGGCTATTTTCGCCGGTGTTCGGGGCGAGAGCGCCGGTCCATACCATCTCATTCGAATTGATATAGATGATTCCGGTCTCTGCATCCACGGCGGGGCCGCCCCACTCGGCGCCACCGTCGAAGCCCGGAAAAATCACCGTATCTTTTCCAACGCTGAAAGGAACGAACTGGCCTTCACTGCGGAATTGTTTGAATTTTTCCAGCGCCCACTGATGCGCTTCCGGCGAGCGCATGGTCAGAAGATCCTCGGTGAGAAGCTGGCGCGCAAAGGGCGCGGGGCGGGCGGGAAGCGGCTGTTCGGAAGCAGCAACTTCGCCGGGCACAGTGCTCGGAGGATACTTTCGGGAGTCGATGGGGAAAAGGGGTTTTCCGTTGGTGCGGTCGAAGAGATAGACGAAACCTTGTTTTGTTGTTTGCGCTACCGCATCAATCTGCTTTCCATCGCGCTTCACAGTGAGGAGCGCGGGCGGTGAAGGGAAGTCGCGGTCCCAGAGATCGTGGCGGACTCCCTGAAAATGCCAGATTCTCTTGCCCGTCCGTGCGTTCAAGGCAATCAGACAATTAGCGAAGAGATCGTCGCCGATGCGATCGGCGCCGTAGAAATCAAATGCCGCAGAACCTGTTGGGACATAGACAATGCCGCGCCGGGAATCGAGCGCCATCCCGGCCCAATTGTTCGCGGCGCCGCTGGTCTTCCACGCCTGCTTCGGCCAACTGTCATAGCCAAATTCACCGGGATGCGGGATGGTGTGGAACGACCAGCGCAGCTTACCGGTGCGAACGTCGTAGGCGCGAATGTCGCCGGGAGGCGCAGGAAGAGTCTCGGGGTTGCGGCCGCCTAATATTATGAGGTCCTTGTAAACGATGCCTGGGCTGGTCAGATCTACAGACTGAGAGCTGGCAGGTTCGCGGCCCAGGTTTTCGCGGAGATCGATTCGGCCGCCGTTTCCAAAGGATGGAATCAGTTTGCCGGTGGCGGCATCCAGGGCGAAGACGAAATTCATCACTCCGACCAGAATGCGCTTGTCTTTGCGATTAGCCCAGTAAGCGAGCCCGCGATCCGGTTGCGTTCCACGAATTCCAGAGTCGAACTTCCACAAGAGCTTGCCTGTCGCGGCATCCAAGGCGAAAACCTTTTGTGTGGGAGTGATTCCGTAGAGCACGCCCTCGACGATGATGGGGCTCGTTTGCAGACCGCCTTCTTCCTGCGTATCAAAGCTCCATGCAACGGCGAGGCGCTTTACGTTGCTGCGATTGATTTGCGCTAGTTTGGAATAATGATTGTTCTCCGGCGCGCCGCCGTACGCTGGCCAGTCTTGATGTTCCTGGCCGGATTCATTACTTGGTGGCGGCGTGTTTGCCGCGCGGGCGATCAACCCAGCACTGGTGACGGTCAGGGAGAGAGCCAGAATTGATGCGCAAATCGCGAGTGTTTTCAGAGTGTTCTTCTTTTTCATGGCAGCACGCGGAGAGAGGATAGCACTCCTACAATGCAAGGCGAGACGCAGATAAAAAGAGGGGTCGTTGCATTTACTTT
>Ga0210406_10004417_pt1 | contig 15069 bp, 11 predicted proteins | sample IncBWC30MmetaG_FD_155454 | JGI IMG/M metagenome (GOLD analysis project Ga0210406, IMG submission 155454) | Forest soil microbial communities from Barre Woods Harvard Forest LTER site, Petersham, Massachusetts, United States - Inc-BW-C-30-M | ecosystem: Environmental > Terrestrial > Soil >... | reverse complement strand
ATGTGCGCGGGGCGCAGGAGTTTGCCGGAGGCGTCGAAACGCGGCCCGTGGAAAATGATGTCGTACACCTGCCATTGGCCGGGAGGGCGCGAAGCGTTCACCTGCGGAGGGAATTGGCCGTAGACCGCGGCGGCTTGGCCGTCGGCGTAGGTTTTGTTTTCGTAGGAATCGAGCACTTGCACTTCGTAGAGGCCGTGCAGGAAGACGCCGCTGTTGCCACGGTCCTGATCGGTGCCTTTTGTGGGACTCGGTTCGGCGAATTCGACGTGCAGCTGGCAATCGCCGAAGGCGTCGCGTGTGTAGATGTAGCCTGACTTGGGGACGACTTCGAAGTAGCCGTTTTCTACTTTCCATGGCGCAGGCGTGCCATCTTTACGCTGCCACTTGGAGAGATCTTTCCCGTCGAAAAGGACGATGGCATCGGATGGCGGACGCCCGGGAGTTTCTGGTGTGCTTGCCGTTCCGGGGTCGATGACTGGCGGGACGGGACGGCTGGGGTCGTGGATTTGCCATTTGGGGTCGACCTGGGTTTGGGCTAAGGAAATGGCGGTCGCAAGCAACGCTAAGCAGCAAAGAGCAACGATTTTTTTCATTGGCGAACTCTCCGGTAGGTAGATCACTTGGTCCTCAACGATCAATCGTAAGAGCGGCGGCCTGCCTGCGCAGGCAGGCCGCCGCACTCCACAAAAACCTTGCCGTGCTGAGGCGCAGCAGTGCTGCGCCCCTACAGGCTTTACGCGCCGGCGCGGATGCGCATGCCGTAGAAGGAACGATAGACGAAGAAGAAGGAGACGGCGAAGAAGGCGGCGGCCAGGAGGTGCGCCAGGCCTTCGCCTTGCGAAGCCGTCAGTTGCACCGCCAGCTCTACGGCTAGCAGGCCGAACAGAGTGGTGAACTTGATCACCGGATTCAACGCGACCGATGAGGTGTCTTTGAACGGATCGCCGACGGTGTCGCCGATTACCGTGGCGTCGTGCAGCGGCGTACCTTTCTGCTTCATCTCGACTTCCACAATTTTCTTGGCGTTGTCCCAGGCGCCGCCGGCGTTGGCCATGAAGATGGCCTGGTACAAGCCGAAGGTGGCGATGGACATCAGGTAGCCGATGAAGAAGAAAGGCTCGATGAAGGAGAAGGACAAGGTGGCGAAGAAGACGGCAATGAAGATATTGAGCATGCCCTTCTGCGCGTATTGCGTACAGATTTCAACGACGCGTTTGCTGTCCGCGACGCTGGCGGCCGCGGCGCCGTCGAGCTTGATGTGGCCCTTAATGAATTCGACGGCGCGGTAGGCGCCGGTAGTGACGGCTTGCGTCGAAGCGCCGGTGAACCAATAGATCATGGCGCCGCCGGTGATCAGGCCGAGGACGAAAGGCGCGTGGAGGAGCGAAAGCTTCTCGACGTTGACCTTAAGGCCATGCGTAAGCGCCATGATGATGGAGAAAATCATGGTAGTGGCGCCTACAACGGCGGTACCGATGAGCACCGGCTTGGCGGTGGCTTTGAAGGTGTTGCCGGCGCCGTCGTTGGCTTCGAGCAGATTTTTGGCGCGCTCGAAGTTGACATTTATGTTGTAGTCGCGCTTCAGCTCGGTCTGTATGCCGGGGACCTGCTCGATTAGCGAGAGTTCATAAACGGACTGCGCGTTGTCGGTGACCGGGCCGTAGGAATCGACGGCGATGGTCACCGGGCCCATGCCCAGGAACCCAAAGGCCACCAGGCCGAAGGCGAAAACGGGAGCGGCGATCATGACGCCGCCGAGCCCGAGGTTGCTGATGAGGTAGCCGATGGACATTAGTGCGACCATGGCGAGGCCGATGTAATAAGCCGAGAAGTTCCCAGCCACGAAGCCGGAGAGGATGCCGAGCGAAGCGCCGCCTTCTTCGGCGGAGCGCACGACTTCCTTGACGTGGCGGGATTCCGTGGAGGTAAAGACTTTTACCAGCTCGGGGATGATGGCCCCGGCCAGCGTGCCACAGGAGATGATGGTGGCCAGCTTCCACCACTGCGAGGAGTCGCCGCCGAGAGTCGGGATGATCAGTGATGAGACAACAAAGGTGAATGCGATGGAAACCAGCGAGGTGATCCAGACGAGCGAAGTGAGCGGAGCTTCGTAGTTCATCTCGTCGACGTTGCCATAGCGCGCTTTGGCGATCAGCCCGTTGATGAAGTACGCGGCGGCGCTGGCCACGAGCATCACGATGCGCATCACGAAAATCCAGACGAGCAGCTGCACTTGCACGGTGGGGCTTTTCACGCCGAGGAGGATAAAGGTGATGAGCGCAACGCCGGTGACGCCGTACGTTTCGAAGCCGTCCGCGCTCGGGCCAACGGAGTCGCCCGCGTTGTCCCCGGTGCAGTCGGCGATTACGCCGGGATTGCGCGCGTCGTCTTCCTTGATCTTGAAGACGATCTTCATGAGGTCGGAGCCGATGTCGGCGATTTTCGTGAAAATGCCGCCGGCGATACGCAGCGCGGCCGCGCCGAGGGATTCGCCGATGGCGAAACCGATGAAGCAGGGTCCGGCGTAGTCACCCGGGACAAACAGGAGAATAAGAAGCATCATCAAGAGCTCGACAGAGATGAGCATCATGCCGATGCTCATGCCCGCTTCCAGGGGCGTGTGGTAAATCGGATAGGGCTTGCCGCGCAGGCTGGCGAAAGCGGTGCGGGAGTTGGCGAAGGTGTTGACGCGAATACCGAACCAGGCGACGCCGTAACTGCCGGCGATGCCAACAAGGCTGAAGCCAAGGATGATGGGCAGCGTTACGGCGATGGATTTGCCAGGCACGGGAGCAAGAACGCCAAAGTACAGGACGATCACAACGGCGATGAACAGCCAGAGCACGATGAGGAATTTGCCCTGGGTGATCAGGTAGGTCTTGCAGGTCTCGTAGATCAGCTCAGAAATATCCCGCATGGACTTGTGCACGGGAAGATTTTTGAGGCGGCGGTAAATCACCAGGCCGAAGATCAGGCCAAAGACGCAGAAGAGAATGCCGAAGAGCAAGAGTTTGTGGCCATCGACGCCGAGGAACTGCACCCGGCTCAAATCGGGAAGCTGCAGGCTGGCTTCGCCGCCTGCTTCTTCCGTGGATTGAGCGAAGCTGGCCGCGGCAGTGAATAGGGAAACGACGGCAGCGGCGGCGCCGAATTTTGCGAATCTACAAGCCAGTGCCCAGGCAGGTCTAAGCCAGGTGCGCATCAACACTCCTCCGTAAGAACCAAAGAAATTTCGAAGTTAACTGCGTAACGTCCCTGCGCATACTTTTCCGGCACACCAGTATGCCGGGTGATTGCTTGCCGCGCCGGGAGGACTTGCCAGACTGCAACAAAGCCCCATTTTGCAGATGGGACCGGAACTTGAAACCACAGGCGCCGAGCGTCGTCTTGCTGCTCTACCCTGGGGCAGGGACCCTGAAAGCTCGGCACACGCCTTTCCGAAGTCGTTGATTTATAACATTTCGCTAATGGCGGGTCAAACGTCCGGCTATGTTCTGCCGACGGCTGCCGCTATGTAGAAGCCAGAATGTCGAACGCGGTGCTGGAAACGGACGATAACGAAAACGTATCGCTGGTCCAAGCGCGAGGCATACGGGTCTTGCCAAGCGATGGTAACATGCGTCATCGTCCCAGGACGGATAGGACCGGTCAAACAGGGGAAATGATGAGCCACGCCAGGACTACGGCGGCGCTGAGGAAAATTGCGTCGTTTTCATTGCGAGACGAACGGGAAAACGCCAAAACGGGAGGCGTTCTGGCGGGAAATTTCAGGGCGTAAGTCCTTCGAATCGCATGCCACCTCATTTTATTAACTCACACGAAGTCAGATACCCGCTCGGAGAGCCCGCCGCTCGGCGAAAGATGTGCTGGCCGCGCACGATTGAGGGAGAGCGCGGTTGAGGAATCATTTTTTTATTACAGGGACGGATGCGGGCGTGGGCAAGACCACTCTCGCGGCGCTGCTGTGCGCGGCGCTGGACGCCGTGTATTGGAAGCCGATTCAGACCGGCACGCTGGAAGGGTCGGATCGTGTGACGGTGATGCGGCTGGCGGGAATCGGTACGGACCGGACGATCGACGAAGTCTACAAATTTGTGCCTCCGGTTTCGCCGGATTTGGCGGCGCGCTGGGCGGGCACGGAAATCGATCTCGGGCGAATTAATTTGCCGAGCAGCTTGAATACCGATTGGGTGGTCATCGAAGGCGTGGGCGGGGTGCTGGTGCCCATCAATCAAAAGCAGTTCATGCTGGATATGATGGTGAAGTTCAAGTTGCCGGTGATTGTGGCGGCGCGCAGCAGCATCGGAACCGTGAATCACACACTGCTCACGCTTGCGGCGCTGCACGCCGCGGAGTTGCCGGTGCACGGCGTGGTGTTGATCGGGGACCAGAACCGGGAGAACCGCGAGACGATTGAGCGATTTGGACATGTGCGGGTGATTGGGGAGATTCCCAGATTGCCGAACTTGCATCGCACGGCGCTGATGCAAGTGTTCATGAGTCATTTTGATCGCGGAGCATTTTCGCAGTAGAACAAGCAGGAGGGAGCACGCTTCATTGCCCGCACAGCTTGGCGCTTGGAAGCAGAAGATTGTGGGGTTTGCGGGGACGCTGGGGGCGCCAGGGCTGTTCCTGATCTCGTTCCTCGATTCGTCGTTTCTAACTTTTCCCGTTATCAATGATTTGTTGTTGATTGAACTTTCCATGCGGCGGCCTGCGCGCATGCCGCTGTATGCAAGCATGGCGACGCTGGGTTCGGTGCTGGGGTGCGTTTTGCTGTTTTTGCTGGCGCGTAGGGTAGAGGAAGCTGCGTTCCATAAGAAGGTAGGCAAGCGGGCCGCGGCCATCCGCCATTGGGTGGAGCGCAACGGATTTGGCGGGATGCTGACGGCGGCGATGTTGCCGCCGCCCACGCCGTTCAAGTTTTTTGTGCTGGCGGCCGGAGTGTTTGAGATGCCGCTGGCGAGTTTTGCTTCCGCGATCGGCTTGGCCCGGGTGATTCGATACTTCGGCGTGGGATATTTGGCGGTGCGGTATGGAGCGAATGCTTTGCCATACTTGGGGCAGCATAAATGGCAGGTTGCCGTGCTTGTGGTCGTGTTCGTCGCGGTGAGTTATGCGGTGTCGCGGGTGGTTTTAAAGGAGCGGGCGGATTCGTAGATTAGGTGTGACCGTGACAGCCGACAAACGGTCGGGGTCAATACGAAACTCCGTAAAAGCGGCGGCAAGACCGCCGCACTCCAAAAAAAACTCTACATTTTTTGATCCCACGCGAGCTCGTCGCTTAGCACTTTGGCGTTCGCGTCGGTATCGACGATGGCGATCACGCGAGGGCCGGAACGCGCTTCCTGTTGCCGGGCGAGGTCGCGGAGCTGGACGCGGTAGCCGGCGTCGATTTTTTCCACCGTGGCTTTGGGAAATTTCGCGGCCGCCAGGAACCGGCGAACGGATTCGGTGGCGCGCGCGGCGTCGAGCGGGGCCGAGGATTCCGGCTTGTAGTAAACCACCGCAGCGTCGGGATTGAATGCGGAACCGCCCGCCAAATTAAGATTCAAGTCGTGGAGCGCGCGCTCCGTTTCCACGATGCCGCGCCAGCGAAACGGCGAGTCGGATTCGGCGAACGCCGCCACGCGGTGCGGCAACTCTGCACGATAGGTTCGAGCTTCCATCAAGGCCACGGCGTTGCCGTGTAGTACAAATCGTGCTCCGGTGTAAATAAAAACCGCCAGCAAAGAGACGATTGCGCCGACTCGCCCGCGCGGCGCTTTGGATTTTGCGCCGATTTCTTCGGTGACCAGGGCGAGGAGTTGCGGGAGAAGCGCGCCGGCGAGAAGAATCAGCAGAATCCAGAGATCGAAGTGCGCGACCCAGTCCGCGGAATATCGCTGCGCGCGAAACGGCCAAAGGAGCTGAACGCTTTCGTTTTGGGTAAGATCCAGTGCGACGTGGAGCGAACAAGCCGCGACCAAGGCCAGGAAAACAGCGCGCATTGTATCGACGTTTGGCTTACCTCGACTGATTACGTATGCCACTGCGAAGAAAGCGGCAACTATCACCAGCGTTCCTAGAATCGAGTGGGTGGCGGTGCGATGCCACGCGAGGAATGCGGATGGACCTGCGTAGGCACTGAGCTGGTCGAGATCGGCGGCGACGCCGGCAAAGACTGCGGCGAGCAGCGTGGCCCGCGAAGCTTTTGGGAAGACCGCGCGCGTGACGGAGTAAGACGCCAGCCCGTGCGTGAGGACGTCCATCCTAATTCTTGGATTGCGCGGCGATTCCCGCAGCAGCGGCGTTTCTTGGGACTAGCAGCCTCAGCGCGCGCGGGACGATTTTGAATTCGACCGGCAGGCGCGCCAGTGGCTCGCCATCGATCTGGGCGTAAACGGGATTGGAGTCAAGCGGTTCGCACACGATGCTCTTGGCTTTCCAATAGTGCACACCTTCAGTGCCGCGCAGCTTGCCGGCCCACAGCGAGGGCAAATAGCTCAAGTAGCGGAAGCCGCTCTTCGTAGTCAGGCCCATGATTTCAAATTGGTCGGCGAAAAGGTCGGCTTCGTCGGTGATGCGGAATGGGCCTCCGTAATGTTTGGTCCTGCCCACAACCACAAGGGAGACATCCAATTCTTTCTCGCCCGTGACCACGCGGAAGTGCGGGAATGTATAGCGGAAGATTTCGCGGGCGCCTTGCCACCAGTAGGCCAGGATGCCAACGCGCGCTTTCAGGTCGAGATCGATGGAATAGACGATCATGCCGTCGGGACCGGAGCCGGCGACGCTGAGAAAGTAGCGGGCCTTCGCCGGCTCGTTGACCGGGGTGGCGAGGCCGAGCGCGATTTCCTTTATTTCGCCGTGCAGCAGTTTTTCCGCGGCCGCAGGAATATTCCAGGGCAAGCCAATCTCTTTGGCGAGTATGTTGGCGGTGCCCCCCGGCAACAATGCCAGGGGCACGCGGTGGCCATTCTGCTGCGTGGCCAGGCCGTTGACGATTTCGTTTAGCGTGCCGTCGCCGCCGCAGGCGATCACCAATTGGCGTCCTTCGGCGCTGGCTTGGTGCGCCATTGCCGTGGCTTCGCCGGGCGCGCGTGTTTCCCGAAGGTCGGCCTCTATCCCGCCGAGCGAGAGAATGCGGCGGGCTTCCTCGAGCACGCGGCGCCGCCCGCCGCCGCCGTTGCCGGCGTTCGGGTTATGGATCAGCAAAGCGTTGCGAAGGCTTGGCAGCATTGACCGTCCCTGGCGCGCTCTAGCCGCGCCGCGAAACCTCCATTCTATATAATATGATGCGCATTCCAGCGAACGTTCTTGCGAGGGTTCCATGGCCAAGGCCGTAGCCGCCAAACACGAGATCGAAGAGCTGCGCGACAAGCTGCGGCACCACGAGTATTTGTACTACGTTTTGGACCAGCCGGAGATTTCCGACGCCGCGTATGACCGCTTGATGAAGCGGCTGGAGGAATTGGAGGCGGCGCATCCCCAGCTGATTACCCCGGATTCTCCGAGCGTGCGCGTTGGCGGCACGCCGCGCGAAGGATTCCAGACCGTGCAGCACGCACGGCCGATGCTGAGCCTGGACAACGCCTTTTCTTACGATCAATTGCGGGATTTTGACCGCCGTGTGCGGCAGGGCAGCGGCCGGGAAAAAATCGAGTACATCGCGGAGCATAAGTTCGACGGGCTGAGCATTTCGCTGCAGTACGTGAATGGCGGCCTGGCGCGAGGCATTACACGCGGCGATGGGCGAACCGGCGAGGATGTCACGCCGAATGTGAAGACGATTCGTTCGATTCCGCTGCGCGTGGAGCCGAGCGCGTTGAAGAAATGGAAGCTGCCGCCGACGTTCGAAGTGCGCGGCGAAGTCTTGATGACGCGCAAGGCCTTCGATGCCATGAACCGGCAGCAGGAGGAGACCGGCGGGAAGATTTTTGTGAATCCGCGGAATGCCGCGGCGGGTTCGGTGCGCGTGCTCGATCCTTCGATTACCGCGCGGCGCCGGCTGGAATTCTTTGCCTACTACCTGTTGGTGGATGGCGAAGCTCCTTTCCCTAAACACTCGGAGTCGCTGCAGGCCTTGAAGCAATTGCACTTCCGCGCGTCGGAGGATTGGAAGCTTTGCGATTGCATCGAGGAAGTTTTCGCGTATTGCGATGCCTGGGAGCCGAAACGGGAGAACCTGCCTTACGAGATCGACGGCGTGGTCATTAAGGTCAATTCGCTGGGGATTCAGAGGGAGTTGGGCTTCACCGCGAAGGCCCCGCGCTGGGCCATCGCCTACAAGTATCCGGCGCGGCAAGAGACCACCGTTGTGAACGACATTCGGGTGCAGGTGGGCCGCACGGGCACGCTGACGCCGGTGGCGGTGCTCGAGCCGGTGCAGGTGGGAGGCGTCACTGTCAGCCGTTCCACGCTGCACAACATGGATGAAATCGAGCGGCTGGGCTTGCAAATCGGGGATACCGTGCTGATCGAGCGCGCGGGGGAAGTGATCCCGCATGTGCTGAAGGTGACCAAGGAGGGCGCGAACCGCAAACCCTTTCGCATGCCCAAGAATTGCCCGGAGTGCGGCAGTGCGATTCACCGCGACGAGGGCGAGGTCGCGTATCGCTGCGTGAATGCGGCCTGTCCGGCGAAACGCAAGGAGTCGCTGCTGCATTTTGCCAGCCGCCACGCCATGGACATCAACGGTCTGGGCGACAAAATTGTGGACCAGCTCGTCGACAAGGGAATGGTGAAAGATGTCGCCGACCTCTACACGCTGAAGCTCGACGACGTCGCGGAACTCGAACGCATGGGGGAAAAATCCGCGCAAAATTTGCTGGAACAAATCGCCGCCAGCAAGAAACTTTCGCTCGCGCGGCTCATCTACGCGCTGGGCATCCGCATGGTGGGCGAGCGCACCGGGCAGCTTCTGGCGGAACATTTTTCTTCCCTGGATGAGCTGGCGGAAGCGAAGGAAGAGCAGCTATTCGAGGTGACCGAAGTAGGCCCCAAAGTAGCCGCCGCCATCGCGGAATTTTTCTCCGAGTCCGCGAACCGGAAAATTATCAAGAAGCTCGACAAGGCCGGCGTCCGCCCCACAGCGGAGAAACGTGTCCTCAAAAGCCAGAAATTCGCCGGCAAGTCCTTCGTCTTCACCGGCGCCCTCGCCAATCGTTCCCGCGAAGAAGCCGGCCAACTCGTGATGCAGCACGGCGCCAAAGTCTCCAGCTCCGTAAGCAAGAAAACCGACTACGTAGTGGTCGGCTCCGACCCCGGTTCCAAGTACGACAAAGCCAAAGAATTGGGCGTCCCGGTCCTTACCGAACCCGAATTCGAAAAGCTCCTGGGATCGAAATCGGCATGATCTCTCACTTGCCGGCAAATCGAAATCTGATCCTAGGCAGCTGTCCGGTTCCGCGACGATTTCTTCCCGTAACCGGACAATTGCGGCTCGTCCCGGCGACCTGCAAGACACTAAGTCTAACTACTACAAGAGGTTAAGACAGAGGAGGGTCGGAAGAGAATGTGCCCTTAGCTCAACTGAATTCAGAGGACGTGGCCATGCAGACGCTTTGGCAAGACTTACGCTACGCGGTTCGCATGCTGAGGAAGATCGCGGATTCGCCAAGGAGTGACCGATGCAAGCACTGACTCTGTTCGCAAACGATTTGAGATTTGCTTTTCGCTCTCTCTCGCGCGCCAAAGGCCTCGCTCTCACCGTCATCGTCACTCTCGCTCTCGGCATCGGTGCCAACGCCGCCATCTTCACCCTCGTGCGCGGCATTCTCCTTCGCCCCCTCGTCAACCGCGACGAGGACCGGCTGATCTACATTCGCCAGAGCGCACCGGGCACCGGCGACGAAAACGTAGCGTTCTCCGTGCCCGAAATTCAGGATTTGCGCGCCAGCGTTAAAACCCTCAGCGCGTTCGGCGATTTCTCGGCCTTCGGTTTCACGATGCTCGGTCTGGGTGAGCCTCGCGAGGTGCAAGCTGGCATTGTTGGCGGCAACTACTTCGATGTGATGGGCCTCCACCCTGTCCTCGGGCGTCTCATCGGACCTCAAGACGACGGCCCCAAAGCGGCAGGCGTCGTCGTTCTCACCTATCGTTTCTGGACCACCACTCTAAGGAAGGACCCGGGCGTCCTCGGCAAGACGGTTAACCTTGGCAGCGGTCCCATGGGAAATCGATCCGCGACGATCATCGGCGTTCTCGAACCCTGCGTACCCTATCCCCAGGAAACCGAAATCATGGCCAACATCGTCACCAGCCCGCACCACCTCTCGGCGACCATGGTGACCGGCCGCGTCCACCGCATGACCGAGCTCTTCGGCCGCCTCGCTCCCGGTGTCACCCTCGACCAAGCTCGCGCCGAACTACGCACCGTCTATGGCGCTATGATCAAAGCACATCCCGATGTCTATTCTGCAAAAGGAGACTTCCAGATCAGTGCCAAGCGTCTTCGCGACGAGCTCACCTCTGGCGCCCGGACCGTGCTGCTCGTGCTGCTCGGCGCCTCAGCCCTGGTGTTCATCATCGCGTGCTCCAACGTCGCCAACCTGATTCTCACGCGCACGGTTCGCCGCGAAGGCGAGCTGGCCACCCGTGCTGCGCTAGGCGCAACGACAGGCGCGCTGCGCCGCATGCTGCTGGCCGAAAGCCTTCTGCTCTGCGGCGCCGGCGCCACGCTCGGTATAATGAGCGCACAGCCGCTGGTGGCCATCCTGGCCCGCTACGCGTCGCGCTTCTCGGTGCGCGCGCTGGATTTGACGGTTGACAACAGCATGCTCTGGGTGGGAGCAGCGCTGGCCATTGTCGCCGCGGTGATTTTGGCGTTGGTCCCGCGCTTGCCTTCGACCGACGCGTCCAATGGCCTTAGCCTATCCAGCGGCAGCGCGCGCAGCACCAGCAGCACCAGCCGCCGCCAGCGGGTCTTCGCGGTGACACAAATCGCTGCATCCTTCGTGCTGCTGGCCGGCGCGACGATGTTGATCACCACGCTGATCGCGCTGCAAACGGCGCATCGCGGTTTCGACACCCGCAACGTCCTCGTCGTCAACGTCCCCGCCATGTCCTACGGAAAAACGCCGCAGCAAGTCGTCGATTTCTACAAGGAATCGATTCGTCGCGTCGATGGGCTACCCGGCGTGAACACCACCGCTTTCGGCATGGCTGCTCCCTGGCGCGATGCTGCAACCAGTTTCGGTCTGCAATTTTCCGCCGATGGTCATGTTCATATCCCCAATGAGGACCCGCGTGCGCACATGCGCGTCATCTCTCCAGGATTCTTTGCCTCGCTCGGCGTTCCGATCATCGCCGGCCGTGATTTCAACGATTCCGACGGCCAAAAGAACGATCCCGTCGTGATCGTCAGTGAGACTCTCGCGCAACGCATGTTCCCCAATCAGGATGCCATCAATCGGCATGTTTATTGGACCGATCCCGTGCTGAAATTCGCACCCGGGATCAACGCCGCGCCGCACCGCATCATCGGCGTTACCGCCGACATTGACGACGAACATGTCGTTCCTGAGCCCATGGTCACCGTTTATACCCCCTTTCAAGAGGGTCCAATCTTTGGTGGTCGCCTCTTCATCCACACGAGTGCGAATCCTTATTCGCTCGTCACGCCGGTCACGCGCATCATTCGCCAGATGTCCGCCGATCAGCCCATTGAGCACGCTGCCACTCTCGAAGACGACCGCGCGGAGGTGCTCGCGCCGGATCGTTTGAACTCGCTGGTGTTCGGCGTGTTCGCCGCTGTCGCGTTGGCGATTGCCTTGGTTGGCGTCGCTGCCGTGCTGGCGTTTTCCGTCAGTGCGCGGACCCGCGAATTCGGCATTCGGCTGGCCCTTGGATCGCAGCCGCGCCATCTCCTGAGAGGTGTCATCGCGGAAGGCGCGGTGATGGCTGCGGCGGGCGTCCTCGCGGGAGCGGCATTCGGGTTCGTGGCCGCGCGTTTGGCAGGCAGCTATTTTCTGGACGTGAAGATGCCGGGCGCCTTGCCCGTGATCCTCTCTGCGTTCGTGCTGCTGGCGGCCGCGGTCGTCGCGTCGTGGCTGCCGGCAGCCCGCGCCGCGCGCATCGACGTCATCCAGGCCCTCCGCTCCGACTAACTTCGCTCTGCGCCACGATGTGTACTCGCTACGAACTTAGCCTTCGCCCTTCCCGCGTAGCGGCGAGTTCATCTCGTTTACCCTGCTTGCCCCGAGTTTTCGAGGGGAGCCTCGAAGGGCCATCCCGCCTGTCTAGCGGCCGCGGACCGTCGCGGGCGCCTTTGTCCGCGTGTCACGTCCCCCCGGTTACGACCTGTACGCATCGAAAGAAAAATTGTCGCTGGCAAACCAGATTTCGTTCATTGTGTAGGCAAGATTCGTGCGGAAGCTGGAAGTTTATGAAGTTTGAAAACACACTCAAGACCGCTGGCACCGTTGCTACGTGGCTCTTTGGACGGCGCGGCCACACGTACCTGAAAATTGCCAAACCTCCCCAGCGGACTCTTCAGGAACAGGAACCGCTTTGGTATAAAATGCTGACGCCAGAGGATGCAGACTTTCTTCGCGAACTTCAAATCGCCCTGGACCCCGCTGATGTCCTTCAGCCTGGCGAAAAAACATTAGGCCGCCAGATCCTGGAAAGATTTTGGGCAGAAGACCGCTAAGCGGCGGACGAACGGTGGAAGCCCCTGACTTTTAGTTCACCCTGCTTGCCCCGAGTTTCGAGGGGAGCCTCGAAGGGTCAGGGGAGCAGGCGCCTTCAGGCGCTGCGAACCAAGCCGACCCCGCGATCGGCTTTAGCCATGGTGTTCGTCGTGGAATGAAATCCGGATAAGAAGCGGATGCAGAGTCAGGCGGCTGCGGCGACGATTAAGTAGAACTCTTCCCGCTGCTGCAGCGCCGTAAGAAGCGCGAGTGTTTTGCCGTACGCCGCGATCGCTCCAGTCAAACGGTGGAACGCCGGCGAATCTTTAGGCACCATATTTCTGGCGATTTGCGCCTCCGCCGACAATTCAAGAATTCGTTCGATGGCTCGCTCTGCGTGGCCCGAATTCGATTTCATGACCGGGCTCCTTCTAATCCCTTAGACGCCCTCGTCCCAACAACGGTTGTTGTTCCATGTCAATAAAATGTGAAGGGCTTGTCGCAACAGGTTTGACTGCGGGAACCGGCGGCGTTAATCAGGCACTAGCCAATTAAGAGGCGATAACTGAGTGTTCCCTTTTGGACAGTCCGGCGACAAAGCTTCTTGCTAGGGTAACTCAGCCCGTTGTGCCCCTTGTGCAACCGTGGATCGCTGAAGTGTAGAGCTTCAGCCGCCCAGGATCTCAAAAAGGAAATCTCATCACGATTGGAGAAAACTTATGAAGAGACGATGCTGGATGACCGCTTGTGGGACAGTTTTGCTTGCTTTGACTAGCAGTTTTGCATTGGCACAAGACCGCGGACAAGACAGGAACGACCAGGGTCGCGGCGACAAGGGTGAGAATCGCGGCCAGGCCAAGAAGCATTATCGCCAGTTCAACGACAATCAACGCCAAGCTGCGCGTCAGTATTATAACCAACATCAAGACGAGCGGGGGTTTCAGCGGAATCAATGGAATAACGACTACGAGTCCCGGCTTCAGCCGGGTTACGTGCTCGATCCGGATATGCGGAGGTTCAGTCGCCCGGCGCCACGTGACCTTACCCGCGACTTAGGCCCGGCCCCTCGCGGCTACCGTTACATTGTAGTCGGGGGACATGTCGTCTTGGTGGACAACGGGTATCGCGTACATGACGCGATCCACCTGGAGCTTAACTTTTAAGTATTCTAATCGAAGCCCGACGCCGGCGGGTGGCAAACAGGTTAAAGGACTGTATCGGGGATTACATGCCGCAGCCCTTCGTGCTTTGCCGAAGGGTGCGGTTTTTGAATTTTCATTCCACGGCGGGAGGTCCCGTCAACGCCTCGCAATCGGGCTTTTGTTCATGCTCTTGGACCAGCTTTCAGCGCTTTCGCGCTGGCGAACGGGGCGCAGCCTTGCGGGTCACAAACTTGTAAGCCATGCCCAGCAAGTCTCGCAACACATCGCGATGGACGCGTGACAGGCGAACTAGCACGGCGTTATAGCCCAGGTAGTGGTCCGTCACGTAGTAAACATCGGGGTCCGCGGCAAGCAGCTCCGCGCGATCATCGAAATCCACTCGGACGGCCAGCGAACCCGGTTCGGCCGAGCGATGCACGGCGATGCACGCCAGGAGTTTTCCGTGGACCTTGAGTGCCGGGGACCCGTACGTGGTGCTCTCCTCGACGCCGGGCAACGCAAGTCCGATCTTCCGTACGGTGTCGAAGTCGATTGTGCTTCTGGGCATTGGCCAGCGCGATTCCCCAAGACTTACTGTTCTTCTTTGGCTCGGTATAGGCCTGAATATGCCTCCGCAGATTGACGTGGACGTGGCTGCGATTATCACCGAGAGCCGGAACTCTTTCAACCCTTCGCCTCCCGTCGGTCGGCACCCACCTTTATGGTTGACTAAATCAGGACGACAAATGCAAGGGAAACACCCGGTCGAGATTCGCTCTGATACGCTGGGCGTAGGCCCTCAATTCCCAACAAAGGAGATCCCAGAATGAAAACGTGGCTAACACTTGCTGCTATTTTATTTGTGCCGGCGTGCAGTTACGCGCAGGCAGCAAAGCCTTGTGAAGAGCTGAAGTCTGAAATCGCAACCAAACTGGATGCAAAGGGCGTCAAGTCATACTCGCTGGAAATAGTGGCGAAGGACCAGGACGCGGAAGGAAAGGTGGTCGGTAGCTGTGAAGGCGGGACGAAGAAGATTGTGTACCGCAGAACGGCAACCGCGCCGCAAACTCCGGCGAAGGAGCCAGAGAAACCCTAAGGCCCAGCGTTCGGTTGGGCCGCCATTCTTATCCTCTGGCTCTGTGCCCTTTGTGTCCTCCGTGGTGAACCGAATTGTGTTCTATAATGAAATTGGCGGACGGGCCGGGTGATCGCTGGCCTCGAGCAATCGGGGCGGGAGGAAAGTCCGGACACCGTCGTCGTAGGCTCGCAAGAGCCGGTGACGAAGTACCCTTCAGCCGCTTTGCGGCGGCTTC
>Ga0210406_10004416_pt1 | contig 15069 bp, 14 predicted proteins | sample IncBWC30MmetaG_FD_155454 | JGI IMG/M metagenome (GOLD analysis project Ga0210406, IMG submission 155454) | Forest soil microbial communities from Barre Woods Harvard Forest LTER site, Petersham, Massachusetts, United States - Inc-BW-C-30-M | ecosystem: Environmental > Terrestrial > Soil >... | reverse complement strand
GTCGAGGCCCCCCCGAGGGGGAAATGAAGTTCATAAGGGGTCGGGTTCGATTGTTGCTCAGAGATTTTTTTGCAGATTAAAATCAAACGAACCCTGAGGTTGTATCCCGTCCGCTAATTTCGGCCATCGCTGCGCGTCGCCAAGCGCTGAGACTCGCTCACTCCCAGCTTGCCGCCTCGCCGTGTATGCTGGGCCGCGGGTCGCTCTTTCGACTGTCATGCACGACCGCCTCTCTCCAGAAGCTCGCAGTGCGCATATGCGCCTGATTCGCAAGATCAACACTGGACCCGAGGTGCGCGTTCGGCGTGTAGCGCACGCTCTCGGGTTCCGCTTTCGATTGCATCGGGTCGACCTTCCGGGAACGCCGGACCTCGCCTTCCCTGGCCTCAGGAAGGTGGTTTTCGTGCATGGATGCTTTTGGCATCAACATCCAGGATGCAAGCTGGCCCGGCAACCAAAATCCCGTCTCGACTACTGGCTGCCGAAGCTGCGGCGCAACCAGGAGCGCGACCGTGAACGACTCGAGGAGCTTACCGCGATGGGCTGGAAGGTTCTCATCGTTTGGGAATGCGAGGCGCGCTCAACTGAAGCTACGGCAGTCGCGTTGCGTCAATTTCTCGCGCCGATTGTTGAAGCGCCTCAAGAAGCGTGAGCTGAACCGACTGGGGGTGCTTTGCCTTCGTCTTCGCCACGAGCCGTCCTTCGCCCGGATGGTCGGCATGATCGCCAACAAATGGGAGATATTTCTTCGGCACTACCCTGAGACGCTCGGCAGTTGGAATCGGACGCGTTGCGGCCCCGCGGAGGTCACGTGCTCAAATTTATCGGCGATGCGATGCTGGCGACGATCTCGTTCGATGAGCGGGACGAGAAGGCTGTTTGCCGCCGCGCCCTCGATGCTGCTGTTGACGCGTCGGCCAACTTGAAGATTCGTAACTTGGAACGTGAAGCGGCAGACCTGCCGTTTGCCGATGTTGATATCGCTCTGCACGTCGGCGAAGTGCTGTACGGCAACGTCGGCGCGGTGGACCGGCTTGACTTCACCGTGATCGGACCCGCGGTCAATGAGGTGGTTCGAATGGAAAAGCTCTGTGAACCTCTTGGCCAACAGATCCTGTTCTCATCTCGGTTTGCTGAGGCTGCAGGACGCTGTGATGGACGCCTGGAGTCGCTCGGACAATTTCAATTGCGCGGCGTCGATGAGGCTAAGGAGATTTTTGGGCTGCGGCTCTCCCAGACCGCTGCTTTGCAACCCGTAGAAGCTTGACGAATTAATCGTCCGGCCGGAGAGGGGCTGACAGGACTAGCTGACCTCGTCCGTCCACACCTTGAAGCTGGCAAGCGTATTGGGACCGAAGGTGTGCATGATAAGCACGTCAGCAGGATCACGCCCGAGCGCGATTAGCACGCGGCCCATTCGCGGCATGTTATTGCGTGGATCGAACGTGTGCCATCGGCCGCCCAGAAAAGCCTCGAACCGGCCGGCGAAATCTATTGGGCCATAGGGCGGCGCAGCGACAGATGGCCGACACTTGCCCCCGCTGCCTGGGATTCTCGTCGACGTTAACCGTTGACACCTTGCCCTTGCATTGAACGAAGAAAGGGCTATGTACCTTCGAACCTGCGATGCCGTCGGAGTAGGACGGAAGCCCAACCTGCCATCTCAAGGGTTGGTGCGTTTAAGGCCGTGGGGTTAACGATCTCGAATCCACGACGTTCCGTGACGGCGGCAATTGTTCGCCGAAAGGCCGATCAGGCGACCGCTTGGTGCGCAAGCCTTGCACGAAACCAACAGACGCTGACGCTTCGTCCTACCAGATTCGAGACGACACGCTCAGCGCCCCGTTTGGGCGCATTTTGGAGACTTGACGGCGCAGCGCTGCGACGCCTCGAACGCCGCCACTCCGCGGAAGTTCCAACACCCTCCCAGTGGGAGCGGTTGAACCCTAAGGATAAGAAATGTCACTTGGTCAGTATGACCGAAGTCGCGGCCGCCAAACAAATCGCGGTCGCGAACCCAACCCCTTGACTCGTTCGTATGACTCGCACGGCCCTGACGTCAGAATTCGCGGCAGTGCGCTGCATGTGGCTGAAAGATACCTTCAATTGGCGCGCGACGCTCACACGGGCAGCAACCCTATCGCCGCGGAGAACTATCTTCAGCACGCCGAACACTATTTCCGATTGATCGCCGCCGCGCAGGCCGCGCAATTCCAGGCCCAGAACGGCGACATGCGGGCTACGGGAGATTCCGGTCCGGGAGGCTTTGACGATGATGGCGATCTCGGAGGTCTGCCCGATCGCTTCGGCTCTCAGGGGCAGCAAGAGCGGCAAGCCTTCACCAACCAAACCAATGCCGTTGTGCGGGCTGCTCCGCAACCGTACGGGCAGCGACAGCCCTTGGTTCGGCGTAAGGTCTAGGTGCCGATTGGCGGTCAGCCGCTCGCATCGATATTGGCGATATCGGCGCGATCTTTGCTCACGCCGTGCATGAGCGGCGAGAGTCTGCTCGGCAAGTCGAAGGATTAGCGATGACAATCCGCCCACCGGCAGCGTATTGCTGCAAGGAGGAAATTGCGTGCGGGAGGGTGTAAGAAATTCGCGTGAGCTCGCATTGTTGGCGGCAACGCTTCAGAAGTGAGCATGATGATGGCCGAAGTGCCTATCTCCCGGCCTTCCCCTCCGCGGCCCGAAGACTATGTCGTCGTGCCCGGCTCGGAGGGCCCGCGACGTGACTTTCGCATTAGCGTCGGTCTGCGCGAGGGCTGGGACGCTGAGGGCCGAGTGTTCGACGTGTCCGAGGCTGTGCGCACTGCTCGCTCCTGGATGAAGCGCCGTGTCGAGTCCGGCCAGCCCGCCCTTTCCGGGATGTTTACTCGCGCAGAAGTCACCTATGCCTGGCCACGCGACGACGGCACGGTCGGTTCGGACCGCGAACCTGTGGCGTTATTCACGGGCGAAGCGGTCCACGCGTACCTCGGTCATCTCTCTGATGCGGCCGTCGAGGCCATGTTGAATGAGCTTGCGACCGAGCTCGGCGCGGCGCTTGGGCAGGAGCGCATTTATGTCGCGTTCGCCGACCGGACATGGATTTTGGATGCCGGCGAGCATCGCGGGTGACACGCGGCCCGGTGTGTTGGCGATGGCCCTACGTAGTGAGCGAACGTCGGGTCTTCATGTGCCGCGCCGACGGAAACTTGGACTCCATGAGAACGTATGACTCGGCCGGCACGACATCTTGAGGGTGTCTGCTTGCTGCGCTGAGGCGCCCGGTCCTTTTCGCGAAGCAGCTTCCTCGCCACGCCGTGACGCCGATTAGCGAAACGCATAGGAATTGGCGGCGCTTCGGAGGGCCGCGATGTACTTGCCAAATTTCCTCGACGGTTTCGACCGGCTCGTCGCCTTCGACGCGGAGACGACTGGCAAGCGTACGCCTGACGCCGACTTCATTCGCAAGCAGCCTTTTGCCTGGAGAGCCCCTGGCATCATCATCGAAGTCGGTTTCGTCGAAATGCTGCGCGAAGGCGAGGGCTGGCGCAAGGGCGAGACGTGGAGTTCCAGTGTCAACCCGGACGGGCCGATCGACCCCGAGGCCATCAAGATCCATAGGATTCGGCCCGCCGATCTCAAGAACGCTCCACGGTTCCCAACGATCCTGCCGAAAGTGAAGGACTTCGTTGGAGAATCGCCGATCGTGGCCCACGCTTACAAGAACGAGCGAGATTTTCTCGACTATGAGTTCGCCCGGGCCAAGGTGATTCAGTGGGGTGAGAGCGCCTACGCTGAGGAGCGCTACATTTGCACGCAGGTCCTGTTCGCGCAGCTTTTCCCAGGCGCCAGTAAGTCGCTTACCTCGATGTGCGATCGGCCGGTGCTCGACAGCAGCGAAAGAGACGACCGGCACGGCGCATTGCTTGACGCCGACATGACTGCCGATGCGCTCATACTGATGGAGCACCAACTCAAGCACGGTGAGACCGGTGCGCCGAGATCATGGACCTCAACCTGACAGGCGTGACGGCATCGTCAATAAGTTCCGGGCGTTCTCGCCGTTCTCGTCTTGTGCGTCGTCGCCATGAACTGGCCGTGGGTTCCTGTCGTCGCTGTTGTCGCGTGGCATGTGTGGCCAACCCGGCGGAAGACGGCGAGGGAGGCCGTATGACCGGCCCGACCGACCTCGTCGCGGAGCGGATTCGCCGCGCCAATCCGTCAATCGGCAGGGAGGCGGCGCGCGAGCTGGCGGCTGAACTCGACGACATTATCGCGTGCGCGCTAAAGCGCTGGAGAGCTGCGCCGGACTTCGGCGTCGTCTACGTCGACGTCGCCGACGCCGCCTTCGACGACGTCGACGGCAGCGACCTGATTCAGACGATGACGTACGCGATCATCGATAAAGCCCTCTCCGCCAGCGAGGTCGAGCATCTGGCGGACATGCTCTCGGTTCTTGACAGCGTCAGTGACGACTCCCGCGACCTGGTATCTGCGCTACATGCGCCTGTCCGAGCGGATCAACGGCACGGACCTGGTCGGCAAGTTCAAGCTGGATCCCCGTGCGAAGAGGCCCAGGCTGGTGCTCGTGCGGAACGACATCCCATCTCTCGACGCGATCATGCAGGCGCTGATTGCGGCCGTCCGCCTGGCGCAAAAGGGAGAGGGACCGCGAAAGATTCTCGATCTCCTGCCGGCGTTCAAAGACAGCTCCGGACTCGACTTTGTCATGCAGGCGACCGAAGAGCACCGGGAGGCGTTGTTCGATCTGTTGCAGGACGCCGGAATTCCGGTGGTCTAATGCCAGGACGCCTCTTGCGGCGTGCGCAGGCACGCTGACGGCGGCGCGTCGGCGAGTGACGCTTTGCTGACTGCGAGCGCCAGCTCGCGGGCGCGTGCTGGAGCTTCCTTGCGCAGCCACGCGATCAATTCGTCAACGCCGCGAACGGTGCCGAAGGCGATCAATGCGCTGGCTAAATCCAAAATCGCCAGATGCGCGCTCGGTCCTGGGTCGGCGTCCAATTCCTGGCAGCGCTCCTCCAAAAAGCACAGCGTGTCGATCGCGGCCTCGCACTCGGCGCTTTCTCCCTCCTCGGGGTGGCCCTCCCTATGTGGGCGACGATGGCGGCGTAGTTGACGCGGTCGCGCTCGGCCATAGGGCCTCCAGGGGCGTGAGGAATGGACCCGTCCAAGGATATGCCCGCAAGCCCGAACGCGGCAAGCGGCGCTTTGTTGCGGTCCTCGGCCCCTGGCGAGCGAGAGGTCGAGCCGGTTGCCGTGCCGCGAGGTCGGCGCCGTGAAGTTCCGGGCGATCGTCGCAGCGTTCGTGAGAGCGTCGCCTTTAGGTCTAGCAAAGGGGATTCTTGCGGCTTCTCCGATATGAGAGTCCGGCAATGCGCAAAGGAATCATCGCAATCGGCAATGATCACTCCACGTCGATTCCATCCGGCTGGAATGCGCAAATAGCGGTCGTTCCCCGGCGGCGTGGCGAATGGGTCGATTCGACTCAAGCGGCCGTCGTCGATGGGTCGGGGGCACCTTCCCCAGGTCAATTTGCAAAGAATGCACGGTTCTGATCGGATTGCCGAGTCGGGCTGGACATCAAAGTGGTTGCGCGATGAGCGAGACCCGCAAACTTGCGGCCATTCTGTGCTCTGACGTGGTCGGATATAGCCGGCTCGCTGGGACAGATGAGGACCGTATTCTAGCGCGGTTGAGGGCGCTGCGTAGCGACCTCATTGACCCGACGATCGCAGTGCATAACGGCCGTATCGTCAAGCGCACCGGGGACGGCAGCATCATCGAGTTCCGAAGCGCCGTCGACGCAGTACGGTGCGCCATCGAAGTGCAGAACGCGATGGTCGAGCGCAATGCGGGCGTGCCCGAGGACCGTCAGATCGTCTTTCGGATCGGCATCCACATCGGCGATGTGGTCGAGGAGAGAGATGGCGACCTGATGGGAGACGGGGTCAACATTGCCGCGCGGCTCGAGGGCATCGCCAAGTCGGGTTCGATCTGTCTTTCGGAAGACGCTTATCGGCAGGTGCGCGACAAGATCAAAGAGCAGTTCGTCGATCTCGGCGAGCAATGCCTGAAGAACATCGCGCGGCCCTACGGACCTTCTTGATCACGCCGGATCAGGGCGCCGCGCCATCCAAATCCCCGGCGCCCGACAGACGACCGACGCAACTGCCTCTGCCCGACAAGCCTTCGATCGCCGTTCTGCCCTTTCAGAACGTGACAGGCGATCCCGAGCAGGAATATCTCGCTGACGGGATCGTCGAGGACATTGTCGCGGGACTATCCAGGCTCAAATGGCTTTTCGTCATCGCGCGAGAGTCTTGCCTTACCTACAAAGGCCGGCCCGTCGATCTTCAGCAGGTCGGCCGCGAACTCGGGGTGCGCTACGTGCTCAATGGGAGCGTCAGGCGCTCTGGAAGCCGGCTTCGAATCGGCGCGCAATTGAGCGACGCGACAACCCGCCTCCAAGTGTGGACGCAGCGCTTCGACGTCGAACTCACCGACTTTTTCTCCGTTCAAGACGAGATCGCCAGGGACGTTACCGCTGCGATCGAACCGGAGCTTTTCGCGGCGGAACACCAACGCTTTGAAAGCCGGCAACCGGAAAGCCTTGACGCGTGGGGCTTCGTCATGAAGGCGATGCCGCACGTCTGGTCCTGGCGCTCACCGCGGGAGATCGAAGCCGTCGAAGCTTTACTGAGGCGCGCCCTCGAAGTCAGTCCCGACTATCCCCGCGCCCACAGTCTCCTCGCCTGGGCCCGCGCGACAGCGGTGCACCAAGGCTGGGCCGACATGCGCGAGGGTCTTGTTGAGGCTGGCGCCCTCGCCCAGCGAGCTATTCAACTCGATTCGCGCGATCCCTGGTCACATTTTGGGGCCGGCTATGTCCACATGATGTCGCGCGACTTCAGTCGCGCGCTCGAGGACTACGCCAAGGCGATCGAACTCAATCCGAGTTTCGCTTTCGCCCACCTGTTGCTGGGCTTGACCTGCGGCTATAGCGGAATGCCGGAGGATGGGCTGCGCCATCTTGCCACCGCCGCGAGGCTGAGCCCCCGGGACTTCACCGAGTCGGCGAATTACTCGGCTTGCGGGCTCTGTCATTTCATCGCGGGACGTTACGATGAAGCCGCCGACTGCGAGCGGCGCGCCGTCGACTTGAATCCCGATTTCGTCACCGCCTGGCGCACCTACGCAGCCGCTGCCGGCATGGCGGGCCGGTTCGAGGAAGCGACTCACGCGCTCTCGCAGGCCAAACGACTTCAGCCCTCGCTCTCCGTCGAATGGGTGGACAAATACCACCAGATCGTCCGCGCGAGCGACCGCGCGATCTATATCCAGGGTCTCCGCGCCGCCGGGCTCTAATAGCGCGCTCGGTCGGATTCGGAACCTTGTCTAAATCTCGACAAAAAGTGCACCTCCGATGGCCGGTTAACGTCGACTCCAGCCGTCAGCTTCGCGCAAATAGCCGTCATTCGTCGGCGGCTTGGCGAACGGGTCAAGTCGACCCATTGCTGTCCTTCCCGATCAGCCCGGTACGGGCGGAGAGCACCAGAAAGCGGGCGTTCACGATGCTCCGCGCACACTCAGGTCGCGGGGGAGGCGGCTGAGCGCCTGCTTGCGAACAACCGTTCGTTGCGGTAACAAGACCAAGCACGGCTTGCTGATCGACTGGGGATGGGCTTGGCCAGGAAGCTCCACGTCGCGACAGACGCCGCTCGCCGAGGGCCGATCGGACAGGGACGAGCGGGAGCGCAGGCGGTCTTCGGGCCGAGCAAGATCGCGGCACCGAGGCTCGCCGACATCGCCGCCAATAAACGGCTCTTCGTAAGTCTCGACCGGGCGCTGGGCCATCCCGTGGTGTGGCTATGCGGACCTCCGGGGGCAGGCAAGACGACGCTCGTCGCAGCCTACGCCGTGGCGCGCCGCCTCCGCCCGCTCTGGCTGCGGCTGGACGAAGACGACGGCGACGTTTCGACGCTCTTCTTCTATCTCGGACTCGCCGAAGCGGATGCGCGCGATTCCCGCGATAACCGCCGCCTGCCGGCGCTGACGTCCGAGTACCAGCGCGGCGCCGCCGCCTTCAGCCGCAATTTCTTCCGCCGGCTGTTCGAGGGGCCGAATCCACCCCTCCCCCTCGTGCTCGACGACTATCACGAGATCAGCGAAGACGCCCCCGTCCACGACGTCCTCGCCGCCGGATTCCGCGAGATTCCAGCGGGCGGGAGCGTCGTCGTGATGAGCCGCGCTCCGCCTCCCAAGGCCTTCGCGAGGCTCAGGGTCAACGGTCTGCTGGAGGTTATCCCCTCGGCCGAATTGAGGATCACGCGCGACGAAGCGCAGAACATCGCCCGCGCGCGCGGCATGTTCTGCGACGACGCGCTGATCGAGCTGGCCGAGGGCTGGACCGCGGGCCTGATCCTCTTGATGGAGGCGACGCGGTCGGGGACGCCGAGCGTCCCTTCTCCCGGCTCGCGGGGAGAATGCCAGGATGACGGGCTTGGCGAAACGCGGCAGTTGCCAATCACCTCGTCCCTCACCCCAACCCTCCCCCCGCAAACGGGGCGAGGGCGTAGCGTCTGGCCTGCGTCGCGGGGACTGCTGTTTGACTACCTCTCGGGAGAAGTGTTCGACCGCATGGGCGCGCGAGCGCGGCGCAACCTGATGCGGCTCGCCTTCATGCCGACGATGACCGCCGCGGCGGCCGCAAGGCTTTGCGAAGACGCCGGCGCCGGCGATCTTCTCGAGTCTCTCGCCGCGCGGAACTACTTCACCGTGCGCGATTCTGGGAGCGATCCTCACTACCGCTTCCACCCGCTGTTTCGCGATTTGCTCCTCTCGAGCGCGCGCGCTTCGCTCGACGAGGCCGAGCTCGCGGATATCCGCCGCGCCGCGGCGCACGCGCTCGCCGAGGCCGGTCAGCCTGAGCCGGCGGCGGCGCTGCTCGCAGAGGCCGGCGCATGGGACGATCTCGCGCAACTCGTCCTCTATTGGGCGCCGGCGCTCGAACACGAGGGCCGTCACGCGACGATCGCCGCCTGGATCGACCGGCTGCCGCAAGATCGCGTCCAATCGAAAGGCTGGCTGAGCTTCTGGGCGGGCGAAGCCAGGCTTCCGCTGGCGCCGGCCGCGGCGCGTCCGTTCCTCATGTGCGCGCTCGACGAGTTCGAGTCCAAAGACGACGTCGGCGCCTATCTCGCATGGGCCGGGGCGACGGAGGCGATCCTCCACGATTTCGCCGCCCCTCAGGCTGCGCTCGACGAGTCGATTGCGCGGATGCGGGAACTCGACCGGCGCTTTCCCGATCTCCCTTCGGCGGAGATCGAATGTCGCGTCGCGCAGGCGATGTATCTCGCGTTGAGCCGCCGCTCCAACGACCGGGAGGAAATCGCGCTATGGCGCCGCCGCGCGCTGGCCGCCGCCGCCGCGACGGGGGCGGAAGACATTCGCTCCATCTTGATGGCTTACGTCGTCGTCTGGGCGGTGCATGACGGGGAATTCGCGCTCGCGCGCGAGCTGCTGGCGGCGCTCCCCCCGCCCGAGGCCGTCGGCGACGAGCATCTGGCGCGCACGCTCATCGCCTCGGCGAAGCTGTTCGCCCAGATGCATCGACAGGCCCCCGGCTCGCCGATCGACACAGCCCATTACGTGCTCGGCCTCGAGAACAGGTTCGGCGTGCGCGCGTTCGGCACCATCCACGCGAGTCACGCGGCGCGTGAATGCGTCCGGATCGGCGATCTCGCGCAAGCGAGAAGCTGGCTCGCCCGCGCCGCGAACCTGGTCGAGCGATACCGGTCCGAAGGCGCTGCGAGCAGCGGCAATTTCAATTCGGCGTATCTTGGCCACACCACCGGCGTCGTCGGCTTGGCGGAGGGAAAGACCGACGAGGCGATCGCCAAAATGAGCGCCGGCGTCGAAGGCTTCGCGCGCGCAGGGGTAGCCTACGCCGAGGCGCACGGGCGCATCGTGCTTGCCCAGGCGCTTCTCTTCGGCGGCGATGTGACAGCTGCGGCGGAACAAGCAAGCGCCGTGGAGGATCTCTTGAATCGCAGCGCCTCCGAGTCGCTGAGGTTTCCGCTCGAATTGCTGTGCGCCGAATTGGCGATTCGCTCAGGGGACGACGCGGCTGCGCGGAACAGGCTCGCACGCGCGCTCGCGGTCGGCCGCGTGTCCGGCGGGCGCGGCTCGCCGTTCCTGCTTCCGAGCCTGTTCAGCCGCCTCTGCGCTTTCGCCCTCTCAAACGACATCGAGCCCGACTACGTGCGGGAGCTGATCCGCCTCGGCCCGCTGTCGCCTCCCGAAGAGCGAATTGAAGCCTGGCCGTGGCCCCTCAAGCTGACGACACTTGGCCCGTTCCTCATCGAGGCGAACGGCGAGCCGCTCGGGCGGGGGCGCAAGGTCCCGCGCCGCCTGTTCGAGACGCTGGAGGCGATCGTCGCCTTGGGCGGCAAAGAGATGCCGCGGCAGAGAATCATCGACGCGGTCTGGCCGGACGAGGAGGGCGACAAGGCCGGCAGCGCCTTCGAGATGGCGATCCACCGGCTGAGGAAGCTCGTCGGAGATCCCGACACGATCGAGCTCAAGGCAGGGCGCGTTTCGCTCAACCGGTCCCGTTGCTGGCTGGACGTCTGGGCGTTCGAGGAAGGGGTCGCGCCGCAGGTGCCGGAAGAGGAGCGCCTGCGCGCGCTCAGGCTCTATCGCGGCGACTTTCTCGCCGGCGAGGACGCTCCCTGGGCCGAGCCCATGCGCCAGCGCCTGCGCGCGCGTTTCCTCGAAGCGACCAAGGCGCTGGCCGCGGCATGTGCCGATCTTGGCGACTTCGAGGCCGCCCTCTCGCTCTGGGAGGCCGCCGTCACCGCCTGTCCAGAGGCCGAGAGCGCCTATGTCGGCTTGATCCGCAGCCAGAAGGAGGCGGGCATCGTCGACCGAGCGCGCGAGACCTCGCGGCGGTTATGCGCCAGCCTCGCTGCCGTTCACCGCGCCCCTTGCGAAGCAAGTCTCGCGCTCATCCGGTCGCTGGCGACCTGAGCATCGCCCTCAAGGCGCCTCTTGCACAGCAAGACGCCTCGAAGGACGCTCCACAAGGCGGATCTCCGCCGCCCGCTATCCGGCGCCCGCCGCTGAGGACGCCGGGGCTGCTTGCCGCACATTTTTTGCGCGTCGGCCGCCTTCCCGCCAATCGGTTAGCGATCCGTAGGTGGGACTGTGCGAGCCTCCGTTCCGTCGAGTCGATCGGGGGGACGTGCGGTGCAGGGTCGCCGGACGCCGATCGGCTTGGCCAACTTTCGAACGAGCGAGCTCGCCGATGACCTTCCGCTCCGTTTCCCTGTCGGCCGCCGCCCGGTGATCGCGATGCGGATCATTTCGGGTCTTCCATGGTCATTGCATGCAGCAAAGGGACAGTTTGCCACAGCTGAGCGATTATCCCGTCAAGACGTGTGGAGCGCGGCCATGGATGTCGGCGGGTGGCTTCGCGGTCTCGGCCTTGGCCAATACGAGGCCAATTTCGGAGACAAGAAGATCGATTTCGATGTGCTCGCCGATCTCACCGATGGCGACTCCAAGAACTCGGCGTCCCTCTCGGCGACCGTGGACGACTGCTAAGGGCGATAGCGGAGCTCGGCGCACAGCAACCGCTAACGACTCAAGCCCGACGGACGCCGGGGGCTCCCGCCCCGGCGCAGTCCTTCGCTAAGCTGGATTCCGCCGAACGACGTCCGATCACAGTCATGTTCTGCGATCTTGTCGGCTCGACCGAACTTGCAGCCGCTCTCGACGTTGAGGACTGGCGCAATCTGCTCAACAGCTATCTCGACGAGGCCTCAAGGGCGGTGACTGCGCTTGGCGGCCACGTGCTTAAGACGCTTGGCGATGGGCTGATGGCCGTCTTCGGCTATCCGCAGGTGCAGGAGAATGACGCGGAGCGGGCGGTGCGGGCCGCGCTCGCGATCCAGCGGGCGTTGGCCGAGCTCAACGCTCGCAACGCGCGATCCGGCGCGCCGGAGCTTTCCGCTCGCATCGGTCTCGAATCCGGACGGGTCGTCATCGACGCTTCGGGCGAAGTGTTCGGCGAGGCACCCAATATCGCTGCACGCGTGCAGGCCGCGGCCGACCCGGGGACGGTGCTGGTGACCGCGTCCGTGAATCGGCAGACAGCAGGGCTGTTCGTCGCCGAAGACAAAGGCCAGCATGATTTCAAGGGCTTGCGTCAGCCGGTGGCGCTCTATCGCATCGTGAGGGCGAGCGGCGGCGGCCGGCGCGGCCGTTCGCGGGCGCTCTGCCCGCTCGTCGGACGCTCGGAGGAGCTTGACCTCTTGGCGCGGCGCTGGGAGCAGGCGCGGTCCGGCCACGGCCAGTTCGTGCAGATCGTCGGCGAGCCGGGCCTGGGCAAGTCGCGGCTGATCGAGGAGTTCCGCGCCCGTCTCGGCGAGACGCCCCACACCTGGGTCGAGTGGTCGTCGTCGCAGCTGTTGCAAAATTCGCCGTTGCACCCGATCGCAGAATGGGGCCGCTTGCGGTTCGGCGCGGACCTGACCGCCGAACAGCGCCTCGCCGATCTCGAGAACACCCTGCAGCTGGTTGGACTGGACGCGGCCGAATACGCGCCCCTGATCGCGCCGCTGGTCTACGTCCCCTTTCCCGAGGACCGCCGGGCGAAGTTTGCGCCGGAGGAACTGCAGCGCCGGCAACTGGCGGCGATGACGGCCTTGGTTCTGGCGGGCGCGCGGTCACAGCCGGCCGTGGTCGCCTTCGAGGACTTGCACTGGGCCGATCCGACCTCGCTCGATCTCCTGCGCGCGCTCTCCGAGCGCGGCGCGCACGCGCCGCTTCTCATCCTCGCGACGACGCGGCCGGAGTTCCGCCCGCCCTGGAGCGTGCGCTCGCACCATAGCGTGATCGCACTCGCCCCGCTCGATCGCGCGCAGGTCGCAAAAATGGTTGGCGAACTCGCCTCGCGGCACGCGCTGTCCAAGGACGTCATCGAAGGGGTGAACGAGCGCACCGGTGGTGTGCCGCTGTTCGTCGAGGAAGTCACGCGCCTGCTGCTCGAGCGCGGCGTCGAGGGCGGCGCGGAGACGATCCCGCCGACCTTGCAGCAGTCGCTCGCCGCGCGGCTAGACGCGCTCGGCCCCGCGCGCGAGGCGGCGCAGATCGGCGCTGTGCTCGGAAGGAGTTTTTCCTATGCGCTGTTGCGCGAGGTGGCGTCTGTCGCCGCGGTCGCTGACCGCGGCTCTGCCGGCCTCAGCGAGGCCGGCTACAGAGGCCTCGACGAGGCTGGACTCGAGTCGGCTTTGGAGCGGCTCGCCGAGGCGGACATACTCATCGCCGAAGGCGCCGGGCCGCAGGCGAATTATCGCTTCAAGCATGCGCTAATCCAGGAGGCGGCCTACGAGAGCCTCTTAAGGAGCCGCCGCAAGACGCTGCATCGCCGCGCCGCCGAAATCTTGCTCGGGCAGCCTGAGCGGGCGGCGGCCGAGCCAGAGGCGATCGCGCGTCATTTCACCAAGGCCTGCCTCGACGAGCTCGCGATCGAATGGTGGGCCAAGGCGGGCGACCACGCGCTCCGCCGCTCCGCCATCAGGGAAGCGATCGCCCATCTTGGCAAGGCGATTGAGATGGCGGACAGGACCGGCGCGACGGCGCGGTCGGCGACAGGCGACTCGGCCGCTCCGAACCGGCGACTGACGCAGTTGCACCTCGCCTACGGCAACGCATTGATCGCCGCGCGCGGACACGGCGCGCTCGAAACCACCGCCGCCTTCGCGCGGGCGCGCGAGCTCTCGTCAGGCGTCGAAATTCCCGCGGAGCAATTCTCTATCTATTACGGTCTGTGGGCCGGAAGCTTTGTCCGCGGCGGCGAACTGAGAGTGATGCGCGAGATCTCATCCGCAGCCGTTGAACTTGCCGAACGCTATCCTGGGACCGGCGAAGCCGCCATGGCCCATCGCATGCGCGGCATGACCTACTGGTATCAGGGCGATTACACGAACGCGCGGGTCCATCTGGAACGAGCCCTGGCCATGTTCGATCCGGAACGCGATTGCGATCTCGCATTTCGCTTCGGTCAGGATATCGGAGTCTCCTTCATGAACTATCTGGCGTTGGCGCTCTGGCCGATCGGCGAAATCAGGCGCGCCCAGGAGCTGGAGAGCGCCGCGCTCGCGCGCGCCGATCGGATCGGCCATGTCGCGACGCTGGCCTATGCCGCAAGCTATCGATCGATTTTCGAGATGATGCGGCTTGACGCGCGCGTGGCCGAGCCATACGCGGCGCAAACTTTGGAACTGGGACGCCTGCATGGGTTGTCCCTATCTGCTGCTTATGCCGCCGTTGTCAGCGCGTGGACTCGAGCGAGGCTTGGCGACCGCGGGCAGGGCGCCGCCCAAATGCGCCAAGGCCTCGACAACCTCCGACAGCATGGCTTTACCCTCATAACGCCGCTGTTCCACGCGTTGTTGGCGGACCTTGAGGTGGAGAGCGGGGAGATCGATTCCGCGCTTGGATCGCTCGATCGAACGCTTGCCGAAATCGAACGCACCGAACATCGCACCTTCGATGCGGAAATTCATCGCATCCGGGGCAAGACAATGCTGAAGCGCAATCCGGCGAACACGTCGCCCGCCGAAGAAGCCTTTCAGACCGCCATCGCCATCGCGCGGAAGCAGGGCTCGCGCAGCTTCGGCCTTCGCGCCGCACTGCGCTCTCCTGTTTGCTTCGCCTCAAGGCTTATGGGGCCTATCATGCCGGAGCGGCTTTCGGCGCTGGTCGAACCACTCGGTAGCCATTGAACAGCTTCAGAGTTTGGTACAGCCATCCCCTACTCCACCGCGCTCAGCCGAAGTCCTGTGAGTTCCGGGCGCAATCCCCAGAACTTCCAGGACGTCTCAGCCTTCGCCTTGACGTATATTCTCCGCCTCAGGTCCTGCAAATCGATGGACACCTTTATCATCTCGCCCTTGCCTTCCTTGTGGTCGGAGACTTTACAAACAGCAGGGCTCCTTCGCTCCACGGGCATTACCCCGCCTCATCGCTACTGCGAACCCATCCGTCACCCTCTCG
>Ga0210406_10004414_pt1 | contig 15070 bp, 13 predicted proteins | sample IncBWC30MmetaG_FD_155454 | JGI IMG/M metagenome (GOLD analysis project Ga0210406, IMG submission 155454) | Forest soil microbial communities from Barre Woods Harvard Forest LTER site, Petersham, Massachusetts, United States - Inc-BW-C-30-M | ecosystem: Environmental > Terrestrial > Soil >... | reverse complement strand
CGCGCGCGGGTGGCAGCGGTTCCGCTCCACGACGTGATTTGAATCTGCTTGGAGCGGCCCGAGGAAAACGTCTTGATGTTCAGAACAGTGGTTGCGCCAGTATCCTCGCAGGAAGCGCATATCCGTCGAGTCGATGCGCAGCTCGACCACCGGCAAGACGTCGCAGCGTTCGATAGGGATTTCGTCCGCGGAGATGTTGGCCTGCGGGCGCAGCAACTGGGCTGAGGATGCCCACGAGAGCCACCCGGAAACAACCGGGGAAGCGACACACCGACAGGATGCCGCGCGAGCAAAGAGGTGCAGATCGCAGTCGTGTCCGCGAAGTAGGAGCGAGAGATGGAGATTGCCCACAGGCTGGACAAGGTGTGGGGCAATCGTGATTGGGATTTTACGCTGCGATCGATACGATCTTGGTCTTGCTGCGCGTGGTCTTCTTCTTGGGACCTTCCGCCAATTCACGCTCGGCACGGATCCAGTCTTCCAGTGGATTTCCGGGCGCGCCGCGGCGCTCCAGATAGATATGATAGGCACGCAGTGCGATTTCTTCCTGCGTCGGGGGCTGACGTTTCACTTGCTTGGGCTTCTTTACTTCGGGCGAGTCACTTGCCCTCGTCTTCGACATAAACTGCTCCTTTCAACTGCACTTCTATTTTAATCGCCGATTGACGCGATGTAACACCAGAGTGCAATCAATTTTCGAATTGTTTCCATCGAATTACCGGTAGCTGTCGCCGGTAAGTCCGCGGGGTCTGGGTTTCAATGGATTTTACTTCGAGGCGGCTAGTACGGTGTCGGTGTCAACGGTAGCGTCCAGAGGCGTGCCGCGTGCGATCACGGCTTCCGTGCCACGTTTGAACAGTGCCAACTGTCCGACGACCGGGATCAACACCGTCGCGCTGGGCGGTTTAGCCTGGCCTTCGATGGCGGCAGTGCGCCGGGGAGCAAGAAAAAACCCGGTTTACCAATTAGACCGATAGCGAGCGTTCTGATCGCAGCAGGGTAACGAATAGAAAGCCCCACCCTCCCGAGCGAGAGTGAGTGGGGCGGTTAGAAATGAAACAACGGACTCCTCACGCTACGCGACAGTGATTTCCTTGCTCGCGTACACGTCCTGAATCGAGTTCAGCAGCTTTATGCCTTCCGCCATCGGGCGTTGGAAGGCCTTGCGTCCGCTAATGAGCCCCGTACCGCCGGCCCGCTTGTTGACGACTGCAGTTGCCACGGCTTCTTCGAAGTCATTGGCACCGGAAGCCCCGCCGGAATTAATCAGGCCCGCGCGGCCCATGTAGCAATTTGCCACCTGGTAACGCGTCAGATCGATAGGATGATCACTGGTGAGGTCGGTGTAAATGCGCTTGTCGAATTTGCCGTAACTGGAGTCGCCCATGTTCAGCGCTTGATAGCCGCCATTATTTTCCGGTAATTTCTGCTTGATGATATCCGCCTGAATGGTCACGCCCAGGTGATTCGCCTGGCCGGTAAGGTCGGCGGAAACATGGTAGTCCTTGTCCTTCTTAAAAGCGGAATTGCGCAGATAGCACCACAGCACGGTGGCCATGCCAAGCTCATGGGCCTGTGCGAAGGCGTGGCTGATCTCAATAATCTGCTGGTCGCTGTTGGCCGATCCAAAATAAATCGTTGCGCCGACCGCGGCTGCGCCCATGTCGTAGGCTTCCTGAACGGTGCCGAACAGGATCTGGTTGAACTGGTTCGGGTAGGTGAGCAGCTCGTTATGGTTGATCTTCACGATGAAAGGAATCTTGTGCGCGTACTTGCGGGCGACAGATCCGAGAACGCCGAAGGTTGACGCAACCGCGTTGCACCCGCCTTCGATGGCCAGCTTGATGATGTTTTCGCCGTCAAAATAGTCGGGATTCTTGGCAAAGCTGGCGCCGGCGGAGTGCTCGATGCCCTGATCCACCGGCAAAATCGAGAGGTAGCCGGTGCCGTTGAGGCGCCCGTTGAAAAACATGCGGTGAAGATTGTTGAGCACCCGTAGATTGCGATCGGAAACCGCGTAAATACGATCGATGAAATCCGGGCCGGGCAGGTGCAGCCGCTCCTTGGAAATTTTGGGGTTCTTAAAGCCAAGCAGGGATTCCGCTTTGGCTCCCAAGAGTTGTTCGATTGCGCTTGTTGTTGCTGTTGCCATGAGTAATTTTCTCCTAGAGTGAAAGAATCTCGAACGGAAGTGAACGGATTCAGCGCCGGTTATCGTGAACCACAAGTCACCGGAAGGCGGGCAGCGTCATGGTGCTCAGGAAGAGCCTGAGGTGCGTCACTCAACTTCCATGCCGAGGAGCACCAGATCGAAGCGAGGAAGCTCGCCGTCTTTCAGCTTCCAGTATGCGCGAAAAGCCTGCCCATATTCCAGTAAAGGTTTAGCGAAAGTATCGATCATCGAACACACAATCCTTGCATGGGCCTGGCCCGGCCTATGCGGTTACGGGTTTGGTCGTCACGACGCAGGGAGCGGGGCGTACGTCAAGATCCTCTTCCCCAATCCGGCGCCACGAGCGGCCATCGCGCTCCAGAAGCTCCTCGCCTTCCCCGGGACCCCACGAGCGCGCGGAGTAATTGGGAAACCCGCGAGGCGGCAGGGCGTGCCACACGTCAATGATGGGCTGAATGACCCTCCAGCCCGCTTCCACCATGTCTGCGCGCTGAAACAACGTGGCGTCGCCGGCCATGCAGTCGCGAAGCAGACGCTCGTATCCAGTGCCATGCTCGGCGCCAAAGTAGGTTTTGTAGTCAAAATCCATATTGACGAGCCCCAGGCGCATGACCGAGCCGGGTACTTTGGCCCCGAAGCTCAGAGAGATGCCTTCGTCCGGTTGAATGTGAATCACCAGGCGATTAGTTTCCAGATTTTTTACCGCGGTATTGCGAAACAGGACGAAAGGCGTACTCCGGAACTGAATGACGATCTCGGTGGCCCTTTTCGCCAGGCGCTTTCCGGTGCGCAGATAAAAGGGCACGCCTGCCCAGCGCCAATTGTCGATTTGCAGCTTCATAGCGACGAAAGTTTCCGTGTTGGAATTCGGCGAAACGTCAGGTTCCTGGCGGTAGCCGACCACGTGCTGGCCATCGATAAATCCTTCGCCGTACTGCCCGCGTACCATGTTCGTCAGAACGTCTTCGGGAGCCAGCGGCTGAATCGCATGCAGCACTTCCGCCTGCTTGTTGCGAACTTCGTCGGCATCGAAAGAAATCGGCGGCTCCATGGCCGTCATAGTCATCAGCTGGAAAAGATGATTGGGAACCATGTCGCGGAGAGCGCCGGCAGTTTCGTAAAAGCCGCCGCGGTGTTCTACACCAACCGTTTCAGCGGCGGTGATCTGGACATGATCGACGTAATTCCGGTTCCACAGCGGTTCGATAATGTTGTTGGTGAAGCGGAAGACCATTACGTTCTGCACGGTCTCTTTGCCTAGGTAGTGATCGATGCGGTAAATCTGCCTTTCGCTGAGCACTCTCTTCAATTCAGCGTTGAGGAGCCGGGCGGATTCCAGGTCGTGGCCAAAGGGTTTTTCGATAATTACGCGGGCCCACCGGCCATTCTCTTCCTGAACCAGGCCGGCATTGCCAAGCTGTTGCACGATGGGTGCGAAAAAGCGCGGAGCAACCGCGAGATAGAAAAACTTGTTGCCGCCGGTAGTGTGCAATTTCTCGACTTCGCTGATCTGCTGCTGCAAGCGCTTGTAGGCTTCGGGGTCCTGGAAATCGCCTTTTACGTAATAGATACGCTGCGAAAGCCACTCCCACATCTTGAGGTCAATGGGATCGTGAGCGAAATTCGGTAACTCTTCACCCAGAGTCCTGCGAAACGCTTCGGTGGTGAGGTCATTTCCCGCGAAGCCGACAATGGCGAATTGTTTGGGAAGCACTTCTTCCTGTGCCAGGTTCAGGATCGCGGGAATCAGTTTGCGTTTGGTGAGATCTCCGGTAGCGCCGAAGATCACCATAACGCAGGGATTACCCGCAGAGGGGATGTCCACTAGATGGGAACTCATGAGCGATGTCCTGTTCTACAGGCAGATTTTGCTGAACTTGAGAACCCAGTGAATGCTAACGAACGCCGGCATATTTGCCAGTGGCTTCGAGCAACGTCTTGAACGCGTCGGCGAACAGCTTGACGCCATCCACAACCAGCTTGTCGGTGACTTCCTTCATGGAGATGCCCGCCTTGGCAAGATTCTCCATTTCCTTGGTGCCGCCTTCGACATCCTCGGTCAAGCTGTTGCGCAGTTTGCCGTGGTCGCGGAATGCATCGAAGGTGGCCGGAGGAATTGTGTCCACCGTATCCGCGCCGATGAGTTCCTCGACATAGAGGACATCGCGGTAGCGAGGATTCTTGGTGCTGGTGCTAGCCCAGAGCAAGCGCTGCGTCTGCGCGCCCTTGGCCGCAAGCGCTTTCCAGCGCGGCGCGGCAACCAATTCCTGATACTTGCGGTAGGTGAGCTTGGCGTTCGCGATGGCGATTTTGCCATGCAAGCTGTCCAGAAGTTGCTTCTGCGGGCCGGTTGCGGCCTTCTCCATTTCCTCGAGCTTGGAATCAATCAGGGTGTCGATGCGGCTCACGAAGAAGCTGGCGACGCTGGCGATGTGGCTGATGTCCTGGCCCTTGGCCGCGCGGGCTTCCAGGGCCGCGGTATAGGCTTCCGCCACTTTTTCGTAGCTAGACTGCGCGAACAGCAGCGTGATGTTGATATTCAACCCGTCTTCCAGAAGCTGGCGAATCGCGGGAATCCCCTCGGGCGTCGCGGGAACCTTCACCATCAGATTCTCGCGGCCGACGGCCTTCCACAAACGGCGCGCTTCTTCGATGGTGGCCTGCGTGTCGTTGGCCAAGTACGGAGAAACTTCCAGGCTGACGTAGCCGTCGCGGCGCTTGGTTTCCACGTAGACGGGTTTGAAGATGTCGCAAGCGTCCTGCACGTCGCGGATGGCGATCTTTTCGTAGACACCTTTGGCGTTCAGGGTCTTCGCTTCGGGAGAGGAAAGGATGTCCTTATAAAGGTCGCTGCCAGTGATGGCTTTCTCGAAGATGGAGGGATTGGAGGTCTGCCCGCGCAGCCCATCCCCATCGATCATTTTCTTGAGTCCGCCGCCAGTGAGCAGGTCGCGGCGAATGTAGTCCATCCACGGCGATTGGCCGTAGTCCAGCAGTTCCTTGATGGGATTGGTGCCGGTGGCCTTTGGGAGCGTTACGGAAGTGGTCATGGTACTTCTCCTTTGTTTTGCCGAGGGCGGTGAGTTTCTATTGTACGCCCTGGAGTGCTGCGCGGAAATTTAGAATTCAACTCTTACAAATCTTTTGTTCGAGGGCTGCCACTTTGGCTAGCCGCCGGACGTGGCGTTCCTCATTGGTGAACTTGGCGGGCAAATAGGCCCGGACAATATCTTCGGCCAACTTTTCGCCCACTACCCGCGAGCCCATCACCAGCACATTCATGTTGTCGTGTTCGACGCCTTGATGGCCGGAATAGGTGTCGTGGCAGATGCCGGCGCGAATGCCGATCAGCTTGTTGGCGGCCACGCTGGCGCCGATCCCGCTGCCGCAGATCAGCACGCCTCGTTCGGCGCGGCCATCGAGGATGGCGCGACCGACGGCTTCGGCAAAATCTGGATAGTCGGACGGATTCTCGTTGAATGCGCCGATGTCCAGAACTTCATGACCCAGGGAGCGCAAAAGGTCCCCCATGGAATTCTTCAGTTGAAAACCAGCGTGATCGGACCCAATGACGACTTTCATGGCGCTTCACCTGCCCAGCAATTGTTTTGCGGCCGCAACTACCTGTTCCGGCCCAAACCCAAATTTCTTCAGCAAATCTTTCAATGGCGCCGATGCACCAAAACTGTGCATCCCGATGGCTTTGCCCTTGGGGCCTATGTAGCGGTCCCAGCCGAGGGTTGCAGCCATCTCGATGGAAACGCGCGCGGTAACCGCGGCGGGCAAAACACTTTCTTTGTAAGCCGCGTCCTGTTGCTCGAACAGATACCACGACGGCATGCTCACCACCCGGGATTTGATGCCCTGCGCTTTGAGTTGTTCATGCGCGGCCACACAGTGCTGCAACTCCGTGCCGGTGGCCAGCAGAATCACATCCGGCTTGCCACCCTCGGCGTCGGCGAGCACATAAGCGCCCTTGGCAACTCCAGAGGCCGGCGCATACTTCGTGCGATCCAGCGTGGGCATGGCCTGGCGGCTCAACACCAGCGTTGACGGGCCGTGGGTATGCTGCATTATGACCTTATACGCTTCCGTGACTTCGTTCGCATCACCCGGACGCAATACCATCATGTTCGGCATCGCACGGAACGCCGCAAGCTGCTCCACCGGCTGGTGAGTAGGGCCGTCTTCGCCAACGCCAATGGAGTCATGGGTGAAAATGAACAGCATGGGAATTTCCATCAACGCTGCAAGGCGCATGCTGGCGCGCATGTAATCGCTGAAATTGAAAAACGTCGCCGAAAACGCGCGCAACCCGGTCAGCGTCATGCCGTTCGCGGCCGCGCCCATGCCGTGCTCGCGCACCCCGAAGTGCACGTTGCGGCCTTTGAATTCCAGTGGGAAGAAATCGCCGGCACCTTCAAATGTCAGATTGGTCTTGTTTGATTTCGCGAGGTCCGCGGAACCGCCAACCATCCACGGAATATTCTGCGCCAGGACGTTCAGTACCTTGCCCGAACTTTCCCGGGTGGCCATGCCCTTGGGATCCGCGGGGAACGATGGGAGGTTCTTATCCCAGCCATCGGGAAGAGCGTGGTGTTGCATGCGCTGGAGCTGGTCGGCCAAATCCGAGAATTTCTTGGAGTATTCCGCGAACAGCGTTGCCCATTCGGCGTGTTTCTTGCCGCCGCGCACGCCCACGCCGGACTGAAAATGTTCATAGACGCCGTCGGGCACCAGGAATTTCGCGTCTTCTGGCCAGCCATAGAATTTCTTGACGAGCTTTGCCTCTTCTTCTCCTAGCGGTTCACCATGCGCCTCGTAGGAGTCTTGCTTGTGCGGCGAACCGTACCCGATGTGGGTATCAATCACGAAGAGCGTTGGTCTATCGGGGCATTTCAGAACTTCGTGATAGCCGTGCGCCAGTCTCATTAGATCGTTGGCATCGCTTACGCGCGTCACGTTCCAGCCATAGCCCACGAAGCGCGTCATCACATCTTCGCTGAACGACCAGCTTGCCGGGCCATCCAGCGTGACGCGGTTGTTGTCGTAGATCCAGCAGAGATTCGAAAGCTGCAGGTGCCCGGCCAGGGAAGCCGCCTCACCCGCTACGCCTTCCATGATGTCGCCATCGCCGCACACCGTCCAAACACGGAAGTTGAAAAGATCGAAGCCAGGCCGGTTGAAATTGCTGGCCAGCCACTTGCCCGCGATGGCCATACCCACGCTGTTGCCTGCACCTTGTCCCAGCGGTCCGGTGGTGGTTTCGACGCCCGTGGTGAGATGCGACTCGGGGTGGCCAGGGGTGCGGCTATCAAGTTGGCGGAAGCGCTTAATGTCGTCGAGTGAAACGGCCGGCTCCTTCAGTATTTCGCCTTTGGCGTTCGCGGCTCGTACGCCGGCAAGGTGAAGCGTGGCGTAAAGAAGCATGGAAGCGTGTCCAGCGGAAAGAACGAAGCGGTCTCGATTGGGCCAGAGTGGATCGGCGGGGTCGTAATTCAGGAAATTGTGCCACAGCTCGTAAACCACGGGAGCGAGACCCATGGGTGCCCCGGGATGCCCAGAATTGGCTTTCTGCACGGCGTCAATGGCAAGAGTGCGGATGGTATTGATACAGAGCTGATCTGGATTCGGCTGGCTCACAATCTCTCCGAGGCGGGTGGGGCGGGTTCCCGCAAATGGGATTCAGGTGTTAGATGCTCCACCTATAAAAAAGACGACGGAAAATTGTACTGCAAAAACCCAAGTCTCGCCTGCCTCTTCTCTTGTTAACAAGAGCAGTCACGTAGGTAGGAAAAAGTGGCAGGACGACGTCGAAGGCTTTAGGTCGGAAATATATCGAAAGACGCTTGGTTTGCGCACACCAGGATCTCAAACATGCCGTGAAAAGTTCCAGGGATCGCGGTTCGTTTCGACGGCGAGGCTAGCATAAAACTCGCGTTACTTTGAAGAAGAAAGAGGTGGCGAGCCGAAGCTTTGTCTTTCCGGATGTAGCTGGTCTTTTATGCCAGCTGTTTTCGTTTGATGTTGGTTTTACTCCCACTGGCCTTTAGTCCGGGAGGCACCCAAGGTTTTTCCGAACATGGAAGGATGCGAGGTTCTGACGAAATTGAAACCGAATATTGGTACTCTTCCAGTTTGCTAACCAATCCCGCGCGTACCGGATTCGTCCAGACATGCCATGCCACATCACCGGGTGCGTCTTCTTCACGTAGAACGTGGTCGTAGAAGGAGGTTTGCCAGAGCGTTTAGGGTTGCGCGAGGAAAATCGGCAAGAGGTTTTGTGTTTGAAATTGCCGATGAAGTTCAGGAGGTCGGTGTTCAGAGAAATTCCCTGGAGGAGAACATGCAAATGATCCGGCAGTCCCAGGTCGCTCGATGCTTTCAAGTGATCGCCCGCCAGCACGCCAAGCCCGCCCGCAAAAATGGGCAGGCACTCGGTCACACCGAATTCCGCGGAGAAATACGCCACCGGGAAATCTTTGTTGGCGGTGCTGTGCTCGCGCCGGTACCAGGTGCTCTTGGAGGAGAGATAGCCGCCCTCCAGGCTCTCAGGACACCTTTTGAGGGCGCCAGGAAGGAATCGTCGCGCGCCGCGGATTCCAGCGCGCCTTGATGACTGTTTCCGAGCAGACGCACGGGATTGCGGCCACCACTTTCTTAACGGGAAGATCACCTCCATCGCCGGTACCTTATGGCAGCGAGCCAGCGGCTTCACGCAAGCACTCGTGTTGCACGAACTCGTTCGATTCGATAAGTTTGTAGTGCCACGGCCCGGGTGGCGGAATGGCAGACGCTGAGGACTTAAAATCCTCCGGGGATTTTTCCTCATGGGGGTTCGACTCCCCCCCCGGGCACCAATTCTGTTCAGAACAAACTGGTTAGCTCTTCTCTTTTTTCCAAGACTGCTTCCGTCGTGCTTGGTTTCGGAAGTATGTCACCATAGATAGAACGACAGAGTGAACATTTGTGGCGCGATTGTAGCAACAAGGTGCGTGTCGGACGGTAAGAGCGGGAAGAGCGGTATATAAAATAAATAACTTAACTTACATGCCATCAATATCCGCATAGGGTTCGACTCCCACCCTGAGGCACCATGTTTCCATGAATCCAAACCAACAATTCGCCAGCTATCCCAGCTTGCAAGGACGGCTGGTCTTGATCACCGGAGGCGCTTCGGGAATTGGCGCATCGCTGGTGAAGCATTTCGCCGCGCAAGGATCGAAGGCGGCGTTTCTGGATGTCGATGAGGACGCAGCCCACAAGCTGGTCAGCGAAATTTCCACGCGAGGTTCCGAGGCTCCGGTTTTTCTGCGCTGCGATTTGAAGGATATCGCGGCTTTACGCGTAGCCATCACGGAAATCGAGGACCGTTACGGTGCCATTCGCGTGTTGGTGAACAACGCAGCCAACGACGATCGCCACAAGTTCGCCGAAGTCACTCCGGAGTATTGGGATGATCGCATGGCGGTTAACCTACGCCATCAATTTTTCGCCATTCAGGCTGTGGCTCCTAAGATGGCCACTGCGGGCGGCGGCTCCATCATCAGCATGAGTTCCATTTCCTGGATGATCCCTTCAACGGGGCAGCCAGCCTACATCGCCGCCAAAGCCGCCATCGTTGGCTTGACCCGCACGATGGCGCACGAACTGGGCAGCAAAAACATCCGCGTGAACAGCGTGTTGCCCGGCTCCATCCTGACTGAGCGCCAGCGCCGGCTGTGGCTGACGCCGGAATACGAAGCGGAAATCCTGGCGAGCCAGGCGCTTAAGCGAAACCTGGTGCCGGAAGATGTGGCACGCCTGGTCTTGTTCCTGGCTTCCGACGACAGCTCTGCCATCACCAATCAGGCTTATGTAATCGATGGCGGCTGGGTCTGACCTTCGCCAACCGGCCATCCGGCTCTAGCCGTGCCTTCTCCCGAACATGCCCAAAAAAGAGAAGAGAGATTCCTTGTTGAGCAGACTCCGTTCGGGACGACAGAAATGAGAATTTTTCCGCAAGCTGTTTAGTCTCGATCGTAGAAACTGAGACAACCACCTACCCAGTCGGCGTATCGGGAACGGGCAATTTGTGTATGTCCACTTATCCATCGCGAGTCATAGGAAGGGCGTCCATCAGTATCAATTCTGTGCAGAACTCATCCACATCGGCATGATGGTTCCCGACAACGGCTTGAGCATCGACGAATTCATCCAACAAAGTCCTCAACTATCCCACGCTCAGGAAACCTACAAATACGCCGCGTACGATGGCCTGGGCAACTTGTCAGGGCACAAACTCTGCGAAGGCTAAGCTCCTGCCGCGGCTACTGCTTTTCCGTAGCGCTTCGCGGTTTTCTCGCATCGAAGGAAAAGAGGAGAATTCTCCATGCCACTCGTGCGAATCGATCTTCGCGAGGGAACTTCCCCGGACTATCGCAACGCGCTCGGCGATGGCGTGCAACGCGCCATGATTGAAGCATTCGCTCTCCCGCCCGACGACCGCTTCCAGGTGATCACCGAGCACCCGCCCGAAGGCCTCATCTATGATCGGGCCTATCTTGGCATCCAGCGCTCCGACAAGATCGTCCTCGTGCAAATTACGATGAGCACCGGACGCAAGCCACAGCAGAAACGCAAACTCTTCCAGCGCATGGCAGAAATTCTTGCTGAATCCCCGGGCCTGAAGCCGCAGGATCTAGTGATCAATCTCGTGGAAGTCGCTTGGGAAAACTGGTCCTTCGGCAATGGCGAAGCCCAGTACATGGACACCTGATTTTCTGCCAGTGGTCCGCTGGTGGTGTCGTTACATCAATTCTTCGATGAACCCACGAGCTACGTCGAGCGGCACTCGCGGGTCTCGATGCACCAGCGGCCCATCGTTCAACACCGGCTCGGCTGCGTGCAGTGAGGGAACATCGATGCGCTCGAAAAATCTTCCAATAGGAATTTCCTCTCCCCAGAGCAAGGATTTTTCCATTGCCGCCATCCATGCGGAGGGATCATACGTGGCATCGTCTTCGAGTTTTTTCACGCGCGGCCGGTACCACTGGTAGGTGTTGTCGTGATTGTAGGTGACACAGGGGCTGAAGACGTCCAGGAACGAGAATCCCTTGTGTTCGATTCCTCGCTTGATCAGCTCCGTCAAATGCTTCTGATCGCCACTGTAGCCGCGAGCAACAAATGTGGCGCCGGCAGCCAGAGCCAATGAGATCGGATTGACCGGCGCCTCGATATTGCCAAACGGCATGCTTTTCGTCTTCATACCAACGCGACTGGTGGGCGAGGTCTGGCCCGTCGTCAGGCCGTAGATCTGATTGTCCATGACAATGTAGGTCACATCCACATTGCGGCGCATCGAGTGCACGAAATGGTTTCCGCCGATCCCGAAGCCGTCGCCATCTCCCCCAGTCACCAACACTGTCAATTCGTGATTGGCGAGTTTCAGGCCAGTGGCAACTGCCAGAGCCCGGCCGTGCAATGTGTGCATGCCATAGGTATTGATGAACCCCGGCAGATTGGAGGAACACCCGATGCCGCTGATGGCGACGACATTGTGATTTGGGATTTGCAACTCGACGAGTGCCTTCTGAATGGCTGAAAGCACCCCAAAATCGCCACATCCAGGGCACCAGTCGGGATCGACTTTACCTTTCAGATCCGCGAGTGTGAGTTGACTGCTACGCGCCGTCGTCGCCATCTGCGTTACCCCTTCAAACCATGATCTCGTGCATCGGAACGGATAGTTTTGTTTGCCCGGCGAGCTGTTCTTTCACCCCTTCGACAATGTGGTGTGGCATGAAAGGCTCGCCATCATACTTGCGAATATGACCATTGGCCACAAAGCTGGTTTCGCTGCGCAGGTAGCGGGCAAACTGACCGGAGTAGTTGTTCTCTACGATAATCGTGTGCCGCGAGTCCCTTAGAACCTCGAGAATCGCATCACCATGCAGCGGAACCAGCCAGCGAATTTGCAGTTGGTTAGCAGAAATGCCTTGCTCGTTCAGCATCTCGCAGGCTTCTTCGATCACACCTTTCGTCGAGCCCCATCCAATCAACGTGACCTCGGCGTCGCGCGGACCCCACAGTTCAGGTGGCGGGACGGAAGCTTCGATGCCCGCCACTTTGCGCATACGCTTTTCCATCATTTCTCGTCGTTTAATCGGATTGGTGAATTCGTCGCTGATCAGTACGCCATCTTCCATGTGTTCGTCGGTGGCTACAGTGTGAACGTGTCCCGGAACACCAGGAACCGCTCGCGGGGATACGCCGCTCTCCGTGAACTTGTAACGTTTGTAAGATCCGTTCGTGGGAGCCGAAGGTGTCCCGTTGTTGCCAGTGATGAGTTCGCCCCGATCGATCGGAGGATTGAAATCCAGGTCCTTCGGATGCACGCTCAGCCTGCCCTCAGACAACAGAAGATCGCAGAGCACCAGGCCCGGGCACTGAAAACGGTCTGCAATGTTGAATATTTCGGGGATGAGCTTGAAGCAATCGCCAATGTCCAGCGGGGCCGCAATCACTCGGGGATAATCGCCGAACGCAGCGCCCAGCATTTGCCACAGGTCACCTTGCTCGGTTTTTGTGGGAACCCCTGTTGACGGGCCTGCTCGTTGGCAGTTGATCACCACGACCGGTGTTTCCATCATTGCGGACATGCCCAAGCCCTCGCTCATCAGCGCGAACCCGCCGCCCGATGTGGCGCACATGGAGCGGACCCCGGCTTGAGCCGCGCCAATCGCCATGTTGACGACGCCGATCTCGTCCTCGACCTGTCGAACCATGATGCCGGCTTTGCGCGCGTGCGCCGCCATCCAATGCAGCACGCCGGTGGAGGGACTCATGGGATAGGCGCAGTAAAACTTCACGCCGGCGGCAGCGCCACCCATGGCCATAGCGATGTTTCCGCTCAGAATGGCGTAGCGATTCTCTGTCTTCGGGAGGGGATTGGGAAAAGCGGTGAAGTGCGCCGCCGCGTAGTCGTAGCCGGCTCGCGCCACGCTCACGTTTTCGGCGACCACGGCATCGCCTTTTTTCTTGAACTGTTCCTGAAGGACGTCTTCTAGTGACTGGAATCCGATTCCCATCATGTGCAGGCCAGCACCAATCGCAATAGTGTTCTGGGCCACCTTATTTCGGCTGATATCTGCTAATTCGGCAACCGGAAGCGCGCAGAGTTGCACACCCTCGGCGGCAGGCCCCGGCTGAACGGTATCCGCATTATAGAGACAGGCCGCACCCGGGCTGAGAAGCCTCAGGTGGCGGTCCATGCTGTCCTGATTCAGCGGCATGAACAGATCAATCCGATCTCCCATGTTGGTAACTTTATCCGGGCCGGCACGAATCGTCAGAAACGTATGGCCGCCCCGGATTATGGATTGGTAGGCGTTGTAAGCATTCAGATTCAGGCCGCGTCTGCTGAAGATCTTGGCGAAGATGTCGCCGGGCGTAGCCACACCCTGCCCAGCCGCTCCTCCAATCCCGATAGCGAAGGTCCGCTTCATACACACCCTCCCTAGCTGCGAGCGAGTCACCGATGTCGACACAGAGCACGGCCCAGGCTCAATTGAAAATGCGAATTCCCATGGGAGAAACTGCTCATCGGAACTTCCAATTTGACTATCTGACTAGCCGAACTACACCCCACCCGTACGAATGCGACGTCATGCTCCCAGGCGCTCGAAATATCTCTATCTCGACGGGAACATGTACGATTCCAGCATGTCCGCCCGCTCCTTGTGGTCAGCTGCCATCACTTTCAACAAGTCGCTGACGGATAGCATTCCCTGGTACCGATTCTCTCCATCCAGTACCAATAAATGATAAACGCCGTTCTGCTCCATGGCTCGCAAGCTGTCTTCAAAGCTCATCTCGGGAGTCACCGTTAACAGGTTCCGGGTCATGATCTCATTCACTCTCATCGACTCCGGATTCCTATTCTCGGCGGCCACCTTATCCGAGATGTCGCTCTGCGAGATGACGCCGGTCAACTTTCCCGCACCGTCCACGACGCCAACAGACCGCACCTGTTTCTCGCGCAGGTATTGTGCGGCCTGCATCACGCTGGTCTCTTCTGTGATGAAATAGACTTCTTTGCGAGACCCGATCAGATCCGAAACTCTCATAGATAGGACCCTCCGGGAACAATATCCGCGTATCCTAAACCCCTGGCAATCAGGATTGCAATGTAATTAATTCGGTGCCAAAGATAGGTGGTGCTCGTGGTGCTTATTCGGGACGCCGAGTCTTGGCTCGATACTGTTCCGCGATGCCCGCACTGGAGGAGCGCGGTGCATATTCCTGTGACTCAAGCCTTCAGACCTGAGGTTTGTTCGTGCTGCGACGCGGAGCACGACAGCCTATCCCGCTCCCTGACCCAATCAGATTTCACCAATGATGGCAACGCGCCAGAAATGGTCTCGCCGAGATCGGACGCCTGGTGATGGCCACATGGCATGACACCCCTCCCCGAACCGAACTTCTGGCCCGGAGTAACTTCCGGATAGCCCGTCACTCGACCAGAATCAGGATGCAGCGATACTGTTCGTGAGCGTAAACACGTGAATTTCTTTCAAAGAACAGCCGGTGGACTTGACGTTCTGAAGGCAGCCGTAAGCAGTACTAAAATCGGTCCGCCTGCCGGATCCTGCCATACCCCCGAATAGTTTCGCCTTGCGTTCGTCTTTACAACCCACGAATCTTTCGTACTTTCACCAAACTTTTGCCAGACTTCTTCGTATTTATCTCTAGCAGCCCGGGGGTATCTGTGAACAAAACTGCCAATGATGCCGCTCGCTACCTGACGTTCGTCGGCTGGCTCGACACGGTATTTCGCGATCTGAAATACACCTACCGCACGCTCGCCCGCGCTCCCGGCTTTACTGCTGTCGCCGTCCTGACTCTTGCCCTCGGTAT
>Ga0210406_10004413_pt1 | contig 15074 bp, 10 predicted proteins | sample IncBWC30MmetaG_FD_155454 | JGI IMG/M metagenome (GOLD analysis project Ga0210406, IMG submission 155454) | Forest soil microbial communities from Barre Woods Harvard Forest LTER site, Petersham, Massachusetts, United States - Inc-BW-C-30-M | ecosystem: Environmental > Terrestrial > Soil >... | reverse complement strand
AGCAACGCCGCCAATCGCCGGTCCGTCGTCCCGGGAAGGGAATCCGCCTGCGCCATCAGGCCGCAATCCTGTGCATCACGCGCACTAGCTTACTTGCCCATCCCCCACTCCACAAGCCCGCGTGCGTCCGTCCTCGTGTAGGGGCGGCTTTTTACCCTGAGCGCACGCGGCGAACGGTACGCCGCCTTCTTTCTTCGTGGCACAGACACTCCTGCCTGTGCGCTTTCTTTTGAGTGCGGGAGCGCAGCTCCCGCTTTACAGACTATGCCCAGCCACCCAGCTCGCCCTGTGGCACAGCCATTCCTGACTGTGCTCTCCGTGTTCTCTGTGCTCTTCCTCTGTGTTAATTCTCTTCCGCCGCGCTCTCCCCAAAAATCTCCACAACACAATTCCCTCGCAACCCCCGTGCAATCTCTCCCAACCGCCGACCCTCTTCCGCACTCACGCCCTCCAACAGCACCGCCTCCGCCCCAGCCCCAATCGCCTCCCGCAATTCCTCTTCATTCTCAACAGAAATCTGCACCACGATCCCAACTCCATCTTCCTCCGAAGGCGCGCTACCCACCGCCTCATACGCCGTAATCGCCCGCGGCTTCATCCTCATCGAAGCAGCACTATGCGCCTCATCCAGCGCCGCCTTAATCCCCCCAGCCAGCGCAATCTCTTTCTCCCCGATCAAAATCTTTCGAGACCTTGCCAATCGTCCCCAACTCCCTGGGAACGCCAACCTCCCGGTTGCCGTTCCTTACCTCGTAATCTTCTCAGCGCCCTCTGCGCGACTCTGCGTCCTCTGCGTTAGTCTTTCCTTTCTTCATCCCTCCAACTGCGCTTTACGATCGACCATCTTCCCCAACTCCACTCTCTGCCCCGCCAGCACCTCTTCCATCTCCCGAATGATCTTCTCCGGCGCACGGCTTCGAAACGTCTCATTCCCCAACTGCTTCTCCTTCGAAGCAATCGCTTTCTCCAACCCCTCAATCTCCTTCTTCAACCGCGCCAACTCCGCGGCCACATCAATCGTTTCTTCAGCATAGGGAATCCGCAAATCAAACTCCGCCGTCGACCGCATCCCCCCGCCGCCCTCCGCCAATTTCCCCGCCAACACGCTCAATCCTGAAAGGTTCCCGAGCCGCTCAATCGCCTCGCGGGTCGCCTCGATCACCGAACGCGTCCTCGCATCCGCACTCGCAAACTCCGCCGCCACTTTCTTCTTCGGATCCAACTTCATCTCCGACCGCACCGTCCGCAATCCCTGGATCACTTCCTGGATCAACCCGAACTCCCCCAGCGCCCCCGCATCCTTCCACCCCGCCCGCGCCTCCGGAAACGCATCCAGCGCAATCGACTTCGCCCCAGCCTTCTGCGGCAACTGGTGCCACAACTCCTCCGTCAAAAAAGGCATAAACGGGTGCAGCAGCCGCAGCGCCGCGTCAAATCCCGCAAACAGATTCTTCCAAGCCACATCGGCCCGCCCGCGATCCGCATTCTGCAGATCTGGCTTCACCCACTCGATGTACCAGTCGCAAAAATCCCCCCAGAAAAACTGATAAACCGCCTGCGCCGCTTCGTGAAACCGGTAATTCCCAAGCGCGTCATTCACAATTTCTACTGTCACCGCAATCCGCCCAAACAACCACCCGTCCGCCAACGGCACAGCACCAGCATGTGCGTAAGGCGCCTGCGCCCGCACGTCCGGCGCAGCAAGCGCCTCAATCGAGGCCCCGCCCTCCTCATACTTCTCCAAATTCACAAACAAAAACCGCGCCGCATTCCAAATCTTGTTCGCAAACGACCGCGCCCCCAGCAACCGGTCGTCCGACAGCACAATGTCCGTCCCCGGTGCTGCCATCGATGCCAGGCAAAACCGCATCGCATCCGTCCCGTACTGCTCGTTCAGCGCCACGGGATCAAGTCCCGTTCCCTTCGACTTCGACATCTTCTCCCCGCTCGTCGTCCGCACCAGCGAGTGCAGATACACCGCGCGAAAGGGAACTTGCCCCGTGAAGTGAATCCCCAGCATGGCCATCCGCGCCACCCAGAAAAACAAAATGTCATAGCCCGTAATCAGCAAACTCGTCGGGTAATATTTCTGAAAATCCGCCGTCTTCTCCGGCCACCCCAGCGTCGAAAACGGCCACAATCCGGAGCTGAACCACGTATCCAGCACATCCGGGTCCTGCTTCAATTCACCGCCGCACTTCGCGCATTTCCCCGGCTCCTCCCGCGCGACAATCACCTCTTTGCATTTCCCGCAATGCCATGCCGGAATCCGGTGTCCCCACCAAAGCTGCCGCGAAAGCGTCCAGTCCCGGATATTCCTCATCCAATTAAAATATTCCTGCCGCCGGTTTTCCGGCACGATCAAGATCTCGCCCCGCTCCACCGCCGCAATCGCGGGCTCCGCCAGCGGCTTCATTCTGCAGAACCACTGCGTCGAAGCCCGCGGCTCCACAATCGTCTTGCTGCGTTCGCAAATCCCGATCGCGCTCACATGATCCGTAATCTTTTCCAGCAATCCCTGCGCCTTCAAATCTTCCACAATCTTCTTCCGCGCAACAAACCGGTCCAGCCCCGCATACGCTCCCGCATGAGCGTTCATGTGCCCGTCGTCGGTCATCACGTCAATCTGCGGCAACCCGTGCCGCTTGCCCGCCTCGAAATCGTTCGGATCGTGCGCCGGCGTAATCTTCACCGCACCCGTGCCAAACTCCCGGTCCACCATCTCATCGCCAATAATCGGAATCTCTCGGTTCATCAGCGGCAGCATCACCTTCCGCCCGATCAGATGGTTGTACCGCTCATCTTCCGGATGCACCGCCACCGCCGTGTCGCCCAGCATCGTTTCCGGCCGCGTCGTCGCCACCTTCAGAAACTCGCCGCTCCCCACCACCGGATATTTGATAAACCAAAGATGTCCCGGCCGCTCCTCGTGTATCACTTCCAAATCGCTCAACACCGTCAAACACACCGGACACCAGTTCAGAAGCCGGTTGTCCCGGTAAATCAATCCCTCTTCATACAACCGCACAAACACTTCGATCACCACGCGCGAAAGCTCCGGCGAAAGCGTAAACTTTTCCCGCGACCAGTCGCACGACTCCCCAATCTGCTTCATCTGCCGCTGAATCGTTCCGCCGCTCTCTTCCTTCCACTGCCACACGCGGCGCACAAAATCCTCGCGCCCCAAATCCCGATAATTAATTCCTTTTTCCGCCAGTTGCCGCACCACCACCCGCTGCGTAGAAATTCCCGCATGATCCGTCCCCGGCAAATACAACGTGTTGTACCCGCGCATCCGGTGCCACCGTGTCAAAATATCGATTTCCGTGTGGTCCAGCATGTGCCCGATGTGCAGCGACCCGGTCACGTTCGGCGGCGGAATGACGATCGAAAACACCGGCCCCGGCTTCCCAGGGTCGGCCTTAAACAGTTCTTCCTTCACCCAGAACTCCGCCCAGCGCGGCTCAATCTGTTTCGGTTCGTAAGTTTTGGCAATTTCCCGCGGCATCCCAACATCCTCTCCTGCTGTGTAGGGGCGGCTTTACGCCGCCTTCTTTGTGGCACAGGCATTCCTACCTGTGCGATTGTGTGCGAATACTCAACCGCAGGCGAGTGCGCCCAGCAGCGCAAGACGCACTCCAACCAGCGCAGAGTAATCCTTGAATATAAGGTCACCCCGCAACCCCCGTCAATTCACCTCGCGTAGCGGCCACCTTCAGGCCTGCGCTGACGAAGGAATGGGTGGCCAACTCCGACTTTCGAGTGCGGCCTGCCCTGAGCGTTGCCGAAGGGAGGCAGAGCCTCCGCTTTTACGCATCCAACAAAGCCGCCCAACGAACGCTTGCTCAGCCAACACCAAAACGCGTCATCCCGAACCCGCGCTGTTTGCGGGTGAGGGATCTGCTTTTCTCACAAATCAACCGCCACCACAAAAACAAAAAAGGCCACCCAAAGGGTGGCCTCGTTCCACAAAAACTCTTCAATCTAAACTTATCTCTTCGTCGCCAGCTCGTCCTTAATCAACGCCTCAATCACCGGCTTCAAAATCTCTTGCGTCACCCTCTGCAGCACTTCCGGACTCATCTTCGCAACCACCCGCGCCACCAGCGCGTCCATATCCGGCTGCTGAACCTCCGCCGCTGCTGGCGTTGGTGCTGGCTCCGGCTTCAGAGCTACCTCGCGCACCAGCTCTACCGCCGTTTCCGTCACGTAACTCGGCTCTTCCGCAATCTCCGGTGTTTCCTGGTGCGAAACAAAGTCTGCCTCCCGGTACGCGGGCACGTCCTGCGCCTCATTCACTTCCGCTGGCGCGCTCGCGGCATACGCCGATTCCGTAACCGCTTCCGCCGCCGAAAAATCCAGCGCGGGAAGTTCATACGATCCTTCCGGACTCTTCGACTCCAAACTCTCCGCGGATTCTGCCGGTGCCTCGGCATGCTGCTCCTGGCTGAATTCCGGCGCTCCATGGAACGAACTCTGTTCTACAAACTCATTCACCACCGCGCTCGGCTCTTCCGTCACCGCCGCCGGCTCTTCCTGAAAGAATTGTTCCGCCTCCGTAACACTCGGCGGCATCGAAGGCGCCGGCGCATCCCATGTGGCCGCAAGCAGCGACGCTTTCTTCGCTTCCAATTCCCACGGCGTATCCGTCACGCTCGACCAGTTCGCAGGCCCAGCAACCTCTGCGGTCTGAGGCGCCGGTTCAATCACCGTCGCGTTCACGTCAGCGGGAGCAGAAACTTCCGCCGACGGTTCACTCGCACCCACAATCTTTTCCTGCACCGTCGTTGCCAGCGCCGCTGCCCATGCATCCCCCGCAAACGGCGCGGGCGATCCGGACGGCTTGTTCTCTAGCGTGGAAACTCCAACGCGCGGCGCTTCCGCCACTTCTTGCATCGGAGCTGCTTCCGCCGGCGCCCACTTGTGTCCCGCCGCGCCATTCGCCGGTGAGCTTCCGTGAAACGCCTCATCCCGCCAATCCTGCACCTTCGCGTTGCTCTCGGACGTTGCAATCTGTTCCAGCGATTCTTCCAAGCCGGCCGGCCGCCACGCCCCGTGCCCGGAACCCTCTTCGTCTTCCTCTTCTTCTTCCACTTCGTCGGATTCGTCCGCCGTACCCCAATGCCTCGCCGCTTCCAATTCCGGAGTCGGCTTGGATGTCAACGCGATGTCGTCTTCCACTTCCGGCGTTTCTAACAGGCTTCCAAACGCCAGCGGTTCGTTCCCGGCCGCAAACTTTACCGAAGTAGGCCCGGGCTTCGACAACACAGGTTCTGCCTCGGCTTCCGGCACCGCCGTCACAGCCGCAAGCTTGGCACTCGCAACAGGCCCCAAAACCTCTTTGGCCACGCGCCCTGCGCCTACCGGCGCCTTTTCTGGCGCCTTCTCCGCCACCGCAGGTTCGTTCCCCAATGGAACACCGGCCCGCGCCAATGCAGATTTCACCATCGCAATCAGCGGGTCCGGCGGCACAAATGGCTTCTTCAATACCCCATCCGCGCCCACTCGTTGCGCTTCCTGCTCATCCAGGGGGTCAAACGCTCCCACCAGCAGAATCACCGGGATATGGCAAAGGGTTCGATCGTCTTTAACGTACTTGCACACCTCATACCCGTTGCGCACAGGCATAAACACGTCCGCCAAAACCAGGTCGGGGCGAATATCCGAAATCTTCCGGACCGCGGCTTCACCGTTGCCGACAGCGACGACGTCGATGCCCTGATCCTTCAGGGCCAGCCCGACCATCTTTTGTATGTTGCTGTTGTCGTCCGCAACCAGAATCTTGGCCACCGAACGTCCTCCAGACACCCATTCCAACCGGGAGACAGTGATACAAAATGTATTGGAGCACCGAGCGGTGATGCCGTCAATCAGGACAAATACGAGTGTGTCGGAAGCGGCTATGCTCTGTGCTAAAGAAACAACCTGTACCAACGGACAAGGTGATTCGCCTCATTTGTAGCGGCCACCTTCAGGCCTGCCCTGACGAAGGCATTGGTGGCCCCTCTCGCCTTTGTAGCGGCCTCCGGTGGCCAGGCGCCAATCTGAATCTTTCGCAAGTGTAGTGGCGGCTTTACGCCGCCCTCTTGCTCTTCGCTAGCCTTTGGAATGCCCGATCTTCAGATCGGCCAAACCCGCCCTTACCACGGGATCAGCTTCTTCAACCCCTTCTTCTTGCTGCTCGATTCCTTCTGACTGCCATTCGCATCCGAAGCAGCCGGCGCCGCCGTTTTCGCGGCATCCGCCGCCGCACTGTCCGTAGCCGCTGCATCCGTCTTAGCTGGCTCGGTCGTAGCGGCCGAGTCTGTCGTGCCAGCCGCGCTCCCATCCGCGTTTGTCGAGGACGTCCCACTGGAATTATCACTCGTCCCCGAAGTCGTATCTTCCGCTCCCGCTGCCTTTGCAGGCGCCGGGTCCCCAGGCCTCACCGTTTCTACAACGGCGGTTGAACCGGTCGAACCGGTCGAATTTCCTCCGCCCGCCGATACCAGCGTCGTGCGGTTTCCGCCGCTCAACGTGTCAGTCGGGCCGTTGTCCGCTTCCGGCTCCATCTGTGGATTTCCATGATACGCGGCGGTGTGCACGTCAGGTCCGCTGTGGAGCATTCCCATCCCTCGATGTATTGGAGACTCCTTCGGCCGTGGCGCATTTTGTTCCGCCGTCATCCAGGCCAGTGCCTTTGCATCCGGCTGCGGAATCGGCACCCCGAACGACTTCAATTTGTCTTTGGCCAGCGGCGCCTTCTTGGAAAGCGGATAATTTTTTACCAGCAGCGTATAGTAGCCGCCCGCAACATCCTTCCGCTCGCTCTTCTCAAACACGTCGCCCAGCATCCACAGCGCTTCATCCGATTTGCTGTACAACGGATAGCGCGCCACCATCGGCGCCAATCTTCCCGCCGCCGCCCGCCGGTCGCCCTTCACGTAATAATAGTAGGCAATGCGGAACTGTCCCTCCGCCAGAACCTCCTGCACCTCCCGCAGCCGCTGCTCCGCATTCGGCGCCAGCGGATCTTTCGGATACTTCTGCAGGAACGTCTGAAACTCTTCCTCCGCCATTTTCGCGTGGGTGCTGTCGCGGTCCGACTTGGCCATTTCGTTGTAGTTGGCCATCGCCACCTGCATCTGCGCATACGCGGCTTCCGGCAGGAACGGGAAAAATACGATGAAGTCCTTATACCCCGCCACCGCCTGCGTCGTATTCGCGGTCCCGCCTTCCTTGAAGTAAGAATCCGCAATCGCCAGCTTGGCCTTCGCCAGGTACTCGCTGTCCGGGTAGGTGTTGATCAGGGTCTGCAAACCCAAACGCCCCACCTCGTGGCGCCCGTGCTTGATGTCGTTGATGGCCTTGTCGTAGAGCTGCTTGTCCGGCTCGGCCGTGTTCGTCGCATCCGTGGACTTATTGACTTGTTTCTTCTTGTGTAAAATCTGGGCGGTGCACTGGCTGGCGGATACCAGCACAAGCGCACTCATGAGAAGAAGCGGTAATCGCCGCAATCCACACCTCACAATTGGAATTCTGGCTCCGCGCCGCGGCTCCTGGATGGATGGGTGCAACCTTCGCCGCCCGCTGGCCCCCGCTAGTATACCTGAACGAAAGGACAGGCCTCGCGAACTTTGCCCCTCCGGCCAGTACACCAGTCTCTGCCCCCTGTGATGCGCCCACCCACCTCCGCGGTTTTCCGCCGGTCTTTGTAAGGGCCACCTTCAGGTGGCCCTCTTGCCTTGTAGGGCTCGCCTTCCCAGGCACACATTTTGCGCCCCGAATGCTTTTACGGGGCGGGACGCTCTTCCTTTTGAGTGCGACAGCGAAGCTGCCGCTTTTACGGTGTCAGCCCAACCGCCCAGCTTCACCTGTGGCACAGTCATTCCTGACTGTGCTCCTCGTTCTTTTTCTGCGTCTTTCGCCCCCCTCCACTTATTCAACGTTTTGTAATACCCATCTCCCTCAACCCTAACTACAATGTTTAAAACCCGCTCATCCCCGGAGGGACGCGGCCGCGCTCATGGACAAAAAGAAATTTCTCTTCGTCTCCCTTTCCAGCTTGATCGGCGACATCGCCTGGCAGGTAGTCAAGGAAGGCCACGAAGTCCGCTACTACGTCGAAAACGAAAAAGAACGCGACATTGCCGACGGCTTTGTCCCCAAATCCAGCGACTACGATAAAGACTGCAAGTGGGCCGACATCGTCATCTTCGACGACACCCTCGGCCAGGGCGCCAAAGCCCAGGCCCTTCGCGCCGCCGGCAAGCTCGTCATCGGCGGCACTCCCTACACCGACAATCTCGAAGACGATCGCTCGTTCGGGCAGGAAGAACTCAAGAAAGCCGGCGTCACCATCATCCCTTACCAGGAATTCGACTCCTTCGACCCCGCCATCGAATTCGTGAAGAAAAATCCCGACCGCTACGTCATCAAGCCCAGCGGCGAAGCCCAGAACGTCAAGCGCCGCCTCTTCGTCGGCGAGGAAGAAAACGGCGACGACGTCGTCGGCATGCTCGAGGCCTACAAACGAGCCTTCTCCGACGAAATCAAGGTCTTCCAGTTGCAGCGCCGCGTCAACGGCGTCGAAGTCGCCGTCGGCGGTTTCTTCAACGGCAAAAAATTCATCAACCCCATCAACATCAACTTCGAGCACAAAAAATTATTTCCCGGCGAAGTTGGCCCCCCAACCGGCGAAATGGGCACCACCATGTTCTGGAGCGAGCCCAACGCTCTCTTCAACCGCACCTTGTTGAAGATGGAGCCCAAGCTCGCCGAGGAAGGCTACATCGGCTACATCGACGTCAACTGTATCGTCAACAACAACGGCATCTACCCGCTCGAGTTCACTTCCCGCTTCGGCTATCCCACCATCAGCATCCAGCAGGAAGGCATCCTCACCCCCATCAGCGATTTCTTCTGGGAACTCGCCGGCGGCCTCGATCCCAAATGGCGCACCCGAAGCGGTTTCCAGGTCGGCGTCCGCATCGTCGTTCCGCCCTTTCCCTTCGACGATGAAGCCACCTTCGAATCCTTCTCCAAAAATGCCGCCATCGTCTTCAAGCGTCCCACCACCGAAGGCATACACATCGAAGACGTAAAAATCGTCAACCAGCAGTGGCTGGTAGCCGGCACCTCCGGCGTCGTCCTGATCGTAGTCGGCCTCGGCCAAACCATGAAACAAGCCCAGGCTCAAGCCTACTCCCGCATCAAAAATATTTTGATTCCCAACATGTACTACCGCACCGACATCGGCGACCGCTGGGCTGAAGATTCCGACAAACTCCACAACTGGGGTTACTTGCGTTAGCACCCAGTAGCACAGGCTTCAGCCTGTGCTCTTCCTCTGTGCACTCTGTGTTAAATCCCCCCTCTCCTCATTCAAATTTCCCTTACTCCCCAACCCTCTCCCCGGTTATCATCAACTACGCGCAAAATCCATCAAGGAGTCCGCATGAAACGCCTTCTCGCTTCCGCCATAGTGCTCGCTTCTGTGTCCGCGGTTGCACCACTCTCCGCCGGTCCCCAGAAAAAAGACGAAGTCGCCAAACTCTCCCTCAAAGTCGGCGACGCCGCTCCCGATTTCACGCTGCTTAGCGACGAATGGAAAACAGTCAAGTTAAGCGATTTTCACGGCAAGAAAAATGTCTTCCTCGCCGTCTACGTCCTGGCTTTCACCGGTGGTTGAACCAAGCAACTCCAGGCGGTCCAGTCTGGACTCGATTCCGGCAAGATCGATGCAAACGACACGGCAGTTTTCGGTGTGAGCATGGACAGTCCCGCGGCGAACGCCGCTTTCGCCAAGCAGATCGGCGTCAAGTTTCCCCTCCTCAGCGACATGAACAAGAAAATGCTCACTTCCTACGGCATCCTCAAAGCCTATGAACAAAAGGGCGACACCTACCAGTGGGCCTTGCGCGCCAATATCGTCATCGACAAAGACGGCATCATCCGCCACATCGAAGGCGGCGATAGTGCCGTCGACCCAAACACCGCCGTTTCGGTGTGCACCGACCTGCACAGGAAGCAGTCCGCGCCGTAGTGGCCGATTCCCGTCGCGTCGCCGAAAAATCGCTGCAGCGGCTTACTTTGAAAAATACCCGGTCTTGGCGCGTATCCGCACGCCCTCTTGTTTCGGCTTGACCACAATCTTCCGAAACGTGTCGTCCTTTGCTTTGTTCGACGGGTAATACGCCACTTCATATGATGTCCGCAACTCTTCCGCAATCTGCCGGAAATACGTGTGCGGATCCGTCTCCTCCGCGTCAATATGCATTCCGCCCGTTTCCATCGCCACGCGATCCATCACGCTGATTCCATATTTATTCCGCGCCGTCAACTTGCCGTGCTTCTTCTCCGTATACCGGATCGAATACACCGGTACATTTTCCGCCTGCGCCGTTTCAATCGCCGTCATCATATTGTGCGAACTCGAATTGTCCTCTCCGTCGCTGAACAGCAGGATCGCTTTCCGTCCCCCGCTCGCCGCCAGCTTTTCCGTCACGCTGTAGTAAATCGAATCGTAAAACGCAGTCCCCAGGTCGCGCTCTTCCGCCGGCCCGATCTCCCCGAAATGTTTCTTTCCTTTATCGAATTCCTGATAGTTCTCCAGAATCTGCTCCGCCGAATTCGTGTAATCCCTCACCAACCGCAAATGATTGCCAAAACAAACCAGCAGCACCCGATCCTGCGGCCGCAGAATCTCCTTCAAAAACACTTCCAGGTCCTTTTTATGTTTCTTCCCGAACTCATCCTGACTCCCGCTAACATCTACAATCAGCGCCAGCGTCAGCGGCAAGTCGGTGCTCCTCGCAAAAAACTCAATCTTCTGCGGCACCGCATCCTCCAGCAACTCCACATCCTCCCGCTTCAAGTTCTCCACCAATTTTCCCTGCGCATCCCGCGCCGTGAACGCCACATTCACCAGGTTCACATCCACCTTGATCGGAGCCTGCCCCATCGCAGCTCCGCTCGCGCATACAGCACACAGAAACGCGCCAATCCACAATAATGTTTGCATACACCCCTCGCGCGGCAACCTGTGGAAGGAAACGCACACCGACCACCGAAAGTTCCCTCTGCCCGGTAAATTGTATTGGGATTCTGCGGATTGTGAAGCGGTCTTGCTTGAGGTTAGTTCGCGACGGTCAGCTCAACTTCCGAACTCGTCCCAATCCGCGTCCCCGCCAGCGGCGCCTGGTCAATCACCGTCGCATGCGGCCACTGTGGAGCCGACAAATAATTCAGCTTCCGGCGCAGTTTCGCCAGATCCAGCCGTCTCTGCGCCTCGATCTCGCTCAACCCGATCAGGTACGGCATCACGTAGCTTTCTTCCCGTGGTATCCCTGCCACCAGCACGTCCACTCTCGGCGTCGCCGCATTTCTTCCTTGCTTCGGATTCTGCAGCAGCACCGTCTCCGGCGTCTCATCCCGCATGGACACGGTCGAAACCTCTCCCACCTGCAATCCCTCTCGCAGCAATTCAATCCGCGAAGCCCGCAGCGTATTCCCCTCCAGCGAAGGAATCTCCAGTTGCTTCTGCCCCAGGCTCAGCACCACGTGCGCCTGCTGCGATACCTTCATCAGCATTCCCGGCGGCGGCGTCTGCCGCACCACCTGGTTGATCGGCAAATCGCTATACAACCGGTCCGCTACTCGCAACACCAATCCCTTCGACCGCAGCGACTGCCCCGCCTCCGCCACGTTCCTTCCCACCAGATTGGGCATGGAAACTTCGCGTCCGTGGATTGCCACACGCATCGCCGTAATCGCGCTCAAAAAAGCCGCCGACGCCAGAATAAACACTAGAAACGCCATCCGGCTCAGCCATTCCAATCGTTCCCGGATCGTCATCGTCCCGCGTCTCCGTTATGGAGTGCGGCAGCCCAGCTGCCGCTTTTACGACTTAAACTCCCTGCACCCAACAATCCGCCAATCAAAATCATCCGTTCCTTTACTTCCTTTACTTCCTTTACTTCCTTTACTTCCTTTACTTCCTTTACTTCCTTTACTTCCTTTACTTCCTATTTCTTCAATTCCGGCGCCGGATACTCCGGCAACTTCTCCTTGCTCGTATCCGCCCGCTTCACTTCCAACTCATCGAACAGCAGCGACGGCGCAATAATCGTCTGCGGCACGCCCCCCACCCGATTGCTCACCAGCGGATCGTTCCCCAGCGCCACCAGATCATTCCGCAACGCCCGCACATCCAGTTCGTTAAACACCGCTCCGCGCACCAGCTCCTCATGCCCGTCCGCAGCGTACACGCGATACAGCAGCCTCGGCGCATTCCCTGGCCCCAGCGTATCCACGCGATAGCCAAACTGCTTGCCCTGTTCGCCCGCCATCGCCGTCAACTTTTTCTTTAACTCCGCCGCTGTCTCCGGCTCAGAACTCTTGAAAATCAATGTCCCAATCGTCGGGAACGCCGCCGTCCCCGGCGAAGCCCGCCCGTGCCCATTCGAAGAAGGGAAGTCCCGGATCGGCTGCCGCCCAACCAGATAATTCTGCAGCGTTCCGTCGTCCACCACCGTCACCGCCTGCGCCGGCACGCCCTCGCTGTCTACGTCGTACGAGCCGACCAGCTTCTTCCCGTCGAACTCCTTCATCGTCGGATCGTCCACCACACTCAAAAATTTCGGTAGGATCCTCGTCTTATAGTTCGTTGCGAACGCTCCCACCGTCCGGTTCGGCCGCCCAAGCTGTGGCTTGCGTCCCAAAATATTTCCACCCACCAGTCCTGCCATGATGTCGTCCGCCGCATCCGGCGCAAACAGCACCGGCCCGCGATACGACTCATCCACAATCGGCGCTTCCCGCAGCGCCTTCAGCGTATCCAACGTCTTCGTCGTCTCTTTTAACAACTCTTCCCGCTTCGGCAAATCCTCCGGCCGCGCCTCCGTCCAGTATGGATTCCGCTGCAGCCGCATTCCGTCCGCCGCCTGTGTCGCTCCATTCAGCGTCACCGTCGAATTCACCCGCCCGCTCCGCACGATGGTGCCTTCCGAATTCACGAAATATTGATTCACCGCGCTGAACCGCGCCGACGCGGAAACCGTCTGCACCTCCGGATATTTCCGGAACAGGTTGGTCATTTCCAGGATTGTTTGCTTCCACGCGCCTTCGTCCACCTTCAGCGCCGCCACCGCCTCCACCTTCGTCACCACCGGCGCTTTCGCAAAATCGTCAATTGGATTAGGGTCCGCGCTGAACTGCTTCAACGCCGAAAGCTTCTCCGCATACGCATCCGCCGCTGTCTTATACGCCTCATCCGTCAGCAGCCAGATCTGCCGCCGCAGCGCAATCGGATCATCATCCAGCGGCAAAATCGTCGCTCCGCCCATTCCCTGGTTGTAAAAGCTGTCCTGTTTGTACTCCCCAATCCGCACCACCACCCGCAGCACGCGCAAATGTTGCCGCTGCGTATTCAGCAGCGCGCCAAACGCCGCCTCCGCATCGTAGTTGTCCACATCCTCCACGCGGTATTCGATGTAGTACGGCGGCCTCACCTGGTCCATCTTCAACCGGTCTTTCGAACGGTCCAGCTCCGTCAGCAGCGCCTCCAGCAGCACGTCGCCCTTGGCCACCTCGTGCGCCTTCGCCGTCGGTGCGTCTTCCGCAAAATTCTCCGGGCGTTCCCCCGCACTTGTCCGCACACCCGCAGTTCCCGCCAACAACGTCAAAGCCGCAAGCAAACTCACCGCATTCTTCAATCTCTTCAGCCCGCTCACGGCTTCACCCCCGTCGCATCATCCTTGCCGCCATCCACTCCCGGCGCCGGCAATATCGGCGGCCGTTCTCGTCCATGCGCGCGTTTCTGCACTTCCATCTCGCTGAACAGCATCGCCGGAGCCACCGCCGACACCGGCACGCTCCCGCTCTCCGCCCCGCAAACTCCATTGAACACATGCTGCGTGTCGCCCGTCGTAATAATCCGCGTCAACGCCGCCAGCGGTGTCCCCACAATGTCCACGCCGCGCACCAGTTCATCCGGCCGCCCGTCCGCGTAAACCTTATATACAATCACTGGCAGCACCTGAAACGCCTGCGGCAGCGACCTCGTCGTCAGCGTAAATCCGCCCTGAATGTCGTCGAAGTACAATCCATACGGCTTCCCCTGCTTCTTCGCCTCGTCAATCAGCATCTGCCGCAGCTGTGCCTCGGGAACCTTCTGGCTGCTCGTCACAATCAAATTCCCCTGTCGCCCCGTCGGCATCAGTCCCGGCTGATTCCGCCCGTGCCCGTTCGACTTGTCAAATCCCTTGATCGGCATCCGCGACATCAGAAAATTCTTCAGCACTCCGTCCTGAATCACCACCACGCGCTCGGAAGGCGTTCCTTCGTTGTCGAACTCGTAGCTCCCCGCCAGCTTGGTCCCGTTGATCTCTCCCACCGTCGGATCGTCCACCACGCTCAAAAATTTCGGCAGCACTTCCTGCCCGACCTTCTTCGTAAACGTCTGTCCTTCCTCTTCATCCCGCTGCCGGTGCCCCTCCATCCGGTGCCCCAGCACTTCATGGAAAAACACTGCCGCCGCCCGCCCGCTCAGCAGCGCCGGCCCGTCATAGGGCTCCGCCACAGGCGCCTTCCGCAATTCCTTCAAATCCGCCGCCATCTTTGCGGCCTTCGCCATCAGCACCGCTTCACTCGGCAATCCGCTCACCGCCGGCGCCTGAAACGTTTCCACGCGCAACAAATCCATCCCGTCGTCCGCCCGGGTTTGTGCTTCCATCACCAGCCGCGCCGAAGCGCTCGGCGTCTCAATCGCCGCCCCTTCGCTCGACACCATCCGCGCGTTCGACGATCCCACCTGCAAAATCACCGTCGCGTAATAAACGTCCCCGTACTTCCGGAATGCCCCGGACACCCGCCGAACCTCGTCCTCCCAAGCCTTCCGGTCAAACGGCGGCTCGGTCAATTTCTCCCCAACGTGAATCTTCGCAACTTCCTTCGAGAAATCCGGCGACTTATCCTCTTCTTCCGCCTTCACCGCCGTATTCGTCTTCACATTCAAATAAGCCGGTGCCGCCCGCTTGTACTCCCGGTCCGTCAATTCCCACAGCACCCGCGCCGTCGCGTCCGGATCATCCTGC
>Ga0210406_10004411_pt1 | contig 15075 bp, 15 predicted proteins | sample IncBWC30MmetaG_FD_155454 | JGI IMG/M metagenome (GOLD analysis project Ga0210406, IMG submission 155454) | Forest soil microbial communities from Barre Woods Harvard Forest LTER site, Petersham, Massachusetts, United States - Inc-BW-C-30-M | ecosystem: Environmental > Terrestrial > Soil >... | reverse complement strand
TCTCGCCGACGCCGAAGATATGATCGCGTGGATCGCAAGAACAAACGGTCGCGCCCCGGAAAACTACGGGGCATATTACGATTTACCATCGGCTAAGCATCGGGGACTATGTGACCAAGCATGTAGGAGGCGTCCGATGAAATCACCAGTGGTGAAGCGCTCGATCGTGGTTGGTGGTCACAAGACAAGCGTCAGTCTCGAAGAGCCGTTCTGGAGCGGCATGAAGGAAATTTCCGGAGCACGCAGCATGACGGTGTCCGAGTTGGTTGGCGAGATCGACACCAATCGCCACCATGGCAATCTGTCGTCCGCGATCCGCCTGTTCGTGCTCGACCATTTCAAAAGCCGTGCCGTAGAACCGGCTGACCAGGCTGCGCATTAGAGCGTTTTCGAGCGAAGTGGGTTCCGGTTCGCGTGAAGAAAACGCGTCAAAACAAAAGACTAGAGCTTCCGTTCCGGTTCAATCGGAACGGAAAAGGCTCTAGTCATGCTCAGAGGCTGGCAGAGTCGCCTTTTGAAACAAGGTAATCGAAGCCGCAGCAGTCGCATCGCCGCCGCCCCGGCGCGCAAGGCCGGCGCTGAACCGCGGCCGGATCACTGCCGACCAACAACTCAGAGCTGATAGCCCCGGGCTGATACCGGGACCGCTGGCAACAGGCATCGGCTTGTTGGGCGTGACCGCTACGGCTTCATGCCGTGTGCGCGCGGCTTATCAGGCGATGCACTCGTTAATCCGGCAGCGTGTCCTAAAGCGAAGCGGTTGCTGCGTAGCAGCGAAATGACGCGATGGGCAAGCGGCCCTCGCAACCGGCCCCGGACCGGAATAACGTTGCGGCCGCATGACCGGATCAACCGGTCGGCGCATACATTGGGAGGATTTCATGACACGCAATGTGCCGGGCGCTTCGCAATCGAAGATTTCACGGCGAACGTTCGCTAGCGGCTTGGCGGTCGCCGCGGGTGCCGCCGTGCTCGGGGCCAATAGCACTCTGGCTCAGCAGAGCAGCGAGGCGGCGCCGCCGACAACGATTACCACTCCGCCGCGCGATTTCGGGCCCGGCGGCGCTCCGACCACCTATTTCTGGGACCCCGACATCATCGCTGTCGATCCGTCATTCAATAACCTCGCCCAACCCAATACGGCGATCAAGCGTCTCTACACCGGATTGCTGTGGGCCGAAGGTCCGGCCTGGAGCGCGCAGGGCCGCTACCTCTTGTGGAGCGACATTCCCAACAATCGGCAGATGAGATGGTCGGAGGACGATGGTCGCGTGAGCGTATTCCGATCTCCGTCCAACAACTCCAACGGCAACTCGTTCGATTTCCAGGGCCGGCAGCTCTCCTGCGAGCATCTCACCAGAAGGGTTGTGCGCTACGAGCACGACGGCACGGTCTCAGTGCTCGCCGATAGCTTCGACGGCAAGAAGCTCAACTCGCCCAACGATATCGTCGCCCACCCCGATGGCAGCTACTGGTTCACCGATCCGCCCTATGGCGGCCAACTTTACGAGGGCGAGCCGGATGCCCCGGGCGGCGCCAGCAATGCGGGCGGCAAGCTCAATCCGCGGATCGGGCAGCCGGCCGGCTTCGTGCCAGGCAAGCGCGAGCTTCCGACCAACTGCTATCGTATCGATCCCAGCGGCCGTATTGAACTCGTGGTGACCGAGGACCAGGTGCCGGATCCCAACGGCCTCGCGTTTTCGCCTGACTTTAAGAAGCTGTACGTCGTCAGTACCGGCAAAGGGCCGGGCGACACGGGGCCCGGCGGCAAGGGCGACATGTTCGTGTTCGATGTCGGCGCCGACAACAAGCTCACCAACCAGAAGCGGTTCAGCGATTTCATAATTGACGGCGTGAAGTGCGGTCCGGACGGCGTGCGCTGCGACGTCAATGGCAATGTCTGGGCCTCGAGCAATGCCGGGCGTCATGTGGGCTATAGCGGCGTGACGGTATGGACGCCGGACGGCAAGCTGATCGGCCGGATCCGCCTGCCCGAGGTATGCGGCAACATCTGCTTCGGCGGCCCCAAGCGCAACCGCCTGTTCATGGCTGCGAGCCAATCGCTCTACGCCGTGTATACTGCCACGCAAGGCGCTGGACCGGGGTAGCCCGCCATCGCTCGATTCCGCGAGGGAGGCGTCGGCGTGACCCGCCGGCGCCTCTTTGTTCGGCGGATGATCCAATGAGCGACAGAGCCTTCATTTTACCTCCGGTCATTCTTGTTCAATCGTGCATCAGAACCTCTTGTACTGGTCGATTCCAATCCTAGCCTTTTCCGTTCCGATTCAATCGGAACGGAGGCTCTAGTCTCTTGTTTTGACGCGTTTTCTTCACGCGAACCGGTACCCACTTCGCTCGAAAACGCACTAGTCCTAGCAAATTGCGATCGTGGCCAATCGTGAGAGCGTAACAGTCAACGAAGCTGACGTTATCAGCTGCGACTGCCATTCATCAATGTTACCATTGGTGCGGATTGCTCAACCAAATCGAAGTGAGCAGCGCTATGGCCTCCGGCTCTCTCAAAGCAGTGCCCGTCGCCTGTCTCACTATTGCGGCATCAATCGCGACGGGACAGATTTTGTTTGCCCAGAATCCGGGACCGCGCACTGAAGCAACATCATGTGCTGACGCCATTGGCGGAAACGTAACATTCAGCACAATTTCTTTGGTTTGTGGCATACGGCCGGAGGTGCTTGATGCTTTGGTCAAGAGCCGTACGCAGGACCTCGACGGGCTTGCCAGCGCGCACAAGGACACTATAGCCCTTCTCAAACAAAACCTCGACCTGAACCAGCGTCAAATCAAAGCCGCCCTCGACATTGTCGGCGAAACGAATGTGCCGCCAGAGCTGCTGGCCGCCAGGTTGATTGAAATCGCAGAGCACTTCAAGGACCTCCAACAAACGGCATTAGCGCAGCCGGGTGACGATCCAAGGATTACGGCCCTCAAGGTCGACGTGCAGAATGCAATCAAAGCGGGGGAGCTTAGCAGGGCTGATGTATTGCTCGCCGATGTCGAGTTGGAGCAAGAGCAAGCTCGGGAACGCTCAGCAGCAAATGAAGCGGAAACCGCTGCTCAGCGGGGCGACATCGCCATGACCCGGTTGCGGTACATTGAAGCGGCGAGGCACTACGCTGATGCCGCCGCGGTGCTAGCCTCCGAAAGCTCGGCCGAAGAGAGACGGTTCGATTACCTCAAAAGAGAGGTCGGAGCTCTCTATCGGCAGGGGCGCGAATTTGGTGACAATGACGCGCTGCATGCGGCGATCGATCGTTACCGCCGCATGATCGACCTGCAACCGCACGAGCGAGCGCCGCTCGATTGGGCCAAGATACAAACCAATCTCGGCAACGCGCTCGCGATGCTGGGCGAGCGTGAGAGCGGCACAACCAAGATCGAGGAAGCCTTGGCCGCCTTTCGCGAGGCGCTCAAGGAACAGACCCGCGACCGTGTGCCGCTCGATTGGGCGAAAACGCAGGCCAGTCTTGGCAACGCGCTCTATACGCTGGGCGTACGCGAGAGCAGCACCACCAAATTCGAGGAGGCCGCCGCTGCCTATCGTGAGGCGCTCAAGGAACGGACCCGCGAGCGCGTGCCGCTCGATTGGGCGAGGACCCAAATCAACCTTGGCAATGCCATCTTGGAGCTCGCCGAGCTCGAGGGCGACACCGCCAAGCTCGAGGAAGCCGTCGCCGCCTATCGCGAGGCGCTCAAGGAATGGACGCGCGAGCGCGTGCCGCTCGATTGGGCGAGGACGGAGACCAGTCTCGGTAACGCGCTCGCGAAGCTAGGCGAGCATGAGGCCGATGCCGCAAAGTTCGAGGAAGCCGTCGCCGCCTATCGCGAGGCGCTCAAGGAACAGACCCGCGAGCGCGCGCCGCTCGATTGGGCGAGCACGCAGAACAACCTCGGCTATGCGCTCCTCATGCTGGGCATGCAGGAGAGCGGCACTGCCAAGTTCGAGGAAGCCGTCGCCGCTTATCGCGAGGCGCTCATGGAACGGACCCGTGAACGCGTGCCGCTTGATTGGGCGAAGACGGAGGCCGGTCTCGGCGACGCGCTCTATATGCTGGGCATGCGCAAGAGCGGCACCGCCAAGTTCGAGGAAGCCGTCGTCGCCTATCGTGAGGCGATCAAGGAACAGACCCGCGAGCGCGCGCCGCTCGATTGGGCGAGGACGCAGAACAACCTCGGCTATGTCCTCTGGATGCTCGCCGAGCGAGATAGCGGCACCGCCAGGCTCGAGGAAGCCGTCGCCGCCTATCACGAGGCGCTCAAGGAACGGACCCGCGAGCGCGCGCCGCTCGAATGGGCGATCAGCACGGGAGACCTAGGGGTCACGTCAATGCAGCTTGCCCAGCGCAAGCGCGACGCTGCGATGGCGCAGACAGCCGTCGTTCAGATCAAAGCCGCCCGCGATGCACTGACCGCGGGAGGATACCTTTCTGCAGGCTATTATGAAACACAACTAAAGATCGCTGAATCGATTGCCGAACAGTTGAAAGCGCACTGATGCCTCAGGTCAATCGAGTCGCACTCTGGCCCTTCGCCTCATCTCGCGTGCGCGCAACAATCGGGGCGCTTTCAGGTCAAAGCGAACATCAAATGGCAGGCAGGGACGGGCTGGCTCGTCGAGAATGACTTAGATCAGACGCCCGCGACGTCTGAGCTTCCCTTTCTCGTCAGTCTGCGGTCTTGCGACCCCGCGCGAGTACCGCTGCAATCGGAATTGCGAGATTTTCGTCGCGGCGGAAACGTTCGGCCTGACTATCGATGTCCTTCGCAACGGCGGCCAGCGCCGATGGTTCTTGCGCCGCGATCAGCGCTGCCATTCGCACTGTGCCGGCCGAGAGCGCCGCGAGCAACGCGCGCCCATCCCGAAGCAACCACTCAGAGCGAACGATCTCCGCTGACCTGTCAACAAAAGCCGCCGCTTCGAGGACCCCTACACATTGATCAGTTCGGTTCAGCGCTCCTGGTGGCGGAGCCGTTAAGGCTGAACGGTTGCCGTGCCGGGCGATCGCGTCGAACACCAGTGACCAGGCGGTGTTTTCCTCGGGTGCAGCCCACACCGTGAAGGCTATGCGCGCGCCCGGCTTGAGCACGCGCTTGCACTCGGCAAGCGCCAATTCCGGTCGAGGAACGTGATGGATTCCGAAGGATGATACGACTGCATGAAATGTGCTGTCGGGATACGGCAAGTGCTCGGCGTCGCCTTCGGTTACAACGACTTCAGGATGGGCGCTGCGGGCAATGCCAACCATCGCGGCCGAAAAATCCAGACCGTGCGCACTGGCGCCGCGCGCCGACGCGGCAGCGGCGAGATGGCCTGGTCCGCACGCCACGTCGAGCACATGTTGACCGGGCGAAATTTCCGCGGCTTCCAGCAACGCCGCAATGTAGGGCGCTGTGGCATGAGCAAAACTGTTTCCGTAGCTCGAAGCGGCCCGCTGCCAGCCGGCATGTTCAAAGGCGCGGACGGCCTCGGGTTCAAAACTCATAAATCAGCCCGTGCTTGGAAAACTCCGCCACGGCGGCACTTAAACAAATCTATCGGAGCGTGTCGAGACATGGGGTTCCCTGGTGACCCGTGCGCCGGGGTGGACTCGGAAGCGGCCATCGAATCGGGACATGGTGCATGTAGAGCTTCCCGCCCTTCGCTTCATTTCGCATGCGCGCAACAACCAGGTCGCTAATCAGATCAAAGCGGACATCGAACGGCAGGCGAGACCGGCTGGCTCCGTCGAGAATGACCCCGCATCAGGTGCATTGAATTAGAGCGTTTTCCAGCGAAGCATGCCCTCGGACTTGATCCGGGGGTGGATACCGGTTCGCGTGAAGAAAACGCGTCAAAACAAGAGACTAGAGCTCCGTTCCGATTCAATCGGAACGGAGCTCTAGCCCGACTTTCCGTTCGGCACCGTTGCGACCGGAGAGCAGCAATGTTCACGTCCTTGATCCCAAAGGGATCCAGGCACGGGTGCCGCAACGGCGCCCTCGAATCAAAAAGGCCTCGGCAAGCTTGTGCTTGCACGAGGCCAGTCATAGGGAGGAAACGCCCGAAGAGGGCAGCGGCAGAACATCTGCCGCCGGACAGATTAGCCGGCAATTGACCGCAATCCGTGACGTATGACACACATTCCCGGAGCACTGATGTCTGCTTCAACGGCGGCGTGAGAGCAGACATTCGGACCCCCCGCTTAGGGCCAGATTCGGAAATGCACTAAGCCTGCCGGATCTTGATGTGCGGCAGACGATCTTCAACGGGGACCAAACCGCCATCAATGATGAAGAACTCGGTATCCGCCGCGCCGTCCCTGTGCTGCTTTGCCTTTTGATACGCCGGACTTTCGTACCAAGCCTTGGCTGCCGCCACATCGGGAAATTCAATCAGGACGACACCCTCGAGCGGCCCCATCAACTCCAGTGGCGCGAGCGGCGTATAAATGGAAAGGAACTTGGCGCCCCGCCCCTCAAATGTCGGGCCGGCCGCCTTCCAGTACGCTTCAAGTTTTTGTCGATCATGCACGCTTCTGTTCAGGGCAATCATGTAAGCAGGCATTGTTCGCTCCTATCGGCGCATTACCAAAACATGACGTTGGGTGCGTGGTGGAAGTTGGGGACCCTGTATCGAAGCGCGCGCTGCAGGCCGCCTGATGGAACGAAAGCGCCGGTGCGGCGTCAACTTATTGCTTTCCTGATTCCATCCCAACGGAAAGCCGCACCGCGGCGGTCGCCGAACCCCTTTCCATCCTCGGCGGCCGTCGCCGACCGCCCTCGCTGAGTATGCCGGGCCAGGCGTTCGGCATCGCGGGTGACGTATGGAGGAGGATTAACATGATCGGCGAAGGCGAACCGCTGCGCACTGCGGAAGGGCCGAGCAAGCTCGACGAAGCAAAGGAAGCCGTCCAATCGACCGCGAAGACCGTCAAAGCGACCACCCAGCGCATCGGAGAGGCGATCGATGCCGGCCGACGTCCGGGCGCTCCACTCGATCGCTTGGCCAACTGGACGCGCGAGGCGCCACTGCATGCGGTGGCGGTCGCATTCCTGGTCGGCGTTGTGCTCGGTCGCCGCAGATAACTGCGGCGCTGATGGCGGCATAGAAGGCCGGCGGCTTACCATCCCTCCCCGGCCGCGGAATCATGGGGCATGGTCAGGCGACCTCAGAAGAGCGCGCTTCAGGATGCCATCGCCTTTTTAGCCGCGCGAGCTAGAAAGCCCGATCGCGTGAAGCCTTCACGTTCAGCGTACCGATCGATTTGATCGAGCACATCCGCTGGTATCGTCACGTTGATGCGGACGCTTTTGACTTCGACAGCCGGCGCAGCGATCAGGACTGCGACGCCATCCTTGTTTTCGATGTCAGGACGCGATTGACCCCAACGCAAAGTCCATCTTGACTCTGGAATAGTCGGCTTATCTCAGTGGACCGGAAGCGACTGGCGAGTGCCGCAACGCAGCATTACTGTGCGCGTCTGTATCTCAGGGTCCTATCCAATTCCACGACGGAAGATATACTTCTCCTCCACCCCAAAGGCGCACCACCGGCACTACGGGCGGTCCGTATGGATCGACCCGGTCGTCCTGAGGGCGATAACGATATCGTGGAACAATATAATAATCCCAAGGAGTTGGCCTTGCCACGGGCACAATGACGACAAGCCTCTCCCGTGGTTCACGAACGACTTTGGCCTCTCGCGCATGGGCTGCGGCACTAAACGTCCCCGGGTTACACAGCACCAAGGCCGTTCCGAGAGCGAACGCTACGGTCATTTTCCTCATGCGTCGGCCTCCTTGCCACAGAAGTAAATTAACGAACACCTGCTCATGATCGTCCCAGTATCAATGGATAGCCTCACTCGCTACAAAAGGACTCAAAGCAAGGCAAGCTAATTCGCTCTCTACTTTTCTTTAACGACCGCTCCTGGCCCGAGGCGTGGTCGCAGGCATCGCCACGCTGACGGTGCTCCAGCGCAATCCACTGAAATCACTACGGAGCGCGGTCATTCCGGCCGCGCTCCGCCCATCCGGGGCCGCCGGCTTCCGTCGCGTGCGAAGGCCAAGGTGGCGATCCGCCGCAATGTCCTTGGCGCCGTCGGCCGCGACAAAGGCGTGTTCGATGCTTTCGCCGGATCCGGCGAAATGTTTTCGGCAGTCTGGAAAGATGCCGCGCACAACACGGGCTGCGATCAGAAGCCACAGCGCGATGGCCGCTGATGCTCTGCGCGGATAATCGCCGCGTCATGCGAACGGTCGATCTCGCACTGTTCTCGATCTTTGATCTCGGCAGCTTCGGCTTGCCCTGGGTGCAAGCGATCATCATCGCCGATCGGCGCCGCGTGGCGGCGGGCGAGCTGCTCGGCCTGGTGCTGACCGAAGGCGCCGGCCTCGCGTACGCCGGACACGGAAATTTCTTCACGCGATCACCTCGACATTGGGAATATCCTGATGACTGCGGAGATCACTGATCCTGCCGATTACCGCCGCTGTTTTATGGGCAGGGGCAATTTCAAGTGATTGGCACGGGCCGCCAGCTTTTCGCTCCTGGCGGCCCACCCACCCCTCTCACCGCCCCGCGCGCGACCGAGCCTCGCTTCTCTCGGCGATTGGGTCGTACGGGGGCGCCAAATATGGCCGCCGGGGGCGCGCCGGAGATCAAAACTTTCCGCACTGGGGGAGCGAACAAAACGGACCAAAAAGTCCAAGGTCGCCGGCCTACCTTTGACAAGGAGCTTCCAGAACTGGCGTAAGCCTTTGAAATGATGGCGCGAGAGACGGGGCTCGAACCCGCGACTCCGGCGTGACAGGCCGGCGCCTACCCAGCAAAATCAACGGTTGGTCAGACTTAGATCGGCCTAAGCGGGTGCAAAAAGAGCAAAAGTATTGCGACGAACCACCCCACTCTTAACCATTTCGTTTGTTTCGTATATTGCGAGTATTTCGAATGTGAGCTATATAAATTCCTGCAGCAGAAGAGCCAATCATGACCGTACCAGCCCACGCCGAGGAACTCGGCGGTCGCCTGCCGTCCGAAAGCGAAAAGGCGGCGGCCAATCAACTACGCAAAATACTCGCCTCTCACGCTACGGGAGATGCCACCCTCCGCGTGCTTGACGAAGAAAAACAACCAGCGGAGATAACCCTGTCTCCGGCTCTGTCGAGCCTCTTAATGGAGCTACTTCGGCACGTTGGAAAGGGCCACGCGGTCACGCTCGTGCCTGTCCATGAGATGCTTACAACTCAGCAAGCGGCGGACATTTTGAATGTCTCTCGTCCATTTCTCATCTCCCTGCTTGAGAAGGGCGACATCCAACACACTACAGTTGGACGCCATCGAAGGATAAAGGCAGAGCACCTATTCGCCTATAAACGAGCCAGAGATGAAAAGCGAAGCGAGGCACTTGCTGATCTCGCTGAGGCGGATTCGGACCTACTATAAAAGTGTTCGCGAACCGTTTCACTGCCTTTGTGGACGCATGTACGCTTGCCGGCGCGCTGAAAAGGAATCTTTTGCTGTCACTAGCAGAGGCGGAATTTTTCCGCATCCGCTGGTCGGCGCGCGTGTTGGAACAGACCGAAAAAGCGATCGCGAAGATATATGAGAAACGCGGCACCTCACAAAACGAGGCCGCAGAACACGGAAAACGTGCCCGCGCCACGATGGAGATAGCATTCGAAGACGCCATGGTCGTCGGTTATGATCATCTATTGCCGCTCGCGACAAATCTGCCTGATCCAGATGACGCACACGTCTTAGCCGCGGCGGCACCGATCCAAGCTGCAATAATCGTGACGGAAAATCTGAAGGATTTCCCGTCGAACGTTCTCGACCCGCTTAATATCGAAGCGAAATCCGCCGATGCGTTCATAGCTGACACAATTGCTCTCGACCCAGGGCGCGCAGTAGCCGCGATCCGCCAAATGCGAGAACGATTTAAAAGCCGGAAAAAACAGCGGAAGTGCTGCTGTTGAACATGGAAGCAGATGGTTTGATTGAGGCGGTTGATCTTCTCAGACCCTATGTCGAATCTCTGTGATGATGACCACCTGACCCGGCGTGAAACCCCGAGGCGCGCGAAGAATGCGTCGATTACCCAGCGCCAGTGATCCGCGACGCCGGCGCCGACCGCGAGACGATGTTGATGCGCTGGGGCATGCCGCCGCCTCCACGCACCGGCGGCCCGCCGGTCACCAACATCCGCAACACCTCCTCGCCGCATTGGCGCGGTTGGCTGAAGCCTGAGAGCCGCTGCCTGGTGCCGTTCAACGGCTTTGCCGAATACGCGCCGGAGCCGAACCCGGAGACGAAGAAGAAAGACGTGGTGTGGTTCGCGCTTGGCGACGATCGGCCGCTCACGTCGTTCGCCGGCATCTGGACAGAGTTCAAGGGTGACCGCGGCTACTAAGGAGCGCCCGACTTACGAGAACATGGCAGACGGCGACAATGGTCGCCGTCTATGTGCTCGTGATGGCATTGTACTGCTGCACCCGGACGACAAGATCACCGGCCGTGATCTTTTGGTCAGCTTCGTCTTCATGGGCGTCGGCTCGTCCATCAACTCTAGCCTTTGGCCAGATCGAAACAGGACCTGTCTGAACCCGCGCACCAAATCGTTTACGCAGCGCATCGGCTGGAATGGTTACGCCGACGTAGAGCAAAACGCTAAAGGTGATAGTCAATACCACGTAGGCGAGATTTCCGGTTCGCAGTTCCATTGGCAGATAGGTAACAATAATTGACATTACAAATATATGACTCACATACATCGGATAACTCAATTCTCCAATGTATTGATCCCATTTGTTGTCCCGCATTCCATAAAAAAGCGTACCGGCCGAAACCACTAACAAGGCTAAAACTGGTACAAGCATCAAGTTTAGCGTTGCGCTGTTGCTAATCAACCATGCGCTCGGGACAAGTCCAAAAACGACAGCAGAAAAGCACCCCAATGCGATATAGGAAAGTGACTTGAAAGCTTCCGGGTAGCGCGGACAAATTGCATGGCTGATGAAATATGCCAATCCGCCGGACCCGAATAGTAGCATCTCCGATGGTGCAAAACGATAGAGCCAAGGGCCTGCAAACGGCGGAAACAGCTTGGCGATCATCGCGCGCGCCACCCCTCCAAAGATGGCGAGCGCCGCAAGCGACCACCAACGCCGGCAAACAAACGGCGCGATCGCATAAAAGGTCAGTTCAACCCCGATCGACCAGCATTGTGGCACGAGAAGGAACGAGTTCACCTGAGCGCCTGGCCACTCTGAGAAATTAGCGGTCGGAACGAGATGACCGTGGTCAAACCGGGCGAACAAAAACCAGTCCTGAAAAAACAGAGTGAGATTTGAGAATGCGACGAAGGCAAGACCTGGCCAGTCCAGCAGTGCCGGCAATGCTCCGAACATTGCTGTCCGATTGAAAAAAATCAGTGAGAGCAAAGCGACGACGGCGTAGGTTGGCCACAGCCTAAGGTAGCGACTTAGATAGAAGTTTCGCAGGTTTTGGTATTCGGCCCGTTGGTTGAGCACCATCGTGATGAGAAAGCCCGAAATCACGTAGAAGCATTGAACCGCTGTAATGCCATTTAATAGGGAAAAGCCTAGTATTGCGGATCCGGGCGAGTGAGTTACGACAACGCAGAGCGCGAGCAAAAACCGGACGGTGCCCATCAACGATCCCCAGCGCCCATTCCCCATTTTGGGCGCGGTCCGAACATGCGCTCGCTGGCTTACATGCGCCTTACGCATCCGGAAGGATACATTTGCTTCGCCCGCAAAAGCACCTACACGTTTGACTCGACTTTGAATTTTATTGCATTACAAATTAGTAATCACCCACCCCTTTGCTGATCCGGAAGCCGCTGCGCGCAAGCTGATGGAGATCGCGAACTCCATCGAGCCGGTGCAGGACGGCCGCATCTACATCGAACTAATCAACTGGCCGTTCCTGCTCGAAGTGCGCGGTAACGAGTACACAAGGCCGGTCTCGATTTCGCGATCGAACGTGGCTCGCTGTGGCACCACGAGAGCGGCACCTATGTGAAGTTCACGCATGCCGGCGCAGATTTGCTTACGTGACGCTCGTGCTTGCGCCCGCTGCACGCCAGTACTTGCTGCCAGACCGCGCCGAGGCCGGACACACCGACCCCGATCGGCCCAAGCACCGGGACGCCATGCGCGAGATCAGCAAGAGGAATGACTGACAAGGACCGCTCCGAAAGGTGTTTTCGCAAGTACCAATAAAAAAAGCCGTCCGAAGGCGGCCGGTCTAGCGCGAGGTCAAGGGATGAAACTCGATGAGGATGCCGATGGGCACCGGCAAGCATCATGACAGACAGCAAATTTACTGCCGCTTTCGGAACTACAGCCGACATCGCCACGCATGCTGCGCGTCGCATGCCGGTCGAAAATGACCCCAACCCGACATTCGCGCGCTTGAGCAGATTTCGCAGGCCTGTCTGGAAATGCCTGCCACTATTCGACTTTGGCGGCCCAAGACCCAGAAGAGGCTCTTGCAAATGCCTCACGCCAGGATGCAGACTATGCGAGCGTGAAAGGTGTCAACATCTGCAGTTCTTGGCGCGACATATCACGGTCGAGCCGAACAAGGGGAGGATGACGCCATGCGAGAAATCGAAATCCATAGCTATGCGCGGCAGTTGCTGGAAGCCCACGGCGCCAAAGCCATTGCGGAAGCTGCCCAGAACGCCATCGAGCTCGAAGCAAAAGGCGAGGTCGAGCTGGCCAGGACCTGGCGGCATATCGAAGACGCCATGAAGCTCATGCGAGGGCCGCACCAAAGCTAGAGCTGTCGGCGCGCGCGTGACAGGACGAACTGAATCCACGCACTGCCGTGCAGGATCGAGGCTGGTCCGGCATGGCGGCGCTGCGCATGCAACCCGAACAAATCTCAAGCCACTGAAGGGCGACACGACCGCAAGGCCGCTCTTCTCCACCACAGGAGTGAAGCCATGTTTCCGAATTGTGCGACGGCCGAAGATCTTGTGAAGGCGATCAAGGACGAGAAGGTCCAGATGATCGATCTGCGGTTCACCGATTTGCCCGGGGTATGGCAGCATTTTTCGATCCCGCCGCGCGCGGCGAGTGTCGATGCTCTCGACGAAGGGATCGGATTCGACGGCTCATCGATCCGCGGCTTCCAGGAGATCCAGGAAAGTGACATGCTGGTCGTCCCGGATCCGACGACGGCCTTCCTCGACCCGTATTCCCCGGCTGCGACCTTGGTCCTGATCTGCAACATCAGGGACCCGGTGACTGGTCAATCCTACAGCCGCGATGCCCGCTACATCGCCCAGAAGGCCGAGACCTATCTGACCGGCACGGGCCACGCAGATACGAGCTATTTCGGCCCGGAGGCGGAATTCTTCGTCTTCAACGACGTGCGCTACGGACAAGACATCAACTATGCCTTTCACGAAATCGACTCCAGCGAAGGCAGCTGGAATACCGGCAAGGATGAAGAGCCCAATTTGGCCCACAAGCCGCGCCCGAAAGAGGGATATTTTCCCGTTCCCCCGACCGACAGTATGCAGGCACTCCGCACCGAAATGGTGCTGACGATGGAATCATTGGGAATTGCGATCGAAGCGCATCACCACGAGGTCGCGACCGGCGGCCAAAACGAGATCGACATGCGCTTCACGACACTGACCCGCATGGCCGACAACCTGATGATGTACAAATACGTGGTCAAGAACACGGCCCACAAGAACGGTATGACGGCGACGTTCATGCCAAAGCCGCTGTTCGAGGACAACGCCTCGGGGATGCACGTTCATCAAAGTCTATGGAAGGGCGAGTCCAACCTGTTCTACGACAAGGGTGACTACGCCGAACTGAGTAAGCTCGGCCGCTACTACATCGGCGGACTGCTAACCCACGCCTGGGCACTCTGCGGGCTTTGTGCCCCGACAACGAACTCCTATCGGCGTCTGGTGCCGGGTTACGAAGCTCCTATCAATCTGGTCTATTCCCAGCGTAATCGCTCGGCCTGCTGCCGGATTCCGATGTATTCGCCGAACCCGCGGGCAAAGCGCGTCGAATTTCGCTCACCGGATCCTTCCTGCAATCCCTACCTGGCCTTCGCCGCGATGCTGATGGCCGGCCTTGACGGTATCAACAACCGGATCGATCCGGGCAGCCCGATCGACAAGAATCTGTACGACCTCCCGCCTGCCGAGGCGAAGGAAGTGAAGTCGACGCCGGGCTCGCTGGACCAGGCGCTTGACGCCCTCGAACACGATCACAAATTCCTGCTACGCGGCGATGTGTTCACCGCCGACGTGATCGAAACCTGGCTCGACTACAAGCGAAAAAACGAGGTTGACGCGATCCGGCTGCGTCCTCATCCTTACGAGTTTCATCTCTACTACGACATCTGATAGCGCCTGTTATGATGTCGCCTATTGGCCCATCGCGACATATTGCAGCGCGGCGCGATCTTGGTCGCTATCGGGAGTATAGCGGACATTGGCTGGCAGCCCGGGCTGGGCAGTTCAGTCGCGAATGACCCCACAGCGGACCTCCTCTCCCACCCGCAACATTCCTTTAGCGAGAGGTAGACACCGCGAGACGAAGCGTTGCCTGGAAACCAAGTAAGCGCGACCGACAATATCTAGGTATTGTTTCGTGGGCCGTTTTGATCTTCGATATTGATCGCGCGCGGCATAAGCGCGAGTTCGATGGAGGAAACGATGTCGGAAGGCTTCACGATAGCCAATTTTCGTAGTGTTGCTCACGGCCTGCAGGAGGGCCAGTTTGCGGTCGGCGAGCGCAAGAAGGCGTCGGGCCTGCGTGATCTCGATCCAAAGTACAAACGGTTGCTCGATGAGCCGGTCACTATGACTCTGGGTTTGATCGGTCTGGACGAACGGATCGGTCTCACGCCGATGTGGTTCGACTATGAGGGCGACAAGATCCTGGTAAACACCGCGTCGCATCGGCACAAGTGCGAATGGATCCGCAAGAATCCGCGCCTGACGATACTACTGGTCAATCCCAACAACCCCTACCACTGGGTGCAGATAAAGTGCACTGTGGAGAAGGAGATGCGGG
>Ga0210406_10004409_pt1 | contig 15078 bp, 9 predicted proteins | sample IncBWC30MmetaG_FD_155454 | JGI IMG/M metagenome (GOLD analysis project Ga0210406, IMG submission 155454) | Forest soil microbial communities from Barre Woods Harvard Forest LTER site, Petersham, Massachusetts, United States - Inc-BW-C-30-M | ecosystem: Environmental > Terrestrial > Soil >... | reverse complement strand
CGATGTGGCGAAGGCAAATGCCTCGCCGCGAAACTTTCGGATATTCGGGCCCGACGAGACCGTCTCGAACGGATTGGAGGCGGTGTTCCAGGTCACCAATCGCCAGTGGCTGGCGGACACGGTTCCCGACGATGAGTACCTCGCGCGCAGCGGCCAGGTCATGGAAATGTTGAGCGAGCATCAATGCGAGGGCTGGCTCGAGGGCTACCTGCTCACCGGAAGGCATGGCGTGTTCAATTGCTACGAAGCCTTCATTCACATCATCGATTCGATGTTCAATCAACACGCGAAGTGGCTGAAGGTCACCGCGGGTCTGACGTGGCGGCGCAAAATCGCCTCGCTGAACTACCTCTTGAGTTCGCACGTCTGGCGCCAGGACCACAATGGATTTACGCACCAGGATCCGGGATTTCTGGACCACGTGGTCAACAAGAAAGCGGAAATCGTGAGGGTGTACCTGCCGCCCGATGCCAACTGTCTCTTGTCGGTCATGGACCATTGCCTGCGCAGCCGCCACTACGTCAACGTCGTGGTCGCAGGCAAGCATCCGGCGCCCCAATGGCTGTCGATGGATGCGGCCATCGATCATTGCAGCGAGGGCATCGGCATCTGGCAATGGGCGAGCAACGATCAAAACAGCGAGCCCGATGTGGTGATGGCCTGCGCGGGAGACGTACCGACACTCGAAATACTGGCGGCCGTGTCCATCCTTCGCCAGAAGCTTCCGGCTCTGAAGGTACGCGTCGTCAACGTGGTCGACCTCATGAAGCTGCAGCCGCAGTCGGAGCATCCTCATGGATTGAGCGACCATGATTTCGACGCGCTGTTCACCAAGGACAAGCCGGTAATTTTCGCGTTTCACGGCTATCCCTGGCTCATTCATCGTCTGACCTACCGCCGTCATAATCACGACAGCCTGCATGTACGCGGCTACAAGGAAGAAGGTACGATCACCACACCGTTCGACATGACGGTGCTCAACGAGATGGATCGCTTTCATCTGGTCGTGGATACGATCGACCGGCTGCCGCAAATTGGCGCGCGCGCGGATCATCTCAGGCAGCAGCTGCGGGACAAGCTCCTCGAGCACAAGCAGTACATAGACAAGAACGGCCAGGACATGCCGGAAATCAGAAATTGGACCTGGCCCCACTAGATGTTGTCCTACAGGGCGTATGGCGGCGAGCCGACAAGTCCTACGGAGGGGCGCCTACGCCTGCGATGTTCGCAGGATCAATAATGCGAGCGATATCAGCCGCTCCTCGAGGGATTGGAAATTTCCAGCAACATTGAACGGTCAAAACAAACCGCAGGATCGCCTTTCCCCCGAGGCGCGAACTGGGATGGACGAGGGGTCAACTTCTCGCTGTTTTCGGAAGCCTCCGAGTCGGTGGAGTTGTGCCTGTTCGACGCGCCCGGCAACGTCGAAAGGCGCTTGCGAATCCGCGAGCGCACCAACGGCGCCTGGCACATCTATGTACCGGACGTCGGGCCGGGACAGCTGTACGGCTATCGCGTGTATGGGCCCTATCTCCCGGAAAGCGGGCTGCGCTTCAATCCGAACAAATTGCTGCTCGATCCCTATGCCAAGGCGATTGGACGGGAGCTGCGATGGGCCGATGAGCTATTTGGCTATCGGCTGGGCGATGCCGGAGCGGATCTGTCGTTCGACGATCGCGATAGCGGCCCGTTCGCCCCGTTGGGCGCCGTAATCGATTCGAGTTTCGATTGGAGCGGTGAGCGGCGCCCCTCTTATCCAGCGCACGAAACCTTGATTTATGAGGCGCATGTACGCGGCATGACGCGCCTGCATCCGGACGTGCCGGAGCATCTGCGCGGCACCTATGCCGGGATGGCCTCGGATCCCATCGTCAAGCACCAGCAGAAAATGGGGGTGACCGCGGTCGAGCTGATGCCGGTGCACTATTTCGTACAAGACCGGCATCTCCTGGAACGGGGTTTGCGCAACTATTGGGGTTACAACACCCTGGGATTTTTCGCGCCGGAAATGAGCTACGCCTCCACTCCACAATCGCCGGATCAAGCGGTGCGGGAGTTCAAAGGCATGGTCAAGATTCTGCACAATGCGGGAATCGAAGTGATCCTCGACGTGGTTTACAACCATACGGCGGAAGGCAATCAGGACGGCCCGACGCTCTCGTTCCGCGGAATAGACAACCTGGCGTATTACCGGACCGTGCCGGGCGACGCACGGCACTACATGGATTACACGGGCTGTGGCAATACGTTGAACATGGTGCACCCGCACTCGTTGCAGCTGCTGATGGATAGCCTTCGGTATTGGGTCACGGAAATGCATGTCGATGGCTTCAGGTTCGATCTCGCCTCGGCGCTGGCGCGTGAGTCGAAGGATGTCGATCAATTGGGTGCATTCTTCGACACGATTTATCAGGATCCGACACTCGCGCCGGTGAAACTGATCGCCGAACCTTGGGATCTGGGCGAAGGCGGGTATCAGGTTGGAAACTTCCCCTTGGGATGGATGGAGTGGAATGGCAAGTACCGGGACACCGTGCGCAAGTTCTGGAAAGGCGACATGGGCCTGCACTCGGATATCGCCACGCGCCTCGCCGGCAGCGCGGACCTCTACGAGACCACGCACCGGCCGCCCTCGGCGAGCGTCAATTTCGTAACGGCGCATGATGGCTTCACGCTTGCGGATTTGGTGAGCTACGAACAGAAGCACAATGAAGCCAACGGCGAGGGCAATCACGACGGCGCGGACGACAACAGTTCTTGGAACAGCGGCGCGGAAGGTCCCACCGACGATGCCGGCATCATCGAGCTGCGTGAGCGTCAGATGCGCAATTTCTGGTGCTCGCTGATGTTCGCGCAAGGATCGCCGATGATCAGCGGCGGCGATGAACTGTGCCGCACGCAGCAAGGCAACAACAACGCCTACTGCCAGGATAGCGAATTGTCCTGGTATCACTGGGATCTGAACGCGGCCAAGGCGTCGTTCTTGGATTTCGCGCAGCGCGTGATCCACTATCGGAAGAAACATCCCAATTTTCATCGCGCCTCTTTCTATGACCATGATCCCGATGCGAAGCACCCGGACAAGAACATTGTCTGGTTCCGAGCGGACGGCAAGCGCATGGAGAGCAAGGATTGGGAAGACGGCGGCTGGATGCGCACGCTCGGCATGTTCATGAACGGCATGGCAGCCGAGATTCGCGATGCGCACGGACAGTGCGCCGAGGACATGGATTTCCTGCTGCTGCTCAATGCGCATCACGAGCCGGTTGCATTCCGGATTTCGCACGAGCTCTACCATGCCGGTTGGAAGGTCGCGTTCGACACCGCGCGCCCCACGCTGGAGATTGACCGGGAGTCGGTGAAGCGCAATCGCTTCAATCTCGCGGCCCGCTCATTGGTGCTGCTCAGTCATGCGCGCTAGATGGATTGCGACTTATCGCCTGCAACTGCATGCCGGGTTCCCTTTGCCCGCGGCACAGCAAGTGCTCGGGTATCTGGCGGAATTGGGCATCAGTCATGTGTACTTGTCGCCCTGCCTGCAGGCCGTGCCCGGCAGTCAGCACGGTTATGACGTCGTCGATCCGAGCAAGATCAGCGACGATCTGGGCGGCGAGCAGGCATGGTCGAGTTTCGTGCGCGCGGCGCGCGAATTGCGGCTGCGAATTCTGCTGGACGTGGTGCCGAATCATATGTCCGCGTCGCAGTACAACCCCTGGTGGGACGACCTGCTGCGACATGGGCCCTTCAGCCGGTACGCGGAGTTTTTTGACATCAGAATTACGCCGGGCCAGCCGTTCTGCGTGCATCTGTGCTCGCTCGCCCGGCCCTATGGCGCCGCGCTGGAAGCGGGCGAACTGACTATTGAAGTCAGCGGAAATGAACCGCGGGTCAGGCACTATGAGAACACCTGGCCGTTGGGACCGGCCTCGTGGGGTGAACTGCTGGCCAGCGACGAGCGTTGCTTCGAGGAGCTGGAGCGCCTGGGCAGCGTTGCCGCGCCCGTCGAGGAGGATCGATGCGCCTATGGCCGCCTAGCGGCGCGAGCCCGCGCGATTCTGGAGGAGGCAGCCGCATCCGGTCGGCTGCAGGACGCGGTCACTCGCGCACAAAGCGAAAAGGCGCGTGTCGATGCGCTCCTGTGCAGGCAGTACTATCAGTTGCACGGCTGGAAACTCGCGGGCGAGTTGACGAACTATCGCCGATTTTTCGATATCGAGACGCTCATCGGGATCCGCGCGGAGCGACCTGAGGTGGCCTCCGCGATCCTCGCGCGAGTCGAAACCATGATCGCCAACGACGAGATCGATGGCCTGAGGGTGGACCATCCCGATGGTCTGCGCGAGCCTCGGGGCTACTTGGAGCGGCTGCGCCGCGTGCTGCCGCTGGGTCGAATCTATATTGAAAAGATCCTGGAAAACGATGAACGTCTCAAAGAGGACTGGCCCATCGAGGGTACCGTCGGCTACGAATTCCTGGCCAAGGTCAACCGCCTGTGGATGGACGATCAGCGCACCGATGTGTTGACGGCGACCTACGCCGACTTCACCGGCCACTCGGTGAACTTTGGACATCTGGTGCGCGAAAAGAAACGCGCCATCCTGGAGACCACATTTTCCGCCTCTCACCGGCAGCTCGCCGACGCAGCCCTCAAGCTCGCCCGCGGCGCCTGGCAGACCCGGGATTTGAGCCCGCGCCAATTGCGCGAGGCGTTGGCGAGGCTGGTCACGGCGCTGCCGGTGTATCGGACCTACCGTACAGCCAACAGGCTCGATGAGGAAGACCGGCGCGTGCTGCTCGAGGCGCTGCAAAGCGCGCGCATTGGTTCTCCCGAGATTGATCCAGCCGCGTTTGATTTTCTGGCCGCACTGTTCACGGAGGCCGATCTGAACGAGTCCGAGGCGGATTTCATCGCCAAGTGGCAGCAATTGACGCCCGCGGTGATGGCGAAGGGCGTTGAGGACACGATGTTTTATTGCTTCGACCGGCTCGTGTCGTGCAATGAAGTGGGCTCACAGGCGTCGCTGATTGGCATATCGGCCGATAAATTTCACGAATTTTGCCATTATTTGAGCGATCGTTGGCCGAACAACATGCTCGCGACCTCGACCCATGACAACAAGCGCAGCGAGGATGTGCGCACGCGCATTTCCATTCTCTCTGAGATTCCGGAGCGCTGGTCCGAGGCTCTGCACCAGTGGTCGCAGCTCAATGCCAACGCCTGGCAAAACCGCTTGCCGGATCGGCACGCCGAATATCTTCTGTATCAAACGCTGATCGGCGCATGGCCCATCGATCACGACCGCGCCTGGCAGTACATGCTCAAAGCCTGCCGCGAAGCAAAAATAAGCACTTCCTGGCAGGAGCCGAACACCAGCTTTGAAGAGAAGATTCGGGGATTTGTCGGCGGCGTGTTCGAAACGCCCGAATTCATCGAGCGCCTCGAAAGCTTCATCGAACCGCTGATCCTTCCAGGACGCATCAATAGTCTGGCGCAAACCCTCATCAAGCTGGTTGCGCCCGGCATTCCCGATTTTTATCAGGGCACCGAATTGTGGGATTTGAGCTTGGTGGATCCGGATAACCGCAGGCCCGTGGACTTTGCGCGGCGCGCTGAATTGCTGAGCCGCGTGCCGCAACTCGGCGCCGCCGACGTGCTGTCCGGCTGGGACACGGGACTGCCAAAACTGTGGATGATTGCGCGCGTGCTGCGTATTCGCCGCGAGCGCGGCGAGGACTTTTCATCCGACGCCAAGTATCAGCCGCTCGTCGCGCAAGGCGGTCATTTGGGCCGGCTGCTCGCATTTCGACGTGGCGAGAATCTGATCGCGGTGGTGCCGCGCTTTACACTGACGCTCGCCGGCGAGTGGGGCGATACGCGATTGCCGCTGCCGGGCGGCTCCTGGCGCAATTGCTTCACCGGCGAGTGCGTGCAGCGCGAAGTCGCGCCCGCGGCGCTTTTTGCCGCTTTCCCGGTGGCGTTGCTATTCCGGGATTCCGCGTAAACTGCGGGCTTATCCAAATTGGAGGTTTACGCCGAATGAATTTACCGGGTCTACGCCAGTTCATCGAGAATGTCTGGCAGAAGTCGATAGTGGAACGGCTGCGGGCCTATGTGCGAATTCCCAACAAATCTCCCGCATTCGATCCCGATTGGGAGCGCCATGGTTACATGGATCAGGCCGTCGAACTGATGGCCGACTGGTGCCGCTCCCAACCCGTGCCCGGCATGCGCGTCGAGGTGCGCCGCCTGGCGGGGCTGACGCCGCTGTTGCTGGTGGACATTCCCGGCGAGCTATCCGAATGCGTGCTGCTGTACGGACATCTCGACAAGCAGCCGGAATTCACAGGCTGGCTACCGGGGTTGGGACCGTGGGATCCGGTGATTCGCGACGGCAAACTATATGGGCGGGGCGGGGCGGACGACGGCTATGCAGTGTTCAGCTCTTTGACGGCGATCGCCGCACTCAAGGCGCAAGCCGTCCCGTTGCCGCGCTGTGTGCTGATGATCGAGGCAACGGAGGAAAGCGGCAGCATTCATTTGCCCGCGCATCTCGATGCGCTGGGCGCCAGCATCGGCGAACCCTCGCTGGTGGTTTGTCTCGACGCGGAATGCGGCAATTTCGAACAGCTATGGACCACCACTTCGCTGCGCGGCAATCTCGTCGGTAAGCTCACGGTGCGGGTCCTGACCGAGGGAGCGCATTCGGGGCTGGCCTCCGGCATTGCGCCCACGCCGTTTCGGCTGCTGCAGCAGCTTCTGGCGCGGATTGAAGATCCGCTCACCGGCGACCTCAAGCTGGATGAGCTGCATGCGGATATTCCGCCGGATCGGCGCGCTCAGATCGAGGCGGCGGCGCACGTTTTGGGCGCGCAGGTTCTCGACAAGATTCCGTTTGCGGCCGGCGTCAAGCCGGTGTCGGCCGACGCGGTGGAATTGTTGGTCAACAATACTTGGAGGCCTTCGCTGGCGGTGACCGGCGCCGACGGTTTGCCGCCTTTGAGCGCGGCGGGCAATGTGCTGCTGCCCGAGATTTCCCTGAAGGTCTCCTTGCGATTGCCGCCCACGGTGGATCCTGCGCGCGCCGGCCGCGCGGTCCGGCAAGCCCTGCAGCACAATCCGCCCTACGGCGCACAAGTGAGTTTCGACCCGGAGTCTTCATCCGGAGGGTGGAACGCGCCGGCTTTTGCACCCTGGTTCGAACGGTCGATGCAGCGCGCCTCGAATCATGTGTTCGGACGCGACGCGGTGAGTTTGGGCGGCGGTGGAACGATTCCGTTCCTGCGAATGTTGGGCGAGAGGTTTCCGCAAACGCAGTTTTTTGTCACCGGCGTGCTGGGGCCGCACTCCAACGCGCACGGGCCCAACGAGTTCCTGCACATCGAGTACGCGACGCGGCTGACCGAGTGCGTGAGCATGGTGCTCGCCGATTTCGGCGCGCACTGCCGATCACAAGCCTAGTTTGCTGGAGAAGTAGGTGTATTCGCGGGCGTGCATTTTTGCGCGCTCGTCCGGCGTGGCGCCCGCGCCGTGGCCTCCCTCGATCACCTCGAAATAAAGATACGGTACGTCCATTGCCGCGAGCTTGGCCGCGAACTTTCGCGCATGTTGCGGACCCACGCGGTCATCCTTCGTGGTCGACCAAATGAGGGCTTCCGGATACTTCACACCCGCTTGGAGATTGTTATAGGGGGAGATCGAGGCGAGAAACGCCCGCTCCTCCGGAACCGCCACGCTGCCATACTCCGCCACCCACGATGCGCCGGCCGCGATCTGCTCGTAACGCAACATATCGAGCAGCGGAACCTGAATGTCGACGGCGCGCCACAGTTGCGGATGCTGGATGAATTCCACGCCCATGAGCAGCCCGCCGTTGGATCCTCCCATGATTCCCAAATGCGGGGAACTCGTGAAGCCCCTGGCGATCAGGTCCTCGCCGACGGCGGCGAAATCCTCGTAGATGCGTTGGCGATGAGTCTTGAGTCCCGCTTCGTGCCAGGCGGGACCGAATTCGCCGCCGCCGCGAATATTGGCCAGTACGAATGCGCCGCCGCGCTCGAGCCACAGCTTGCCGAGTTCTCCTGAATACGTCGGCGTCTGCGCGTCCAGGAAACCGCCATAGGCATGCAGAATCATCGGCGTGCTGCCATCCATCTTCATCCCGACGGGATGGACGACAAAGTAGGGAATCTTGGTGCCGTCTTTGGAGGTGGCGGCGAATTGCTCAACCGCATCGCGCGACGCGTCGAACTTCGCGGGCAACGTCTTGCTCGTGGCCAGCGTGCCTTTGCCGAGATCGGCCAGCATCAACTTGGGAGGTGTCAAGAATCCGGTGACCTGAACAAAGGCTTGCTCACTGTGCAGATCGGTGTCGATCACGTTGACCGAGATATTGTCCGGCAATTCAAGCTGACGCCGCGACCAACGGTTGTTCGGCCCGGGCGTGTACACGTAGGCGCGTCCGTTGACGTTGTCGAGCGTGTGGACCAGCAAATGGCCGCGCGTCGCGCTTGCCTCGACGAACGCTTCGCGGGCCGCGGGTGCATAGATCAGCGCCGGCTCAAGATGTTGCGGATCGGCGGCGATCCTGTCGAGCTCGAGCGACACCAACGACCCTTGCGGCAATGTCGGCCGGCCGGCGCGCTTCCAATCCTCGTGCAGGCTCACGATCAGGCGGCCGTCGAGGAGCCCGACCAAGTCGGCCTTCATCGGCATGGCCAATTTCGCCGGCGCCTTGGGTCCTAAGAGATAGAACTCGAACTCGAATATCGACACTGCGCGTTGTATGAAGGCAGCGCTGTGGCCGGAACCGTCATTCAGCGAAATGGGCGACACCGCGACGTCGTCGGCCGTGCCGCGATACACCTCGACGGCCGCATCGAGCGGCTGGCCGCGCTTGATGCGTTTCACCACATAGGCATATCCGGAACGCGTCATTTCTCCGGCCTTCCACTCGCGCGCGAGCAGCAGCGTATCCGCATCCTGCCAGGCCGCGTCCTGCTTACCGCTGGGCAGCGAGAAACCGCCGTCGACAAACGCGGATTTGCTCAAGTCGAATTCGCGCAAAGTCACCGCGTCCTCGCCGCCATCGGACAAGCTGACGATGCAGCGCTGTTCCTCGGGCTCGCGGCAATTGGCCCCCTTCCAGAACCAGTTGGCGTGTTCGGACTTCGACAGCGCATCCAGATCGACGACGGTGCGCCAATTCGGCGCGGCAACCTGAAAATCGGTTTGACTGGTCTTTCGCCAAATTCCGTGTGCGTGGTCGGCGTCTTGCCAGAAGTTAAAGACCTGGCCGGCGATGATGGAAGGCTCGGGGATCCTGTCCTTCGCCTCGAGGATTACCTTGGCATCGTGAAACAGCGCTTTGAAACGTGGGTCGCGCTCGAGCACGGCATCGGTCCTGGCGTTCTCTGCCTTCACCCAGTTCATCGCACGCTCACTGTGCGCCTCTTCCAACCAAATAAAGGGGTCTTCGGCGGGCGGCGCGCCCGAGGCGATGCCGAGATTGAGCGCGGCGCTGAAGGTCAAGGCGAGAAGGAACAGAATTGTTTTCATCGGCGAAATATACAGGGGACCCTTTGCCGCCGCCGCGCTGCCGCCTAGGCAGCGCCACGGAGCGGTGGCGACTTGGCGGCGATGCATTGACAGCGACGCAATGGCAGCGACGCAGCGGAAGTTCGCTGCGGCGATGCAGCATGACGCTACGTCCATAATTGACATCGTGTCATAAATTGGCTATCGTTCAAGCATGTCGTATATCGCAGAGCGTCGAGTAGAAGAGAAAGAGCGCCGGCGCGGGGAAATTCTCGATGCTGCCGAGACGCTTTACGCCAAGGAGGGCTGGGATCTGGTCACGGTCGATCAGATCGCGCGCGGCGCGCGCTTGTCGCGAGCCTTGGTGTATGTCTACTTCAACGACAAGGAAGACATTCTATTTGCCATCGGCGAGCGGGCGATGTCCCTGCTACGCGACCGATTCATCACCGCCTCCGCCGCGCAGAAGTTGGGCGCGGAAAAGATCGAGGCCATCGGCCGGTCTTACATGGCCTATGCATTTGAGTTTCCGCATTACTTTGACTTCTGTGCAAAGTTTCATGCGCGCGCGGGCAGCCCCCAGCCAGAATCGCATGATCTGGGCTGCCGTGCTGCCGGCGACCAAGCGATTGATGTGGTGGTGAGGGCCATCGAATGCGGAATCGCCGATGGCAGTGTCCGGCCAAGCATCGGCGATCCCATGATGTTGGCAGTGACCCTTTGGTCATTCACACATGGCCTCATTCAACTCGCCATGGCCAAGGGCAGCGATATGGCGCGATTCGGAATTGGCATTCCTGATTTGAGCAATTACGGCTTCGGTCTGCTGCGGTCGATGACGCAGAACGGAGCGACCGTGCCCGCGCCGAGAGGTCAGCCATGACGCAACACATATTGATGATTTGGATGGCCACCGCAGTCGCCGCCTTTTCGGCGCTGGCGGGCAGCACGACCAAGGGCCGCGTCAGCAAAATTTCATCCGCGGCCGATTCAGGGACCGTTTTCACCGTCGAAGTGAAAAAAGAGGCGGCCGCCTCTGTCCTCGATGAAGCGGTACAAGCCGAGAAAGTGCACATGGTCGCAGAGCGCGTGGTCGCAGAGCATGTGGTCGCAGAGCATCTGTCATCGGCGTGATTGCGCCGACCGGAATCGAGATTCAAGAACTCGATCTTGCTGGTAGAATTTACAAATCCGCTGCACGCGCGCAAAACGCCGCGCTTTATGTCAGCTCCATGTCGGCGCCGTGACATCAAGATTGCCGCCACAAGGTGGACGCCCCCAGTCGGAGCTCCGCGAATTTAGGACTAGAGTAGCGCGCGTAGGGGAGCACGGCGCGGGCTGGGATGCATACCAACCAAACTGGGATGAATTCCGACCAAAGGTGTAGCCCCACTACGAAAATCAAACGGGGTCAACAATGGAGGTCATATGAGAATCCGCGCAGCTACAACGAGCTTGGCGCTCGGCGCCTTTTTGGCGAGTCTCGCGATTGCACCCAGCGCACTCGCAGCCAAGCGACTCGAATCTCTCGGTGCGGCGGACCAAAACGCCGTCGCACATTTCAACGTTTACTTGCCGCTGACCAACACCGACTCTCTCGAGAGGTTGTTGCAGAGTCAGACGGACCAGAACTCGGCCAACTACCATCAGTGGTTGACCCCTGCGCAGTTCAAGCAACAATTCGGCCCGAGCCGCGCGGATGTTGCCAAGACCAGGCAATTGCTGGAGGCCGCGGGCTTCACCGTGGTCTCAGAGAAAACACAGAATCTCGAAGTACAAGGCCCGGTATCGGCCGTCGAGAGACTGTTCAACACGCGCCTCGAGCGGGTGCAAGTCAAGCCCGGGCAGGTCAAGCTGGCAGCCGCGGATCGTCACTTGAATCTTCCCGGCGCGCTCGCCGAGATGGGTGCGGTGATTCCCGAGTTCGTACCGCACTTGGCGGCGCACGTACATTCCCAAGTGTTGCGGCCTCTGGCCGCGAATCCGCCCGCGGCCTTGAGCCCGCTGGCGGTGCCCGGAGCGGCGCCTCGGCTGGCGAGCTCGCTGAGCTTTTTCTATGCAAACGATCTGAATGAAGCCTATCAATTGCCCTCGTTCCAAACTGAAGTCGCGCCGCTGTTCTCGCGCCACAAGCGGCAGATCGCCGGCGTCGGCGCGCACATCGGCATTGTGATCTCCTCGGTCATCAACCCGCAGGATCTCGCCAATTCCTTCAATTCAACGGTGAGCGCCGGACCCTTTGTGGATGTTCAGGCGTACTCAGCCAACTCCAACCTGCCTGTGCCCACGGTAACTATCCGCCCGGTTGACGGCGGCAGCGGCGCGTTCAACCCCAACACCGCCGATGCCTTCGAGGCCTCCCTCGATACGCAAATGTCGCTGGGAACCGCGCCTGGCGCAACCGAGATCGTCTACGACATGAAGACCTTGAACGACGATGACGTCACGCAGGCGTACACCGCAGTGGATGAGGACAATGTCGTCGATGTGGCGAGTTCTTCGTTCGGCGAATGCGAGCTGGATTTCACCGCGGCCTACAACAACGGCACGGACTTCACCGGCATCCTGAAGACCTTCCATGCGCTGTTCCAGCAGGGCAACGCGCAAGGCATCACCTTCCTCGCCAGCTCGGGGGACAACGGTGCGCTGGATTGCGTCTCACAGAAATTTGCGGATTCCCCGGTACCGATCGACGGCACCAATTTCGTGCTGGGCGTTGAAAATCCGGCGGATGATCCAAACGTGACCGCTGTCGGCGGCACCAACCTGCAGACCATCGCTTCTCCGGGCGTGGATGATGCGACGTACCTCAGCGAAAATGCCGACTTCGATCCGAGAAACCCGGTGACATTTACGCTTCCCGACGGCTCAACAGGCAGCATCGGGAAGAACACGTGGGGTTCGGGCGGCGGCTTCAGTCAGATTTTCCGCAAGCCGTTGTATCAATTCCTGGTCGATACCGACAGCAATGTGCATCGCGCGGTGCCGGACGTCTCCCTGATGATGGGCGGATGCCCGGGGGATGCCGACCTGGCCGTGCAGGACTGCACGCAGTTGCCCCGCAGCGCGGTCATCGTGTGGGTGGCCGGGGTTCCGCAACTGCTGATCGGCACCAGCTCTTCCTCTCCGGAGATGGCCGGCGTGCTGGCGCTTGCGGTTGAACTGCATGGAGGCCGCCTCGGCAACGTGAATCCATTGATTTACGCGCTCTCGGCGGTGCAGACCATTTTTGGCGGAGAGCATGCACCGCCGGCGCTGCAGTACTTCCATCGCAATATTTCCGGCGACAACAACGGCTTCAAGGTCAAGCCCGGCCAGGCATACAGCGAAGTGCTGGGCAACAGCACGCTCGATGTAAAGAACTTCCTGCAGTTGCAGGGCGCTCAACCCGCGGGCACGCCCAGCACGCCGAGCAATCCGTGATTCAATCGGTTAAATAGAATTGTCGATTCGGACGGCAGGGACAAAGACCTGCCGTCCTGTTTCGATCCGCCGATTGGGCCCTGTCGATTTTTAGGCCGCGGCGCTCGGGCGGGCCGATACCCGCGCATGCCAGGCGTGCAAATGCGTGAGCTCGGCAGGCGTTTCGATGCCGATGAAGGTTGCGAAGTCAATTGTGGTCAGTGCAACGATATCGGCCATCGAAAAGCGATCAGTGGCCAGAAATTCCCGCGTTGCCAGTTCATCGTTCAGCCAATGCATGGCCTTGACCGCTCGGACGCGACTGGCCTCGCCAAAATCCTTGTACTGCGTGCCGAGGTGCGCGGTGTACTTGTGCGTGTTGATCCACACCGCGCCGATGCGGCTCAACAACGCGAACTCGACGCGGCGCGTCCACATGTCCACCCGAGCGCGCTGCCAGGCATCGGCGCCAAACAGCGTGGGTGCTGGATGCAGTTCCTCCAAATAGCGGCATATGGCAACGCTTTCCGACAACGTCGAGCCGTCGTCAAGCTCCAGTACGGGCACCTGACCCAGTGAATTCTTCACCATGAACTCCGCGCTCTTATGCGCACCTTGCCGCATCGGCACATGCACCAATGGAATGGAGATGCCCTTTTCCGCGAGAAAGATCCGAACGCGGCGCGGATTGGGTGCTGGATTATGTTCGTCGTATAGCTTCATGGATGCAACGCAGGGCGGCTGATGGCGCCCTCAATTATAATGAAGCGTCCTACTACTCAGGCGACTATCGAGGATACCTAATGAACCCATTCCCTCTGCCGCGTGCCACGCCCGAAGACATCGGGCTTTCCACGGCGGGTCTCGCGCGCCTTGGCAGGGTGATGCAGCGCGAAGTCGAGCGCGGCCTGGTGCCCGGCGCCGTGGCGCTGATCGCGCGGCGCGGACAGCTGGGCTACTTCGAGAGCTTCGGCCAGCGCGATCCCGCGAGCGGCGCACCGATGGCCAAGGACAGCATCTTTCGCATCTATTCGATGACCAAACCCATCGTCTCGGCGGCGGCGATGATGCTCTGGGAGGAAGGACGATTTCTGCTCAGCGATCCCATCGCCAAATATCTCCCCGAATTGGGCGATGTCAGAGTCGCGGTCGAACAGGGGGCGGACCTCGGGCGGGTGGATGCCGAGAGGCCGATCACCATCCAGGATTTGCTGCGCCATACCTCCGGACTGACCTACGAATTCCGCGGCAACGGGCCGGTGCACAAAATGTACACGGCCGCGAGGATCTACAGCCGCGATCAAACCAACGCCGATCAGGTTGAGAGGCTCGCCAAGTTGCCGCTGCTGCACCAGCCCGGCACGAAGTGGGAGTACAGCCGCTCGACCGACGTGGTCGGCCGGCTCGTCGAGGTTCTCTCAGGGATGTCGCTCGGGCAATTCTTGCAGCAGCAGCTGTTCGTTCCGCTGGGCATGACCGACACCGCCTTTCATGTGCCCGTGCCCCTGCAGGCACGGCTGGCGGAAGGGTTTGCGAAGGATCCGGAAACAGGAGCGGGTGTGCAGCTGCTCAATGTCAAGACCGCGCCGAAATTTGAATCGGGCGGCGGCGGGCTGGTTTCCACGGCCGCCGACTACGCGCGTTTCCTGCAGATGCTCTTGAATCGGGGCCGCCTCGACGGCGTGAGGTACTTGAGCCGCAAGACGATCGAGCTCATGACGGCCGATCATCTAGGGCCCATCACTGGCGCGCCCGATCTGCTGCTGCCGGGTTATGGGTTTGGCTTAGGCTTCGCAGTCCGGCTGCAGCCGGGCATTGCCCATGTGCCGGGTTCGGTGGGCCAATATTTTTGGGGGGGTCTCGCGGGCACGACATTTTGGGTCGATCCGGCCGAGCAGTTGTTCGCCATCATGATGATTCAAGCACCGGGCCAGCGCGATTACTTTCGAACGTTGTTTCGCGATCTGGTCTACGCGGCATTCGACGACTGAGCGGCATTCGACGACTGCGCGCTCAACGCCGACAGGGCCTCCGGCGCGAGCGCGGCTTGGGCACGCCACCAGGCAGCGCTCAGCAGGCAGCCATGTTCACGGATGAATACCTCGCTCAAGGCCGAGGGTATGGCGAGAAACGGCAGCCAT
>Ga0210406_10004407_pt1 | contig 15081 bp, 15 predicted proteins | sample IncBWC30MmetaG_FD_155454 | JGI IMG/M metagenome (GOLD analysis project Ga0210406, IMG submission 155454) | Forest soil microbial communities from Barre Woods Harvard Forest LTER site, Petersham, Massachusetts, United States - Inc-BW-C-30-M | ecosystem: Environmental > Terrestrial > Soil >... | reverse complement strand
AACGCCCCCTTACCCAAAACCGTGCCTGCCAAATCCTCGGTGCCCGAAGCCCCCACGCCCGCCTCCCCCGCCGTAGCCGCCCCCATGGCCGCCGCCGAAACCGCCTCCGCCATGCCCACCACCCCCACCACCGCCGTGGGCGTTCGCGATGCGCGCCGAACTTAGGGTTAGCGCCGCGATCAGCGCCATCGCGCCGAATCGCAACTTCGCAATCACTGCTGCATTGGTCATCACGTCACCTCAGATGCTCGATTGGGAGTGCTCTGTCCGCGCAACCATATTGCGCCTGGCATATAGACAGACCCGCAGCACGCGGGCTTTATTCCGGCATTTCAGATGCTGCGACCGCGGACTGGAGGGATCAAAATCGGCGTCAGGCGCGTGCTGCGACCTCGTCGATGTGTGCGAGCAGGTCCGCAGGATCGGCGTAAACACGAAAGGCCCCTGCGCGTGCCAGTTCTTCCTCGCCGTAGCCGCCGGACAGCAACCCTACACCCAGCCCGCGCGCACGCTGCGCGGCGATCATGTCCCAGATGCTGTCCCCGAGGACGAGCGAGTCGCGAATGTCGACGCCGAGCCGATCGGCCGCCGTGAGAAACAAATCGGGATCGGGTTTGGCGTATTTGACTTGATCCCGCGTAACCACCGGCACTCTGGCCGGATCGACACCGAGCGCGGCAAGATTGTGGCCGGCCGTCTCCATACGTCCACTGGTCGCGATGGCCCAGGGCGTACCTTGCCCGGTGAGGTAATCGAGCAATTCGCGCGCACCGGGCAGCGGCTGCACGCTGGCCGATAGCGCGCGATAGGCTTCGGCATGTCGTACGCGAAGCCGTTCCAGCCGTTCCGGAGTATTGTCGAACCCGGTCTCGCGCAGCAGAATGTTTGCAAACAAGCCGCCGCTCATGCCGATCTTGCGATGAATGCGCCACACCGACAACGGTATGCCCTCCTGATCCAGCGAAGATTTCCATGCAAGGACGTGCTGGTACACGCTGTCGATCAGCGTGCCGTCGAGATCAAAGAGAAAGGCGGTTTTGTTGCGTGTCATGCGCGTCGCGCTCCACGATGGTCGGCTCGAGCGGTAAGAAACGCCAGTATGCCGCAAGAGCGATGGCACGGTGAATGTATCGAGCTCGCTGAGGAATCTCAAAACACGTTGTCGAAACGGAAGGAATAACCAAGTCCAAAAAGATGGTCCGGCGCCGCGCGATTAAGTCCCACTCCCGCGCGAACATCGATCTGCTGCGTGGGAGTGATTCGAAAAGCACCGCCCGAGTCGAAGACCTGGCTGGCCGCCCCGCGGTGCGCAAGATCGGCGACGTACTCGACGAAGAAATCGGCACGCGATCCAACTTGCCGTTCGACGGCGAATGTGGGTTCGAACGTTGGATTGCTCGCCGGCTCGCCTGGAAGCAAGAAGACCGTGAACATGCCGCTGAGGCCCCAGCCACCGCCGATTTCCTTCGACCAGGGAACTTGGACGTACGCCCCGTAACCAGAGCCTGCGATTCGAGCAGTTCCAGTCGGAATTTCCAGGCCCACCGTTGCGGATAATTCGATGTCGCCGGGCAAGTGTCCCAATTGCCGCTTTATCGCCGGCGAGAAGTCCGAATACCCTGCCGCCGCCCGGCCGCGCAGCGAATGGAAATAATCGGGCAAATCGAACAGAACTTCGATGCATTGGGCGACGCCGATCCGCAATCGACTATTCGTCCCGTCGATCACCGTTGCGCTCTGCCGGGCCGTCCAGTTGATTCCGTTCTCCAGCTGTAGGCTGCCGCGAGGAACCACCAGGCTCGAGTTCGTTACGTCCGGCCGATCCGTGGCGATATCTGTCTGGCTGTCGCTGCAACCTGCTTCCTCAGCCATCGCCTCGGCGCACAGGAATGACAATCCCACCAGCGCCGGTACAAACGCCCTCAGTATCTGTCGCACACTCACGCTCGCGCGCACACCCAGCGCCGGCTAGGTACAATGTTGGTTCATGAGACTGCCAGACCTGCGGCGTGCGCGTTTTATTCCGGTCATTCCGCAATATTTATGCTTCGCGACGCGTTCGCAAAAAACATACCGGCAATAACGGACCCGCACTGCCCCTGGAATCCAAAAAATGCTTCGAAGAATTTGCGTGTTTTGCGGATCCAATTCAGGGACGCGCGACATTTATCGGCAGGCCGCCCAGGCTTTTGGAAAGCTGCTTTGCCGGCGCAGCATTGAGCTTGTGTACGGCGGCGGCAATGTCGGCCTGATGGGCGCCTTGGCGAATGCCTGCTTGAATGAGGGCGGACGGGTCATCGGAGTAATCCCACAAGCTCTCGCCGACAAAGAGCTCGCACACACTGGATTGACGGAATTGCGCATTGTCAGATCGATGCACGAACGCAAGTCCACCATGGCGGATCTTGCCGAGGCATTTGTGTCTCTGCCGGGCGGATACGGAACATGGGAGGAATTCTTTGAGATGTTGACCTGGTCTCAACTCGGAATACAGCGCAAAGCGTGCGCCCTGCTCAATGTCGATGGATACTACGACCCGCTGCTCGGAATGGCGGACAAGGCGATATCAGAGGGATTTGTCGCAGATGTCCACCGTCATTTATTGTTGGCGGACTCCGATCCGGAGCGCCTGCTGGATCGATTGAGCAGCCATTCAGTTCCGGGCGTCGACAAGTAGATCGGCCGGCCTGCCGGGTGAAGGTGTGCCGGACAGCAAATCATGTGTAATCTATGGCGATGGCTGCGGGTAACACAGGTACGATTCGAATCGGCGTCGGCGGTTGGACGTACGAGCCTTGGCGAGGCACGTTCTATCCCAGTGACCTCCCGCAAAAGCGGGAACTCGAATACGCCAGCCGCCAACTCACATCGATCGAAATCAATGGCACGTATTACGGATCGCAGAAGCCGGAAACCTTCGCCAAATGGCACGACGAAACGCCCGAGGATTTCGTCTTTTCCGTCAAGGCGCCGCGTTACGCCATGAATCGCACGGTGCTCGCCGAGGCCGGCAGATCGATCGAGCGATTCTTTGCCGGCGGCGTGATGGAACTCAAGGACAAGCTCGGCGCCATCAATTGGCAATTCCTGCCGACCAAGAAATTTGATCCGGCCGACTTCGAGGCGTTTTTGAAGCTTCTGCCGCGGGAAACGCAGGGCCGCGCGCTGCGCCACGTCGTTGAGGTTCGACACGACAGTTTCCGCACGCCGGATTTCATTGCCATGGTGCGCGGATATGGCGTCGGCGTGGTGATCTCCGGCGACTCGCGCTACCCGCAGATCGCCGATGCGACCGCCCCGTTCTTTTACGCCCGCATCATGGGTACCCGCCCGGCCGAGGAATCCGGCTATTCCGACGCTGCGCTCAATCTATGGGTGTCACGAGTGCATGCCCTGGCGTCGGGTGCTGCGCCCGAGGGACTTGAGTGTGTCGTGCCGCAAAGCATGGACGGCAAGCCCCGCGATGTTTATCTCTATGTGATCAGCGGCCACAAGGTGCTCAACCCCGCCGCAGCGGTTTCCCTGATACGACGTCTCGGCTGAATCGCGAAGCTGGAGTTGCGGGTTACGCCGCCATTTGCGAACCGGCTATCGGGACTATCTGCGATCCGGCTATTTGTGAACCGGAATGTCGATATAACTGTCGCTGTACCAGCGGATTTTAAGAGGCGCTTTGCCATCGGCAATGGATTCCTCGCTCACGTCACCTCCCGTGCCATAGTTGATCTCGTGGTCGGGTCGCTTGCCGATGCCGAGAACCATCACGAGTCGGCTGCCGGCCTTCAGCAGCCGGCTCGTCATCCGCTCGCCCTTGAATGCCAACTCCTGACGCTCGCCTGCCTTCAGAAGGTGCCGATGGGTGCGGTCTCGCGCATAACTCGCACGGAACTCGTAAGTCGGGCTGAAAAGGCGGACGTAGTCGCCGTTGGCAAGGAGTTCGTAGAAGGCGACGCTCAGGTCCATGTCCACTTTATTGACGGTGAAATCGAGCCGACCCGAGAACACCCCGTTGAACTCGATCGCCTTGGTCAGCGGCTCACTGATGAAAATTGTGCCGTGGCGCGGCGCCAGACTCCTGGTGATGAAATCGGTTGACGGCATCCAGGCCGCATCCGTGCGATCGACGAAACTAACCGTCTGCTCGATAAACGCGTCGTTGGTTTTCTTATGCTGAGCGAGCCGGTGACTCGCGCCGGTTGCAACGCTGTCCAGGTAATACCTCACCGATCTACCAGCCATGGCGTCGAGCGAGGTTGCATGCTGCCACTCGTTTGCCCCCATCACCTGGTAGTTGACGCTTCCCTCCAGCAAGGACGGCATGGAACCGGCCTTGAAGACATGATCGAACCACTGAAAGCGAAGTTCGCGAAAATCCACGAGCGCGGCCGGGTCGACTTGATAACCGTGCAAACTGGTCGCCGACCCAAGCTGCATCATTGAGTCGTCGTACGGACCGATGATCAACGAGTCGTCGGCGTGCGGGTTGTACCGATGATGCTGGGTAAAGTTGTACAAATCACCCGGCTCATTGACTGCGAAGTATCCGGTCATCGTAAGCACCGGAATGCTTACCTTTGCAAATTGTTCGCGATACGGCACCATTTCCTGCCAGAACCGATCGTAGCTGGGGTGATTCAGCCAGCGAATGAAGATCGGATTGTGCATTCCGTAGAGCTTCCCCAAGTCCCGGTAGCGCCTTCCGCTCCTGTACCACTTCTGATCAAGCGCACGCCACTTCGCCGAATCGTCGGCGCTGTTCTCCGGTGGGCCGGTACCGGCCATCTGCAGCGACCATGAGTACCCCGCGTTCTTGAATATGCCGCCTTCCATGGGGAAATTTATTCCGGGTACCGTCGATGCCGCAGTGGCGATGGCCTTGAGCGCAGGCGGCAGTCGCTTAGCGGCTGCCCAAGGCATCAAGCCGCTATAGCCCTCGCCATACATTCCCACCCGCCCGTCGCTCCATGCTTGCTTGGCGATCCAGTCGATGACGGCACGCGCGTCGTCGCCGTCATGCTGAAAGGGAGTAAATCCCGCGGAGCTTTTTTGTCTGCCGCGTACGTAGGCAACGACTCCCACATAGCCATGGGCGGCGCAGTCCTTCGCGGAGACCTGCGAGTCGTCAAACCTGAACTCGAGCAACGCGGGCAGCGGATTGTCGATGCTGTTTGGGCGAATCACAACAGCGGAGATGCTCGCTCCATCGGGCGTGGGAATGAGGATTTCGTCGTCGACCGTGTAGCGCCGATGGTCATCCTCTGCATTGAGCAAGACGGCCAACGGCCCAAAAGTCCGATACGCATCATAGGCCACGTATTTCCAGATCAGTTCCACGGCGTCTGCCTGATCGATGCTGTCCTTGGCGCGTTGTTGATCAAATGCGGCTTGCAGTGCTTCCTGGTAAGCGGCAGGAGAGGCGCCCAGCCATCGGACGACGGTGTAGGCGTCGTGATCGCTGATGCGGCGAATCGAATCGCGGAACGTACTGGTAAACGCCTCCGCAAATGTCATTCGATTTTGCGTCTCGAGTGCCTTCGCGTGTGCGTACATGTCGTAGACCAACGAGCGCCCGATCGGAGCACCAAAATCCGACTTTCGCCGCCGCTCGCGCAGGGATTGCCGCGAGATATCGGCAGCTGCGTACTCACCGGCGGCCAATTGCAGCGCAGATAAGTTCGCGAGATACCGCTCAGGATCAGAATCCTGATAGACGGGAATGAGCCGCCCCGCCAAATCGCTCATGATCGCGCCTGTCCTGGGATCCGATGTGGTCGCGGGCGGCCGAAAATCGAATTCCAGCGCTGCCCACGCCGGGGATAGCGCGAAAAACCACAGCAGCAAAAGACTTGTTGCCGCAAAGGCGCGTCCACGGGCACGACCTCGGATCCGCTTTTTCACCGGTGCCTTCCGGATTCTGTCGGCGACGATTCTGTCGGTGACGATTCTTTCGGCGTCAAGAGGCCATCGCGCGCCTGATGGTCCGGCGTCGCGAGAGACTTGGGAGCTTTGACGAGGTGTAGGGTTTTGGAGAATAGATCATGCGCCTCCCCGGCACCGCCGACATGGATGATCCCGGTGCGCCCAAGCTCATGAGTAAACACGTCAATGACCAGTCCCAAAACATCATCGTCAAGCGAACCAAAAGTACCGTCGATGAGAACCCAAGGCGGGGTTTGTATCAACATCCTCGCAAACACCAGGCAAAGTTGCTCGTCTTGGCTCAATTCCCGATCCCAGCGCCGGGTCTCGTCGAGCAGCGGAGCAAGTCGTTCCAGCCCGAGCCGGAACAACGCGCGGGTGAAAGCGTCGGCACTGAAGCTCTCTGCCTTCAAGGGATAAGCAAGAACCTCTCGCAGACTCCCGCGCGGCAAGTACGGCGTGCCGCGCGGCAAGTAGAATATCTGCTCGCCCCGCGGAAGGGTGATGCATCCGGTACCCCAGGGCCATAAGCCTGCCAACGCGCGGAAAAGCTGGGTTTTGCCGGTCCCCGGCGCGCCTAGAATCAGTACGCGCGCTCCCGCCGCTATTACGACGGCGGATTCTCGGAGCATGTCGGCATGCGCGGAAGACACGCTGTGAAGGTCATCGATCTTGATCGCACCCGGATCGCCCTCGGCATAGGAAATACGGCTTTCGAAGCCGCGCGGCTCATGCGTGCTGATGACGGCATGACGAAAGCTTGCCACTCGCAACAGCGTGGCTCGCCAGTCGGCAATGACACTGAAATTGTCTATGAACCAGCGCAGCGATGATTGTGCTTGAGTAAAAGCGCCGGCCGCCATCATGAGACCGCCAAATGAAACTTTTCCCGTGAAATAAAGCGGCGCGGCGACCAGTATCGGCGCAACGAGCGTGATCCAACCGAAGCCGGACGTGACCCAGGTAAGATTGGTATGGCCCCAGACGATGCGGCGCGTAGCGCGCAAAACGTCGCCAAGATGGCGTTCAATGCGGCGCCTCTCATCCGCTTCACCCGCCGCCAGCGAAATATCATCAACGTGCTCGTTGACGCGCACCAGCGAAAATCGCAGGTTGGCCTCACGCCCATATCGTTCGGCGTTGCGGTTGATGAGGCCTCGCCCGACCCAATAGCTCAGGAGTGAGCCGGCGCTTGCGTAAATAATGGCCGCCCACAGCATGAAGCCGGGGATCGCATAGTCTCGGTCGCCGATACGCACGGCGAAGTCGCTCGAAAGTCCCCAGAGCACGCCTGCAAACGTGCCGAACAAGATCGAGGCCTGCAGCAGCCCGATGCCAAGATCGGCTGAAAGTTCGCAAAGTTTCCGTGCATCCTCGTGTATGCGCTGGTCCGGATTGACGCCCATCGCTCCTGCATTGGCCAACCAGAACGCGCGGCGCGGCATGAGCCAATCTGCAAGAAGACTGCGGACCAAGCCTTCGCGGAGCTTCACCTGCAGGGTTTCCGCGAGCCACCGTTGCGTTACATTGAGGACGAGAAGAAATCCGGCGATGACGAAGAACACGCCGAGTTGAAAGAAAAAGTCCCGCAAATCGCGACGCGACAGGGCATCGTAGAACGGTTTATTCCAGCTGTTGAGGCGAATTTGCCCATAGGCCGTGGCCACGATGACGAGCACGATGACGGCCATCAGAATCGTCAACGCCCTGCCCACCGGCGAGCCGAAGATCGCGCGGATCACCAGTCCGAGCTCCCGCAAGAAACCCAAATCGGTGCCTTTGGCGTCAGACGTCGTGCCGGCGATTTTCGTATTGGGGTCTGTCACTGTTCTCAGCGCTGTTCCACGTCTCAGACTTTACACTGTTGCGTTCGGACAGTCGTACGGCGTGCTGGATGTAATTCCTACACGGTCGTCAAAGCTCTGCGCAGTACGGACACTCCGCGGCGAATTTCCGGCAGATCTACCGTGCCGTAGCCGAATATCAATCCCGCCTTGGTCTGCGGTCCAAAAAAATATCTGCTGAGCGCATGTATTTTCACATTGTGCTGCAGGAGAGTGTCCGCCACGACTTCCAAATCCAAGGAAACACTCACGACAGCAATGTGCATGCCGTAAAAGGAAGGTATCGGATGCAGCCACTCGGCGAGCTTGCCATGCAGGGACTCGAGCAACAGTTGACGGCGTTGTTTGTAGACTTCACGCATTTTGCGCACGTGGCGCGTCAAGTGGCCTGCCGCGATGAACTCGGCGACTGCACTTTGAACAGGCGTCGAGCAATGCCAGTCCAGACAGTTCTTTGCCGCAACCAGGGTTTGCATCGCCCAAACTGGGGCGACGATGAATCCCAGGCGAAGTGCCGGCAGCATGCACTTGGAGAAAGTGCCGACGTAGAAAACCACATCCGACCCCTCGGAAGCCCTCAGCGCTTCGAGGGGAGTGCCCTCGTAGCGAAATTCACCGTCGTAGTCGTCCTCGATCACGACCGCCCCGCGCTCGCGGGCGAATTCGAGCAGCGCCTTGCGGCGACGCGCGGACATCGTTACGCCAAGGGGAAATTGATGCGACGGCGTCACGCAAATGATGCGGGCGTCGGCGGGAAGCTGTGAGACCACCAGTCCTTCGTCATCCACGCCAACGGGCACGAGTTTTGCTCCTGCCGCAGCGAATGCGACGCGCATCGGTGGGTAGCCAGGATCCTCCAGTGCAACGACAGTCTGGTTGGGCGTGACCAGCGCTCGTGCCAGCACGTCGAAGGCCTGCTGCGCCCCGGAAGTGACCAGTACAGCTTCGGCCCGGCACACGACTGCACGCGTGGCGGCAATGTGGTTGGTGATCGCCTTGCGCAGGTGGAAATTTCCTTGATTCCCCTGGGCACTCTTATAGCTCGCCGGTTTTCTCTCCAGCCCGCGCAGTTGCTTGGCGCTGACCCGCCGGAAAACATCCAGCGGAAAGAGCCGCGAGTCGACCATGGCTGGGCGGAAATCCACGCTTGCGCCTTTGCGCGGTGATGCCGCGTCCGTCCGGTCGCGCCAAAAACCAATCGCCGCAGTGACATCGGGGCGTAGCCAGAACTCATTCAACCGGTGCTCGGATACGGGTTCAATTTCGCGCTTTTCGGGCGCCGCGAACGGCGCCTTTTGCGCCACATACGTGCCTGCGCCATGCCGGGTGACGGCATGGCCTTCGTTTACGAGTCGCTCATAGACTTCGGCCGCGGTATTTCGCGACACGCCCAGAAAGGCCGCTGATTTTCGAGTGGGCGGCAGCTTGGCGCCGGCTGGGAGGCGGCCGTCAAGAATCGCCGCTTGCAATTGACGGTGGAGGGTCCGCGAAGCCTCGCGCGAGCCCTTCGGGCCTAAATCAAGCTCGATCTCGAACAACGGATCGATTGCGCGTTTAGGCGGCGATTGCGGGTGGCCCATCTATTTTCCCTCGAAGTGGCCCTTCAGTGAGGGCCGCCGTAGTCACAAGATCTTACCGTGTGACAGCTTAGCGCCGCCGAAAGGGCGCGATGGGCGGTTTTTGTCTGAAATTCCTGGAGAAGACATGAAATTGTCGACGTTTGTTGAAGTCTGCATTCTGGGCGGTGCGATCGGTTGCATCTACCCTGCCCTCGCCACCGCTGCCGGCGAATCCGCCGCACCCCCCAAGGCCGTCGTCCGGGACGGCCAGCATGATTTCGATTTCAATATCGGCGTCTGGAAAACCCATATCAAACGGGTCCTGGATCCTCTATCCGGCTCAACGCAATCGGTCGAGCTCAATGGAACCGTCACCGTACGGAAGGTATGGGATGGCCGTGCACAGCTGGAAGAGATCGAGGCGGAGGGTCCGAACGGCCATTGGGAGGGCTTGACCCTGTTTCTCTACAATCCCGAGGCACATCAATGGAGTCAGAATTTCGTCGACGGCAAAGTCGGCGTTTTGACCCTTCCGCAGATCGGTTCCTTCAAGGACGGTCGCGGAGAACTGTTCGCCTCGGACACAGTGAACGGGCGAACTATCCTGGTGCGCGGCGTTTGGTCAGAAATCAAGCCTGACTCCCATCGTTTCGAAGAATCGTACTCGGACGATGGCGGCAAGACATGGGCGCCGGCTTTCATAGCGAATCTAACACGCGAGAAGCAGTGAATCGGCTACTGCCGGAGGGATTCGTCCGGGCCGCAACAGGCCTTCTGTGCGTCTGCCTCGCCGCCGGCTCGCAGGCCGCAGGGACCTTACGCGACGGACAGCGTGACTTCGACTTTGATTTTGGCACTTGGAAGACGCACTCATCCCGATTGCTGCATCCCTTAACCGGATCGACGGCCTGGGTTGATATGGACGGCATGACGATCGTGAAGAAAATTTGGGGAGGCCGCGCCAATCTGGCCGAGTTCAAAGCCGACGGGCCGGCGGGCCACATCGAGCTGCTGTCTTTGCGCTGGTACAACCCCACGGCACATCAGTGGTCTCTGGACTTTGCGACTCCCAACGTCGGTACGTTGGGAATTCCCTGCGTCGGGGAATTCAAGAATGGCCGCGGAGATTTCTACGACCAGGAGACCATCAACGGCAAGACCATACTGGTTCGATTTTCCATCTGGGGAATTACCGACAACACCGCACAATCAGAGCAAGCGTTCTCGGACGATGGCGGAAAAACCTGGGAGACAAACTGGATCAATCGTTACACCAGAGACTAAGATGCGTTCGCCCTCAGCGCTGGTGTAGGACGTTCCCGACAGCCCCATAGGACCCATCTCTCTTGCGCCCGTCGAGCCAACAGGCGCATAAACCGCCAAACAGCGGGGACTTCCCCCGGTAAAAACGGGATAGACATGTCGCGAGTACTCATTGCCGATGATCACGCGGTCGCCAGGGCAGGCTACAAGCAGTTTCTAGAGGCTGAGGCCGGCATCACCGACATTGGCGAAACCTCGAGCGGCACCGAAACCCTGGACCAGCTGCGCCGCCAAGACTGGGACTTGCTGTTGCTGGACATCCACATGCCCGACCGCAGTGGACTCGATATCTTGAAGCACGTCACGAGCGGATTCCCCAAGGTGCGGGTGCTGATCATGAGTGGACTGCCGGAAGCACAATACGCCCGAAGCGTGCTTCGGGCGGGTGCCAGCGGGTATGTGTCCAAAGGCGGCTCACCCGAGGAACTCTTGAAAGCAGTGCGCACCGTACTCGTGGGGCGCCGTTACGTCAGCGCCACACTTGCCGAATCCATGGCGGCGGATCTTGAATCTTCGCACCGTCACGACCAGCCGCCGCACGAGCGTTTATCCGGCAGAGAATTTCAGATCTTCGGCAAATTGGCTGCGGGAGCCGGCGTAGGGGCTATCGCCGAGGAATTGAGCCTGAGCGTCAAAACGGTAAGCACTTACCGCGCACGGATTTTGGAGAAGATGAAATTCACGAGCAATGCAGACATTACGGCGTACGCACTGCGCAACGGTCTTATCCTTTAGTTAAACCTCAGGAGAAATACCATGCCGGATAAAACAACAGGCTCATCGAGCACATCGCCCCTGAGCACGCCGCCCCGTAAAAATCTAAAGGAAGATGGCATCACCAATCCCTGCGACGGCCGCGGTCCCTTGAGAAAATCCGACGACTCTTCGACGAGGCTTCCGCTTCACACCGGAGCGCCGAAGACGACACGGCCCCACTGATCGCTGGCAACTGCTCGGGAAACCGTCGAATTCACCCGGCCGTTGGGGAGGCGTCAAGCTGGCCAAAGTCCGGGGCCCCCGCCTGATGGCTCGATTGGGCCGCCGAGTCATCGCACTGCCTTTGGAGTTTTTTCGCCTGCTTGCGTAGCTCGCGGCTTTCAAGCTGGAGCATGTACTTTTGCGCGGCGCCGGCCGCATCATCATCAGCCAGAATCATTGCTTCTCTATCGCGCGCGGCGGCTCTTAGATTGAGCGACCTGATTTCATTCCTGACATCCTCGGTCGGACGCGAGTCGTTCGCGACACTGCCCATGAAGAATCCTCGGGAATCGAGTTCGGCATCGTCTACGACGATCTGCGACTCCATGATGGGGTCGCCGATCGCCTTGATGGTTTCAAGCGTGGCTCGTTGCCCGGCGTGACCGTTTGTCTGCGCCGGGACGTCCCTTTCGATGAAGCAATAGACGTACACGTCGGTCATGGATCTCTCCCCCTCATCGCGGGATTTGCGGGGTGAGTGTAACCCTTACACGATTCGCGTCTGTGCGGTGACGCACCTAAGACCTCACGCCGCACAAAGCCATCGGCGCTGCACCAGTTGGCCAACCTACAATCGTTTCAATGAGTTATGCGCGGTTATTTTCGTGATACGACAGGCGCGACATTGGAACGCGACACCCATCCGGTCCGGCCAGCACGAGTCTGCACAAGAAAAAATCCCTCGTGCTCCGCGGTGATTCTTACGGTCTCAGCCTCGGGCAGCGAGAATAGCGAATCTCCCATGGGAACCGGCGACACACGAACCGGGGTGCCGCCGGTGATCACCACCCCTTCGTGCAGCAAGGGCCACAGCGCGAGGGCGTTACATGCCGTCAGGCTGATCATGGAAATACCCAGCAACATGGCAGCGCGGCGCAGCCATGGATGTCGGGACGACAGTTGCGCAGCCAGCGCGCTTGCGCCCACGATCGCCAGTCCGAACACGCCGAGCCAAAACATGGCAAACGGACTGGCGATGCGCGCCAGCCGCTCGAATGTGCTGCGCGGCGGCGCCGGCAAATGCGACGACGCACGAACGTAGCTCAAATTGGCATCGATGTCGGGATCATTCGGCGACAGCAAGTTTGCACGCTCATAGTTCAGTACCGCCATGCCGGGTTTGCCCTGGCGCATATAGGCATTTCCCAGGTTGTAGAGGCCCGTGGCGGAATAGCCGGCTTGCGAGGACTGTGCATGCAGCTGTCCCGCCCCTATGAGCAGGTGCAAAACCAGTACGGCGAGGCTCCCACGGGTTTTCATCGAGTCGGCTCATCCGATAGACGTTGACGAACGGCATTCATCCACCGCGCAAAATCGGCGGTGCGAAGATCGTGGTCCGAATATTTCGCTTCATCCGCAAGCGCGAACAGTTGTTCAATTTCAGGATCATCGCTCAAGCGGGCTCGTACTTCGGCGGCCGTTACCTCCTCCGGCCCCACCTCCCATCGGACGGCAAGTGTTTGCTGCAAAGCGTCGCGTGCCGCATTGAAGAACACCGCAGCGTTCCCCGCACGGGCCGCGGCCTCCATTTGCGTCAGCACGCGCTGATTCCTCTTCGCCACAAAACGATTGCGCGCCGATACTCGCTCGGTTGGATTGCCGCGCCGTCGGACCGCCATCCAGCCTCCGGCAATGACCATGGCCAACAGCGAAGGGATCGCCAGAAAGCGCGGCTGCAGGTACGGCGGGATCAGCGAACTGACCAGCGCCTCGGCAGCGCCGTGGTCAGGCTTGAGTCCCTCGGCCGCCTTATTTGCAGCCGCTGAAGCACCGCTCGCAGCGACCTGCGGCGCCGTCAGCGTACTGTCGGCCAGGGAGGGCGAAATCGTCACACGAAGCGGTGCACTGTGAGCGGTTTCGTAGCGCTTCGTGCTGGGATCAAAATAACTGAAGCTGAGCGGGGGAACAGTTTGCGCTCCAGGCTGTGACGCGATGAGGGGCTGCTCGAAGACCTTCTCGCCTTTGTGCTTCAGCGGATCGTTGGTATTGAACGTCGATTTTGGCGGGTAGGTCTTCCAATGCTCCAGGTGATCGAGCATGGTGCTGTCCACCCGATCAAAGTTGCCGGAACCGACCACTCGCATGGTCAAGGTCAAGGGATCACCAACATCCGCCTTGGCAGGCGTGACATCGCTCTCGATCGCGAAGCTGCCGATCGCTCCGTGAAAATCGGCCGGACGTCCCTCTGCAGGAAGTGCCAAGACCTTCAATTCCTGCGCCGGGCTTTGGACATTGATGTCCTTGGGCACGCTCGCACCGAAGAAATTTTGCCAGAATGGATCGCCAAACTGATCGTCGAGGGCGGACTCACGCCGCGGTCGAGTCCGTATTTTCACGGTGAGCGGCACCTCAGCCGAGAGCGGGAAGCTGCCCGGCTTCACCACCGACAAAACGCTGCGCCACGTGAGCAATACAAAGGCCTGACCGTCAATCATTTTCTCGCTGCGCTCAGGTTGATGCGACAGATAGTTCAGCGTGAAGTCATCTCCGGCCAGCTTCGGCAGGCCGTTGAGCGATGTCACGAAACCGGAGCGCATTCCAAGTTCTATTTCTACCGGAATGCTCTCTCCGACATACACCTCGCGCCTCGGCGCGCTCAGCTTTACATAGGCTGAGCCGTCTTCGCTCAAATGAACCCCTTTCGGTATCGATGCGCCGGAAAGGATGGGCGGAGGTCTGGGAGCCTGGGAACCGCTGAGTCGCGGCGCTCCTGCGCTGCCAGGGAGTGCATTGACTTGCAGTACCAGCGGCTGTGATTTCGGCGTGACGCCCGGGATGGAGAAAATTCCCGCCATTTGCGGCGTAACGCGTACCACGATCGATGTCGAGGGAAGCGTCGTCCCGTTGATGATTTCGATCTGGCGGGTACGGCCGATGATTTCGAATTGCAAACCGGAAACCACCGGCATGGTGATGGGCGGCGCGCCATCGCCCAAGTTGGTGATCGTGAACCTCGCTGACTCGCCCAGCGTGATTTGCGCGGGCTGGATCGTCGCGTAGACCAGCGGGTCATCAGCGACGGCCCGCGCGGCCAGAACGATCACCAGGCTGACGATGCCCATCAGCCGCCGGCCGCGATTGCGATTCGTGTTCATCACCAATTTTTGAATGGCTTGTCCGGCGGCGGAACTGCACCGCGTCGCGCCACTGGAACCGGGAGCGACGGATGCTCGTCTCCCTTAACTGAATCGAGCAGTTCGCGCGCCTCTTCCCGAGTCATTTGACCGGGAACTCGCTGATTGTCAGCCGCCTGCCTGTCACTGTCGGACGCCTGCGGCTCGCCCGCTTTGGGCGCGGCGGGTGGTTGCCCGGCGCTCTTCGGGGGCTGGTCGCCTTTCGGCGGTGGATCCCCTTTCGGCGGCTGGTCCCCTTTCGGCGGTGGATCCCCTTTTGGCGGCTGGTCGCCGTTTGGCGGCTGGCCCCCTTTCGGCGGCGGATCCCCGTTTGGCGGCTGGCCC
>Ga0210406_10004405_pt1 | contig 15087 bp, 18 predicted proteins | sample IncBWC30MmetaG_FD_155454 | JGI IMG/M metagenome (GOLD analysis project Ga0210406, IMG submission 155454) | Forest soil microbial communities from Barre Woods Harvard Forest LTER site, Petersham, Massachusetts, United States - Inc-BW-C-30-M | ecosystem: Environmental > Terrestrial > Soil >... | reverse complement strand
GCCCTGCCGGATGCATGCCTCGATATAAAAGCAAAGGCCGGGATGGGAAACGCTCGTCCAACGGTCTAAGCTTACCAATCAAAACACGGACTTCCAATCCCGCTTCATGCTAACGACCGTAATGCCGTACTCGCCAGCCGTGTCGAGTCCCTCGGCCAGTGGGCTCAATCTGAACTCCCGGTCGTAAGCAACTTCGCGCTCAGCATCATCGTGATGAAGCAGCAGCGCGAGCCGCGCGCCACGGCCGGACTTGGCATAACGCAACATTGGGAGATCGCCATCGGAATTGCCGAAGGCAAGCAGCGGCCGGCCCCCGATGTGCAGGCTGATGTTCAGGGGCTTCGCCTCGCGATCGTCGAAGCTGTTGAGCTCTGGCAGCTTCATCAGCGAAACCTGGTCATCCTTCACTTCGTAGCGCATCTTTCCACTGGACCCGATTACCTGCTCCCGTGGGACGCCAAAAACCTCCTCCGAAAACGCGCGAACGAATTCGATCCCGCTGCCCGAGACTATATAAGTCTTGAAGCCTTTTTCCCGCAAATATGCGAGCAGTTCGACCTGCGGCCGGTAGACACATTCTTTAAATAACCGACTGAACTTGGGATGTTTCGCCGTTGCGAGCCAACCGCGCGCGACCCGGTCAAATTCTTCGTCCGTCATGCCGGCATGGGTGGCGAATACCAGTTCAAACACCGCCTGTTTACCAAGCCGAAAGAGGGTATTGTAATCGTGTTCAAGCACCGCTTTAAAAGGCACGCGCTCGACCAATGCCGGGTCCCTGGCCGACAGTTCCTTCACCCGATCGAACAGGAAAAAAACCTGCACTTGAAGCGGTTGCTCGCACCAAAGAGTGCCATCCATGTCAAACGTGCTGATGCGCTCTGCCGGCGGCACAAAATCCGTTCCGCCTTGCTTGGTTATGCGCGAGACAAAATCGAGAATGGCGCGTTTGACTGCGCTATCGTTCCAGGAAAGAAGAGACTGTGTGCCTAGCATGGGTTACGACCGAACTTAGGATTATTCTAAACCGAGCAAGTGATCAATACACTAGTGAGAAATCCCCGAGTCTCGAATTGACAGTTGAGCGATCCGCCATCCTGCGATAACTCCGCCTCTTCAGTCCGGCGTCGATAACGTCCGCACATCCCTTGAGGTTGCAGGAACCCGCCGGCCCGTTCGATCGCCTTGTTGAGCATCTGAGATGATATTGGGTATTGGGATATCAGCGCTTATAGCAAAGGTATGATGGGCTACACGACAACCAACATTGATCGCATCGCCAATGAAGGAATGACATTTACCGATTGCTACGGGGAGCAAAGCTGCACAGCGGGGCGTTCGGCCATGGTTGCGGGCTGTTTGTAGCTCTAGAGCGCTGGATACACGTGATCGGTTTACACTAGGCCGTGTACTCATAAAATCGGTACGTCCGCTTTACCCTCAAAAGCGGGCATGGCGTGTGCGCCAGACGAGGTGATTGACTGTAAGAAACTACCGCGCCAAACTATTGTACTTTTGCAACAAACCCGGGAGGACATCATGAACGCACTCGCTCAAGACAAACTCGTCGCTATGGACGTGCTCCTGAAGCCTGACCAACGAATGCTCACAGCGGCGGATGAGTGGAACAAGCGCCTGCGCGAGCAGATGCCGCAAGGATTTTCGCTCGACGAGACACACCGCCCGCATATCACACTTCTCCAGCAGTACATCGCCGAGAAGGACCTGGATGCAGTGGTTGCAGTGGTCAAGTCGCTTGCGGCAACCGCGAATCTCGAGAAGACGAAGCTGACCGCAAAAGGTCTCTATCACATACCGGGCGGCCAGATTGGACTTCAGGGAATCACGATCAAACCATCCGACGAGATTCTGGCGCTCCAAACGCAGGTGATCCAAGCAATGGCGCCGTTTCGCAAGTTGGGGGGCGAGCAAGCGGCGTTCGTACCGGATCCGACCGGGACGCCGTTTGATCCCTTCGTTTTCAAGTATGTCGAATCGTTCGTGGAGAAGCAGGCGGGCAAGAACTATAATCCGCATGTCACGACGGGGACCGCCCCACTTGAATGGCTCGAGGCACGCGAGCAGGACCCATTCCAGTCGTTTGAGTTTGGCGTCACCGAGCTCGCCGTTTACAAGCTCGGCAACTTCGGCACCGCCGCTAAACGGCTAGGCGGTTGACAGCCTCTAGGCGAAAGAGATTTTGGTGCCTTACCGACGGACGAAATGACAGTCGCGCGGATTGCACTCCAAATGCCCTGATCAAAATAGGTGTGTGAGAACTTTCGAACCTATTCCAACAAGAACAAAAGGGATTACAATTCGGCCGTACTTCGTCATCCCTTGCCGGAACATTGGATGGTGCGTTAGGTAGTAGCCAAACAGGCACCATATCGCGGTTAGGCAGGCGAAGATCAGGATGTAAACCGGAATGAGCGAGCGGTCGACTGCGAATGTCGATATATACACACTCATGTTATCGCCGCCATTGGCGATAGTGAGGATCGTAACCGTCCACCATGCGGAAGGACGGTTCTGCCAGTGAAGCTGCTTGGGCCCAAAGAAATCTTTCGTTCCTTGTTTTGGTTCTTGGCCACGCCACAACTTCCAGAACCGGTGCACGCCCAAGAAGAGGGGGGCGAATCCTAACAGCGCCAGCCAGCGATCCGGGATGATTATGGTTAGAAGTGCAGCGACAGCGCTAAGGCACACCAAGAGCGCCATCCCAACGAATTGGCCAACAACAATCGACTGCGGGCTGAACTCCGCGTCGACAAAAAGAGCGGCAAGTAGAAGGAGATCATCAAGATTTGTGGAAGCGAAAGCGGCAACGGCAAGGCCAACGGTGCCAAGGGCGTTATTCATTCGACGGCGCACAACGTAGGCGTCAGGCCATGAAGAATAAATCTGGATTGCATCGTCAGGGCTGCCGCGAAGCCGGATCCCAGAGTTTGCTCTTTATGGGTTTCGAGTCAAACTTCCAACTCTCTCAGCGCCCTTCTTCCGAGGTTTTCTCTGATCGGATGATGCACCGAAAGCCGATGTGGCTCATTCCAGTATCGATCATCTGCGGCTGGCGTGCCGCTGGGCGGTAACGCAGACAATAATTGGGAGCGCAAAGAAATGATCCCCCTTTAACGACCTTCCGAGGAATGCGGAACTGGGGTTGTGCCGTGTCGTAACTTTTCTCGGGCGAGACGATGCGAGGATTGACCGGTGGACCGCAACACGGTTTAACCACCTCGGCTGCGTGTCGGGGGACATACCAGTCGGCCGTCCATTCCCACACATTCCCAGCCATGTCGTGCAGCCCGTAGCCGTTTGCCGGGAAGGTGCCGATCGGTGAAGTTCCCTCATAACCGTCGAGGAGGAGGTTTTCCCAGGGGAAGTCGCCCTGCCATGAATTGGCCATCGCTTTCCCGTCGGGGAAATGCTCATCACCCCACGTGAACTTTGCGCCCTCAATGGCGCCTCTCGCAGCATATTCCCATTCGGCTTCGGTGGGTAGATCCTTTCCGACCCACTTCGCATAGTTCTCCGCGTCCTCGTACGCGACGTGCACCGCTGGATGCTGCTGAAGGCGGTCGAGCAGATCGGAGGGACCACGGGGATGACGCCAGCTTGCCCCCGGGGTCCACCTCCACCAATTCGCGTAGTTGCGCAGATCGACCGGGCCTTCTGTCCGGTGAAAAACCATGGAGCCAGGCACAAGGTTTTCGACAGGGGCGCCAGGGAAGTCTGCTGGATTGAGAGGGCGCTCCGCTAGGGTCAAGTAGCCCGTCTCGGCAACGAAGCGGGCGAACTCTGCGTTGGTGACCGGGTACCGATCGATCCAGAAACCGCAAAGCGCCACTTCATGGATTGGACGCTCTTCAGCGTAGAACTCTTCCGAACCCATGCGAAACGTCCCGCCCGGAATCCAGACCATGTCCGCTTGACCGGCACCGGACGAACTACTGACATTCTTTTCGTGGCGGCTTCCAGTGTGCATTGGCCAATACAGAATATCGTACAGACGATGGATTGGTTTGTCCGGCCCAGCTGAAGAGTCTCTATAACCCGGCCCTCGCCGTTGAGCAGCGCTAGACGCGGCCCAGAAGACCCTCCTTCAGTTTTTCCAACACCTGATCAACGGTGAAGCTCGCCGCCTTCTGGCGCGGGGGGAAATCCTTGAACGTCGCCAGAAACCTGCCCACGATATGCTGCGCCGGCACGGCAAGGTAGGCATGATCTAGAAGCCAGTCCCAATAGGTGTTAGAGGTTATGTCTGCAAATTCGAAGGGGTCTATGCGCAAATTGAACATCTTCGGAACTCGCAATCTCACGAACGGCTCGGCCCAGATCTGGCAGGTGCCCTGCTCTCGCTGCTCCATGAAAACAAGCTTCCAGTTATCGTACCGCATCGCCAGCAGGTCCCCGTCATCGGAGAAATAGAAAAACTCATCACGTGGGCTCTTGTCCGTCTCGCCGGTCATGTACGGAAGCTGGTTGTACCCGTCGAGGTGCACCTTGAACGTTTTGCCGCCTGCTTGATGCCCCTTGAGAAGCTGCTCCTTGATTTCCGGCTCACCCGCTGCTGCCAGGATGGTGGGCAGCCAGTCCATGTGGCTGATCATTTGATTGGACACGGAGCTCGCCTTGATCTTGCCGGGCCACCGCACGAAACCTGGCACCCGGAAGGCCCCCTCCCAGTTCGTGTTCTTTTCGCTGCGGAACGGCGTCGTGCCGGCATCGGGCCAGGAGTTCCGGTGCGGCCCATTGTCTGTGCTATAGAAAACAATCGTGTCCTCAGCGATTCCCAGTTCATCGAGAATGCCAAGTAACTGGCCGACGGTCTTGTCATGATCAATCATGACGTCGTGATATTCCGATTGCCATCTGCCCGACTGACCCAGGCTCGCCGGCTTGGCGTGGGTGCGAAAGTGCATGTGCGTTGTGTTGGCCCAGACGAAGAACGGTTTTCCGTTCTTGTGGGCGAGCGTAATGAAATCCTTTGCAGCCGCGACAAATTCGTCGTCGATCGTCTCCATGCGTTTCTTGGTCAGCGGTCCGGTGTTCTCGATCTTCTGGCCACCTTTTCCATCGGCCCAGCAGTGAAGCACACCACGGGGACCAAAGTTCTTCCGGAAATTCGGGAACTCGGATTCAGACGGGTAATCTCGCAATTCCGGTTCCTCCTCCGCATTCAGATGGTAGAGGTTGCCGAAAAACTCGTCGAACCCGTGCATGGTGGGCAGGTGTTCGTCCCGGTCGCCGAGGTGGTTCTTCCCGAACTGGCCGGTAGCGTAGCCCAGCGGCTTTAAAAGCTCGGCAATGGTAGGATCCTCGGGGCGTATGCCGACGTCAGCGCCCGGCATTCCAACCTTGCTGAGTCCAGTGCGAAAAACGCTTTGGCCCATAATAAAGGCCGCGCGTCCTGCCGTGCAGCTCTGCTCCCCGTAGCAATCGGTAAATGTCATTCCTTCATTGGCGATGCGATCAATGTTGGGTGTCGTGTAGCCCATCATGCCTTTGCTGTAAGCGCTGATATTCCAATAGCCAATATCATCTCCCCAGATAATCAGTATGTTTGGTTTGCCAGCCATGCAGTTCCTTCTTAGATATGGATTTTTCTTTTTTGACTTTGAAGACGGCAACACTTGAGCGCCACTTCCCCATCTCGCAATGTGCCAAAAAATTCTTTCTGCTGTAACCGATCCGGCATAATTACATGGTTCGCCGGCGATTCGCCGGGACGCTTTGACCGGGTGGCCACAAAACCTACGATTCTCATTTCCGCTTGTCGAGACTTGAAAGCACGGCTACGCGCAAGAATTTGGGAGCGAAAGCGCAGCGATTTATCTGTCGTGCTCCGCTGCGTTCTCAGGGCAATTCAGTTTCAGACATCCTGGTTTCCTGGAAAAGCGGCTCGTCCATCTTCGTCATTAGCGGGCGCTACCCGGCGTAGACGAGGAGTTCTGAGGCTATCGTAGATTGGTGGATCCCCAAGCATGGTCGGCACTGTCATTGCCGCAAAGCAGGCTAGCAACATCGGGAGAAGAAGTGTGAAGCATCCCGTCATCTCTGTGACCAAAATGATACCGGTCACCGGCGCGCGCACGACAGCCGTAAAGAAAGCGGCCATGCCGACTACTGCGAACGCTGTCGGGGGTTCACCGAGGTATGGGAGCAGTAGCAGAAGAGTGCTCCAAGGAAAAGACCGCATTGAGCCCCAAGGACGAGCATGGGCGCAAACAATCCGCCAGGCGTCGCTGCCGCGTAAGACAGCGGTCCTAGGGCGAAGCGTACCAGAAACATGCCGGCGACAACGATCATACTTTCTCCTCCAGCAAGCGCACGCTGGGTAATTGCGTCACCGCCACCGACCAGTCCGGGCTCGAACCATGCGAGCAGACCCACAGCTGCACCTACTGTTGCGGCAAGCCCATCGCCGGGTAACCAGCGCCGGAGTCGCTGCGCGGCGGCGAGGAGCGCTTTGACGTCGGCTCGACTACGCCCCAAGGCGGTCGCAAGAAAATGCCCTATGGCGGCTCCCATCTGAACAGTCGGTCCCTCTCGACCGAGCGCGAGTCCTGCACCCATAGCCAACACCCCGCCAAAGAATTTTACCGGGATCAAATTAGCGGCAGCGCGGGTTGCTCCTCATGCAACACCGCCTCGACATCCGGGATGCCGCTTCCCTTCGCTCCTGGCGCGAATTTTCGAACGAGGCGGGCAGCCAATCCAGTCGCCACGACGGAAACGCCAAGTACGAGCGCGAACCCGGCAAACTGCATACCGTGGGCCCAATTGATGAACGCGTCCCGGAAGCGATCGGACCACTCGAGGACCAGTCGAAAGACGGCGCCTACAAGGCCGCCTATGCCACCTACGGCAAAAGCCAAGAACGCCAGAGCCGGCAGCCCATCATTAACTAGCAAGGGCTTTGGGCGGAGGGCCAATTTTTTCACGAATGATGTTCTTTTGAGGTGGGGTGATCCGAAATATTTTCACCTCATCCTCAAAATGACGCTGAACAAGGCAAGGATGCCGAGCAACGCGAAGAAAGCTGCCATGACTCCTGCCAATGATCGGGGCAGCTCCGGGCATTGCTCATGCATTACCCTTAAGGCCCGCCGATGTTGCATCGTCGCCAAGCCTAGAGCGACGAGTCCCGTCCCGATCATGATGATTCCTATCACCCGAGGGCCAAGAAGCGTCGCCTCTTCGCCATGCGTCTCACGGAGCAACTCGAAAACCTTCGCGATTGTGAATCCAAATGAAATGAGCGATATGGCCGTTCGGACCCATCCCATCAGAGTCCGTTCATGGGCAAGATAAGTGCGTTCGTAGGCGAGTTGCGTAGAAGTATCCAACCGGGCCGTTGATTGTTTGTGTGTCGGTTCTTCGTTCATGGCCGACTTTTTTCCTGCCGCCCAATCGTGGCACAAGCGCACAGCAGCAGAGTGATCGCCAGCAGAATAGCCACGACGCTTGCCGCGCCAAGAAAAATCTTGTGCAACGTCACGAGCTAGTCTGAATCGCTTCCAGCCTTTACAGGTTTTTGAGCCATCCAAGCTCTAGCCCCGAAAACTTTCGGCCGGCAGCCCCTTAGGGGTTTGTTTTTCTGGGCTAGTTACTACGGGTCCTGGAAGAGCGCCCGAGATTTTCAACGAGGATATAAACGCTCGCCAAAAGCACCCATACCGGAAAAACCATGAAAAACCAACCAGTATGGCGCCCGCTGAGCAGCAAAAGCAGCGCACAGGCGAAACCTAGGTACGCACTCCACCGTGGGGTAAAACCAGTACGCAGTCCGATCACGGATGTCGAGATCATGAATACGGAGGCCATTTTGACCGCGTAGAGGTTGATTAACTCATGGAAGAGAGCGCAGCCGAATGCAAAGGCCGCCGAGTCGACGAAACCCTCGGGCTGGGCGGTATAGGTTAAAACGATTCCCTCTGCGACGGCGGCCGAGGCGAACAACAGGGCGAGAAACACCAGACCGCTGCCCAGAAATACGGTGGCAAAGAATCGGTCCTCAAGATCTCCCAGGCGGTCGCGCAATACACCGATAAACCATAAAAAGGCAATGCCGGCGAATGGGACAAAACTCAGCGCCAAAGAGACTTCGTTGGAGCTGGTCCTGAGCCATGCCCCGGTCTCCCGTGGATCGGCCCGGACTAAAAGCTGGAACACAACGAGCTCGGCAATCGAAAAGACGATGCCCGCCACGCCAGCTGCGCGCGGCGTTTTCAATTGCGCACGGATGAGTGGTGTTTCTTGCTTCATTTTGGGTGGACGGCCAGAGCCGCCCGTGGCAACCTTCCTCTAGCCTGAACGCTGCAGTCCGACAACCATTGATGGTGTTTCCGGTTCGTTGGCATGCACAAAAGCTATTGCTCTAGCAGCCTCTGGTCCGGGTCCGGTTCCTAGGCAGTCAACAACGTAAGAACCGGACCCACCCGAGCCAGCCAGCTGGAACCGATTGGCTCTGATTCTCCCCAACTAGTTACCAGGGCTTTTTCGGTCTCAGAGTCGGTTTTGGTGTTATCGCGGTTGAAGCCACGGCAGCGAAAGCACAGGCGCTTTATGGACGGTTAACGAGTCAAGGTACGAAGCTTCCAAACCATCGTCACAAATTGCTTTCGGTGCTCCTCCATCGGCTCGTTCTAATTGAGTGGGCTGTCGATTGTTCCAAGCCAGGTGAGCAAAGCCAAGTTGTTCTAAGGCGCTTACGAAAACAGGCCTCTCTAAAGAACCTTTGCTGAGGGTAATGTCTGCGTAGTTATCAAGTGGCTTCTAGTGATCTTTGGCGGTTCCGTAATGACGACGCCAATGGCGATATTTATACGCAAGATGCATCGCCCGGCTGGTATCAACGCTGGTTAATTCGGTTTGACCCTAGCGAGCCGGAATTCCTACGCTTAAACACCACTTTCATCAACTTTCAGCAAGACAGAAACAGCAGTTTCTGAAAGAAACGAAAAAGGCTAAATAGATCTCGAGGGACAGATGAGCGTAGACTCGGACTGGCGCGGTGAAAGCTTCTGACACAATCGCCACACTGACTAGAATGACGGGGAAAGTCGAAGCTGGGTAAGCCGGCGGTAGAGAATCCGCCCGTAACTGCAACCTGACAAAGACGATGAAGACAGAACACGATCCTGGCCCTGCTGACGAAGGTAGCCCGAGTGAGCACAAACCTAGCCTAAAAGAGAGAGCCTTCCATCAACTAAGAGAGTTCCTAGTGATGTTCATCTATCTTTGGGCTTTGTTCGCGATGTTGGTCATTAATCAGAGCATCGTCCTGGCACGAGAGGCCCAAGAGTATCAATCTCATGGTTTTGCAATCCTTAACGCATTAATCCTGGCAAAGGTTTTGCTTATCGGCGAGGATTTCCAGTTCGGAAACAGATTCAGAGACAAGCCGCTTATCTATACGATCTTGTATAAGTGTTTTGTATTTGCCCTGTTCATTATCGGCTTTCACATCCTCGAGAGGGTGATTGTCGGAGTCTGGCACGGGAGGACTATTGCTCAAAGCTTTCCGAACGTTGGCGGTGGAAGTGTGACAGGGATATTGTCCCTGGCAGTGACTGTGTTTGTAGCCTTAATCCCGTTTTTTGCGTTCAGAGAAATCAGCAGAGTGATTGGCCGACGCGAACTCTGGTCTCTACTCTTAAGTCGTGGAAACAGGGTTTATACTCTTCAATCGAGGCCGCAACCGTGATGAGACGCGGTGGTGTAAACATCTGACCGTGATGACAATAACTTAGCACCCGTACCTCTGCGATCTCAGACCGGTTCTGCACTTCGAGACGTGCCCCCTGCGCTGCGCGGATTCTGCAAGGAATCCGCAGCGATGCAGAAGTTGGCTATCGAGTTTACCGATTGTTGTGTTGTTTTTTCTCTATTTGCTATCGCAACCCGCTAAGAAGCGGTTCAAAGAGTGGCTTAGAGTAAATTTCTGCAGGCGTGCTGCTGGCGCCTCGGTCAGAGGCGTTGGAGATTTACCAGAAGGGGCGGCGATAAACTCCTCCTAGGTAGGCCGAGCCCTATGGACCGGAGACATACCCGCCACGGAACCCCCGCCATAGTAGCCTGAACCGGCGTAACTGCGGGAGTACGTATTTCCGTAAGGTCCGGTTACGGAGCCAGAGCCGTAACGATTCCAACCACCGCCACCGAAACCGCCGCCGCGGGACCAATTGGCCGAATACGTATTGCCGTAGCGGCCGGTGAAAGTGCCCGATCCAGAACGACTCCACCCACCGCAGCCCCACGCTAACACGTTGGTGGACAAGGGGAGCATGGCCGCGGAGACGGCAACGCTAGGAGCGAGGATTTTACGTAACATATTTTATCGATAGGTCTGGGAATCAGGTGTGGTTCAGGGGTACGCGTTTCATCTTGGTTTCTTTTACATCTGGCAACTCCTTGCCGTCCAACGTCCGTTCTTTCGATTGCCAAGTAACTGCATCGGGACCGGTGTGGGTGACGACGTTGGTTGCTGCCAGTTTTTTGCCGTCGGGCAGGATCGCGTTTGTTTTGATAATCCACTCGTCGCCTTGGTTGCTCCAGACTCCTTCGCCGATTCCGCCGTCTCCCTCAAAACTCCACGAGCGCACCTGAGACGTGGATGGGTCCCAGCCGATCGATTCCGTAACGCGAGAGACCAAGGTATCCTTCACGGTCACGGTTTGGGTTGAGATGAAAAAGTTGCCTTCCGGCGACCATTCGAAAGTAACGTGGCCGACTTCCGGCCCTTCGCCCTCATCGACCCATTCGCCAATAACCCATTCAAGCCCGCGCAGTTGCTCGTAGTTGCCGGCCAGAGTGTACGGCGCTTCACGTACGCTCTGGAGAACCCACTGGCCATTCTTTTTCACGTGAACGTTTGGTGTAGCGGGCCTGGCTGGGAGGCGCGTTGTCTGGTGGGATGATTGTCGTCGTCCCGTCCTCGACAGCTATGTCCCGCGCCAGGAAGCGGATCGAATTCACCTCGATGCGCAGCTCCAGTCTCCTGTTCTCCGCAAAGACATCCTTGAAAGCGTTTTCGATAGCGGAGCGCCCTTGCAAATGACGACCGTTAAGATCCACATAATCGCCATCCTCAGCCCAAAAGGCCGCAACCGCTTTGGCGTCACCTCTGTCAACGGCGTCGACGAACGCCTTCGCGTTATTCATAAGACTATTTTCTTCGCCCGCTGTCTCCGGGTTCGTTGCGCGAGCCCGCGGTGGACTCGCGAGGAGCGATCCCAAAGCGATGATTGCAAAGAGGTTGATGGCTTTCATTGAGATGGTTGTTGTGTGCGTGTAGTGCTAAACCGATACGCCTGAGAGCAGACCCACGTCGACAACGGTAACACTTTGCCTCTAGTCCTGCGAGCACCCACTATGGGGACAATATTTTAGCAAGTCGGAACCACGGCATCGTGTGATAAATGCACGCAGCCATCGCAGCGACGGGAACCACCCACAACCACGCCGATGAGAACCGTTGCGTCCATCGCTCGGGCAAAAAAGCGGCAACAACGCCTACTACGAGCGCTCCGAGCGCAGCTGTGGCGCTCCAGCCGTACCAGTACATCGCGGGAATAGCAAACGCGATTGAGGGCGAAACGATGTCTGCGGAGTGGTGCGTTCCCGGAAGGACGATGCGAAGCGACGGATAGACGGTGAACAGTGCGAGATCCCGCATGAGGGCGATCACGTAAAGGACCGCGAACACTGGCCCGTATGCGAAAGCGAACCTACGGAACCAAGGCGGAGACGTCATGACCCAAAGCCCATGATGTTGTTCAAGACGTGACCAACGAGGAACGCCCACCAGACGATGAACCCAAAAACCGCGGTCAAGGCGGCACGCGCTCGAGCGCACTTATCGACTTGCGGCTGACGCCAGCAAACCCAATAAGCCGGCAGCAGCGCCAGTCCGATAGCGGCGAAATGCTCCTTCAACTCTAGTAGACCGAGGGCCTCCCAGCGGCGGGTGCGCTCCAGAGCGGGCATGACATCGACACGAAAGTAGAAATAGACGAACGCGCCCAGAATTGCCGAGCTGGCATACAGAACGACAATGGCGTTGGCGAACGAGGCGGGCGGCGCGGCGCGAAAGCGGTCGAAGAACGAACCGGAATGCGTGCGCGCAGGTATCCATACCGCCAATGTCTGGTGGGTAATTGCGCCCAGCAGAGCGACTGCGACCAAACCGTGAATAATCAGGAGCGCGGTTATCACGATTAAATTCCCACCACCGAATCCAGCCTGTTCACTCAAATAGCGTCACCGTCGCGAACGGCTCGGCCGACCATGGGCGGAGGCGATTGAGCGTGAACTTGTTCTTCTAGCCGGGCTCGACATCCACTAGGACATAGTTGTACTCCTCTTTGGGCGGCTGGCCCTTCCAATAAAGATCAGGCGGGTAGTCAGCAGGTAAATTGATTTTTGTACGGCCCGGGAGAATCGGGTCCTGTTCCGCGCCGCCACCGCCCAGCATTAGATATTTTACGCCGTCGACGTCGTACACTTCCGTGGTGTGGACGTGGCCGTTGAACACAACCACTTCCAAGTCTTTGGCGTAGGAGGCAATCACCTTGTGCGGATTGGTGTCGGCGGGGATGGGGCCCAGGCCCGCCCGGCAAAATACCGGGTAGTGGAAACTGATGAAAACCTTGCGGATGCCTTTGGCTTTGGCGTCATCCATCCACCGTCCCATCTGCTTCATCTGCTCCTCATATTTCGGCCGATCGTCATCCCAAAGCGAAGGCGACCGGTAGTCGTATTTACCAGACCAAAGAAAGATGAAGCGCACCCCTTTAAAGTCGAATGTGTAGATCAGATTCTCCGGGGTGACACCGAACTTCTTCAGATACGGCACGGCGTCGAGCACGCCCTCGATCTGTGGGTCTCCCGACACCTCGTGATTGCCTACTGCTATGAACCACCGGCCCTCAAGGCCGGCCTCGAGCATCTCGCTATCTGGAGCAGGCAGTTGCTTCAACACGGTGTCATTCACGCGTTTCCAGTAAGGACTATCGGCGACGGTGCGCGCCCCACGCAGAGTTTCTGCCGTGTTGCCTGGCTTCAGACCTGCGTAGATCCGGCTTTCTCGCCCCGCTTCCAGGACAACCCAGGCTTCGGTCTTCCCGGTCTCACCCGGTGGAATAAGATCAATATTTGCGTCCGAGGGATGCACCTGAACCGAGAGCGTTTTACTCACGTCGAGAAACTTCAGAAGCAGAGGGAACCGAGGAAAGCGCCCGGCCAGTTTTCCCATTAACTGCTTAAGCGATTGCTCCAACAATTGCGCGATAGTAGTTCCTTTGAGCGGTCCGTCAGCGACGAGACTGGGATGGTCATTGCGGTCACTGAGTATCCAAGCTTCGCCAATCGAACCCTCCTCCGGCAGCGGAGCGGAGAGTAGATTGGCCAGACGCCGGCCACCCCAAAGTCGATACTGGTAGATGGGTTTGAATCGAAGTGGATAGAGAGGTATTTGATTCATCGTTCGCAGGCCAGCAGGCCCCTTGTCGCCGGCCACTAGCGTCTAGCGGTGTCTACAAGCTCTCGGGCGCTCACTTGGGGTTGCCCCACTTCCACTCCCGAATTTCCGGCAAGTCTTGGCCGTGCTTGTCGATGTAGTGCTTATGCTCGACTAGCTTGTCTTTGAGCTGCTGCCTGAGGTAGATGCCCTTTTCGCCGGTCTCCGGCACGCGGTCGATGGTGTCCATCACCAGATGGAAGCGGTCCAGATCATTCAGCACCGTCATATCGAAAGGCGTAGTGATGGTGCCCTCTTCTTTGTAGCCGCGGACGTGGATGTTGTCGTGGTTAGTACGGCGGTAAATCAGCCGATGGATCAACCACGGGTAGGCGTGGAAGGCAAAGATGACCGGCTTGTCCTTGGTGAAAAGCGCGTCAAAATCCGTGTCACTCAAGCCGTGGGGATGCTCGGTGTGCGGCTGCAGCTTCATGAGGTCGACGACGTTGACCACCCGAATTTTCAGGTCGGGCAAATTCTCGCGCATAATAGAGACGGCGGCGAGTGTCTCCAGCGTGGGGACGTCGCCACAACAGGCCATGACCACGTCGGGTGCAGTCGCCTGATCGTTGCTGGCCCATTGCCAGATGCCGATGCCTTCAGTGCAGTGCTTGGCGGCGGCCTCCATGGTCAGCCACTGCGGCGCCGGATGTTTGCCCGCGACCACGACGTTGACGTAATGGCGGCTGCGCAGGCAGTGATCCATCACCGATAGCAAACAGTTTGCATCCGGCGGAAGGTAAACCCGTACGACCTCGGCCTTCTTGTTTACAACGTGATCAATAAAACCGGGATCTTGGTGGGTGAAGCCGTTGTGATCCTGGCGCCAGACATGGGAGGCCAGTAGGTAATTCAATGAGGAGATCTTCCGCCGCCACGGCAACTGCGACGTCACCTTCAGCCACTTGGCGTGCTGGTTGAACATTGAATCGACGATGTGGATAAACGCCTCGTAGCAGTTGAACAATCCATGGCGCCCGGTGAGCAGGTAGCCTTCAAGCCAGCCCTCGCATTGGTGCTCGCTGAGCATTTCCATCACCCGCCCCGTCGGCGCGAGAAATTCGTCGTTTCGCACCGTTGTGGCTTCCCATTGGCGGTTGGTTACTTCAAAGAGGGCTTCCAAGCCGTTAGAGAGCGTTTCGTCAGGGCCAAAGACCCGGAAATTTCGTTGATCGCTATTCAGCTTCACCACGTCTCGCAGAAAAGCCCCGAGCACGTGCGTATCGCCGATACCGCGCACCCCTGGCGAAGGCACGTCGACCGCGTAGTCGCGGAAATCCGGCATCCGCAGGTCGCGCAGAAGAATACCACCATTGGCGTGAGGATTCGCGCCCATGCGCCGTTTCCCTTTGGGCGCAAGCTCGGCCAGTTCCGGTTTCAGTCGCCCCTGCTCATCGAAGAGTTCCTCCGGCCGGTAGCTCCTCAACCAGTCTTCCAAAAGCTTTAGGTGTTCGGGATGGGCGGCAGGGTCGGAGAGCGGCACCTGGTGAGAACGGAAGGTGCCTTCAACCTGCAGGCCATCGACGGTCTTCGGCCCCGTCCAGCCCTTGGGTGAATTCAGG
>Ga0210406_10004402_pt1 | contig 15096 bp, 12 predicted proteins | sample IncBWC30MmetaG_FD_155454 | JGI IMG/M metagenome (GOLD analysis project Ga0210406, IMG submission 155454) | Forest soil microbial communities from Barre Woods Harvard Forest LTER site, Petersham, Massachusetts, United States - Inc-BW-C-30-M | ecosystem: Environmental > Terrestrial > Soil >... | reverse complement strand
ATGCGCATGCCCCATTCCGCCAGGCGAGTGCTATGGACGCCGGTATTGAGATCCTTCAAGTCCAGAAGCTGGTTGAAGGCGCAGATGACCGACGTACGAAGCGCGGAGACTTGTTCTTCCACCTGCTTGATACGCAGCGATTCCGGCGCTCCACGCAGGCTGGAGCCCACGTTGAGCACCGGAATCACCTCGTTCGGCAAGCTTTCTACCACCAATTCCCGCTCGAACTGTTCACCCAGGCAGAGACGGCTTGGTAAACATCGAGTCGGCCGTGGTTGAGGTCGGGCGTGAGCTTTATGGCATGAGCGAATGCGCTGGCTGCGCTCTTTTGGTTGAGAGAGGGCTTCGCGCTTAGGAGCAGGTCGGCCGAGCCCGCAACCAGAGGTGAGCTGAAGGAGGTTCCGGAAGCGGCGGCGTAAGTGCCACCAGGGAAAGTGCTGATGACGTATTCGCCGGGTGCGGCGATCCAGACGTCGGTGTTGCCGAAGTTGGAGAAGGTGGAGCGCGTATCATAGTCCGAGGTGGAAGCGATGCCCATGACGCTGCTGTTGAGCGCGGCGGGGTAGACCGCGGCGCTGGTGTTTTCGTTACCAGCGGCGGCGACGAGGACGACTCCGGACTGGTTGGCGTAGGAGATGGCCTGAGACAGCGCCTGCGACGGCGTGGAGACGTCAAAGCTCATATTCACGACATTGGCGTTGTGTTGGACGGCGTAGTAAAGAGCTGCGACGATATTGGAAACGTAGCCTTGGCCGTTGGAAGTAAATGCCTTTAGAGGAAGGATTTTAGCTTTCGGCGCGACTAGGTGGACAAGGCCACTCGTCATTGTGCCATGGCCGAAGTCTGAGTAGGGTCCGCCGTCGAGAATGGCTGCTGAGGATTGATCAAGAATGGCGGCGCTGGATTGCTGAACGACAACGGGCTGTTGGTCTTGAGAGCTGTTGCTCAGGTTTCCGTTTTGCAATTCAGGGACATCGAGCCACTCGGAGGCGCCTGGTTGATTGCGGGTAAAGTCATAGCCTTGGAGCAGGACTGGAGAGAGTACAGGGTGTGTTACGTCTACTCCGGTATCGATGACGGCCACGATTCCGGAGCCAGCGATGTTGAAGCCCTTCTGGGCATCCGTTAGCCGGATAATCTGCGTGGCGGGTTGGGCGGCGTAGCCATGAGTAACCACGGTTCCGTAGTAGTTGACAGGAGCGGTGTCGTACAGCCCCGGGGGAATCGTGTTAGTCGGCCTTTGCGGGAGCGCCAGGAGATGATCGGCTTCAACACTTTGAATTCCCAGCAATCCTTCGAGAAGATTCCCGATGAAGCCGAGTAGATAAGAGATCAGATTGCCCGAGGAGGTGACAAGGTAGGTCTGGCCGACGTTGCCGTCCAAGGAGCCCTGCACCTGGCAGTTTGCGGATAGGCAGAGCCTCAGGACGGAGCCGAGGCCCCCAGAGGTGCGAACGATGTAGCGGTTCTGGGCGGCTGCCGGAGTCGCTCCGGTGACGAAAAGAGCGGCTAGAATCAACACGAAAATACCGAGGTTGCGTTTCATAGTATTAGTCCCTTTCGGGGTCTCCTGCTTCTGAACCAGCCGCACCTTCGCGCAACGGCGTACCCGCTAAGTCTTGCGGAATCTGCCTTTTGCGCAAATAGTACGGTTGGTCTCATGGTGCCAAACAAAAGTTCTAAGAGGTTTTGGTACTCGCGTACCAAATAGGCCTCTTCCTGCAAAAAGCGTTCCGGAGGGCAGGTTCATAGCTTGCCTCCGTGTAAGGACCCTAGGGCATTTCTTAGAGAAATGACGATGGGCGTTTCACCTTCGCTGGGGACGGTCAGCTCGAGATCACCGGAGTTTTCGATCTCGCCGGAGAATTCGCCGAACTGACTGGTGGCGACTATTACCGTGTTTCCGCGGCGGTTCGAGAGAGTCACTTGAATTTCGCGACCGATGACGCCGGGATGGCTTAGATCGAGCAACTGGCCGGTGATGACGAGGTGGTTGCTGCCCTGCTTGGGCTCGATCTGAATGTCGATTTGATAGGGGTCAGCTCTATAAAGCATTTGTCTTGTTCCTATTACAACCGAACGAGCGCCGGCGACGGCTGGCTCGAGGAAGCTGTCGAACAGCACCTCGATAACGCCCCGGTACTCCTTTTCTGGCTGCGCCATGCCTGCTATGGCGAATGCTGCCTTCGCTAGGCGCACAGTGCCGGCTGGAGGTTGATAGCTGGCCTCTGCGGCTGCCATTTTGCTGACCCTTTGCCACAGCGAGAATGTCTCCGTGCAGCGTTTGCAACCAGTTGCGAGGTGTTTTTGCATGGCTTCCTGCTGGTTGCCTTTGACTACGTGATTCACAAAATCGATCCACTCTTGCGTTTCAAAGTGCTTCATTTCTCTTTCCCCCTAATTTCCTTCTTTGCCCCTCCGCTCCCCAGCGGCGGCCATGATGCAACCTCTCCCATTGCCTAAGGGAGGGTAGGGCCTTCAAAAATATAGATGGAAATGAATCAGTTAACGCGTTTATTTTCAGCTATTTGGCCCACTAGGACGAAGGGGGCCCAGAAGTAGGGGTGGGGGTTTTGCTGGCGGAGCTGCTTCATGGCGGATTGAAGGGAGCCAGCCATGTCGCCGGATTTGATATAGCCTGTATAGAAGGCTTGCATGAGTTCGGCAGTGCTGCGGTCATGGACATCCCAGAGGGAGAGGAGTAGGGAGGCTGCGCCGGCACAGAAGAGGCCGCGCTCGAGGCCGAGGAGCTCGTCCCCGGCGGCGACAAAGTTCATGCCAGTGGCACAGCCGCTGAGGGTCACGTGGCGCGCCGAGAGGCGCATCTGATAGAGATCGTAGAGGTTAAGGTAGCCATCGCCGAGACGGATCCCGGAGAACATGGGGTTGTCCTGGCGATAAGTGCCGTGTGTGGCGATGTGCAGCAGGGCGCTTTGGGACCCCTTTACTCTGAGGTTATCGGCGGTGGCTTGCGTGCCGAGCAACAGTTCTGCTTTAGGGAGAATAGCAGCTACGGATTGGACCTCTGCCAGGATCTGGGGGGCACGGTCGTCGGGGATTCCCATGACTAGGGAGGCGGTCATGTCGCTCGGAGTTTTCGCCTGGCAGAGGGCAAAGACTGTGGCGCTGGGGGCGTAGGAGATGGTGTGGCTGTCGCAGAGATAGGAGTCGCCATTCTTGAGGGCATGGAAGGGAAGAAAGTGAAGCGGTCCGTGGGGGACGAAGATCAAGTGTTTCGCTTTGAGATGAGGTCCGAGAGGGGCAATTAACTCGGCGTAGAGGGCTTCCAAATGGCCTTGTGTGGCCTGAAGCAGTGGTTGCTCGAAGCGCTGCGTGTAGCTGGTGCCCATGCGAAATTTGGAAAGCTGGAAGCGCAGAAGGTGCAGGAAATGAAGGACGCGGGAGAAAACCGTGATGGGAGTGATTTCGATGGAATTTCGAGTGACCACAGCAGCAACCAGGCGGTCGCCCGTTGAATAGTATTCGATGAGTGCAGCGCCAGCGGGGATTGTGGCTTGCAATGTGTCCAGGGAAAAATCCGCTGGGGATTCGAGAGTGGCGTTTTCGCGTTCGTGCGCCGGCAGTTCTCGCAGCGTGCGCAGAAGTTCGTTTTCGTGGGAGAGGGCTTTTTCCTGGAGTTGCTCGAGGCGTTTGGCGGAAGTGTCTTCCGGGCGGAGTTGCTCGAGTTCGATGCGGTGGTAGTACCAGTTCAGTTCTTCGCGGAGGTCGCGAATTCTTCGTACCAGTTCGCTTTGACCGGCATCGCCCAGAGGCAGGCTTTGCCCGCTTTGAAAAATCATTTCGGTCATGCTGCGGGATTTGGCAGCTTCGATGCAGGAGAAGGCTTCGGCCACGGAGGAATCGCCGCCATGGCCGCTGAGGTGCAGATCGACAAGCGCTTCATAGACTTGCAGGCGATTTTTAACGAAGGAAATTTTCAGTTCCTCGGCGTGCAAGCGGCTGCGCAGGGCTTCCAAGGATTTGCGGGCTTCTTGATAGGCGGTGTAGGCCTCGGGGCGGTCGCCGCGGGTTTCGGCGAGCTGGCCGCGCAGGAAGTGTGTTTGGTAAGCAAGGACGGGAGCCTGGAGGCCAGAAATCTTGGCGATGGCTGCGTCTGTTTCTAGATGTGCGGCTGGGAGTTCGCCAACCTGTAGCGCCACGCGTGCGAGCAGAAGATGCGCGAGAGCAGCTTTGCCGGGAAGCGTGGCCTGGTCAAAGAATTTTGCCGCGCCGGTGCAGAGGCGGCGGGCTTCAAAGTAGCGGCCTTCGTGGAAGAGAAGAAGGCCTTGATAGAGGTCCAGGAGCCAGGGCCAGACGAGATTTTTCTCGGTGGCGAACATGGCGCGGGCTTTTGTAAAGCGTTCGAGAGCGTGGACGGTTTTTCCCTGCTGGCCGTAGGCGATGGCTTCATTGGCAAGGGTTTTTGCGGCTTCGTAGCCCATGCCAAGCTTTTCAAAACGAAGGAAGCCTTCGTGGGCCATTTCGCGGGCTTCTTCGCTAAGGTTCAGTTCGAGATAGATCTCGGAAAGATCGAGATGGCAGAGCGCGAGATGATAGGCGTCGCCGGTTACTTCACAGGCGCGGCGCGTGGCGAAGAGCATTTCGATAGCGCGGCTGTATTCGCCTCGGAAATAATACAAGTAGGCAATGTTGTAGTCGGCTTGGTCGCGCAGAAGGGGCATGTCGTAGCGAACGCAGAGTTCGCGCGATTTCTGGTAGCAGTCGAGGGATTTCGGAAAATCGTTGAGGCTGATGAGACACATGGCCATGTTGTGCAGCGTGACGGCAACGCGTTCCCAATCTTCGTATTCGGAGAGTATTTTGTAGGCGCTCTCGTAGTGGAGCATGGCTTCTTCGAAGCGGTCCTGGCGGTGGAAGATGTTGCCGACGTTGTTATCGAGACTGGCGATGCGCCTGGTTTCGCCGATTTGCGTAAAGATTTCTCGCGCGCGCTCGGAGGATTTGAAAGCGCGGTCGTATTCCCCAAGCAAGATGAGCGGCTGGATGGAACTGCTGAGGGTGCGCGCGGCTTCTTTCAAGATACCCAGGGATTCGTACATTTCGATGGATTGTTCGTGAAGCTCTACAGCGGCGCGATTGTCTCCACAGGCATAGAGAGCGTTGGCTTTGGCACGGGTGCCGAGGGCAAGGTCTTCCTTTCGGCGGAGCCTGCGGCCAATTAAGACGGCGGCTTCGGCAAGGTGCAGCGCTTCTTTCGTGTCTACTCGGATTTTTTCGAGGACCAAATCGGCGAGTTGCTTTACGACCTCGCTGCGAATCAGCGCTTTGTGGCGCGAAAGAAATTTACGGCGGTCCGGCTCGTTCTCGAGGCGGGCCAACTGATGCAGGACTTTCTCCCGGGGGATTTTCTTGATGGCCGTGGGCATCAGTCAAATCCCAAATCGCCGAGATGCTTGCGCAGGCGATCCATGCATTTCTGGCGTGTAAAGCCAACGGAGCCGACAGCGAGTCCGAGTTCCGCGGCGACCTCGCTGTAGGGGCGCGCGGGAGTTTCGAAGAAGAGAAGTTGGACCAGACGGCGGCATTGCGGCGAGAGGGCGGCGATGGCGTCGCGCAACATTTGTTCTTCCTGCGTCTGTTGCACCAAAGCTTCTGCTATCGCTGGAGTCTCGGGTACAGGCAGATCAGGGTCCGCGTCGCGGCTCACCAGGCGCTGCTGTTGCTGCTTCCAGCGGTAGCACTGATGGTGAGCGACCTGCATGAGCCATTTTGGAAGAGCTCGCGGCTCGCGAAGTTCGGGAAGACGTTTGAGAAGCTCGACGCAAGTTGCTTGAAAAACTTCGGCAGCTTCATGCGGAGGCAACCGGTATTTGACGGGGATCGAGTAGATGAGCGCTTTGTACTTTTCAATGAGGAGAGACCAGGCTTCTTCATTTCCAGAGAGACATTCCTTCACTAGCCGCTCGTCGCTCCGTGAGCGCGGCTCTTCCTTCGCCGCTTTGGTGACTACCGGCGTCATCGGCCGGCGTTCTCCGCGCCGTTGCGAACGTAGAGTTGCTCGACGTTCCAGAGCACGTATGGCTCCAGAACGGCTGGATGAAAATTGGCGATGGAATTTTTCGCGCCAACTAGAATGTCAGGACTTGCGAGGAATATCATGGGTTGATTCTGGGCGAGAATTTCTTGCACGCGATCGTAAAGCTTTTTGCGCTGGTCATAGCCTGCCGTAGCGAGCTGCTGCTCCATGAGGCGGTCGATTTCTGCTTCCCAAGTCGTGGATGGATGGGATTGAGAAGGATGCCAGAAGTGCATGCCGCCGCTGGAAAGCCACACGTTCATATCGGAATTCGGATCGGCATCGAAACTGGCGAGCCCCAGGATGCCCGCGTCGTATTCCTTGGTTTGTGTGGCACGATCGAGTAGGGAGCGGAATTCGAGCGGCACCACTTGAACGTGCATGCCGAGCTGCTTCAGATCGTCTTGGATAAGCGCGGCCATTTTGGTCCGGTCGGCGTTCGCAGAGCTGGTCAGGATGGAAAACTCGACGGGCTTCCCTTCCGGATCGAAGAGCGTGGTTTCGCCGTTTGCGGCAGTGGACCACGAGAAACCGGCTTCCTTCAGAAGCGAGCGGGCGCGTTCCAGGGAGCGAGGCGCATGCGGGATGGATGTGTTTACCCAATGGCGATTTCCCGGCGTGACGGGGCCCCAGAGGGCGGAGCCGCGTCCTTGATAGACGAGGCGGACGATGGCATCGCGATCGACGGCGGCGGAAACGGCTTGGCGGAATTTTACGTCGCGAAACCACTTTTGCTTTCGCGTGAGGTCCGCAGAGGGTTTTTCACCGAGGTCATTCAGGTTGAAGAAGAGGAAGTTGTATTCGAGTCCGGGACCGGCATCGGCCATGGTGAAGCCGCGCTGCTGGCGGGAGAGGACTGAAAAATTCTCCGCGCCGAGGCGGGTGATGATGTCCGTCTCACCAGATTGAAAGCGCAAAACCTGCGCGTCTGCGCTGGGAACGAAGAGAAAAACAAGCTCGTCCAGGTACGGGAGACGATTTCCCTTCATGTCCGTTTTCCAATAATACGGATTGCGCTCCAGAACCAATTTTTGGCCAGGGACGTATTCCTTCAAGCGAAAAGGGCCGAGACCAGCCCATTCGTTTGCGGGTGTGGAAGGCGCCCAAGATTGTGCGAGCTTACCTTCCTGATAGGGTTTCTCCAGGAGATGACGTGGCAGGATGGCAAATCCGTCGAAGAGTCTCTCTTCGACGCCGTAGGGCTTCGCGAATTGGAATACGAGCGTTTGCGGGTCGAGTTTACGAACGGTGATGGGTTTTCCGCCGACGATGAGCAAATCGCGCTGGGGAGCGTGAATAGTTTCATCGAGATAGACGCGAAAGGAGAAGAGCACATCGTCGGCATCGAGGGGGTGTCCGTCTGAGAAACGTAAACCCTGCCGCAGAGCGAGCGTGTATTGGAGGCCGTCTCGGGAGATTTTCCAGGATTTGGCGAGAGCAGGTTCGGTGAGTTGTGTAGAACGGTTGATGTGAACGAGGTCGGCTTGCATTGCGCCGATCACTTCACGAGAGGGAGCATCTACTGCGGTCAAGGGATTCAGAGTTTTCGGCTCGCCGCGAAGCGAAACGACGAGGCGTCCGCCGGAACGGCCAATCTCTCCTGGCAAGGCGAGCAATTCCTCCTGCGCATGTGATTGCCGCGGCTGCGGAAGGCCTTTGGCGGTCAGGGCCACGGTTGAGGCGCAAGTCAGAACGAGGCTCATGGCGAAGCGGCCGCGTCGGGTATAGGAGCGTTCTTTTCTCACGTCGGTCTCCAGCCACTCTCCCCATCTATCTTGTACGCGCTGGAGCGCTGCTGCAATGCGCTCGCGAGACCCAAGTATCCGAGAAAGAACGGGACGATTGCCAGAGCGGGCAGGTACATCCACCAGTAGGAGACGAGCACGCTGTACTGCTGCAGGGACGCCAGTAGATTTCCCCAGCTGGACATGGGTTCGGGCACGCCAAGGCCGAGAAAAGACAGGGTCATTTCCGCGAGGACGAATTGGGGCACGAGAATCGCGGCCTGTGTGAGCAATACGCTAGCTGTTTCCGGCAAAATGTGGCTGCTCAGCAGGTAAAGGTCGGAGGCGCCGAAGCCGCGTGCGGCGCGGACGAAGTCAAGTTCCTTTACGCTGAGGACAACTCCCCGGACCAAGCGAGCGGGGCGCGCCCAGCCGACCATGCCAGTGACAACCACGACGAGGAGAAAGGCTTCCAAAGGACTGACGGTGAGCGGCAGAAACGCGCGGAGCGCAAACAGAAGATAGAGCCAAGGGAGCGCGAGGAAAAGTTCTGCGGCGCGCATTAAGAGATCGTCTCGCCAGCCGCCGTAGTAGCCGGCGACCATGCCGATCAGGGCGCCGAGGAAGAGGGTGACTCCGGCGCCGAGGAGACCGGCGAGGAGAGAGACTTGTCCGCCGAAAAGAATGCGGGAGAGCTGGTCGCGGCCGTAGGCGTCGCTGCCCAGGAGATAGATTCTGGCGGCGGCTGTAGCGCCGAACAGATGCAGGCGCGAAGGGACTAGACGCAGCAGACGATAGCCGGCACCGCGCGTGAAAAAGTGCAGCGGGACGGCGCTTGCGGTGTCTTCTTCGTATTGGTCGAAGGAACCTTTTCGCTGGCGAAGAGGATAGAAAAAGGGGCGAGGATGGAAGTGGCCGTGAGCATCGATCAAATGAATGCGCATGGGAGGAAGATAAGGGCGCTCGCGGTCTTGCTCGACGGGATCGTACGGCGCGAAGAATCCTGCAGCAGCGACGACTCCGTGGAGGCATACCAGGACGATGAGCCATCTCGTGAGTTTGCGGCGCTGCGTCATTTGGCGCTCGCTGCGATGCGAATGCGGGGATCGGCCCAATAGAGGAGCGCATCCGCCAAGAGATTTCCGCAGACCAGGAAAATCATCGAGAGCAAGACCCCGCCTATCACCACGAAAAGATCGCGAGCCAGAATAGCTTCGACCAGAAGCGGACCGACACCGGGCCAGCTCATCACGACCTCGACGAGCAACGAGCCGCTCAAGAGCGTGCCCACGCTGAATCCGAAAAGCGAGATGAGGGGATTTGCCGCGGCGCGAAGTGCATAGCCATAGAGGAGTTTCGTGCGGGGAATTCCGTGACCGACAGCCGCTCGAAGAAAGGGAGCCTGGAGAGCTTCCGCGACGGAAGCGCGGACGTGCCGCACGAGCATCGGAAGAGTTCCGAGGACGAGCGCTGTAACTGGGAGCACCATGTGCGAAGCGAGGTCATGGAGTTTTTGAAGTGGCGACATGGATTCGAAGCCGACGGAGACGAGGCCGCCAGTTGGAAACCAGCCTGTGCGGACCGCCAAAATCAATAGGCCCAGAGCGAGCACGAGCTCGGGAATGACGAGAAGCGTTGCGGTGGTCCACGACAGGATGCGATCGGGAGCGCCGCCGAGTCTGGAGGCGCTCCAGACTCCGAGCGGCAGAGCCAAAAGCCAAGCGAGCAGCATGGCAGTTATGGTGAGAAGGAGAGTATTGCGCGCGCGCACCCAGAGAAGTGGGCCGACAGGGCCGTTGTAGGCAAAAGAGAAGCCGAGTTCACCGTGAGCGACGGCATTTAGCCAGTGGAGGTAGCGGACGGGGAGAGGGCGATCCAGTTGATATTGCGCGCGTAAGGCAGCGACGGTTGCTTGAGAGATCTGCGGATTCAAACGCATCTCATCGAAATAGTTTCCCGGCGTCAGAGCAGAAAACAGAAAGGTGAGAAGGGATACGCCGAAAAGCAGAAAGACGGCGTGAAGCATTCTGCGCAAGAAGTAGCGCATCAGTAGTTCACCAACACGCTGTGCGTTTTGGGGACGCGCGGTGTGGCGGCGAGCAGGGAGCGGGTGGCACCGTGGCCGGGCGAACTCAGAATTTTTTCCGCAGGCCCCGACTCGACGATGCGACCGTGGTCCATGACGGCGATCTCGTCGGCAAGCTGGGCGGCCATGGCAAAATCGTGGGTAATGAAAAGATAGGTCAAACCGAGAGAGGATTGCAACTCGAGCAGGAGATTGGAGATTTGTGCTTGTACGGAACAATCGAGCGCGGAGAGCGCTTCGTCCAAAATGATGAGTTTTGGCTCGAGCGCCAGGGCGCGAGCGATGGCTAGGCGCTGTTTTTGTCCGCCGCTGAGTTCGTCGGCTCTCTGGCTAACCATTTTCCGTGAAATGCCTACACGATCCAGCCAGGTGCCGGCTTTATCGCTGCGCTCCTGCTTGCTGAATCGCCCTTGCACAAAAAATGGCTCGCTGACGATCTCGAGGGCAGTCCAACGCGGATTGAGCGAGCTTGCGGGATCCTGGAAGACGAGTTGAATCTGTGGACGCAGCAGGCGTTGCTGATTCTTATCTAGAGCGGCGACGTCGATTCCTTCAAACCAGATGCTTCCTGAGGTGGCATGTTCAAGGCACGCGATGCATAGCGCGAGCGTGCTTTTGCCAGAGCCGGATTCACCAACGAGTGCCAAAGTTGTTCTGGCCGGAATGGATAGCGACACTCCGTCCAGCGCGGCGATTTTGTCTTTCGACGGGGCAGATCGCCCGGCCGCGTAATGCTTTGCGAGATTCTCGACTCTCAAAAGTGGCTGCATGTGTCCGTTCCTGAGCGATGTTCAGCACGGAAATTTGAAGCAGAAAACTTCGTGCCGTTCGCCGACGGTGGCTACCTTCGGTTCGTCGGATTTGCAAACTTCCATTCTCGCGGCGCAGCGAGGCTCAAATTGGCAGCCCTGCGCGCGCAAGGAAAGGTCTGGAGGATCTCCCGGGATTACCTGCAGCCTGGCTTTGCGCGAGCCTTGGCTTTCAGCGAAATGCGAAGGCAGGCATCTCAATAGAGCTGCTGTGTAAGGATGCTGAGGCGCGGCGAGCACGGGCGCTGTTGGACCTATTTCGGCGACGCGACCGGCGTAGAGGACCAGCAGGCGATCGGCGAGGCCTGCGAGCAGGGCGGGATTGTGAGTAATCAGGATTATGGCGAGGCCAAACTTCTGCCGGAGGGTTTGGAAGAGCTGCAGGATTTCCTGTTGCGTTGTGGGATCGAGCGACGCGGTCGGTTCATCCGCAATGACCAGGGAAGGTCCGCAGGCGATGGCCTGGGCAATGAGCACTCGCTGGCGCTGGCCGCCGCTCAACTCGTGGGGATAGGAGCCGGAAATCCGTGCGGCGTCCACGGGAAAAACGGTTGCGAGAAGTTGGTTTGTCTTTTCGTTTAGAGTGCGCCTATCAAAGGATTCGTGGGCGGCTAAAACGTCGCTGACTTGCCGGCCAACCTGCATGGTTGGATGGAGCGAGGAGGAAGGTTCTTGAAAGATCAGGCCGATGCGTCCGCCGCGAATTTTCCGCAGGTCTTGGGGAGAGACATCGAGAAGATTCTTTCCCTCGAAGAGGACCGTGCCTTGCTGGATTCTCCCGTTTGACGGAATAAGCCGGAGGAGAGCAGCAGCGAGCGTGCTCTTGCCTGAACCGGATTCCCCAACTACGCCCAGGATTTCGCCGGGGCCGAGATCGAAATTGACGCCCGCGAGCGCCAGACAGAGTTCGCCCATGCGGTCGGAGTAAGCGACGCGGAGATCCTGGACTCTGAGAAGGGGTGTCATGCCATGGACCAGAGGCCGGGCATTTCCCGGCCAATATCCATGATCTGTTAACAGAGTCAGGCGGACAAGACCGACGTATCCTGTGGCGCAGGAAAGATAATGACGAGTAGTAACTTACTGGCCATTGGTACAGGAGAGCCGAGCCTGCGGGGGAATCGCCCAATTCCGCAGGCCAGCTCGGACGGAACCCATGTGGGGAGCCAGGGGATTGCTAGCGAACCGCGTGCGCCGATGCGGACTGGCTCTGTTCGACGTCCGTTCGCGGGGTCATGGAGACCACGACGTACTCTCGCACTTTGTCATCCGACTCCTTCACGCGAAGGAGCAGCTTGTCCTTGTGGATGCGAAATTCCGCCGTCTCTCCGATGGGCAGAAGCATGGGATGCTTGTCGTCCTTCGGACGAATGCGGTACGTGAGACGTTGCGTTTGGAGGGTATATTCCTGGCAGAGTACCTGCTTGGTGTTTTGGTGCTGGCCGTCGGTGCCCAAGATCTCGCCTGCCAACGTCTTACCATCCCTTTCCGCATAGCCACAGGAGGAGGATTCCATTTGCATCAACACGCCCTTTTCATAGGTGGGTTTGTCTTTCGCTTGCAGGGATAGAGCTACAACCGCCAGAGCCGCGAGTGTGAAGAACTTCCTCATATTGCCTCCTATAGAGACGTCCATAAAAAACTCCGCAGGGCCGAGAAATTGCGGCGTTCGGCCCACTCGTCGAAAAGGGCCTCCTGGAGGCGAAAAAATATAGTGCCTGGTAATGTGTTCCACGCTGGAGATTTCGAGAGCGCTGCCAACGGAGCGGCAGCGAATGCAAGAGCGATCGCCTCAATGTCGTGCTTCTACTCGGAGGTGTAGGTGACCTCGAGGCGATGAATGAGAAAACAGGACATGACAATGATCGCGACGCTAAGGCACAGCAAGCCAGAGATGGCGATGAACGGCGAGACAGGTTCGGCGACAATCGTGAAAATCGCCATGGGGCCTTCGACGGGCAGTTTGACGGGGCAGAGATGCTTCAAATAGAAAGTGACGCTCAACCGCTGTGCCCAGGCAGGAAAAATCGGAGCGAACGCCTCCCAGCCCATCAACATGACTCCGGGGACGATAGGATTCTTGAAAAGAAGGCTGAGAGCGAGAAACATGGCGCCATATCCGACACACGCGAGGGCCGTCACAAGAAGATAGGAACCCAACTGGCTGAGTCCCGGGCCGTCAAAGACGTACGATCTCCCCGTTGCCCCCAGCCGGCTATAGGTGAGGTAGAAGCAAGCGAGAAGCGCCGCTTCAAACAGCGCAATGGAAATGATCGCACCGGCAAGAAATTTTCCAACCACCAAAACTTCTTTTCTAACCGGCACGAGAAATTGATAGTGAAGAGTGCGCTCTACCATTTCGCCGCGGAAAAGCCACGTAAAAATCCCCATGCAGGCGAAAAAGATACCAAGCCGGAGATAGTAGAGCTGCACAATTCCAGCGAGAACAAAGGTGTCTTCCTCGAGCTGGGAAGGGCTGGTATTTTTGTCCCAAAAGTAGTGAAAGAGGATGATGATGACCGGTATCAAAGCAAGCAGGTAAACCCAAATCCTGCGCCGAGTGAAGAGGTTGCGGCGAACTTCGTTGCGCACCAGGACGGAAATCTGGCTGGCAAACAGCCGCCACGGTTGTTCTTTGAACGTGACTTGGGCGCGGGCTACGGATTCCTGAATGCTCATGCCGGTCCGCCATCCGATCCGATGAGATATTGATAGATGGAATTCACGTCGTCGTCGGCAGGTGCCACGGCATCCACTTCAACCAAGCCGCTGGACACGATTTTGTTGAGAAGCAGCGAGAATTGCTCGGCGTCGCGCGTGCGCACCAGCACACTTTGGCCATCCGCCAAAATCTTAGCTTCGACGACATGATCCAGTTCGAAGGCTGCGGACGCCAACTTCGCCGCATTCGAGCAACGGACCAGGATCTGCATGGGGTGATCGCGGACTTCGCGGCGAACCTCTTTAATCTGACCCTCGGCAACCACGTAGCCGCTGCTCATCAACACCACGCGGTCGGAGATGCGATCGACTTCCTCCAAAATATGGCTGGAGATGATGACGTGCATCCCCTGTTTAGCGATGGATTCGAAGAGCGCGATGGATTCGGAGCGAGCCATGGGATCGAGGCCGTTGAGCGGCTCGTCCAAAACCAACACGGACGGATGATGCGCAATGGCCTGCGCCAGGCGAATGCGCTGACGCATCCCTTTGCTGTAGCCCGCCACTTTGCGCCGGGCAACCTGCGCCATTCCCGCGCGCTCGAGGGCCTCGTTTGTGAGTTTCGCGGCTTGGTCGTGACCGAAACCGTGGAGCCGCAACGGCCAATAAATGAAATCGTAGCCGTTCGTGCCGGGAGGGAATGAGTCGAACTGCGTGCAGTATCCGACCTGCCGGAAAAACTCGATGGGTTGTTGCGGCGTAAGGCCGAGGACGTAAATCGCGCCATGCGATGGTTTGATCAGGCCGGTCAGCAAGTTCATCAGTGTGGTTTTGCCCGAACCGTTGGGGCCGACGAGGCTGGTAATCCCCGGATCGAGGGAGAAATTCACCTTGTTCACGCCGAGAACTTCTCCGTAAAACCTGGAGACGTTGTCGAACACGATTTGGCGGGCGTCTGGCGTCACCCACGCACCGTCTCGCGAGCGCGCAAGCGCGCATTGAGAATGACAAGCGAAAGCAAGCAGACAACAATCAGGGCACTCCAGGCCGCTTCAACGGGAATTTCGTTACGGCCGCGCAGGTCCAGCAACCTGTAGGGGTCACGAAATCCTCGCTCCAAGATAATCCGGAACATATATGAGAAATTCAGGAGCGCACCCCAATAGGTGCCCATGATGTGGTTGAACATCTCGCCGAGGCCCGCGGGGATGAAAAATGTAATGAAGATGACGCCGGTAGCGACAATGCGCAGCTTGACCCATGCCGACACTGCCAGGGAAAGGAGGGAAAGCATCAGAATCCAAATCGCGGAGCACCACACGATGGGTAAGATCATCCAAAGGTGCGACCAGATCCAGCCGTCGTGCGCCAACCCGGACTGTAGGCTAAACAAGAGCAAACAAGGAATCCAAGTCACGGCGGAGAGCAGCAAACCCAACACGGCAAGTTTTCCAAGAACATAGTCGGCGCGGCTGAAAGGGCGGCTCAGAAAAAGTGGAAGAGCACCATTGGTCAGATCTCCCGCTATCAGCACGGGGCCGACCCAGCAGTTCAAAAGAAAAGCTGCCTCGGCCTGCACGATCATGATGACGATGAAGTATTGGTTTTCCACTACGAAGAAATCGGCTGAGCGCAACTGCATCAACAATTGCACCGTTTTGTTGTTCGCAACGAAGATGTACCCGGCAGAAATCAGGCAAGGAACGATGCAAAGAACCAGCAGGAGAACGAAAAAGCGAGACTTAAACAGATCGACGAAAGCGAAGCGCGTCAGAACGA
>Ga0210406_10004400_pt1 | contig 15103 bp, 13 predicted proteins | sample IncBWC30MmetaG_FD_155454 | JGI IMG/M metagenome (GOLD analysis project Ga0210406, IMG submission 155454) | Forest soil microbial communities from Barre Woods Harvard Forest LTER site, Petersham, Massachusetts, United States - Inc-BW-C-30-M | ecosystem: Environmental > Terrestrial > Soil >... | reverse complement strand
ATCGGCTGGAAGCGCTGGGCTGGCACGCTGCTGGTGGCCAGTGGCGTCGTGCTTCTCGCGGTCGAGTGATCGCACTAGCGGCGCCTGCGATTCTGGCGGCGCTTTACCATCTAATCGCACTGATCGCGGCCCTTCGTTTCAAAAACACATGGCCGAAACCGGAATACGATTTCCCGCCGGTCTCCATCCTGAAGCCCGTATACGGGCGCGACCCGGAGTTTTACGAAGCCATCCGTTCGCACGCATTGCTGGACTATCCCGAGTTCGAAATCCTGTTCGGAATGAAAGACGCGGACGACCCCGCGCGCGAAGACATTGCCCGGCTTGCGGCGGAGTTCCCGGCTCGCGTCATCCGACTGGTGACTTGTGGACAGGACCTGCCAAACGCGAAAGTGGGGGTGCTAACGGAACTGGAGCGGCATGCGCGATACCCGCTTCTGGTGGTAAACGATAGCGACATCACGGTGGAGAAAGCCTATCTGCGCGCGATCATTGCGCCGCTCGAAGAGACGGATACGGGCCTGGTGACCTGTCTCTATCGCGCCCGCGGCGCAAGCTGGCCCGCGCGCTGGGAGGCCCTGGGGATCGCGACGGATTTTGTTCCCGGGGTGCTTGTGGCCCGCGCGGCCGGAATAGCGGAGTTCGCATTGGGCTCGACAATGGCCTTTCGCGCGGCCGAGCTGAAACGAATTGGTGGCTTCCAAGCGATAGGCGATTACCTGGCGGATGACTACCAGCTGGGGCGGCGCATTCAGGAACTCGGCTACAAGATCGGGCTGGCCTCTACGGTAGTGGAAACGCGGCTGTCTGACGACGGCTGGCGGCAAGTGTGGCGGCACCAATTGCGCTGGTCGCGCACGATTCGCGTTTCCCGCACGGCAGGTTACGTTGGTTACGTGATCACCAACGCCAGCGTTTGGTCGATTTTGGCGGCGTTTTCAGGCTGGTGGCCGGTGGCTGTGGCGTGCCTGGCCATCCGCATTCTAGCGGGTGTAATGACCAGCACCCTGGTGTTAGGGGACAACGCGAGCGCGCGCTACTGGTTTCTGATGCCTTTCCGCGATCTCTGGGGTTTCGCCGTTTGGGCGGCCGGCCTCGCTGGCTCGACGGTCGAATGGCGCGGCAGGAGGCTGAGGCTTGACCGCGAAGGGCGGATCCGTCCATCTTGAGATGTTCCTCCGGCCCGGCTTTTCGCTTACTTGCGAGATGGCTTCAGCATCGCTAGAATCAATGAGTTCGCACACATCCAGGAGGAATCATGGCAGTTGAGCAGAAGGTCAAGCAGATTATTGTGGAGCAGCTCGGCGTGGACGAGAGCCAGGTAGATAACAACGCATCGTTCGTGGAAGATCTCGGCGCCGATTCGCTTGACATCGTGGAGCTGGTAATGGCCTTCGAAGAAGCTTTTGAGATTGAAATCCCCGACGAAGACGCGGAAAAAATCGCCACCGTCAAAGATGCCATCGACTACATCGAAGGCCGTACGGCCAAGAAGTAATTTCCTGCAAAGATCCTGGAGAATGACTTGTCGCGCAGAGTAGTGGTAACAGGTGTCGGCTTGGTGTCGCCAGTGGGGATTGGGACCGAAGACACCTGGCAGGCCGTGCGAGGCGGGAAGAGCGGCATCGGCCCGATTACCGCTTTTGACGCCGCCGAGTTTTCCTGCCGCATCGCCGGAGAAGTCAAGGGTTTCGATCCATTTCAGTATGTCGAAAAGAAAGACGTCAAGAAGATGGGGCGATTCATCCAGTTCGCCATCGCGGCGTCGGACTTCGCCATTGTCTGTTCCGGCCTGAAGGTGACCGCCGAAAACGACGAACGGGTGGGAGTGTACATCGGCAGCGGCATCGGTGGATTCGAAGTCATCGAGCGCGAGCACAAGGCGCTGCTGGAGCATGGGCCGCGCCGCATATCCCCGTTCTTCATTGTGGCGACGATCGTTAATCTGGCCTCAGGACAGGTTTCCATCCGCAGCGGCGCGAAGGGCCCGAATTCGGCGACGGCCACGGCCTGCACCACCAGCGCCCACTCGATCGGCGATTCATTTCGCATCATCCAGCACGGAGACGCAGATGTTATGATCTGCGGCGGCACGGAAGCCTGCATCACGCCCATGGGGATTGGCGGATTCGCGGCCGCCCGGTCTCTCTCCACACGCAACAATGAGCCGGAGCGTGCTTCGCGCCCGTGGGACAAAGATCGCGATGGCTTCGTGGTGGGAGAGGGAGCGGGCATTCTGATTCTGGAAGAACTCGACACCGCCAAACGGCGAGGAGCGCAGATTCTGGCCGAGATCGTCGGGTATGGCATGAGCGCTGATGCCCACCACGTTACCGCGCCATCCGAAGACGGCGACGGAGCGTATCGCGTGATGCGCAACGCGCTACGCGATGCCGGTGTGGAGCCTGCTCAGATCGACTACATCAACGCGCACGGCACGTCGACTGAACTGGGCGACCGCATCGAGACCATGGCCATCAAACGCTGCTTCGGCGAGCATGCGCGCAAAGTGGCCGTGAGCTCGACTAAATCCATGACCGGCCATTTGCTGGGAGGCGCGGGGGGCCTGGAGGCGGGGATCACGGTGATGGCGATTCGCGATCAGGTGGCGCCGCCGACGGTAAACTACGAAACGCCCGATCCCGAGTGCGATCTGGATTACGTGCCCAACCATTCCCGGCCCATGCGCATCGAGCTGGCTCTTTCCAATTCGTTCGGGTTCGGCGGCACCAACGGCGCACTCATCTTCAAGCGCTACAAGGACTAACACCGGTGAAAATTGTAGTCTGCATCAAGCAGGTTCCGGCACGCGATTCTCAGCTGCGTGTGGATCCATCCGGCGCGTGGATTCAGGAAACCGATTTGACCCACGAGATCAATGAACCGGATGCCTACGCTTTGGAAGAGGGCCTGCAACTCAAGGAGAAACACGGCGGCGAGGTGGTGGTGTTGTGCGCGGGTCCGGCGGGCGCGGCGCAGACCATTCGCGAAGCGCTGGCCAAGGGCGCGGACCGGGCCATCCACATCGAAGAGGAAAAACTCGGCCGGTTCGATCCGCTATCGCTGGCGCGCCTGATGGCAGCCGCTCTACAAGCCGAAAAACCCGATCTGGTGCTTACAGGTTTGCAATCCGACGACCTGGGGTATGGCCAGACCGGCGTGATTCTGGCGGAGGTGCTGGGTTTGCCGCACGCGACCATCATCATGCAAGTGGAAAAGCAGGACGGCGGGATTCGAGTGAAGCGAGAGTTGGAAGATGGCTGGTTTCAGCACGTCGAGATGCCGCTGCCGGCGCTGCTGACCATTCAATCCGGCATCAACAAGCTTCGCTACGCGACGCTGATGGGGATCAAGAAAGCCAAGAGCAAGGAAGTGAAGCGGCTGACCGCGGCGGAATTGGGCATCGTGTCGCAGACCTCCATCCGGCTGGAGCGCATGTACCCGCCGGAGAAGAGCAAGCACACCCAGATGCTGGACGGTACGCCCAAAGAAGCCGCAGCGAAACTAGTGGAAAAACTGAAGTTCGAGGTGCGGGTCCTATGAGCATCCTGGCGATCCTGGAGCAGCGCGCCGGCGTCTGGCATCGCATGTCATGGGAAACGCTGGCGGCGGCGCAGCAGTTGGGTGCGGAACTGGGGCAGCCCGTGAGTGCGGCGGTGATCGGCGCGGATGTGTCCGCGCTTGGTGGCGAGCTTGCAGGCAAGCAACTCGAGCGCGTCTACACGGTGGAGCACGGACTGCTGAAGGATTACACTCCGGACGGATATACAGCGGCGCTGGGGCAACTGATCGCAGCGGCCAAACCGCGGTTGGTTTTATTCCCGCACACATACCAGGTGCGCGATTTTGCGCCCAAGCTCGCTACATCGCGCGAACGTGTGATGGTGAGCGACGTGGTTGCGCATCGCGTCGATGGTGGGGAGCTGGTGCTGGTGCGCCAGCTTTTTCAAGGAAAGATGAACGTGGATGTTCGCTTCCAAGGCGACCCGCCATACTTCGCTTCTGTCCAAGCCGGCGCATACCGCGCGGACAAGGTGACTGCGGGATCGGCTGCGGTCGAGAAATTCAAGCCCGAGCTTTCCGCTGAGGCTATCCGGACCAAGCCGCAGGAGCTGTTCCGCGAGTCGCAGCGCGCCGTCGACCTGACTGCGGCCGAGATCATTGTTTCGGTTGGGCGAGGTATCAAAGAGGCCGAGAATATCCCGGTAGTGCAGAAGCTGGCTGACGTGCTGGGCGCGGAACTGGCGGCGTCGCGGCCGATCTGCGATAACGGCTGGCTACCCATGGAGCGGCAGGTTGGTAGCTCGGGTCAGACGGTCTCGCCCAAGCTTTACCTAGCCGTCGGCATCTCCGGCGCGATCCAGCATCTTGTCGGCATGAAAGGCGCGAAGACCATCGTAGCCATCAATAAGGACCCCGAAGCGCCCATCTTCGAAGTCGCCGATTATGGCATAGTCGGCGATCTTTTCCAGGTGGTGCCAGCGCTGGTGGAGGAGATTCAGAAGGCCAAGGGGTAGAAGGCAGTTTCCGAATCGACACCCCTCAGTTTGTTTCTTCCTTTCCCGTATACAGCTCTTCGATGTGCTCGCGGAAATTTTCGAGCACGCGCATGCGGCGCACCTTCATGGTCGCCGTCAGCTCGCCTTCCTCGATGGAAAAGTCTCGCACCAGCACACGGAATTTGCGAACCTGCTCGAACGGCGCGAGCTGTTTGTTCACGCGCTTGACGATCTTCTGCAATTCGGCGTGCACGGGCGGCGCGTCGGCGATTTCCGCAGGGGGGCGGCCCTGGTAGTCCTTCATTCCGTCCAGCAGCTCGGCCGTCGATACATTGACGGTGAAAAGCGCCATTAGGTACGGCAGCTGGTCGCCGACGAGAATGACCTGGCTGATCAGGGGTTCAAACTTGAACAGGCTTTCGACCCGTGAAGGATAAATCTTTTTGCCCGTCGATGAGACGATCAACTCCTTTTTCCGGCCGGTAATAAACACATATCCCTCGTCATCGATCGATGCGATATCGCCGGTATGCAGCCACCCATCGCGCGACACATCGGCGGTCGCCTCGGGATCTTTGTAGTAACGCGAAAGCAAGCACGGACTTTTGACCAGCAGTTCGCCATCCTCTGCGATGCGCAGTTCGACGCCGCCCAGCGGCTTGCCGATGCTGCCGGGTTTGGGCTTGCCGATGGGATTGAACGAGACTACGCCACCCTCGGTCAGTCCATAGCCTTCGACTAGAGGCATGCCGATGGCCTCGTAAAACTCCGCCAGCTCGGTGCCTAGTGGGGCCGCGCCCGAAGCCGCCACGCGTATCTCGCCGCCAAAGCGGGCGCGTACTTTGGAGAAGGCCAGCCGGTCAATTACCGCGAGCGGAAGGCGGATCCTCGCCGGGACCCGTTTATTTTTCCGGCGATACCGCGCCGCCGCAAGCCCCAGCGCAAGCCCGGTATAGAAAAGCTTTTGCGCGGGCGCGGGGCGCTTTTTCAACTCCATGCAGATAGTGGAATAGATGCGTTCCCACAGGCGCGGAGGCGCGAGAAAGACCGTGGGCTTCACCTCTTTAATGTCCTGAGGCAGTTTCAACAGGCTTTCCGCAAAATTCACTGGCATGCCGCTGCGCATGGGCAGCAGTTCCACCACCACGCGCTGCGCGATGTGCGCGGAAGGCAGGAAAGCCACGGTTCGGTCGTGGGGACCCATGGGGAACGCCGCGGGGCCCATATCGATATTTGAGACCAGTGCGCGGTGGCTGACCATCACCATTTTCGGCTGGCCGGTTGCTCCGGAAGTCAGATAGAGGATGGCGTCGTCGGAGGGGTTGACCTCCCCGAGAATCCGCGGGAGCAGGCCCGGGTCGCGCTCGATCGCCTGACGGCCGCACTTGCGCAACTCATCGAGCGTGATGGCGCCGGGCGCTTCGCCAGTCAGCAGGATCCACTTGGCTACGGGAGCTTCTTTGAGGCGCTCGAAGGTCTTCGGATCTTCGGCTATCACGGCTTTGGCGTCACATGCCTGTATCGTGCTTACCAGTTCCTGGGGCGGGTAATTTGGATAAACGGCAGCGGCGATCGAGCCATTGGCCATGATGCCGAGGTCGGCCAGGTAAAATTCCATGCGCGTCTCGGAATCGAGCGCCACGATGTCGCCTTTGCCAATACCCAAGGTCCGCAACCCAGCGGCAATTTCTTCGGCAGCGGTACGATAATCAACCCAGCTCAGCGTGCGCACTTTGCGCTGTCCGTTTTCAGTTTGAGGCTGATGGAGCGCAGGTGCATTTCCGTACAATTCGGCGGTTTCTTGCAGGACGCGGAAGACCGTACGATCGGGCATCGGAACGATGCTATCACGAGCCCTCTGAGCCAGGCATCGCACGGCGGGGCAGGGCTTCCAGTTCCTCTAGTGTGCGCGGCCAATCCTCGCGTAACAACCGGGACAATGCGCGATCGGCCAGTAGGCGGCCGCCGGTCTGGCAACGCGCGCAGTAGTTGGTTTCATTCGACGCGTAGCGAATGCGCTGCACTTTGGCGCCGCACTTCGGACACAGTTTTCCGTAGCGGCCGTGCACGGCCATGCCTTCGCGGAATGCAGTTACTCTTTCGGGGAATTCGCCTTTTGCTTCGGCGCGCAGCCGGTCGACCCAGTCGGCGAGAGTCGCTTTAGTCGCGTCGTAGAGCCGCTGGATTTCCTCATGTGTCAGCTTTTGCGTCAGGGCAATCGGCGAGAGCTGCGCGCGGTGGAGGATCTCATCCGAGTAGGCATTTCCGATGCCGCTGAACGTGCGCGGATCGGTGAGAGCGCGCTTCAGCGTGTGATTAGACGACGTGAGCGCCGCTGAAAAACCAGCAAGGCCGGATTTGAAAACATCGATACCGCCCGGATCGAGTGCGCGCAGGTTATCTTCGCCGGACACCACATGAAGGGAAGCTCTTTTCTGCGATCCGGCCTCGGTGAGAACTAGGGAGCCGTTTGAAAAATCGAAAGCCGCAGGGGTATTCTTACGCGCGAGTTTGGCGCCGCGCTCGCGCCAGTGCAGCCGTCCGGCAATCATTAGATGGAGGACGAGCCACAAATCATCTTCCAGGCCGATGGCAATCCGTTTGCCGACGCGACGCAGCGCCCGGACTTTCTTTCCCTGGGCGGCTGACAACGGCGGTTCGATTGTGCGAAGCAGGAACGGGCTCGCAAGCCGCACTCGCTCGAGAGTTTGACCCAGGATGCGAGCTTCAAGGGCTTCGATGTAGACCGTGATGTCGGGAAGCTCGGGCATCGAAAACCTGCTGATTCTAACACGCGCCTGCGGCATGGGATGAAGCGAGGCTGGGCGCGTGAGCATCTACTAGCTCATGGATCTTCAACTGAAAGGCAAACTGGCGCTCGTTACCGGCTCCACCGCGGGCATCGGCCTGGCCATCGCAAAAGTGTTCGCGGGCGAAGGGGCGCGCGTTATCGTGAATGGCCGGACCGAGTCTCGCGTGAAGGCGGCCGCGGATACGATCCAGCGCGCCCACCCATCCGCACGCGTTGAACAATTCGCCGCCAACCTGGCTGAGGCTGGTGCGGCGGCCAATGTTCTTGCGCGATACCCAGCTATAGACATCCTGGTGAACAATCTCGGTGTCTACCAGGTGAAGCCTTTCGAGCAGACCACGGATGCCGACTGGAGCTCCATTATCGAGACAAATTTCATGAGCGGCGTTCGCCTGAGCCGGGGTTGGCTGCCGGGGATGAAAGCAGCCGGTTGGGGCCGCATCATTTTCATCTCGAGCGAATCGGCTGTCAACATCCCGGCGGAAATGATCCACTACGGCGTTACCAAGACCATGCAGGTGGCCCTGGCTCGCGGGCTGGCCGAAACTACGGCCGGTACGGGTGTGACGGTAAACTCCGTGCTCGCTGGACCGACGCGCTCGGAAGGAGTCGACAACTTCGTTGCCGATATGGCTCGTTCGAAAAGCGTCAGTGAGGCGGAGATTGAAAAGGAATTTTTCCGGAGCATTCGACCCAGTTCGCTGTTACAACGTTTCGCTTCAGTCGACGAAGTAGCGGCCATGGTGGCGTTTCTCGCCAGCCCATTGTCCTCAGCGACCAACGGTGCTGCCCTTCGCGCGGATGGCGGGGTGGTGCGCTCGATTCTGTAGGCCGGACCAGGGGTCCGGCGCGGACGAGGGCGTCCACCCCACTCTAGGTGCGCAGCGAAGGGTTACAGGAGTGTGAATTCTCTCGAGAGTTTTCCAATGCTGGCGCGGAATTTGCCCGGCTCAGTGATCCAGCGATTATTCATTCCCACAAATGCCACGTCCGCGGCCGTGAGCGTGAACGAAACCATGCGGCTCTCACCGGGCTTCAGCTCGACTTTCCTGAAGCCTTTCAATTCGCGGTTGGGCGGGGTAAGGCTGCGATAGAGGTCCGAGACATAGAGTTGAACCACTTCTTTCCCGGCCATTACGCCGGTATTCTTTACATCGACGTTCACCCTTAAGTCGCCGTCACGCCTAAGCGTCGCGCTGCTGAGCTTCAAGCCCGAGTAAGCGAAAGTCGTGTAACTCAGGCCGTGACCGAACTCGAATTCGGGATCAACATGATTGCCCTCCAGGGTCTCGTTCACTTTGTAATCGTAGGTGGTGAGCGCGTTCGGATGTCGCGGATACGTAAAGGACAATTTTCCGCTGGGATTCACGTCGCCGAACAGGATGTCGGCTACCGCGCGGCCTCCTTCGAGTCCCGGCAGATAGGCCATGATGATGGCGCTCGACAGCGGAACGATGGGGCGAATGACACGCGGCCTGCCTTGCGCGAGAACGGTCACAATAGGTTTGCCGGTCTTCGCCAGCTCGGTGACGAGCCGCAACTGCGCGTCATCGAGCGTCAGGTCATCGATGTTGCCGGGGGTCTCGCAATAAGCGTGCTCGCCCAGGCAAGCGACGATCACATCAACGTTCGCCGCCGCCGAAACTGCCGCGATAATGTCGATCTCCTTGTCGAAGCTGGTTCCCGGAACGTAGTTCACGTTCTCTTTACCTGCTGCGTTCACGATTCCGTCAAGAAGCGTCGGCTTGTCTTTCGGAAAAAGCTCTTCTTCCTGGCCTAACCAGCTCCTGCTCCAGCCGCCATTCAGCACGGTGTGCAAATAGGCGGTGGGTCCGGTCACCAGGATTTTGCGGCCGCGCGCGAGCGGGAGAACTTGGTAGTCATTCTTCAGCAGCGTGATGGCCTCTCGCGCGGCGGCCAGGTTCGCTTCTGCAAACGCAGGTTGATCGAAGCGAGCTTTTATGGCAGGGTCGGGCCGAGGGTTCTCGAAAATACCCGTCATGAATTTGACGCGCAGAATCCGCCGTACCGCATCATCAATGCGCGGCATGGGCACTGAGCCATCCTCGACACACTGCATCAGGAGGTCGAAAAAACTGAAGTCCAGGGGGACCATGCTCATGTCGATGCCCGCCATCACGGCCATGCGGACAGCCTCTTTCGGCGAGTCGGCCACGCGATCGCGCGTGTACAGCCGTTCGACGTCGTTCCAATCGGATACGACAAATCCTCTGAAGCCCCACTCATTTTTCAGAATCTCCGTCAGCAGATGATAATTTGCGTGGCCCGGAATGCCGTCGATCTCTCCGGAATTTACCATCACGGTAGGCACGCCCGCTTTTACTCCGTCTTCGAAAGTGGGGAGAAAATATTGACGCAGCATGCGCTCACTGATGTGCGCCTGGGTGCGGTCCTTGCCGTTGAAGGGAAGGCTGTAGCCGGCATAATGCTTCAGGCACGCCGCTACCTTTTCCTTTGAGCTTATGTCCGAGCCTTGCAGGCCGCGTATGTACGCCTTTCCCATCTCCCTGGCCAGCAGCACATCCTCGCCGTAGGTTTCCCAGAACCGCGGCCACAAGGGCTGACGGCCGATGTCAAGAACAGGATAGAAATTCCACGGAACGCCCGCGGCGCGTGTTTGGAACGCCGAGATTTCGCCGGCGCGCTCAGCTAGTTCGGGGTTCCAGGTGGCGGCCAGCGCGAACGCCTGCGGAAACAATGTGGAGCCCACGACGTAGTTCGCGCCGTGAATCGAGTCGAGGCCGTAGAGCACGGGAATCTTCAAGCGCGTTTTCGCGGCGGCATCCTGAATCTGATTGATGATTTCGTGCCAGTGATCCACCGTGTAAGCGTGGCCCATCACGTTGAGAATGGATCCGACTTTGTAGTGGTCTACCGCGGTTTGAAGTTTGGAAGGATCCAACTGGTGGGGTTCGTTATTGCGCGAGATGAGCTCAAGGGTAACTTGCGTCATCTGGCCGACTTTTTCCTCGGCCGTCATCTGTTTCAGCAGCGCGTCAACCCGGTCTTCAACCGGCTCACTGCGGCTCTGCGCTCCGAGTGCAGCTGCGCCAGCCGGAGCCATCGCCACGAAGGTTCTTCTGGAGATGAAGAGACCTAACATGGTGCCATGATATAGCGTTTACCGGATTACTTCACGACTTACAGGTCGATCAACTGCGTAGTGCTTTGGTATTTTTCGGGCGTCAGCTTATCGTGAGCCATCACTCACGGGCCGGATGCCGTTGATTCCGTTGCTAGGCGGCTTGGGACGGCGAAGCCAGTCCCGATTTTTCAGCAGAATTCAGACTGGCCGCGGCGCCTCGACCGGCTGGCCGGACAATTCCGCAACCTCGCGCTCGAGCCGCGCAATCAGTTGCGACCGGTCGTGAAGTTTCATGCCGGCAGTGGGGATGGGGTCGCCGATCTTCAAGACGACCGGGCCGCCGCGCACGTAATTCGAGCCCATGGGCAGCACGTCGCGGGTGCCTGCGATTCCCAATGGCACGGCGGGAACCCCGGCCTTGATCGCGATGTATGCGGCGCCTTCTTTGAACTCGCGCATGGGGCCCCGCGAGCGGCCGCCCTCGGGGAACAAGAGCATGGACACGTTTCGCTCTTGAATCAAGCGCGCACCAAGCGCCATGCTTTTCACCGATGCCCGGGCATCGCCTCGCGCAACTGGCAGGTGGCCGGCGCGCTTCAGATGCGTTCCGAGAAATGGAACGAGAAACAGGCCCTGTTTAGCGTAGAACCGAATCTCCACGGGAAGGGAAGCCAGGACTGCGGGTATGTCCATGTAGCTGCTATGGTTGGCGACGAACACGTATTTCTGCTTTGGATCAATTTTCTCGATGCCCTCGATGCGGAGCCGAACGCCGCCGGCGCGCAACAGGGCGCGACCCCACATGCGTGCCAGCTTTTCGGGCAGGCGTCCGGTACGGTCGAAGAGTGTAAAAAGGTACGACAGAGTACCGAAGCCGATCGTCAGCAGCACGATCAAGGGGTCGGTGAACACGAGAGACCGGAGGTGGCCGAGTGACATTGCCGTCGAAAGTATTCTACCCGTTCAGCAGGGCCAGAGCCTCACCCACCAGGAATAGGGATCCGGTGATAAAAATCACGCGATCGGACGGACCGGCTCGTGTGGCGCGGAGCGCTGCGGCAAGGTCCGGCGCTGTTTGCACACTGGGGTGCTCGGCCAGTGCACGGATGGTTTCCGGATCGACGGCGCGCGATTGATGGGGCGCGGTGGCGATCACCTCGTCGACCAGAGGGAACAGGACGCCTGTCATTTCTGCAATCGCCTTGTCGCGCATGGCTCCATAGATCATGACGATATGCCGCCCCGAATAAAATTGCCGGATATAGCCGGCGAGGGCCCGTGCTCCAGCCGGGTTGTGCGCGCCATCGAGGATGATTTCCGGAGACACGGAGACATGTTCGAGCCGGCCCGGCCAGCGCGTGCCCGCGATGCCTCGCTCAATGGCCGGCACCGGAACGCCTAGTCTTTCGAGGGCTGCAATAGCGACGATGGCATTCTCCACCTGATGGCGGCCAGCCAAAGGGCACGCGATTCGCAATGGCTCGATCATTTCCGCTTGTGCGCGGAATTCGGCGCCACTACCGGTCAAGTGTACACTCTCCGCTTTCCACTTCTCGGGGGCACGGACCACTTCGATGCCCAACCCGGCTGCTCGCGCATCGAGCGTAGCCTGCGCCTCAGGCCGTTGCCCTGCCAATACCGCCGGCACGCCAGGCTTCAAAATACCCGCCTTTTCGCTCGCGATCGCCTGCAGGCTTTTTCCCAATAAAGCTTCGTGGTCAAAGTCCACTGGCGTGATGACGCATAATTCGGGGTGCACAACATTGGTCGCATCCAGACGGCCTCCCAGTCCCACTTCCAGCACCACCGTTTCGGTCAGCCTTTCGTGAAACACGACGAACGCCATAGCGGTGACGGTTTCGAAATAGGTAGGGTGAAAGTCGATGGAGCCCAAATCCAGAAGCTGTTCCGCGCAAGCATGCACGCGATCGAAGGCCGCGCTGAATTCACCGGCAGTGACCGGGCAGCCATCGATGCGCACTCGCTCGGTAGGCTCAACCAGGTGCGGCGAAGTGAACAAGCCGGTGCGCAATCCACTGGCGCGCAGGCCGGACTCGATCATGGCGCATGTGGAACCCTTTCCATTGGTTCCCGCGACATGCACGATGCGAGGGAGCCGCTGAGGATTTCCGAGCGCGTCCAGCAGCGTGGTGATGCGCTCGAGCCCGTACTTCGCTGTCTTGACTTCGTTGCCCAGCGAGTAAAGGAACCGGACCGAATCCGGGTAAGTCATTACTGCACCGGGCCGCAAAAGAACGTCAGGGCTTTGGAGATGTAATTCTTGAGATCGAGGCGCGGCACCACGGCGTCCAGCATGCCGTGCTTCAGCAGAAACTCGCTGCGCTGAAAACCTTCGGGTAGCTTTTGACGGATGGTCTGCTCAATGACCCGCGGCCCCGCAAATCCGATCAGCGCGCCGGGTTCGGCAATATTCAGATCACCCAGCATCGCCAGGCTCGCTGTAACGCCGCCGGTAGTTGGATCGGTTAGGACGCTGATAAAAGGAACGCGCGCTTCATCCAGGCGCATGAGCGCTGACGAAATTTTGGCAAGCTGCATCAGGCTGATGGCGCCCTCTTGCATACGCGCGCCGCCCGAAGCCGAAATGATGACCAGCGGTTCTTTCCGGCTCATGGAACGCTCGATGGCGCGGGTAATCTTTTCTCCCATCACGCAGCCCATGCTTCCACCGATGAACTTCGGCTCCATGGCGCAAATCTGGATCTTACGCCCGTCGAGGGTTCCGGCAGCCGAGATCAGGGCGTCCGCGAGATTGGTTGCTTCTTGGGCAGCCTGCAAACGCTCCCGGTAGGGACGCTGATCCACAAAGTCGAGCGGGTCGGAGGAAGCGAGGTCGGTGTCGAACTCCGTGTATGATCCATCGAGCAGAAGCTCGAGCCGTGCGACGGCGTCGATCCGGAAGTGCGCGCCGCACTTGGGGCAGAGATTGTGATTCGCCTCGAGATCCTTCTTCCAGATTATCTGCTTACAGCCCTCGCATTTCTGCCATAGGCCTTCAGTTTTCACGCGTCGCGCACCCTCGTCCGGCTGCGGCTTCTTTTCAGCGGCGCCGGCTTCCCGCTTGAACCAGGACATGAACCCACCTACCTTAGCGCGGGTACGGATGGCCCCGCAACGTTGTAAAACCGCGGTAGATCTGCTCGGCGAGCATGGCGCGAGCCAGTTCGTGGGGAAGCGTCATGCGCGAGATGGACAACAGCAGATCGGCGCGCTCGCGCCAGCCAGCTGGCAGGCCATCGGCTCCGCCTACAAGAAATACCAGGTCGTGACCCTCCATCTCGGCTTTCGCCAGGAGCGCGGTGAACTGGCGAGAGTCCATCTCGCGCCCGCCGGGGTCGAGAAATATCTTGCGCGCGGAAGCGTGGCGGGACCAGAGATCGAACCGGTCCGGCCGGATTTCGCGCATGTCGCAGGAGGTGTAATGCGTCGAGCGTTTTACAAAATCCGCCGCGATTTGGTTAGCGGCCGGGTCGCGCGGCTTGCCAATGTAATAAAGGAACAACTTCACGCAGCGGGGATGGCGATGCTCTTGGCGTTTCGCCAGAGGCGTTCCAGATCGTAATAGGTGCGGGCGCGGGGCGAAAAGATATGCACCACGAAATCGCCATAATCCACGAGCACCCATTCGCCATCCTTGTAACCCTCCACGCTGATGGGGAACTCGCCCTGCTGTTTGAGTTCCTGCCCGATCGCATCGCTGATGGCCTGGATCTGGCGTTGATTGGCTCCCGTGCACAACACAAAGTAATCGGTGAAGGAAGTGATGCCGGTCAGGTCCAGCACTCTGAGGTCAGTTGCCTTTTTGGATTCGGCCGCGCGGACAGCCGCCAGCCACAGTGGAAGTTCGGAATGGTTTTGTTCTGCTCTGCTCAGAAGCGCTCCCTATTGGTATCGTACTATAAGCGCACCATCCCGATCTGTATGAGGGAGACAAAAGATACACAAGCGCCGGGAATTCGGAGCGCTGGGCCACGCCTGATTTTGGCGGGGACCTGCGGTTTTTCGGGCCCGGAAAGAAAAAGCCGCAGGTCTTCCGCAAAAAGACGCGGCAGCCCTGCGCTACCGCAGTTTGGGGTTGGATTAAAGATGTACGCCCAGCCGCGCCTTTACTAGAAGTCCCGCCAGCATCGAGAATGCGAAGAACCACCAGATCCAATTGAACTGAAAGTTGCCGGGTCCCCAGACAGCCGTTGGATAATGGATTTCCACCCAAGCCACGTTGCCTCTTTGTAATGGAGGTTCGCCGGGATGCCAGAAAAGATCGCTGAGGCGGCTGGACCGGCGATCGGACAAATAAGACCACGGGCCACCCGCCACAACGTGCTTTTCTATCCTCTGGCCGTTGGCAAATAGTTTGAGAGGGCCGGAAACAGCGCCCAAGGGGCGAATCCGCCAGCACACCTGATTGTCGCGGAAGACGCGGAGTGCCGGCGTCTCAACCGAAACCAGCGCAGGCGCTTCCAACCGTGGCGGAGACTCCTGTTCGTTGATGGGTCCAGCGAGTTGCACGGTCACGATGGCAGGCTGGCCGATAGGTAGCGGATCGCGGCCATATAGAGCCTCCATCCGAATCATGAGCAGGGCGACGGGAATCACAGCGATCAGGACTGCCGGCAACATAAGGCCGAGGTACTTCAAGTTGAGACGCAACAGGCGAATTTGCGA
>Ga0210406_10004399_pt1 | contig 15104 bp, 12 predicted proteins | sample IncBWC30MmetaG_FD_155454 | JGI IMG/M metagenome (GOLD analysis project Ga0210406, IMG submission 155454) | Forest soil microbial communities from Barre Woods Harvard Forest LTER site, Petersham, Massachusetts, United States - Inc-BW-C-30-M | ecosystem: Environmental > Terrestrial > Soil >... | reverse complement strand
AACGGAATTGGCTGGAGTCGGGCGAAATACTTGCAAGAATGCGCGCCGATCGACGGTTTGCACCGCATAAGCTGCGCGATCTGCATTTTGACGTCCTCATAGCCCTCACGGCCCGCTCGAATGGTGCCCGGCTGATCACATCCAATCGCGCTGATTTTGAAATGATCAATAACTACCGCAAACTCCAGCTTGAGATATGGTAGTTGTCACGCAACGTGTCTAGTCTCGCCATCTCGCTCCCGCGCATCGCCCGCCACAATCCGCTGGCGGCCGTCGGAGTCGTGCTGGTTTCCGTCTTCGTCTTCTCCGCGATCTTCGCGCCTTGGATCGCTCCGCAAGATCCCGCGCACATCGATTTGCCGAATCGCTTGCAAACGCCCTCGACGCAACATTGGTGCGGCACCGATGAACTCGGACGCGACATCCTCTCCCGCCTCATCTGGGGAGCGCGAATTTCTTTGTTTGTCGGCAGCAGTGTGGTGGCATGTTCGCTTCTGCTCGGCCTCATCATCGGCAGCCTTGCCGGATACTACGGCGGCGGCATCGATCGTTTCGTCAACGTCGTGTTGATGAACGCGTTTCTTTCGTTCCCCGGAATTCTAATCGCGATTGCGTTCGTGGCCTTTCGCGGCCCCGGTATTTTCAACCTCATTCTTGCGTTGTCAATTGGAGGATGGGTCGGCTACGCCCGCCTGGTGCGCGCGCAGGTGTTGGCCGTGCGCGAACGAGAATTTGTCGAGGCGGCGCGCGCGCTCGGCGCCGGCGATCTCCACATTATTACGAAGCACATTCTGCCCAACATCATTCAACCCGTGATTGTGCAGGCTGCTATCGGCATGGCAGGCGCGGTTCTCGCCGAAGCAACGATGAGTTTCCTGGGATTAGGTGTGCCACCGCCAACCGCGAGTTGGGGATCGATGCTGAACGACGCCCGCTCACATCTTTTCGATGCGCCTCATCTCGTGCTCTTCCCGGCAGTGACGGTGATGCTCGCGGTTCTCGCGTTCAACTTTATTGGAGATGCATTGCGCGATCTCCTTGACCCAAGATCCCGCATTGAGGTGGGTTTGTGAGTGCTGCTTGCCAGGGCCATGGTTCTCCGTAGCGCGTCGTGTCAGGGCATCGCTTCAGCGATGCCGAAAGTGTAATAAACAAAGCCCCTTAAGGGGCTGGGCATCGGCCTTGGATAAATTTACCGGTCTGTAACATTCAAAGATTTGATGCCCGTCAGCAGGTATTCCGCTGATGACTTTTCCCCTTTCCCCGCGTCCAATTCAATGACGACAGATTATGGAACTTTTCCCAAGCTGGTTCGTATGAATAGATATCAAGGCTGGCTCATATGAATAGAGATATGGAACTGAAAGTTCAAATCGAATGCTTGCAGGATGTGGCGGTCGTGAACTGCTCTGGACGCATGGTGCGCGGAGTAGCGCTCGACGAGTTCCGGCGCCGGATCGAGCAACTCGAGCGTGTCCGCGTGCTGGTGCTTGATGTATCGGAAGTCGACCATCTGGATGCTGGTGGTTTGGGAACCCTGATGCTGGTGCGACGTTGGGCGATGCGGAACTCGGTGAGGATGAAACTGGTGAACCCGCCGGTTTTCTTCCGTGATCTGCTGGAGGCGACGCATCTCACATCGCTTTTTGAGATTTCTTCGCTAAAAGAAGCAATCTGTATTTTGCGCTCGAAAGAAAGCTCGACGCGCTTCGCGGTCGCCTGAGCAAACCAGTCTCATTGGGCGCGATGCTTTATAATTCGCGCCCATGAGTCTGCCGAGGACGAAGCCCAAGAGGCTATCAGGCCCGCGACCTGAGCCGGTCGATGCGCTGGTCTATCCGCGATTCTCTGGTTTAACAACCTTCATGCGCCTGCCGCACGTTCCTCGCGCGCGGGAACTCGATATTGCGCTCATTGGGATCCCGTTCGATGGTGGCACCACCTACCGTTCGGGTCCGCGCTTCGGGCCGCGCCACGTGCGCGAGCAGAGCGCCATCATTCGTCCGTGGAACCCGGTGCTGAATGTCAACCCGTTTGCGCATTGGCGCATCGCCGATTACGGCGACCTCTCGATTAATCCGCTCTCCCTGGACGATACCTACGACCGCATCACGAATCAGTTGAGCGAAGTGGCCGACGCGGGGGCGCGTGCCATCTGCGTCGGCGGAGATCACTCGATCCTGCTGCCCATCCTGCGCGCGGTCCACCGGAAATTCGGTCCGGTCGCGCTGGTGCAGTTCGACGCCCACAACGACACTTGGGGAGGTTACTTCGGAAGCCCGCATTCGCACGGTACTCCGGTCCGCCGCGCGGTGGAAGAAGGGTTGTTGCTCGAAGGCAGCGTTCTACAAGTGGGGCTCCGCGGGCAAGTCTATTCGAAGGACGACTTCGCTTTCGGCCGTGAGCACAAGTTCAGCGTCATCACCGCGGAGGAGTTTCATCGTCAGGGCCTCGCTCCGGTCCAGAAAGTGCTGAAGCGTTTTCGCGGCAAGCCGCTCTACTTGACACTCGACATTGACGTGGTCGATCCGGCCTTCGCGCCGGGAACGGGCACCCCGCAGGTGGGTGGGCTCTCAAGTTTCCAGATCCTCGAACTAGTGCGCTGTCTCAAAGGACAGAGTTTTGTTGGAGCTGATCTTGTCGAGGTGTCGCCGCCTTACGATAACGGAGAGATTACTTCACTCCTGGCCGCGAATCTTCTCTATGAAATGCTCTGCCTGTTCTAGCCGGTCGTTGTGACGCAGATGTCATTATCACGCAGATGATTGCCGCGAAAGTCGAATGACTCAACTCGCCCGCCAATTACGCATAGCCGATTACTTCTCCCTTGGATGGGGAACGATGGTCGGCGTCGGCTGGCTGGTCGTCATGGACGATTGGCTGATGCGCGGCGGCCCGCTCGGCGGCATTCTTGGATTCGCGATTGGCGGCATTCTTCTGCTGCCCATCGGCTATGTGTACGGCAAGTTGGTGATGGCCATGCCCGACGCAGCGGGCGAGGTAGCCTACACCGCGAAAGTTTTCCCGCGCCAGGTCAGCTTCTATACAGGATGGATGATGATGCTCGCATACTTCATCGTCTGTCCCTGGGAGGCCGTGGCTGTGGGCCGCATAGCCGGTTACATCTTTCCCGCTCTCGATTCCATCGAGTTATATCGCGTGGCGGGAAAGCCGGTTTACTTGCCGCACTTGGCAGTCGGGCTCGCGCTCACCGCGCTGGTCACTATGGTTAACTATCGCGGCGTCCGGCTGAGCGCCACCTTTCAAAACTGGACCACGTTCGGCACGCTTGCGCTCTTCGTGGTCTTCGTCGCCATCGGCGTCGCTCGCGGATCGCCTGCCAATTTTCCACCCTTGTTCACGCACACTTCATTCGTCTCGATTTTGTTGGTGCTGCAGATCGTCCCCTACTTCATGACGGGATTTGAATCGGTGACCAAGGCTGCGGAGGAAGCTAATCCCCAATTTCGCGCGCAGGGATTCTCTCGTGCCATCTTTGCGGCGATCATCGTCGGCGCCGTATTCTACATCGTCGTGATTGCCGCGGTGGGCTTCGTGGCGCCGTGGCATTCGCTGACCGGCGAGCCCTTCATGACCGCCGTTGCTTTCGAGCATGCCGTCGGCGCGCGCTGGATCGTAAGCATCATTCTGAGTGCCGCGCTGCTTTCGCTCTTCAAAGTATTCAATGGAAATTTTGTCGCCGCCAGCCGATTGCTTTTTGCAATGGGGCGTCGCGGCCTGGTGGATAAACGACTGGCCAGCGTGCATCCACAGAATCAAACACCTGCTTCGGCTATCGTTTCAGTTGGGATCGTCACTGCTCTATGCATGTTTCTTGGCAGCGCGATTCTGGTTCCGATCACCGAGGTCGGATCGGTAGCCTCGGCCACCGGATGGTTCGCGGTGTGCGCTGCCTATCTGTGGATGAAGCCACGAATCGCCGATCGCCTGATCGCTCTGCTGGGTGCATTAGTTGGACTCGCGATGGTATTCATGAAGCTAGTGCCCTTTGTGCCGGGACACTTTTCTGGCTGGGAGTGGCTCGTGCTCGGGGTCTGGATTATTCTGGGCACGTTGATTGGCCGTCCGCGGAGCACACAACTCGCGATGGAAAAAAATTGACTGGGAAAGAAACTCATGACCTTAACTCGCCGTCTCACGCTGGCATTCTTGCTGATCGTTCCCGCCCTCGCATTTGGCGCCGATCGCGTTGTCGCCGACCCGCCCTTCGACCTCGTCATCGCCAACGGACACATCATCGACGGCACCGGCTCTCCCTGGTACTCAGGTGACGTGGGAATCCGCGACGGGCGCATCGCCGCTATCGGAAATCTTTCTGATGCCGCGCGCAAGCTTACCGTTGACGCCAAGGGCAAAATCGTTGCTCCCGGCTTTGTGGACATGCTCGGCCAATCGGAAACGACCATGCTGGTCGATCCTCGCTTGCCTTCGAAGATCTATCAGGGCATCACTACCGAGATCACCGGAGAAGGTGGATCCGCGGCTCCGTTAAACGATGCGATCATCGCGGCCGATCGCGCTAGTTATGAACATTACAAGATCAATCCCGACTGGCGGACGTTGCGTCAATATTTTTCGCGCCTCGAAAAGCAGGGCATGGGAATCAATCTCGCCAGCTACGTAGGCGCGACTCAAGTGCGGCGTATGGTGCTGGGCGACGCCGACGTGCAGCCGACGCCCGAGCAACTCGAAAAGATGAAGGCTCTGGTTCGCGATGCGATGCGCGACGGGGCTGTCGGAGTTTCGACTTCGCTGATGTATGCGCCCGCTCCCTACGCAAAAACGGAAGAGATTATTGCGCTGGCCTCGGAAGCCTCAAAGTTCGGTGGCATCTATGCGACCCACATGCGCAACGAGAGCGACAGCGTTCTGGAGTCGATCGACGAGGCGGTTCGCATCGGCCGCGAGGCCCGCATTCCGGTGGAAATCTGGCATTTCAAGGTGGCGGGCAAAGCCAACTTCGGACGTATGCCTGAATTGGTGGCGCGGGTCAACAAGGCGCGTGCCGAAGGCGTTGACGTGGAGGCGGACACCTACGCCTATACCGCATGGTTTAACAGCATGTCGGCTTTCGTTCCAGCCTGGGCGCATGACGGCGGCGATGCCAAATTGATTGAGCGGCTAAAGGATCCCGCAACCCGCGCGCGCATTCGCAAAGACATGGAGACGCCTGCCAAAGACTGGGACAACGAGTGGGACGAGATAAGCGGCCCGCAGGACGTGATGATCAGTGTGGTCCAGAATCCCGCGCTAAAAAAGTTTCAAGGCAAGCGGCTCACTGAAGTCGCGAAGACGTTAAATAAAGATCCGATGGACGCGCTCTTCGATCTGCTCATCGAAGACAAGGCGTTCACCGACTGCGCGGTCTTCGGTATGTCAGAGCCCGATGTTGCGCTGGCCCTGGAGCAGCCGTGGGTTTCCGTGGACAACGACTCGTCCGGTACGTCGCCCGAAGGCATCCTGGGCGAGGAGCACCCGCACCCGAGAGCCTACGGCACCTTCCTGCGCATCCTGCGAAAGTATGTTCGAGAAGAAAAGAAACTGACGCTCGAAGAGGCAATCCGCAAGTTCGCGGCGCTGCCCGCCCAGCGCATGCGGCTCACGGATCGTGGCGTGCTGAAGCAGGGTATGTGGGCAGATGTGGTGGTGTTTGATCCGGGGACGGTGCGGGACATGGCCACTTTCGACGATCCGAACCGGCTGTCGGAAGGCATGGGGTACGTGCTGATCAACGGAGTGCCCGTGATCGAGAATGGAAAGATGACCGGCGCATTGCCGGGGAAAGTGTTGCGCGGAGCAGGGTACGCACCGTAGCTCCTGCGCCTGTCGAGACAGGGCTTGCCTCGTCTCACTCGCGGCGGAGACGCGGCAAGCCGCGTCTCTACAGTGGATTCAGACACAAGCCCTACGGTTTGACAATCTCCGCGCCAGCTTCCACTCGCTTGGCTTCGGTGCGATTGGCTTCCCGATGACCGACTGGCGCGACGTGCGGCTTGGCGAGGGTCCCGGTGAGCGTCCACGATTGCTCGTCGCCACGCGTCAACACGAAGTCGAAACCGCTGCCTGGGGAAGCCGTTCCTCTCACCTGATAAGCGCCTTCACGCGATTCCAGTCTGCCTGCGGAGAGTTCCCAAGCGCCTTTTTTCAGATGTAGCTCTCCGGCGAACCGGTGCACCGCCAGCGGAGCGGGCGAGCCCGGAATTTCAATGTGTGGCAGACTGCCGTTCCGCATCACGAACTGCAACTTGCCATCGGCGCGCTCCAGCAACTGACGGATGCTGTCTCCGGATCCATCCAAATCGAAATTCCCGCCCGCCGTCCCGGAAATCCAGTCATCGTTCATCAGAGCGCCCACGTGCGACAGCGAAATGTCTTGCAAAGTGCCGGTACCGTGGTAGCGCATCGGCTGATCTGACAGATCAATCATCCAGTTCCCCTGATGCGTGCCCTCCAGCAGTTGTGCGCGCAGAGCCATCAGCGTGATCCTGCCTCGATCTACTTCCACTTGCGCCGCGACCTGGGTAGCCGACACCTTCTTCAATCCCAACCGGCCGACGTGTAAATTGCCGTGCGCCTGGATCGCAAGCAGCGGCGAAGAGCCCAGCGGCTCATCAGAATTAGAAATAGAATTGGAATTCAGGATGCGATACCACGGACGCTTGGCCGGATGCGGTGTGAACCATTCGGCTAGGTCTCCGGTAGAGAGCTGGTCGGCCGTGAGATCGAACTGAAACACACAAGTTGGAGCCACGCCCGCAACGACGGCCGGAACGGCGCCCGCAACGACAACTGGACCGGCAACTGGAGCCGCGCAATGGCGGGGCGCCGTAACTCCGCCACTCCAATGAGTGCTTCCCATCCGCGCAAAAATCTTCTCCATCCTTACCGCGTCCGGATCGAGAGACATGGTCGCCGAGGCAATCTCAATCGGCGTGTTCAGGCCGCGCATCTCGGCGCGCACGTTTCGCAGCTGCGCGGTGCCAACGGCGGCGGGAGCTGCAAACCCCTGCCAGGGCCCGGAGACAGTCACGTCCAACCTGGCCGAACCCTCTGCCGCCGGGCGGGCTGACGGCAATCCCAGAACCTTTTCCAGACGAAAGAGGTCTTTCAGTTCCAAGTCGCCGCGCAGAAAAAGACTATAACCGGCAGCGGACATCCATCCGCCGGCGTTCGCGGGCGCCGAGACATTCATCGGCAGTGGGACCGGCCCAATCCGCAGGTGAGTTTCAGCGGGCTCCTGGTTCTTCTCTTGCTCTTTTTCTTTTGTCTTCGAGCGTGTGATGTGGTGACCGGGCTTGGCCGTCTGCGAATCGGCGGCCAGGGCCAGTGGAATCGTGCCGAAGGCAATTTCATCCTTTCCGCCATTCGACGAAAGGCGCACGTTGGTCGCCGAGCCGCTACCAGTCCATTTCGTTAACCAACCGAGTGGTGCGTTGGAGAGCCGGCTGTCCTCGCCGGGCGGGACGGGCGAGACGCCCGTCGCTCCACCGTCCTCACGAAACCCGGGCCCGTCACGCGTAGCGTGGAACTCAGCATTCAGTAATCCACCCGCAGTGAGATCGCCGGGGATCTGCTTCTTCGCCTGACGCAGCAATCGAACCACGGAGGTCAGCGGCACCTTCTCGGCCACCAGCGTCAGATCATAGTTGGGCCCTTGGGCGACCAGGAACAACCCCCCGCGCAGGCGGAGAGTCCCGCCACCGACCGGCGATTCGCACAGCAGGTCGGCAAGTGTGCCGGTGACCGCGTTGTACCGTCCTGAGCAATCGGTTGCCAGGCGCACGTTCTCGCTGCCGACAATGTCGTAGCGATGGAAGCCATCGACTGCGGTCTGGCTCTCGATCCGCAGCGTTTCCGGAGTGCCGGATACGTTCGCCACGAAATTTACGCCGCCGCGCCATCCTCCATCTTTTCCGCTCAGCAACTTGGTGATCTGTCCAAGTTGCCCGTTCTGCCATTGCACGGTGAACTGCACCGGGGTCAATCGCAAGCTGGACGCGCGCTGCCACGTGGCGTTGATCTGGAGCAAACCGGTATCGGTGAGATTAAAATCCGTGCGCACGGGCGCGGCCTTGATGCGAGCGCTCCAGGAATTCTCCGAATCCTGCCAGAGTGCCACGTCGGCATCCATGAGCGCGTACGATTTCTTCGTCTGTCCAAGCTTGAAATTGATGCGAGCATGGCCGGCTTCGAGATAGGGGAATGCCGGCCGGCGCTCGTAAATGCCCTTTGCGGTCGGAGCGGCGGGAATCTGCGCGTTACGCTCGAGCAGGCTCGCCAGATTCCAACGGCCTTGATTGTTGCGCACTAGATTGATGCTGGGCTCGGTCGCGCTCAGAGTGGCGATCTCGAGCCGCCCGCGGAACAGGGAACGAAACCGGATCGCGGCGGAAACGTCCTGCGCGCGGATCATCGGCTCGGCGCTGAACGACGGGTCGTCGTAAATGACGAGTCCCTCAAGATCAAAGCCCGGCCGCGGCAGAAGATGAAAGCGTACGTTGTCGAGCGCAACCCTGCGCCCCAGGGCGCTTCCGATGGACGTGGCAATCCGGTTTCGCAACCGGTAGACTCCGGGCCGGAACAGAAACAGGATCAGCAGGAGAGCCGCGATGGCAGCTACCCCGCGCCTGGAACGTATGAATTTAGGCCCTGGAAATTTCACCGCACGATCCTGAACGTGCGCGACCAGCGTGTCTCATCAAAGAAGTGAATGATGATGTGCGCCACGAACCCCAAACGGTCGCCCATTCCGCGCATCTCGTACTGGTTGTCCGGGGTTTCAAACGACCAGTAGATAAACATGGGGCGGCCGATTATGTTCGCTCGCGGAACAAAGCCCCAGAAGCGGCTGTCGTAGCTCACGTCACGGTTGTCGCCCATGGCAAAGTAGCTGTCCGATGGCACAACGATATCCTCTCCCTGAATATGCGAAGGCAGCTCTTGCGCCCATTTTTCGTTTCTTACTCCGTATGCTTCCGATGGCGGCACGGCAGGAAAATTATCTGTGTAGGGGTTGTGCTCCTCCCGTTTGTGGCGGACGAACGGCTCAACGAGTTTCTCACCGTTGCGGTAGACGACGTCATCGCGCAGGTGGATGCGGTCGCCGGGAGTGCCGATGATCCGTTTCACTAGGAACAGGCCCGGTTGCTCGGGCGACATGAATACAGCAATTTCGTCGCGGTGGACATCGCGATAGGGCACCAGCGGTCCCAGCCAACGCGTCGGCGGCGCGAACTGCTCCCGGTTCACGAATACGTGGTCGCCGATGAGAAGCGTGTCCTCCATTGAACTGGAGGGAATCTCAAACGCCTGCAGCACAAACGTGATGATGAACAGGCCGGTAACCAGCACTCCCGCGAGGGAGGCCAGGAATTCCACCGTCGTCTCGCGCGGCTTGTTGTCGAGCGGCTTGTCGTCCACAGGCTTTTCGTTACCTCGGACTCTTTCTTTCTCTTTTGTCGGCACGTTCGGTACCCGTTTCAGAGGATTTTTCTCACTGCACCTTCGTCAGCGCGCCATATCTCAGCGCACCATATCTCAGCGCACCAGCCTGAAGGTGCGTTCCCACCGCGTTATCTGCAACAAATGAGTTACCGCGTAGGCAAGGTGATAAAGTCTATCACCCACGCTGGGCGATCCGGGCAGATCGTTGTTCAAATTGCCCGACGACCAGTAAATCAATAGCGGGCGTCCAATGATATTTTCGCGCGGCACGAATCCCCAATACCGGCTGTCCTGGCTGTCATCGCGATTGTCACCCAGAACAAAATAGTGGCCCTCGGGAACAATCAATTGGCGGTCCTCCACCAGTTTCGGCATTTCTTTCCACCATTTCGCATCCACTCCGTAGTCGGGAGAATCCGTCCGTGGAAAGTCGTCGCGATAGAAATTGCGCAGCTTGGTGAGGTACTGCACATAAGGTTCGTGCACCGGAGCGCCGTTGATGTAGACGCGTTTGTTGATCAGGCGCAGGCGATCTCCCGGCAGCGCCACCACTCGCTTCACGAAGTCCTGCGCCGGATTCACAGGATAATGGAAGACGATGACATCGCCGCGCCGGACGTTGCGGTAGGGCATCAGGCGGTTCCACCCCGTGCTGCCGCCGTAACAAAACTTATCCACCAGCAGATAGTCGCCGATGAGCAGCGTTTGCTCCATGGATTCCGAAGGGATGGTGAACGCCTGCGCGAGGAAGGTAACCACAAAAACGGCAATCACGACCGTTCCCGCGACCGACTGAATAGTCGCGGGCCAATCCCCAGCGGAAATTTTCTCACTCCACGACATGACTTTTCTGTAGAGACGGGGCTTGCCCGTCTCCTGCGTATCGCGCCCCAAAATGTCGGGCTCGGTGCGAGACGCGGCAAGCCGCGTCTCTACGGAAGATTAGATGCCCGGGGCAGCGCAGCCAGGTGCTCCAGAGCCTGGCGCGCCGCTTCCTGTTCTGCGCGTTTCTTGGTCGCGCCCTGTGCGCGCCCCACGAATTGCCCCATCTCCGGCTCCGGCAGTCTCACCTCGACTGTAAAGGTTTTCTTGTGTTCGGGGCCTTCCTCCTTGACGAGCGCGTAAACCGGCTGCGATCCTCCTCTGGCCTGCAACGCTTCCTGCAGCGCGGACTTGAAATCCATTACCGGCATGGCGCTGGTCTCAAGTTTCATGTGGGCCAGTTCCGGATCCACAATCACTCGCACGATAAAGTCTCGCGCCACCGGCCACCCGCCATCGAGATAGAGCGCCGCCAGGATCGCTTCCAACGCGTCAACTTGCAGGCTTGCCTTGTTGCGGCCGCCACTTTTTTCTTCGCCGCGACCGAGCCGCATGTAATGACCAATCTCAAGCTGCTCCGCCACTCGCAGCAGATGCCGTTGTCCGACTAGATGCGCGCGCAGCTTTGAAAGGTGCCCTTCCTGGAATTCGGGGAAGCGATGGAACAGCGCCTCGCTCGTGGCCAGCCCCAATACCGCGTCGCCTAGAAACTCCAGCATTTCGTTGTCGCCGCTTGACGAGCCAAGGCCAGACGAACCGCCGCCAGCGCCCAGCGCCTCCACCTCGCGCGCTTGCGAGCTGTGAGTAAGCGCCTGCTCAAGCAGTTCGCGGCGCTGGAAGTGGTGACCCAGGCTTTCTTCAAGCGCCATGATTTCGCGTGACTTCATCAGTAAAAGGGCAATTGAGACATTGAATCATTAAGGCATTGAATCATTAAGACAATGCCGCAAAGCCTCAATGATTCAATCAGTTCTTCGGCGGGCTCTGCGGTGGGGCCGGGGCCGCGCCTCCGGTGAGCTGTTGCAAGCGATCGCGTTCGTGGCGCGCCGGGGTTCCAATCGCGGTATTGTCTTGCGTCAATTCCACGGCGCGGGTTGCCACCTTGAGCGCCTCCGGATATTTCCCCTGCTTATCCAGCGCCAGCGCCAGACGGAGAACCACGGCCGAGTCGGGGCTACTGGGGAACGCGTCGATGGACTTCTGAAAATTCTCCTGCGCCGCCGGATAATTCTCCTTCTTGAACTCAATGGTACCGAGACTCGAATACGCGTTCGAGCGCAGAAATGATTTGTAGGCGTCGATTTTCTCCTGCGGCGTGCCCGCTGGAACGCTGATGTCGGTGTCCACCGTCTGCGTCGCCTTCTGCGCCATCGAGGTCGCTTCTGCGAAGCGCTGATCTTTGTCGATATCCGAGTCACGCGTCCTCTCGGCGATCACTTCGGCGACGATTGCCAGAGCCTCGGGATTGTCCCCATCGAGGCTGAGCACTTTGCGGCCCATGGCCTCGGATTTCTCGGCATTGTTAGCATTCTGGTAGAGACGCATCGCGGTCTGATAGAGCAGCACGCGAACTTCACTGTCGGGAAACTTGGAAGCAAAATCGTCGGCCGCTTTCTCCAGCGCGGCGACATCGGTATTTGCGGCCGCCGTGTTGTAGGCATCTTGCTCCGGCTTGGTTTTGAGTTGCGGTGGACGCCTTCCCGCTGGCGCGCTGGCACCCTGAGCTGCAGCACCCTGCGCTGGCGCCGCCTGACCCGCTGCCGGCGGGTTCTGCTGTGCCGATTGTCCGCTGTTCTGGGCTTGGGCCCAAACCGCGACTCTCAGTGCGCCTGGACTCAGTATCCCTAGACTCAGTGCCCCTAGAATGATTGCTGCTCGCTTCATGCTGTCTCCCATGGTGCAGAATTTCAAACCCAAGATTCTCTCACGGGACATCCGCCCTCGGCTGTCCGTTCTACCCAGGCTGCGTATCAACGAATCGGGTCAGCGACGCAGGATTCCTATCAGGGTATCCCTTTAGCGATGCCTCAAGGCCTACAAAATTTGGCGCCCCTTAAGGGGCAACATCGAAAAATGGAACTCTTACCCAACCTTGAAGCCTGAACCCTGAAACCTGTATCACTCCGGCTGCTTCGCCACGGGAGGCTCATACGGCTGTTCCAGTCCCCGCCGCGCCGCTAGCTTTGCTTCTGGAAGCGCTCCACCCGCCGCATCCAGTGCCGCCCGATACTGGTCCAGGGCGGCGAACCGATCTTCCTTCAAATCAAAAATGCGCCCCAGATAAATATGCGACCAGGCGATCACCTTGGGTTCACGCGCCGTCTGCAACGCCTGTTCAAAATACTTGCGCGCCCCATCGATGTCCCGATTCGCGGTGGCGATTTCCGCCAATATGAATAGCGCGTGTCCTGAGTCTTCTTCCTGCTCATCGAGCGCCTGCTGCGCCAGTTTCTGCGCGGTTTCCGGATCGCCCGCCGCCAGGCGGCGCTCCGCGTTCAGCAGCAGGTGTTCGTTCCGGCGGCCAGCCAGGTGCAACAGTTCCGGCGCGGCCTCGCCCGAGAACTGAACCAGCGATGCCCGCTTCATTTCTTTGCCGACGTCGATCGAGCCCACCAGGCTCGCATAGGCATCGCGCATGCCCGCCGGATCTTTTTCGAACTTGACCAGCGCGTCATAGAAATACCGCGTCAGGACGTACCCTTCCTTGTCGGCTTCGTCGATGCCCTGGGCACGCTCCGCCTCCGGAATCTTGGCTAGTCGCTCTTCAATCGCCCGCACCAGGCATTCCGTCACCAACAGGGAAATGTTGCTCTTGAACGCTTCATCCATGGGAGCCATCTTCACATCCTCGAGCAACGGCTCGAGACGTTTGAACAAGCTCCCGTTTTTCATGGCCAGCGGATCAAGAAGATAATGCAGATACGTATGCCGAATCTGCTGCATCTTGATCGTCGTGCTCGACGTCGGTGAAATCACGACGTAGTAATCCGATCCATAATTGCGCGCGTTGGTCTGGCTGGGCGCGCCCATCGCATCCAGATAAACGGTGAACTGCCGTCCCAGGTAGCCCGACGATGGCAGCTTCAAATAGATCTCGGTGTCGAACGTCATCTTCGCCAGCGGATCGTGATAGATCTCGGTCAATTCCTTGTAGCGTGCGCGGTGTCCCTCCCAGATCGCGTGCAAACCGATTTTCTGGTAGAACGCCTGCATCAGCGGCACGATGTCTGCTAACGCTGCGGCATCGGGTGGCAGCTCCGTCTGCTTCACCTTCGGCGTGAAAGTCGGCGGCTCCTCCAGATAGAGCGCCAGCGATACATACTGGGATAAATCGCGCGCCGCCTCCGGCACCTGGTGCTGGCGGTAGAACCCGCACATCGGAGCGATCACGTCCTGAGCCCCAGCGGTATTCGCAACTGCCTTCGCAACTTCCGACCGGATCTGCGTCCGCAGCGGGTCGGAAGCATTCAGCTCCTGGTCATAACCGCATGTGTTGATGGCGGCGAGCACCGAGAACAGCGTCTCGCTGGTTTCCAGGGACACCTGCGGACGGTTCTGCGCAAAGCCAGTCGGCACGAACAGCACGACTGCCAGGGTCAGAGCGAACGCCAGTCGAACCCGTTGTTGTCCCAGGAAACCACTTCTGATCTCAGGCATAGATGGATGGCTAGAAAATAGTGTACGAACTGGTCAATTCGCGGTCAAACCGACAAGTGCTGAAACAATCGCTCGAAGATGGGTTGGCGCGTGAATCTCGCTGAGTTTTCGGATGCCAGGGGTTCTTTCGCCAGTAGAGACGGGGCTTGCCCCCGTCTCAGAGACGCGGCAAGACGCGTCTCCACAGGAAATCGGATGTCCCTTTAGATTTTCGTGGTGGTCCTAACCCTTGACGCTGATCTTCGAAAACGACAGCACCGCCGTCCCCGCCGTCGGCCGTCCCATCGAAAGCGCCGGATGGAACGTAGTGAAAATCAGCAGGTTCTTCAACTGCGGCAGCACTGCCTTCGCGTCGTCCGGCTGCGAGAGGATGCGGTAATCTTCCACGCGGCCATTGGCATTTACGTAGGCTTCAATCACCACGGCATCGTCGCCCATATTGCCGAGCGAGGTGCCGAAGGCCGACTGTTCGAGTTGAGGCCCGGTGTACAGCATGAGCGGAACGTCTCCGCTGCTGGCTTGCAGTTCCGCCGGCAAGGCAAAGAAGCCCAGCAGCAGTCCGAAAGTCAACACGGCGCTGAGCAACCCGGCCGTAGCCGGAACCATAAAAGCGTTGAGCGCATTTTCCAGCCTGACCAGCGCACCTTCAAACCGCGGACGGCGCGTCTGCGCGGCCTCGCGCGAAATCGCCAGACGCAACTTTAACGCCAAGTCGGCCGGGGCCTTCTTCGGACCAAGACTGGCAAGCAACTGTTGCGTGCGCTGCATCGCGGCATATTCCCGCTCGCAACCAGTGCACTGTTCTACGTGGCGCGTGAGTGCCCGCATCTCGGACCCGCTCACCCGGCCGTCGAGATACGGCGAGAACAATTTCTTAGTCTCAGCGCAGTTCATGGCGTCACCTCAACCTCTCTGCCACCACGCGAACCTTCCCGCGAACTTTCTCGGGAACTTTCCCTCGAACTCTGGCTTGCCCCGTTCTGCCTCTCGTTGGCGGGAACGTCAACCTGATCGAGCAGCCCTAGCTCCGGACCTACTTCCCGGACATATCCAGCTAATCTCTTGCGCAGCGCGTCGCGCCCGCGCGTGATGCGTGACTTCACTGTTCCCAGCGAAATCACCAAAACTTCCGCAATCTCCTCGTACGACATCTCTTCCAG
>Ga0210406_10004398_pt1 | contig 15105 bp, 14 predicted proteins | sample IncBWC30MmetaG_FD_155454 | JGI IMG/M metagenome (GOLD analysis project Ga0210406, IMG submission 155454) | Forest soil microbial communities from Barre Woods Harvard Forest LTER site, Petersham, Massachusetts, United States - Inc-BW-C-30-M | ecosystem: Environmental > Terrestrial > Soil >... | reverse complement strand
GCCTCCACAAACAGCGTGGCCGGCTGCAATAACTGCTGCGCGAGGCGTGAGGACGTTTGCAAGGCGTCCGCCGTCAGAGCCATTTGCTTGCCGGGAGAAATTGCAAGGTGAAGCAGCCAGTCGGCGAATGCGAGCGAGATCGCAGCGGGCGAAAGTCCGCCCGTTAACCCGGCGGCAACCGCGTGCAAGGCGCGGTCAAGTGCCTCGGGCGCGGGGATCGCCTCGGTGCGAGCACCCTGGGGCAGCGAAGCGGTTGCGGGGTCAAGCCCCGCGCCCGCGGATCCAGATGCGGAAATCGTGGTGCCGATATCGCGCGTGCCATTCGCGACCAATGCGAGCCCTGCCATTCTCACTCTCCATTGCCAGCCCGGCATCAGATGCGGGTAAGACGCCGGATAACTAGACGCCCCATGATCAAGCCGGCTTGAGATGGATCAAATCGCAGGAGCTCTTTTTGGCTTTCAATGGGTTTGCGGCCGGGGCGCCATGGAAAAGGCGGAGAACGCGATGCTGAAGAATCTTCTGGTTCACATTCCCTCCGAGCGGACGATCCGACCGGTCGTCGATGGCGCCATCTCGCTCGCGGTCTCGCGCGCCGCCCATCTCGACGCGGTTTCGGTCGGCTACGAAACCACCAATGTGGGCCTTGTCATCGAAAGCGGCGGCGGCGCGATGGCAGCGGTTTTCGAGAACGAATGCAAAAACGCATGGGCGCGGGCCGATGCGGCGCTTGCCGTATTCGAAGCGGAGGCGCGTAACGCGGGTATCAGCTATACCCTGCAGCCGTTGGCAGGCATACCAGCGGAAGTCGCTGCTTCCGTCGGCGCGATCGCTCGCCTGCATGATTTGACCATCGTGCAGCAGCCAGATCCTGAAACCGACACGTTCGACAATACCATGCCGCAGGAGATTCTGTTTCAATCCGGTGGCCCGGTCCTGTTTGTCCCGTATACGCACAGAGGCCCCCTCGTGCCAAAGCGGATCGGGATCGCGTGGGACGGAAGCCGGCTGGCGGCTCGCGCACTTCGTGACGCCGCGCCGTTCCTTACCCTTACCCACGCGCAGGCAGTGACGATCATCAGCATCAATGATACTGAGGTCCCGGAAGAAGCTTCCGCAACGTCGCTAGCGGCGCATCTGGCGCGACGGGGCCTCGCCCCGCGCATCGAACGCATGGTCGCCGATCGGAACGAGATTCAACCGACTATTCTGTCGATCGCCGCCGACGATGGTCTCGATCTCATTGTGATGGGCGGCTATGGCCATTCGCGCTTTCAGGAACGCATTTTGGGCGGCGTGAGCCGTGCCATGCTTCAATCGATGACGGTGCCGACCTTGATGTCCCATTGACCTCCACCCCGCCAGCAACCGCCCTCCGCCATTTTCGATGACCCAAAGGACACCTCGAAATGAACCTAGCGACTATCATCCGTGCTGCCGCGCTGGTTCTTGCCGCCGGTTCGGCCTTCGCCCTCCCCGCGAAAGCCACGAATGTAGAACAGGGTCGTCGCCTTGCCCGGGTCTATTGCGCGACATGCCACGCGATCGACAAGGTCAGTCCAAGTCCGCTCAAGATCGCCCCGCCGTTCCGAACACTGCACGAGCGCTATCCGGTCGAAACGCTGCAGGAAGCCCTGGCAGAGGGAATCGTCACCGGCCACCCCAGCATGCCGGAATTTCGATTTGATCCGGATCAGATCAATGACTTTCTTGTGTTCCTGAAGTCGCTTGAATAGCACCCCCACGATATCGAGGCAGTTGAGTTAACTTCGGAGCTACAAATTGATTCACGTGGATCTTACGCGTCATTCTCGTGCGGGCGGCGCCGATAACGGCGCTGTTCATTTCCCGCGATGCCCTGAATTTCGGCATCGTAGAAATGCTTGTTGCCGCCACGTTGATCGCGGCTTTGGCGTCTTGGCTGCGGTTTGGCCGCTGCGCCGGCCTGACGCGGGCTGATTCAATTGATCGTTGCGGGTAAGTATTCTACGCAGGCTTGGCTTTAGCGATGGCCTGACAAAGGCTGATCAAGCCCACTGCAGCTGGCGGAATTCCCATCAGCGTCCAGCCCAGGGGCGATCCCGACGCAATGGTGTGGCCTATGATCCAGATGCCGAAGCCAGCTATTCCTGCTGAAATTAAAACCGAGAGCGTTCTATTCATTCGTGTCCCTTTCACGCCGATTTGCGCGTTCCATTCGAATTACGCCGCCGTCCGCGCCGCCACCGCCTCATAGATGTCCTCCTCCTGCGCCGTATGCATGCGCACCAAGGTCTCAATCGCCTCGATGATCCGCTGGGCGTCGCGAATGAGATAGCGGTCGATATTCTCCGTCGGCAGGTCCTCGACGAGGCGTGCAAGTAGCCGCGCAAGATGCAGGATCTCGCGGTGCGCCCGGCTCATGGCGGAAAGGCCGTGGCTCTCCTTGAGAATCCTGGAGAGCTTCGGATAGACATTGCCTTCGTCGTCGCGCTCGTGCGCGACCACCTGCTCCTGAACCACCTTGTTGGCCTCCGCGATCAGCGCCGCGCCATTTTGCGGCGTGGCGTCATCGAGCGCGTCGGCGATCGATCGCAGCCGATCAAGATTGCTGATCAGCGAGACGTGGTTGCGATGCAGTTCGCGTCCGGCAGCGGCGGTGATGTGCCTTCCAGCGTGGCCGTAGGCAGGAGTCAAGGCGCGGAGTGCATTAAGGATCACGGCAACGTCGATCACCTCCTGAACAATGGCGGCCGGCACCGGCGTCAGCCAGCCAAGCACGGCGGCCAGCATCGCGAGCGTTGAGAGGCCCATCCCCGCGACGATGCTTTCGACCGCGATTCGCCGCGCCCGTTGCGCTATTGCGATTGCCTCGCCGACCCGATCGAGGCGGTCGGCGAGGATCACCACATCGGCAGCTTCCGACGAGGCGCTCGCGCCGCGGGCACCAAGCGCGATCCCGACATCCGCCGATGCCAGTGCCGGGGCGTCGTTAATGCCGTCACCGACCATGATGGTCGGATGCAGCCGCTGCTCGGAACGCACGGCATCGACCTTGTCGGAGGGCACGCGGTCGGCCAGCACCGCATCGAGGTCGAGCGCGGCGCCGATTGCCTGCGCGGCGGCAGCGCGATCGCCGGTGACCATGACCATGCGGGCAACCCCCGCCTCGCGCAGCAGCCGGATCGCCCGCGGCGTGTCCGAACGAAGCTCGTCGGCAAGCAGCAAGGCACCGATCGGCCGTCCCTCGACCGCGACGAAGACGACGAGCGCCGAGCGCCACGAGGCGCGCCGGATGGCCCGCGATGCCCATTCGCTGACGTGGCCGCCGGCAAGGATCAGGTCGCGCGAACCCGCAGCTACATGCCGTCCCTCGATCACGCCGTGCAGGCCCGAGCCCATGGATTCCCTCACCTGCTCGGGCACTTTCAGACCAAGGCCGCGCTCGGAGGCCGCCTGAACGATGACGCTGGCGAGAACATGATGCGACGCCTGCTCAAGCGAAGCGCCGAGCATCAACACCTCTTCGGCCGTCTCTCCCGGCGCAACTTCGACGGAAAGAAGTCGCGCGCCGCCGACCGTCAGCGTCCCGGTCTTGTCGAACAGCACGGTATGGGCCCGCGCCAGCGCCTCCAGCGGTCCGCCGCCCTTGACCAGGATGCCGCGCCGCGCTGCCTGCGCCACGCCGGCGATCAAGGCGACCGGCGCCGCCAGAATAAGCGGGCACGGCGTCGCCGCTACTAGGACCGCGAGAGAGCGGATCAGATCGCCCGAGATCAGCCAGGCGACGAAGGCGAGCGCGAGCGTGATGGGTAGAAAAATCAGCGCATAGCGGTCGGCCAGCCGCACGAACGGCGCTTTCGCGGTCTGCGCAGCCGTCACCAGGCGCACGATGCCCGCATAGGTGCTTTCACCAGCGGCCGCGGATACCGTTAGTTCAAAAGTCTCGCCGGCGTTCAAAGAACCGGAGAGGACGGCGGCGCCGCGCGCTTTCACCACCGGAATCGGCTCGCCCGTCAATGCTGACTCGTCGATGGTCGCCGCACTCGATGTGACGACGCCGTCGACTGGAATGATTTCACCCGCCCGCACCAGAAGCTGGTCGCCGACGGCAACATCCGATATCGGCACCTCCCCGATACGGTCACCGACGCGGCGATGCGCCTCGCGCGGCGCACGATCGACCAGCGAGCGCAGATCGTGCTCGGCGCGGGCAACGGCGATCTCCTCGAGCACGTTGCCGCCAGAGTACATCAGCGCGACCACAGCGCCCGCGAGCGGCTGGCGAAGCGCCAATGCCGCGCTCATCGATACCAGCGCGATCGCGTCAACCCCGAGCCGGCCGGCCAAAAAATCCCGAACGATGGAAATCGCCAATCCCGCGACCACCGGCACGGTCGCAAACGTCCAACAGAGATCGGCGAGGTCCGATCGACCGCCGGCGCGGGCGGCAATGCCCGCCGCCAATCCGGTAACGGCGATGGCGACGAGTGCCCAACGCAGGACGCGTTCCGATAACATCGCTTGTTCCGTCCTCATGCCGCCATCGGGAGCTTCTCACCGAAAATGCCGCCGTCGCGGTTGAGGGAAATCAATCGTGCGCTCGAATTGGCGACTTGCTGACGGTGATGCAACTATACCTGTGCGCGATGACCGCAAACCTCCCTTACGTTTTGGCATGTTATACCGCTGCGACGCGGTGACTTTGTCATAGATCAAGTCATGGCGGCTGCGTCATGGCACGAGCGCCCGACTAAGCCCGGCTTTCAGCAGGAAGGGCAGCGTACGCTAGAGCTCCAGTTTCATTTCTGTTGATGATTGTGTACACTTTCGATATCGGCATTCGAACCAACGGATTCATCCATGCGAAATAGCTCAAGCAAAGTTCGACTTTTCGTCATTGCAACGGTCGGACTGAGTGGGTCGGCGGTAATGGCCGCCGATGCCAATCATGGCGCCGTACTGGCGAAGCGCTGGTGCGCCACCTGTCACCTGGTTGACAGCGGCCAGACACAGGCCAATGCCGACGTTCTGCCATTCGCGACGATCGCGCATAAGTCGGATTTCACCGCGGAGAAGGTTGCTTTCTTCCTTCTCGATCCGCATCCCAAGATGCCGAATTTTCCGTTGAGCCGAAACGAGGCAGCCGATATTGCCGCTTACATCGGGTCGCTTCGCTAGCAGAGCCCCTAGCACTTATGCTGGTGCGCCGACCCGACGTGCTCTCAAATCGTTCTATAACTCCGCCCATCTCACGCCGCGACTTTCCTCCTGCCGCTTCCACGAACGACATTGGTGGATTAATGCCAGAGGCGGCACGCTGCAACACGATTGAGGTCGGCCAGCCGGTCCTCCGCACTGGCTTGAAAATCGAGGCTTGCGACCAAGTCGAGCAGGCGTTGATAGGCGCGATCCGCGACCGCGACAGGCAAAGGTTCCTCGTCAAAAGCTTCGATGTAGCCGCCGATTAAAGAGTTCAGCAACCGGCACAAGGCCCGTTGCCCGGGCTCGTCCCTGCTCAAGGTTGCGAGTTTTTGCTGGAAGGTGTGGAAGGTCCGCAAGCCGTGATGCTGCTGCGAAAGCCACGCGTGCAAGTCGTTCATGTCAGCCTCTTCAAATCATAGAAGAAGCTACGGACTTATACGGTCGGCCAAGGCTTCGCTCCATAGTGAATTTTGCATCCCTACCCCGCTGGTTATGCAGCCATCCGCAGACAGTAGCTGCAGACCGAGCGTCCGTTGTCCTCAGCCCTCGGGCAGGCCCGCCAGCGAAAAACGCCACGTCGCCTAGCCAGCCCCCAGATCTTCGGTTCTAGACGCCTCCAACCGCTGAGGGCGCCGGCGCATCTTCCTCCGCTTCAAAACAGCATGAGTCGCGCCGGCGGCGCGTTGCTCGGCCTCAGTCAATGGGAAGGTGAGAAGGAGGGAAGATCCTTCGGCGGCGCAAGACGTATGAACGCGGCCGCCCAGACTGCTCACCAACTCGCCAATGATCGCTAGCCCTCGACCGCGCCGGATCGGTTCAGGTGCCGAGCCATTGTCAGAGACCCTGCATTTTACGACGTTGCCTGCAAGCATCAACTCCACCCGCAATTCTGGATCTCTAGCGTCGAATTGTGCATGTCGTGCCACATTGGTCAGTAGCTCGGATACAATCAGCCCAAGCTTCCAGCAGCGTTCTCCTTCAAGCCGCAGATCATCCGCTGAAAACAAGACACGTATCGCCAGGCGGTCCAGTCGATATTTCGTCATGGAGAAGCAAAGCTGCTGGAGGTAGCTCGCGGCATCGGTGAGGCGCCCCTGATCCGGCATGCGCAGCGCCCGATGAACATCAGCCCATTGATGCAGGAGGTCTACGACGTCGAGCAGCGCAGCCTTGACCGCCACGCTATCCGACTGCACCGCCTTGGCTGAAACCGCGTAGATGGCGGAATTGAGCTCGTTTCTTATTCGGTGGTTCAGCTCGCAAAGAAGCAATGATCCATCGGGATGCGGTAACTGTACAATGTGTTTTGTCACTTCGTGCTCCACGATCGTTCTCTCATGGCTCAACGCCGCGGCGCTCCATTTCGGCTTCAATCGCGTCAAAGACGATCTCGGCCGGCATCACTGCAAGGCTAGTCCAGAGGATGATCGCCGCGCGCGCGGCGATGAGGTATTCGGTCATGTAAGCACACCTTCCAATGCGAGATGTCGGTCCGCTCGGCGAAGTAGACGACCGTGCGTGCCCTGCGCGGTCGATCTCTCCAGACAAGCTTGCCGATGGCAGGTCAAATCCGTGTCCGCAGCGCAGAAGTGGCAACAGTGGCGCAACGACGACTGCGGTGTTGGTCGCGCGGGCGCACATGCACCGGCGACAGTTCGTGCTGTCCGCCCGGCGGTACGGCTTCGGAATCGAATCTTGACCAGGGCTGATGCTTGGTGCGCCATTTCGGGCCGGGGCCACGCATGTAGTGCACTTCTGGCCGGTAGCTGTCGCGTACGTCCAGGATCAGGTTGCGAACGACGCTGGCGCAGTCAGAGACCGACTCCGCCGACTTGCGGGTAACACCGGACAACGTGTTTGCGTCTATGATTCTCATCGGCGAACTCCTCCACAGGGCATCAATACCCGGCGGCAGGCGCGCAGGGGCTGCCGCTGCTCCAGGGCTGGGTCGCAAAAGCGCCGACCCGCGGCTCTCGATGGCAGATTCTTGTCCCAACCTTGCGCGTGGCGATGCTCGCATCGTCGATCGCGGCATACGCTTCTTGCGCTCGAGCAGTCGACGCCAATGCCGCCGCGGGCGTAGGCGCACCCGCGTTCAGCACGTCGTCATTCGGATGATAAAATTCGAATGCCCCCGGCTCCTGGATTGCAGCCTGGGGAAACGCAGGTTGTGCAGCCAAAGCAGAAAGAGCTACTGCCACCGCGGCAATCTTGCTCCTGATCATATTGCGTGCTCCATGTCTGTGCGAGAAACCTACCTTGCTCCTCTTGATGCTGCATGGAGTAGCAGACCTGCTGCGGACGATCTTGTTCGTTCCTGATCCATTTAGACGGTAACTGCGCAGTTCCGTGCGCACCGACAGCAGCTGTTTATCTTTCAATTCCTCCCGGCCGGCGCCGGCCAATTCATGGACCATGGCGAGGCGGCCTCCCTGCGCGGAGTAGCATTCGAGTTTGCTTGACGATGATCGATCCATCCAAACTGACAACAGCCTCCACCGGCTTCCGCTCTTGCTAATTGACGCGTAATGCGACGCTTTGATCGAGCGGTCCTTGCCACTTCGCGTTTGACTTGCAGGGTTGGATGCAAGGTTGGATGATCGACAGCGGCCGGCTGTGTATCTGGTTCCAACTGGGCCATAGCCTCAAGATTCGATTGATTTCCCGCTTCGTCAGACGGGTGCCGAACCGGCTGCGCCGCCGCAGGTTCCTCGACGGCCGGAGACATGATGGTCGGGTGGCTGGTGTCCAGGACGACCTTTTCCGGCCATTTGTGCGCAGACTTGATCCGGATGATCGTTCTATCGATGGCTAGCTGCTGATCAGCGAACATCGCTGGGGGCGTTGGCAGACACCAGCCGGCGATGAACAGCAAGGCCGCAAGCGTGCCTCCGACGAAGATAAAATAGCGGGCTATCGGCACCACCTATCTCTTGACGGACTCGCCGCGACAATGAAGGGAACTTCTGAACCACCACACTAGAGGAAATTCTCCTTCACCATTTCCCAGACGTCCCCTCCCCGGCCATGCAAGATGGCGCGAGTCGAATAAAGCGCCATCCCGATCGCCGGCTCTACCTGCATGAATGGCGGCATGACGAGCTGCATCGGGTTGACGTGCACGTGCAGAAGCGCAGGCCCTGGTTGCGCCAGCCAATCCTTGACCGCGGTCTCCAGCTGGTCCGCGCTCGAAACCGTCTCGCCCCAGAGACCTAACGCGCGCGCAACCCCTGCAAAATTCGGATTCTTCAACTTCGTGAAGGTATCGAGCATGCCCTCGGCCTTTTGCTCGATCTCCACAAAGCCAAGCTTTCCGTTGTCATAGACGGCAATCTTGATTGGTAGCTCCTGTGCTACGACCGTCATCAGGTCTCCGAACAGCATCGAAATTCCACCGTCGCCTGCCAAGCACACGACTTGGCGACCGGGTTCTGCCTTTTGGAGTCCAATGCCTCCCGGCATGCCGTTGGCCATCGTTCCATGAAGCAGGCTCGCGAAAATGCGGCGCTGGCCGTTCATCTCGATATGGCGATAGGCCCAGGCGGCCGGGGTACCGTCGTCGGCCGTGAACAGCGCATCTTTGGCGGCATGCTGGCTGATCACCTTGGTCAAATAGCTGCCGGGAATGCTGCCATCGTGACCGGCAGCGACTTTAGCTCGTTCCGACTCCCGATATTTCGCGTAGCGCTTAACGTATGCGCTCCGGAACGAGGCGTCGGTGCGCTCAACCAGCAACGGTAGCAACGACGCCATCGTCGCCTTCACATCGCCGACAACGCCCTTCGTGACCGGATGACGTCGTCCCAGATGGGTCGGGTCAATATCGACCTGCACGATCTTTGCCTTGTCAGGGTAAAACTGCCGCCAGGCAAAATCTGCGCCCAGCATCAACAATGCATCGCAGTCCAGCAAGGCGTGGTAGCCGGCCTCGTTGCCGAGCATCCCGGTCATTCCGATGTTGTAAGGATTATCAAACTCGAGGAAGTCCTTTGCTCGCGACGTATGCGCGATTGGCGCCTTTAGCTTATCGGCAACCGCGAGAATCTCCTGATGCGCCCCCTGGCAGCCCGATCCGCCATACAGCACGACATTTTCGCTTTTGTTGAGAATTTCCGCGATCTCGGCGAGATCGGCGTCGTTCGGCCGCGTGACGGGCCTGGCGACATGCACCGCGTAAGGGATGCTATCATCCACGACTGAGGCGGAGATATCCGCCGGCACGATCAGGACGGCAACACCGCGTCTCGCCAGGGCCGTTTGGCAGGCGATCACGGTCTTCCGGCGCGCCTGCGCCGGCGTATGGATCATGTCGCAGAAGACGCTGCAGTCGCTGTAGACCTGCTTGAAGTCGACCTCCTGGATGAAATCGAAGCCCAATTCGTCGCGAATGATTTGACTGGCGATCAGGATGACGGGTGCACGGTTGCGATTGGCCTCGAATAACCCGTTGATGAAATGCAGACTACCGGGGCCGCAGCTCCCGGCGACTGCCGTCAGGCGATCTGCGACCTGCGCCTCCGCCTGCGCGGCGAACGCTCCTGCTTCTTCATGTCTCACCGACACCCACTCGATTTCGCTTTTTTCGAGTGAGCGGGCGATCAGATTAAGCGTGTCGCCCACGATGCCGTAACAATGCTTGACGCCTGCATTCTGCAAGGTTTCAACAATGATATCCGCGACCAGCTTGCCCATCGCATCCAACCCCTGCTGTGGCCATTCCTGCCACAACATGCGCCCAACTGCGGGCCTGGGCTTGTATCGGGGTGCGAGGACTTGAACGCGACTGCGCAGACAGCGCACAGTCGTCGAAGGTTCCGCTTTAGCCGACGGCCCTGGTATCGGATTGCAGCTGGGTGAGGATTTGCAGGGCGCGCCTGTGAGGCGGGAATGAAATTCCGGCGGGCATTCGATCGAGAGCCGAAGTGAGATATTCGTAGGCTTCTGGCATGCGTCCCTGTTTCAGCAATAGCTCGGCAAGGTCCGTCGCAGCCTTCAACTCGAACAGGGTCGCCGACTGGCGTTTCGCCCAGTCGATCGCCGACAGAAAGCTTGTTTCTGCTTCGGGATAGTCCTCGTGCGACCTGGATGCCAGGATGAGGCCTTTCACCCTCATCAAGGTGGGCACGTTCAGGAGTTTTCCCCCGCGTTCCTGGACATCAAGCGCATTCACCACCAGCGTCAATGCCTCCTCGCGAAGGCCAGAAGCAGCAAGACCCGCGCCGAGATCGGCGACAAAATCCATATTGAGCATTTCATGACGTTGGGCCTCAAGCTCTTCCGACGCCCTCTTCAGCAACGCAACGCCGTCGCGAACGTTGTTTTGAACGAGAAGCCACCGGCCTCGGAACCCGGTTGCGATTGCATGGAATTGCTTCAGGGCGTGAGCTGCCGAGAGGTCGCTCAATTGCGCGATGCACTGCTCTGACCTCCGCCAATCCTCCAGCGCCAGATAGACAGGGAGAATCAGGATCAGGGATCGGCACAATGTCGCTGGGTTGCCGGATTTTTCTCCCTCCTCCATCGCGAGCCTCGCGTAGTCCAATGATTGGTCGAGCAACCCCCTGTACAACAGAGAGCGCGCCATGCCGGCAAGCGAGAGGGTGGTGTGATGAAACAAATAGTGTCCAGCGTGCAAGCGCGAGCCCGATGCCGAGTGGCGCAGGCCGGCTTCGAAATGCCTCTGTGCAACAAGATGATTTCCGGCCAAATGATTGGCGGCGCCCAACATCGTTTCAGCGAGCGCCATGTCGTCGGGATCTTGCATTTTAAAAGCCACCTTTTGGCTTCGCGCGGCAATATCGAGCGCGCAGTAAATGTCGGTGGTCCAGCTCGAATACAGGAACAGTCCGCTCAGGAGCCTGAGCTCGCGGGCAAGGTCCTGGCGGGAGTTCTTATGCCGATCTCCCAGCCGGGCTATCGCCTGCTCTGCCCAGGCCTGCCATTCGGTCAATAGCGCCAGTTCCATAAATAGCCGCGTTGAAGCGGCCGCAAGCCTTGTCGCGATCTCGTCGTTGCCGTGCGATCCAAAGCTCCATTCCAGCGCCGACCGAACATTGCTGAGTTGCCAGGAATAGGCCGCAACTCTTTCAGCCCTTGGCTGAGCCGATAGCATCTCCTTTTGCGATTCGAGCTGTTGGATGACGTATTCCGCATGCCGCAAGGAGATTGGGCCGAACTCGCCATGCTCCTCCAGTTTTTCGAGCGCGTACGCCCGAGTCGTGTCCAACAATCGATACTGCGCCTGCGCTTCATCGATCGGGGTTGCTATCAACGACTTCTCAACCAGGCTGGCGATCGCCTCAAATATTTCTCCGGCGCCTGCGCCGATTTCGCCAGCGACAAACCGCGCGCCCTCAAGGGTGAAATGGCCGACGAAAGGAGCAATGCGTCGAAGGACAATTCTCTCTGCGTCGGACAGCAGTTCGTAGCTCCAATCCAAAGTCGCCTTAAGGGTCCGGTGTCTGGGAACGGCCGTCCGATGGCTTAGTCTCAGTAACCCCATCCGAGATGCCAGGAGGGCAACGGTGCTCTTGATACCGAGTGCGGCCGCTTGACCCGCCGCCAACTCAATTGCCAACGGTATCCCATCCAGCTTTCGGCACATTTCCGCGACAAACGGCGCCTCCGCGTCGGTGAGAACGAAGCTTCCCGCTCTCGCCGCCACGCATCGTACAAACAACTGCACTGAAGGATATCGAAGCACGGCATGTGCCGTCTGCGCTGAGCCGTCTGGTGGGCAATCAAGGGGAAGAACCCGGTAACAATGCTCGCCCTCTACTTTCAGCAATTCGCGACTCGTGGTCAGAAGATGGACCTCTTCCGTTTGCTGGCAGAGTCGTCCGGCAAGCGAGGCGACCGCCTCGATCACATGCTCACAGCTATCGAGAATGATAAGAAGCTTTCGCGAACGAATGAGGTCGATCAGCTCCAGGCCGGGATCTTTCGATTTGAGTGCAAATCCCAGGGATGTCGCGACAGCCCCCGCAACATGCCGCGGATCGGTAAGGCTTTCCAAGTCAACAAAATAGACTTTCCCGTCAAACTCCTCGGTAGCGGCGCGGCCAACAGCCAAGGCAATGGTCGTCTTGCCAATGCCGCCGGGGCCGAGCAGTGTCACGAACCGCTCATTTCGAAGCTTGTCGCCAACCTCGCGGACCACCGTTTCGCGTCCAATCATCATGATCGGTCGCACGGGGAGCCTACCTTGGTGCAGGAACTCAGCGTTCCTGCTTTCCGTGCCACCATCGCGGGGGACGACGGTGCCGACGAATGAGTAGCCCCGTCCCTTGATGTTTGCGATGTAGCGGTTGCCGAGTTGGCCGTCACCAAGTGCCTTGCGGATCGCGGCCACGTGGACCCGAAGGCTCCCCTCCTCGACGGTCACATCGGGCCAGACGTGATCGATGAGCTCCTGCTTCGCGATGACCTCGCCGGGGCGCTCGGCAAGATAGATCAGAATATCGAGCGCCCGGCCGCCGAGGGGAAGCACAACGCCGTCGCGCCGGAGCGCTCTCTCGCCAATCGAAAGTTCGAAAGGGCCGAACCTCAGCTTCCTGTGAACCGCGGAACCATGCATGTGTCAGCCAAAAAGTGGGATTTACCCGGCCCCGCATGCCTACCGTTGGCCGGCAAACGCCGCAATTGTGCGCGGGTAAAGTTGCCCACAACGAAGCTCGTAGGCTTTCCCTCACCTTTGGAAAGGACGAACCAAACCTTGGTATAGCTCAATCACCCTCAACGCGGAGGGTTGAGCCGAACCCCGCGCCGTTGCGACCACAATGAAGGGCACGAGCAGGGTGCACCGGCACAACCGTCCCGCGCTGCGCGTCCAGTCGCTGAAGCCGGTTGCACCAAGATCAGCCAGTAGACAACGGACAGGTCTTTTGTTCGCGCCCTCTGCGATGCAGATGTGAATTGAGCGTCTCGTGGGGCTAGTAGCCGTTGACGCAACGTGGGCAAGCTAGGGCGCGCCTCTATTTCCCTTTGCGCGATCTAGCGCGGTCTGAATACAATTCAGGAGGTCGCTCTCATCGAACGGCTTGGGCAGATAGCAGATGACCCCAGCTTGAAGTGCGCGCGCACGAATATCATCGCTCGGATAGGCAGTTATCATTACGGTGGGAATCTCTTTGCCCAATCGAGACAAATTGTTGTGCAGATCAAGGCCACTCATCTTGGGCATGTCGAAGTCGACAACCAAGCAGCCGGCGCGGTTCAGTTCGGGTGAGCGCAAGAACTCCTCCCCCGACGAAAATGCTTGGGCGACCAATCCTATCGAACGCATTAAAACTTCGATTGCGTTTCCAACCGCTTTGTCGTCATCGACTATGGCAACTATTGGTCCGCTATATGGCACTTGGCAAGACCAGCAGCTTTTACGGAGGACGGAGATGAGTCTTTCTTATCCAAGCTAGGCGCGACCGCTACGTTCTTCGATTATACAAATGTGGTTCTTCGATTATACAAATGTATAGGAACTCAAGGATTGGCTTCGGTGGCCAGAAATTTTGTAGTCCATGGAGCAAGCTGCGTCACAGGCATCGACCTTCATACAACCCTAGCCCCTGTTAGCTCACAAGAACCCCTCCAGCTTGGACCGCGCTGGAGGGGCAAGGGAGGCAGGGAGTGATCGGCCTCGAGGGAGACTTCACCATAACGGCACGCATTGGCGCTCACTATTGATCTAGCGGAAAGATCGAGTACCAAATAGGAATGTGCGCACTATACGAAGGTTGTGCGCTGCCAGCTTAGTCGGTTCGACTTTGGTAGGCAGCTGGCTGCCTGACGCAGAACCTGGCCGACTTCAACCGGCCAGTTCGCCGATGGCTGTGATCCGTCGGAGCCGAATTAGGCTGATCGTCCCCTCTATCGCCCACGCGACAATCTCGCTATGCTCCAAGGCGGGCTGGCAAAGCTAATGCGCATGTCAACGAGGAACATGTGGTAGAGCAACCGCCAACAGTGATGGTCATCGACGATGATCCGGGGGTTCGGGACTCACTAGGCAAGCTGCTTCGATCGGCGGGCTTTCGGGTCAACCTACTCGGTTCGGTGAGTGAATTTCTCGCGGCGGATCGGCCAGAAGGACCCACTTGCCTGGTGCTTGACGTGCGGCTTCCCGGCCAGAGCGGACTCGAACTGCAGCGCGAACTAGCAGGTGCCGAAAGACAGCTGCCGATCATCTTCATCACCGGACACGGTGACATTCCAATGTCGGTGCAGGCGATGAAGGGTGGCGCAATCGAATTCCTAGCAAAGCCGTTCCGAGAGCAGGATTTGCTTGAAGCGATTCAGCTCGGTCATGCCCGTGACCGAGCGCGGCTTGAGCAGGAACGAGCTATGGCAGAGCTGAAAGTTCGTTTCGAAACGTTGACGCCGCGGGAGCGCGAGGTCATGGCGTTCGTGGCGAGCGGGCGGTTAAACAAGCAGATCGCAGCCGACCTCGGCGTAAGCGAAATCACGGTAAAAGTTCATCGTGGCCAAGTAATGCGTAAGATGCGGGCATCGTCCTTGCCTGACTTGGCGCGCATGGCCGACCAATTGCAACTGACGCCGACAAAGCCGCGTAGCCCAGGTCGCGTTGCCTAGCGCAGACGCTCAGTCTGCATCTCGCGTGATGGTCCCATTGCGTCTCACCATAGAGGGTCAGGGTGCCTGCTAGACTCGCCGTCTGCCACGTCTTCGATCCGAAGCGGCGTTCCACTCACGATGCGGCGGCCGAATGAGCAGGCGCAATGAAGCCAAAGATAGCGCCACGTGGCACGTTAGGGCTCGCCCACAATCGTCCGTTATGCGCTTCGATAATCGACCGGCAGATCGACAGCCCAAGCCCCAAACCGCCCGGTTTCGTGGTGTAGAAAGCCTCGAACACGCGCTCACGAGCCGCCGGCGCGAAACCTGGACCTGAATCTCGCACCTCGA
>Ga0210406_10004397_pt1 | contig 15106 bp, 12 predicted proteins | sample IncBWC30MmetaG_FD_155454 | JGI IMG/M metagenome (GOLD analysis project Ga0210406, IMG submission 155454) | Forest soil microbial communities from Barre Woods Harvard Forest LTER site, Petersham, Massachusetts, United States - Inc-BW-C-30-M | ecosystem: Environmental > Terrestrial > Soil >... | reverse complement strand
GACGAAAGAACAAAAGGGCTCCGGGAAATACGAGGCGACGATTGAATCGCTGAACAAGCATCCCCTGCCGGCGTGGTACGCGGACGCGAAGCTTGGAATTTTTATTCACTGGGGCTTGTACTCGGTGCCGGGATGGGCGGTGTTGACGCCGGAGGGAGAGAAGCTCTCGCCGGAAGAGTATTTGAAGAGGAATCCTTACGCGGAGTGGTACTACAACACGTTGCGGCTGGAGGGCTCGCCAACGCAGGCATACCACAAGGAACATTACGGGGCGAACTACAACTACTACAATTTCGCGGAAACGTTCGACAAAGAAACGCAGAAGTGGAAACCGGAGGAATGGGCGCAGGTTTTCAAGATGGCAGGCGCCCGGTACGTTGTGTTGACGTCGAAGCATCACGAGGGATTCACTCTGTGGCCGAGCGAGACACCGAATCCGACGCTGCCGAAAGACCGGCAACATGCGACGCGAGATCTGGTGGGTGAGTTGACGAACGCCGTGCGGGCCCAGGGAATGAAAATGGGTCTTTATTATTCAGGAGGATATGACTGGACGTTTGTGCCGGGACCGATCACGAGCTGGAAGCAGGCCAAGAGCGTAGAGCCACAAACCGAGGCCTATGGGAAATACGCGGACGCCCACCTGCGGGAATTGATCCGGAAATATCAGCCGTCGGTATTGTGGAACGACATTGACTATCCGAAGTCGGGGCACGCGCTTGAAATCATAGCGGAATATTACAACGCGATACCGGAAGGAGTGGTGGACGACCGGTTTGGCGTGACGCATTCGGATTTCAGCTCGCCGGAATATGAGACGTTGGGCAAGATCAGCGCGAAGAAATGGGAAGAGTGCCGCGGGCTGGGAAGATCGTTTGGCTATAACCGAGCGGAGGGCGAGGCCGACACCATAAAGAACGACGAGTTGATTTATCTTCTGGTGGACATTGTTAGCAAGAACGGCAATTTGCTGCTGGATGTGGGACCGGAGGCGGATGGAACAATTCCGGCGGTGCAGATGGATCGGTTGAAGGCGCTGGGTACGTGGCTGGAAATGAATGGAGAGGGAATTTACGGGACGAGGCCGTGGAAGAGGGCGGAGGGAGCAACGGCGGACGGAATAAAGGTGAGATTCACACAGAAGGATGGCGCGGTGTACGCGTTTTTACTGGGCGAGCCGAAAGGCAAGACGGCGACAATTCGGGATGTGACGCTGAAGGCAGGGACGCCCGTGACGATGCTGGGAACGACGGGAAATCTGAAGTGGACGCAGAAGGGAACCGATGTGGAGGTCGAGTTGCCGGCAAGTTTGGTGGGGAAGTATGCGTATGGGATGAAGATGGCTGGGGCGGAGTGATTAAGAGCGGTGAGAGGATTCGTCGCCAGCGGGAGGGACGGGACGGACGGATTGGAAATTTGCGGACCTTACGTGAGAATCGCGAAGACGATGGTGACGGAGTAAAGGACCAGTGCGGAGACTGCAACGATCCGAGAGCGGAGAAAAATGCCGACGGAGAGCAGGCCGAGGACGACGCAAAGCGATGAGAATAACAAGGCGGTCGTTGGAGTCGCTCTCGGAGGAGGTCGGCATAAGGTCAAAAATCAAAGATAAGACAAACGACAATGGCTGCGCCGAGCGATGGCGAAGCTGAGGAAATTTAAACATTGGACTGTAAGAAGGTCAACCAATCACCCTGGTGCCTCGTCCGAAAGATCGCAGACATGAAGGCGCAAAAGCCTGCTGAATAAGCCGTGTGGTAGAGTAAGGGTTATGGGGAATGGGTTTGATTTTAGTGTGGAGAGGCTGGCGGGGACGGGTGTGCCTGGGGGAAAAGCGCCCGCTTCGGAGTGCGGCGGCTACACCGGCAACATCGAAGAAACCGACGTAAGGGTCGGCCACTACAAAAGGTCACCTCAAGATGGTGGGGTAAACGCGCCGCTACAAAATGGGATCGGGGCGGGGACGTTTTATTTGGAGACGTTTGGGTGCCAGATGAACGACCACGACTCGGAGAAGGTGGCCGGGGTGCTGCTGGCGCGTGGATACAAGCAGGTGGAGCGCACGGACGAGGCTAGCGTGATTCTGTACAACACGTGCTCGATCCGGGAGAAGGCGGCGCAAAAAGTTTTTTCAAGATTGGGAGAGTACCGCACCACGCGGAAAGAAGGGCAAGTGATTGGCGTGCTGGGTTGCGTGGCGCAGCAGGAGGGCGAAGACATTTTTGAGCGCGCGCCATGGGTCAGCCTGGTGTGCGGAAGCGCGAGTTATCGGAAGCTGCCGGAGTTGTTGGCGCAACTGGAAGCGGGCGAGAAGCGGATCACCGGGCTGGAGCTGGACACCGACGAAACGTTTGAGACCGAGATTACGCGGCGGGACAATCCCTGGCGGGCGTATCTGACGATTATCGAGGGCTGCGACAAGGCGTGTTCGTATTGCGTGGTGCCATATACGCGAGGACCAGAGCGGAGCAGGGCGAGCGCGTCGGTATTGGAAGAAGTGCGGCAGCTGGCGGATATGGGCTACACGGAAGTGCAACTGCTCGGGCAAACGGTGAATTCCTACGAGGACCCGAGCGCGCGGCGAATACGATTTTCGGAATTGCTGGTGGCGGTGGCGGAAGTGGTGGGAATACGACGCGTACGGTTTACGACCTCGCACCCGCGGGATTTCGGTAAAGATATTGTGGAAGCGATCGAGACGGTACCGGGAATTTGCGAGCATGTGCATTTGCCGGTGCAGAGCGGTTCGACGAACGTGTTGCGGGCTATGGCGCGAACGTATACACGAGATGAATACCTGGAGAAAATTGCGTTGCTCCATGGGTCGAAACGTCCCATCAGCATTACTACCGATTTGATTGTGGGATTTCCCGGAGAGACGGAAAAGGATTTTGAGGAGACACTCAGCCTGCTGGACACGGTGCAGTACGATGGGGCGTTTTCGTTCAAGTATTCGCCACGGCCGAATACGCCGTCGTTGAAGATGGACGATGCCATTCCGGAAAAAGAAAAGTCGCGGCGGCTGGCGATCTTGATGGAGAAGCAGCGGGAGATTCAACGGGCCAGGAATGAGCGGCTGGTGGGCGAGACGGTTGAGGTGCTAGTGGAAGGGAAGTCTAAGAGAGAGAATCAGTGGTCAGGGCATACGTCGTCAAACAAAGTTATGAATTTCACTTCACCAGAGCAAAAACTTCTGGGACACTACGTGCAGGTAAGGGTGACCGGGGCGAGTCCGAATAGCTTGATTGGGGAACACACTAAGGTATAGAGCAGTCGGCAGAGGAGGACGCGATGGAAGTTGAGATGAAAATACGCGGCCTGATGATGGACCCGGTGACGCAAATGCCGATTGTGGTACTGAAGGATGTGCAAGGACAGGCAGTGCTGCCCATCTGGGTGGGAGCGTACGAAGCCAACGCGATTGCGCTGGAAATTGAGAAAGTGCAAACGCCGCGGCCGATGACGCATGACCTGCTGAAGAATGTGTTCCTGGGGCTGGATGTGTCGGTACAGAAGATCGTGGTGAACGATCTGCGTGACGATACGTTTTACGCGTTGATCTGGGTGGAGCATGGTGGCGAATTGATGAGCATCGACTCGCGGCCGAGCGATGCGTTGGCGCTGGCGCTGCGGATGGACTGCCCGATCTTTGTGGACGAGCAGGTGTTGAAGAATTCGAAGGTATCGTCGGCGCTCGCAGAGCGCAGTACGAATGAGCAGTTGAGGAACTATCTGGAAGGGTTGAGTGACGAGGATTTGGGAAGATATAAAATGTAGGTGACAGCCGGCGGTTAGAGGTTCCAAGTTCTCAGTTCTAAGTTCCCTGGTGCTCGTGACCTTGCCGCATATGGGGCAGGGGTTTACGTGCAGCTCATCTGAATGAGGGGCCATGATTCTCTGGGCCGTCCCCTGAACGAAAGCGTCCACCCCATCTCCCGGACTTCCGGATCCGCTCAGAAAGTTTCGCAAATGCATTCGGCTGTTTCTTGCCTCTTCTTGTGCAGCAACATTGGTGCGGCCGTGAGTACCGTTCGCCGTCGCGGCGAGATGGCGAGCAAGCTTCTCCTTCGCGGTCATGAACCCTGAGTCCATTGGGCTGTCCGAAGCCTTTGGCAAATCCGGATATTAGGCGGGACGGAGGGCGGCGATCACTGCGTCGGTGAATTGCTGGGTGGTGGCGGTCCCGCCTACGTCGCGGGTGATGTGCTTGCCCTGTTGGTAGACTTTGATTAGGGCTTGCTCGATTCTGTCGGCGGCCGATGTTTCGCCCAGATGCTGGAGCATCAGAATGGCGCTCATCAGCAACGCGGTGGGATTCGCGAGGCCTTTTCCCGCGATGTCAGGTGCGGTTCCGTGGACGGCCTCGAAAATCGCTGCCTCCTCGCCAATATTTCCGCTTGGCACTACGCCCAGGCCGCCCACCAATCCCGCAGCCAGATCGCTCATGACGTCGCCGTAGAGATTGGGGAGCAGGAGCACATCAAACTGGTCGGGATTGATGACGATTTGCATGCAGGCGTTATCGACGATTAATTCCTTGTACTCGATTTCGGGGAATTGTTCCGCGACCGCGCGGCAGCAGCGCAGGAACAGCCCATCGCTGAGCTTCATGATGTTGGCTTTGTGGATGGCGTGGATTTTCTTGCGGCCGTGTTTCTTGGCATAGTCGAAGGCGAAGCGGGCGATTCGCGTCGAGGCCTTTTCGGTGATGATCTTCAGGCTCTCGACCACGCCAGGCACGACTTCGTGCTCAAGGCCGGAGTACAAATCTTCGGTATTTTCGCGGACGATGACTACGTCCACGCCATCGAAGTGCGATTTCACTCCGGGCAAATTTCTGACCGGGCGCAGATTGGCGTACAAGTCGAGACTTTTGCGCAACGCGACGTTCACGCTGGGCGCGCCGCCGGCAATCGCCGTGGCCATGGGGCCTTTGAGCGCCACGCGGTTGCGGCGGACAGAGTCGATTGCGGCGGTATTCAGGACCTCGCCGCGTACCGTGCTTTTGTCGGTGTTCAGGGCACGGGCGTCCAGGTCTTCCCAGCCGATCCGCACGCCGGAAGCTTCCAGAACGCGCTTGGTAGCAACGGCGACTTCAGGGCCAATTCCTTCCCCAGGCAACAACGTAACTTTGTGGGTCATAAGCGCATCTATTCTAAAGGACTTCGGCCGGGATTGTCGAAAGCCGGCCCCGAAACGAGCACCTTGAGGCGGACAGCAGGGAAGTAATCGGTGCGAAACGCCTGAACTTTCCCTCTTGTTGGGCTATGTTATACTGGTTTTGTAGAGATTCTCGCGGCACGGCCCGCGATGGAGGCCATTCGATTTATGATTAACCTGACGCCAGTTGCGGCTACGAAGGTGAAGGAAATCATGAGCATGCAGAATCCCGCTCCCACGGCGCTGCGCGTTGCCGTAGTGGGCGGAGGCTGCTCGGGTTTTCAGTACCACATGGCATTTGAGAACCAAACAAACGAAACGGATGAAGTGGCGGATTTCGACGGACTGAAGGTGGCGGTTGACCAGATGAGCTCGATGTATCTGGATGGCGTCGAAATCGATTACGTGGAAACGCTCGAGGGCGCGGGCTTCAAGTTCAACAATCCGAACGTGAAGAGCACGTGTGGCTGCGGCAGCTCCTTCAGCGTGTAATAGCCAACGATAAACGGTACGACCTTCGGGCTCCTGGATTCACTCCAGGAGCCCTTTTTCTTGTACGCCGTGCAGGGTCGGCAGCTAGCGGGTGGAAGTCCGCCCCAACCTGATGGAGGTGAAGGGTAGCGAAGCGCATGGGCACCACCGTGAGGTGGGGTCTAAAGGAAGCGTGGAGCAAAGATACGGGCCGATGGACAAGAACTGGATTTGAGGCCTACGGCGTCGGAGGACCGGGCAACTGATCGCAAAGTCCGTATCCATCAAGGGGCGCTGGTGGTAAACCCGGCGGTCGCGTATCGAAAGGAGTCGGGCTTATCGCGGGAGATCTGTTGCATGTCTCGGATTCGTGACTGAGCGTGGAGTAATTCACGCTGATGCTGCAACAGAAGTCAGCGGCGGGGGTAGTACTCACGGAAGTGAGGAAGGCCCAAACAGTGAGAGTGAGCGTAGAACGTCGAACTCACGGGTGGCACTGCGCCAGCCAATCAACTGCGGCTGAGTTTTGCAGGTTCAGAAGACGGTGAAACCGAAACGGAAATCTGCAGAGCGGCGAAGCCCTCGTGGCGAACGACGCTTCGAACCTTACGGCCGGTCAGGGCTCAACTTACTGAACCGCCGTATGCGGACCCGCATGTACGTTGGTGTGGCAGGGGAGAGCGGGCGAGCGCTCCCCCTATGCCGATTGTTTTTGTTCATGTCGCCTTTCCGAGGGTATCGCGGGGCTGTACTTCGGACATCCAATTGGTAGCCGTCCGTGGAGGGTGTCATGGATTTCAAGCAAGTTGTTCTGATCACAGGTTCGAGTACGGGATTTGGCAGGTTGATGGCTGAGACGCTGGCGCACCATGGGCATACCGTATTCGCGACGATGCGCGATCCCGCGGGACGCAACGCGACGAATGCCACGGAGCTCCGGGAGTTGGCCCAGAAAGAATCGCTGCCGCTGCACGTCCTGGAACTGGATGTCACCGACGATGTTTCGGTGGAGCAGACCGTGCGCACCGCCGTGGAGCAAGCGGGACGCATCGACGTGGCGATCAACAATGCCGGGTACGGCATCAGCGGCTTGATGGAAGCCACCACCACCGAACAGGCGCAGCAGATCATGGATACGAATTTCTTCGGCTGTGTCCGAGTGAACCGCGCGGTGCTTCCGTACATGCGGAGGCAACGAAGTGGACTGCTGCTGCATATCAGCAGTGGTGCCGGACGCTTGGTGATCCCGGGCTTTGGGTTTTATTGCGCAACGAAATTTGCGATGGAGGCGCTCGGGGAGGCGTACCACTACGAATTGGCTGGACAGGGAATTGAATCGTCGATCGTGGAGCCGGGCGCGTATCAGACAGCCGTGTTCGGGAACTTCGTGATCGCGGGGGACAAGGCGCGCACGCACTCGTACGGCGCCGCGAATCATATGGCGGACAAGGTGGGAGCCGTTCTGACAAGTACAGCCGGCAATGCGCAGGAAGTCGCGGACGCGGTGTTGCGGATCGTGGAAACGCCGGCGGGACAGAGGCAGTTGCGGTACCGCGTGAGCGCTTCGAGCCTGGGCGTGGACGAAATCAATGCGCTTTGCGCGAGCACGCAGGCGCGCATGCTCGGAGCGTTCGGATTGAGTGACGCAACGACATTCCTGCAGCGGAGCGCAGCGGGTAACTCCTAGCTGCCTCGATGGGCGAACCGGCCTACACAAACAAGAGGGCCGGGCATCTAGCCGGGAGAAACCCATGGTTGCGGCAAATTAGAGGTGCGAGGCAATTCGCGCCTTACACCGCTGGCGGCGCTCTGCCAGGAACGCCTTTAGGATGCGCTGCAATTCGCCAGGAATCAGAGGGTAAGCAAGAAAGTCGTGTGCGCCGCGTTCGAGGGCCTCGAAATACTCCTCCCAGTCACCCGTTCTGGAAACGACGATGACTGGCGTGTTGTTGGCACTTTGTTGCTGGAGTTGCAGCAGGTCGGAATACCTGCCATCCGGAAGCAAATCCTCGCAAATAACGGCGGAAAGGTCGCCCGCCTTCAAGTGTTTGCCGGATTCGGCCAGGCTGGTGGAAAAGATTGGGGCCACACCACAGAGCAACAGAGCTTCGCCAAGGGTGCCGCGAATCCTGTCATTGGCGCTGACGACGAGGCCATTGGGAATGTCCGGGTGCTCGCCGGTTTGAGGTTCCAAAATGGGAAACGTTTCGGAATTGTGGGTCGCCCGTCGACCCAGAATCTCGGTGAAATCAATAATCTCGGCGGGGAATTCGAACTGACTCATCGTTCCTTACCTCCAGGGAAGTGGCGAGGCTGCGTGGGAGCTTGCGTCAAAATTTGCTGTGCGTCCTCGATGCGAGCCAGGGTAGTGATGGTGGTGCCGGCTCGCATTTCGCAGCCTCAGGTAGGAAGTTAACAGGCGTGAGGAGCCGCGGATATCCCGTCGAAAGGGTATTTGCGCTGATCGATGGCAGATGGATGAGTGCTGCTGGCCGGCGGGAGAATGCGAGAGCAGAACGGACTAGTGAATGATGCCCTTGCGCACGGCATAGAGCACCAGTTCGGCCGAATTGTGTAGGTTGAGCTTTTCGAGGATGTGGGCACGATGGGTTTCCACGGTGTAGGGGCTGATATTCAGCTCGCCGGCAACTTCCTTGTTGGTTTTGCCTTCGGCCAGGAGCTGGAGAATCTCTCGCTCGCGAGTGGTGAGGAGTTCGTAGGTATCCACGATGCCCCGCTGCTTTAGGACCCGGACATAGTCTTCGGAAAGTAGCTGACGAATGGCCGAACTGAAGAACGATTTGCCCTGGCAAACAGCGTCGATGGCGGCGAGCAGGTCAGGCGCGGCCGAGTCTTTCAGAAGATAGGCGCGGGCTCCGGCCTGCAGTGCTCGCATGACGTAGCTCTCATCGGAATGAACACTCAAGATCACCACTCCGGTAGAAGGAGAGCGTTTGACGATAGCTCTGGTGGCTTCGATGCCGTTGAGCAAGGGCATCCCGACGTCCATGACGACCACATCGGGTTGGAGGGTGGCGGAGAGAGCGACGGCGTCGCGGCCATTCTCGGCTTCGCCGGCAACTTCCAGATTACTCTGGCGCTCCAGCAGCGCGCGCAATCCAGTGCGCATAACCGTGTGATCGTCAGCAAGGAGAACGCGCAGCTTCTTCATGCGGGCACGCTTTGCTGAGGAGCAGGATCGGGCGCCAAGGGCAGATCGACGCGAATGCGCGTTCCGTGGCCGGGGGAGGACTCCACTTTGAACGAGCCACCCAAGCGCGTGGCGCGTTCCTGCATTCCGAGCATGCCCAAGCCGCGGCTACGCCGAGGATCAAAACCAATGCCATCGTCTTCAATGGACAGCGTGAGGTGATCGGAATTCTCGCGAAGTACAACGCGGACTTTTCGGGCGTGAGCGTGGTTGGCACAGTTGTGCAGAGCTTCCTGAACGACACGATACACGCACGTCTTGTGCTCTTCCGGGAGTGTGTCTGCAAAATGATCGTCCACCACGTCTACGAGCAAGCCGGTGCGTTTGGAAATCTCGCGGGCATGCCATTGCAGCGCCGCCACCAGTCCAAGGTCATCAAGCATGGAGGGGCGAAGGAGAAGGGCCATGTTGCGAACCTCATTGACGCAAGTCTCGGCGAGGAGCTTGATTCTTTGCAGGCCTTCGCGAGCCACGGCGCCATTGCGCGAGCTTTCGGCAAGATTCTCGACATCCATCAGCAGAGCGCTAAGCGCTTGCGCGATCTGGTCGTGAAGATCGCGCGAGAGCGCGCGACGTTCTTCTTCCTGGGCATCAACCAGGCGTTTGGAAAGCCCCTTTAGTTCGCGCTGAGATCGCAAGCTGTCCTGATATTTGTCCTCGGCTCTTTGTTCCAGGCGGCCAACATAAACGATGGTCGACGCCGCAAGAAGGAGTCCAAGCGCAAAGGCCACGATTGTGCCGGTGCGGACGCGTGCGCGGAACTGCGCGAAGACATCGGCAATCTTGCGTTCGGCGTCGCGCAATTCGAGTTCGTTGAGGGCGCTGACATCGCGTGTGATGGCCATGACCGTGGCGTGTTGAGCGAGCGCCGAATTGTGCAATTGGGAGCGGTCCTGCTTTGCGGTGCCAGCGTCAAAGACGCGGTCAACCATGGACCAGTAGTTGTTCAGTTCGTCGGAAAGATTCTGAAACGGAACGCGCTGATCGTTGGACAACGATTGCATGCACGCGCGAAGCGTTGCATTGGTGCGGTCGCTCATGGAACGAAGTTGATGTCGAAATGTGTCGCTGCCGTTAGCGTTGGGATGGACCAGCGCGTATTCGCGCAAGAGATTCCCGGATTCGTACAGGCTGGAGCGGACGTCCTCGAGCGTGCGTTCGCGATTCGAGAAGTCCTGACGCACCCGGGCGCTGCTAACCTCCAGGTCGAACAATAGGCGAACCGAATCGAATGATAGGATGCCCATCAGGAGTAGCAATGCCCCAAAACCGGAAATCATGGCGGCGCGCGGTCCAATACGGCTCCCAGTCGGGACCGGCGCTGGGAATTGCGACGGCTCGCTATCCGGAGAAACCTCACGGTGCGACATGCGATCTCCTGCAGAAGAATACTGGGGCCGAGAGTCCGCGGCAGGCAAGTGTGCTAGCCGCTTTGTTTGTGAATTGGGGCTCCCAGTGATGGTTTGTGAATTGCATCCAGCGGTTAGTCTAGCCCCAAGAAAGACCCAGGGAAATAGCGTCGAGACAGTAGGTGGGTAGTGGCTGTGTAGTTGCCAGATTCTGTCTGCTCAATGGTGCCCGAGTCCGCCGCGCGCACTTCAGGGGCTAAAAGCCCGGTAATGAATTGCGGCGTTTCCGCGATTGCAGTGACTGTGGGCACATCGGGAAAAGGGGGTAGCTGGGGTGTGCGGTCGGCGGCCGGAATCGCTTTCTGCCATCTTGCCGCGATCCGTCCGCTACCTGCCGCAAACGACGCGCCACTTTGATCGTGATGAAAAATCAAGAACGGCACCGGCCTGCAGACCGGCCACCACAAAGGCTAGCCCAGAGAGAGACTGAAGCCGGTGCGACCAGAACCGACAGCAGCGGCTACGAAAGGTAGTGTGTTTTAGAGGGAGATAGCGAATAGACGTTGGATTGAGGTGTAATCCCGCCCGTCTCAGCAGGCGGCCGCTACACAAGCTTGCGGTCCTGGAATACAATATCGCCTTATGACACCTCAAAAGAAACCGCGTGCGCGCAGGACCGCGGGGGCAGCGCAGTCCCACTCTGCAAATGTAAACGGAACGCGGTTGCATTATCTGGCCGCGGGTGGGGGCGAACCAATCGTGCTGCTGCACGGTTACGCGGAAACTAGCTACATGTGGCGGCCTCTGATCCCGGAACTGGCGGCGACGCACACTGTAATCGCGCCCGATTTGCGCGGAGCTGGCCAATCCGCCACGCCTCCCGGCGGCTACACCAAGGCAGAGATGGCGAAGGACATCCATGCGCTGGCACAAAAGCTGGGATTCGAGAAAATTCGACTCGTGGGACACGACATTGGGTTGATGGTGGCTTACGCGTACGCGGCGCAATATCCGAACGAGGTCGACCGTATTGTTTTGATGGACGCGTTCCTGCCGGGAGTAGGGAATTGGCGCGACGTTTGGCTGATGCGCGATCTGTGGCATTTCCATTTTTACGGCAAGACGCCGCTGGCGCTGGTTCACGGCCGCGAACGGATCTATTTCGAACACTTCTGGAACGATTTCGCGGCTAACCCTGCCCGCTCCGTTTCCGAGCGCGATCGTCGGATTTACGCCAAGGCCTATGCGCGGCCGGGCGGGATGCGCGCGGGCTTCGAATACTTCCGTGCATTCGAGCAGGACGCCGAAGATTTTGCGCACTTTGCTCAGACACCGTTGCTGATGCCCATGCTGGTTCTGACGGGCGAAAAGGCCTCCGGCGAGGGCCTGATTCAGCAGGGGCGCCTGGTTGCAAAGAATGTGGAGGGTGTAATAGTTCACAATTCAGGACACTGGCTGATGGAAGAAGCTCCCGAACAAGTGATCCCGAAGCTGGTGGAGTTTCTGAATCGCTAGACCACTCGCGATAGTTAAAGAGATCCAGGCGGCACGTGACTGCTTAGGAGTGGTGCTCCCCGGCCTTCCTCCTAGCGTCGTGGTAGCGAACTCATGCCATCGTAAAAGCCGGGCTATCTTCGTTGGCGTTTATTGGGGGTCCTGTAGCTCGGCCTTCAGGCCCCAGACTGTTCCCTCGAATGCCCTCGCAACTCCGGATGGCCACGTGATCTTGCCTTTTTCGCTAGGAGGATTTCCTGAGGGATTTGCATTCTGTTCGCTGGCTTCGTATTCTAATCTGCAACCCGAATGAAAATAGCTCTCGCCCAATTCAACCCTACGGTCGGCGATTTTGAGGGGAATGCGGCGCGCATTGTGAGCTTGGCTACGCAAGCCAAGCAACGTGGCGCGGACCTTGCGGTGTTTTCCGAACTGTGCGTTTGCGGCTACCTTCCACTGGATCTTCTGGAGCGCCCTGCGTTCATCGAGCGCAATCACGAGACGCTGAAGTGCATCGCGATGCAGATGCCGCTGCCAGCCATCGTGGGGTATGCGGGACGTGTAGAGCGTGACCGGGCAGGGAAGTCGATTGCCAATAAAGCGGCGCTGATTGACGAAGGGCGGGTGGTGTTCGAGCAGAGCAAGATGCTGCTTCCCACTTACGACGTGTTTGACGAATCGAGGTACTTTCAGCCTGGTGAGCGGCAATATGTTTACGGGCTGGACCGCGAGCAACTAGGCATCACCGTCTGCGAAGATGTGTGGAACGACAAAACGTTTTGGGCGAATCCGCTATACGCGCGCGATCCGGTAACGGAGTTGGTGGCGCAGGGCAGCAGCGTTCTGCTGAATATCTCGGCTTCGCCGTACACCCTTGAGAAACGCACGTTACGGCTGCAAATGCTGAGGTCGCTCGCGAGGCACCACCGGCGGCCGATCGTATACGTCAACCAGGTTGGGGGCGATGATTCGCTGATTTTCGATGGAGCGAGCATCGCGATTACGCCTGATGGCAGGACTGCCGCGCAAGCCAAGGCGTTTGAGGAAGACGTGGTCCTTTTCGACACCGTAACCGGCGAAGGTGACATCCACGCACAGCCCGACGACGAGATCGCCTACGCGTATCAGGCGCTGGTGACCGGAACGCGCGACTACGTGCGAAAGTGCCGGTTCTCCAAGACAATTGTGGCGCTCAGCGGAGGAATTGACTCAGCCGTCGTTGCCTCCATCGCCGTAGCGGCTCTGGGGCCAGACAATGTTCTGGGCGTTTCGATGCCCGGGCCATACTCCTCCGAGGGAAGCAGGACGGACGCGAAGGCTCTGGCGGACAATCTGGGCATCGAGTTCCTGACCATTCCCATCGGCGAAGTGTTCCAGTCTTACAGAAAAGTTCTGGAGCCGGCCTTCGGTGGTCGCAAGCCCGATACTACGGAAGAAAACATTCAAGCGCGGATCCGCGGCAATTACCTGATGGCGCTATCCAACAAATTTGGGTCGATGGTTCTGAGCACTGGGAACAAATCGGAAAGCGCAGTTGGCTATTGCACGCTGTACGGGGACATGGCGGGGGGACTGGCGGTCATTTCCGACGTGCCGAAGATGATGGTTTACGAGCTCGCTGAATACATCAATCGCGAAAGGGAACTGATCCCCCATTCGACCATCACCAAGCCGCCTTCCGCGGAGTTGCGGCCGGATCAGAAGGACACGGATTCCCTGCCGCCCTACGAAGTCCTGGACCGCATCCTGAAGGCGTACATCGAAGAGGTGAAGGCGCCGGAACAGATCGCCGCGGAGCTGGGCTCCGACCTGAAACTGGTGCGCGAGATTGCCGCCTTGGTGGATCGCAACGAGTACAAACGAAAGCAAGCTGCGCCTGGGTTGAAGATCACTTCGCGGGCTTTTGGATTTGGCAGACCGTTTCCGATTGCGCAGAGATTTATTCCATAACTGATTCCGTAACTGAATGAGGTTAGCGTGAAGAACAGAACACTTGAACAAATTATCGCGTTCGCAGTCCTGCTGGTGGCGGCGGGAGTGTGCGCGGCGCAACAGCCGGCGCCGGTTTCCTTGTCGCAAACGCAGAAGAGCATCGAGGCTTTTTTGCGCAGCTACTACGCGCTGGGACCGGAGATCAAGATTACCGTTGCCGCGCCCGTGGAGGTTGGCAGCTCCGGGATCCTGGAGTACCCCATTGAAGTGAAAACCCCCGAGAGCACGGAAAAGATCAAGATGTACATGACTAAGGACGGGCGCTACCTGATCCGCGGTGAGATCAACGACCTGACAAGCGATCCGCTGGCCGACACGGTGAAAAAGATTCAGACCGCCAACTCGCCGGTGCTCGGGAACCCCAACGCGCCTATTACGTTAGTGGAGTTTTCGGACTTCGAATGCCCGGTGTGCCGTAACCTGCACGACTCGCTGCGCGGGCTGCTGCCGAACTACCCGCAGGTCAAGGTGATCTTCAAGGACTACCCGTTGGACACAATCCATCCCTGGGCGCGGACGGCGGCGCTGGCGGGCCGCTGCGCGTACCAGCAGGATCCCAAGGCGTTCTGGACGATGTATGACAGCATCTACGACCATCAGGATGTGATCTCAGCGTCGAACGTCTACGACAAGGTGACGGACTACGCGACTAAGGCTGGCCTGAACCCGGAGCTGTTTAAGGCTTGTATGAGCGCGCCAGAAACCACCCAAGACATCGACGCCAGCATTGCTAACGGGAATTTGCTGGAGGTGCGTAGTACGCCGACGGTCTTCGTGAATGGTCGCCGGATTGTGGGCGCGGATCCGCGCACGGTGCAGCAATATTTGGATTACGAAGTGGCGCAGCTGAAGGCCGGCGCAGCGGCAAAGAAGTAACAAGCGGATCCGATCCGAGGTCAGGAAGTGGGCAGATGCACCACCTGGAACAGCCTGATTTTTTAGTTAACATAATATAACTTATCGGACGCAGTGTTAAGGGGTTTCTTTGGGTTTCTCTTTGTTTTCTGTCCATATCTAACGCCAGAACAAGGCCTCAAATAAGGCCTGAGGCTTGCCGCTATCCGCGACGCTTGAGTGGGTTGCGATTTTTTATGGCGATCGCTCCGGCGGCGGCGCCGATTTACGAGCCATTTGGTGGCGCGCGCTACGCGTTGCAGAACAAAAGCTTAGGCCTGTGCAAAGCCGTGACATGCGGCTGCAAATCCATCACATCGTAAGCGGCGTGGCGCTTCGTCAGGCGGTCATAGAGGTCCAGTTTTGGCTCACATTTCCAGAATACGTAACCCTAAAGCACTACACGTGTACGTTACCGCGTTATCCTTTTATCATATGTATGCTTTTTATCTTGACTGCTACTTCGCTCACGCGCATATTAGCGTGACCCCCATGCCGCCCCTACTGGCTCAGGAGGGTCAGATGCCTTATTACT
>Ga0210406_10004395_pt1 | contig 15108 bp, 11 predicted proteins | sample IncBWC30MmetaG_FD_155454 | JGI IMG/M metagenome (GOLD analysis project Ga0210406, IMG submission 155454) | Forest soil microbial communities from Barre Woods Harvard Forest LTER site, Petersham, Massachusetts, United States - Inc-BW-C-30-M | ecosystem: Environmental > Terrestrial > Soil >... | reverse complement strand
ACCGATCTGGAATCGGCATTGCCATGCGGGCATCGACGCGCGCATACTCGGCGTGTGCTCCGCCGCCCACGATGGCCATGACGCGGTCTGCCGGCTGAAATTCGGTCGCTTCACAGCCGAACTCGACAACTTCGCCAGCAATCTCCAGGCCCGGAATCAGCGAGTCACCAAAATCGGGCCGGTCACCGTAAAAACCCTGCCGCTGCAAGATGTCGGCACGATTCAGCCCAGCTGCGTGCACCCGCACCAGCAGATCATGCGGTCTCAATTGCGGAAGCGGCTCTTCCAGCAACTTGATCACGTCGGCCTGGCCCGCGCCTTCGAATCGAATAGCTCTCATGTGTCCTCTCTCTTTCAAATAGGTTAACTCGCCTCGCATAGAGCATATGCAAGATGGTGTCTTAGAGAACGGTTCCTTCGAGTAAGTCCTGTTTGCTCACAAAACGCAGCACATTTTCGACGGTGGTTCGGGCGATCTCGCTAAGGGCTTCCTGCGTTAGGAAAGCCTGATGCGCGGTAACAAGTACGTTGGGAAAGGTCAGCAGACGCGCCAGTTGGTCGTCCTGCAAGATCTTATCGGAAAGATCTTCAAAGAAAATGCCTTCCTCTTCCTCATAGACATCCAGCGCAACGCCGCCGACATGTCCGCTTTTCAAAGCCTTAATGAGGGCCTTGGTATGAATAAGGCGGCCTCGGCTGACGTTGATGAGCATGACTCCGGGTTTCATCAGGGCCAAGGTGTCTTCATTGACGATGCCATCGGTCTGGGGCGTCAAAGGGACATGCAATGTGATGAGGTCGCTTTCGCTTGCGAGCGTTCTCATGTCTACATATTCGATGCGATTTTGAGCGGCCCACGCCTGGTTCGGATGAGGATCAAAAGCCAGGACGCGCATCCGAAATCCGCGCAGAATTTCGCCCACGATGCTGCCGATCTTACCCGTGCCTAGAATACCGGCCGTTTTTCCGTATAAGTCAAACCCAACCAAACCGCTGAGCGAAAAGTTCAATTCCCTGACTCGGTTAAACGCGCGATGGATTTTGCGGTTCAAAGTAAGAATGAGGGCGATAGTATGCTCGGCCACGGCGTGCGGTGAATAGCTTGGTACCCGGGTTACAGTAACACCCAGTTCCCTGGCGGCATCCAAATCTACATTATTAAATCCGGCGCAACGCAAAGCAACCAACCGCGCGCCCGAACCTGCCAAGCGTTCGAGGACCTCGCGGTTCACCACGTCATTGGAAGCGACACAAACCGCCTGCACTCCGTCTGCTGCAGAAGCCGTTTCGGGCGTCAATCGGAAGTCGTGAAAACGCAAATCCAACTCATCCGCAGCACTTGCATGGCTGAGACAGTCCCGGTCATAGGATTTAGAATCAAACACCGCGATGGCAGATTTCCCGATTTCCATGAATGCAACCTTCTCAGCACTTTGTTGAGTTTCCTTCGATTTCCGAATCATATCACTCTGGTTAATGGCCGATTCCGCGTATGCGAGGATGGTTTCACTTCGTTGCGACTCGGTCCTTGATTCACTCCGAAATCGTCCGTTGACCACTCAAATGTGACCCGCAGGATACCCGGGCTCTCATTTCAGAGAAGTGAAACATATTCACCGGTGCGTTGAGCGCTCTTCAGCGGCTTAACGTGACTGCCGAACGGCCTGACGGACTCCGACTCCCACGCCCCTCAGGGGAACACATGGGCTAACCGCAGCGAATCTTAGACGGCTTTTCTATGGGCACCCCTTCTCGCAAAACAGACAACCAATCTTTCTTCACAGCTACACCGGGCAGTGGGCTCCGCCACGATGGCCAATATCGGTCCAATTTTGGCCAATATTGGTGTAGTCGCCCACCGCTCGTGAGCTTTAGTTCCCGGCGCAAGTTATGACGGACGACACATGAAAGCTCTTAGGAAAAGCGAAATCGAGAACTGTCAGGACACTTTAAAGCGGGAGTCTGTTCAGATTCGCATGATCGATTTGAATCTGTTCCGGGTGTTTGACGCAATGATGCAGCACCGCAATGTTCAGGTTGCGAGCCGAAAACTTGCGGTAACTCCCTCCGCGGTAAGTCATGCTTTGAGAAGGTTACGCCAGTCGCTTCGCGACGAGCTTTTCGTTTCAACCGAATCCAGCATGCAACCCACTCGACGTGCGCTCGAGATCGCCCCGGCCATTCGAGAAGGATTGGAGAAACTGGAATTGGCGTTGGCCGGAAAGGAACCTAAACCGGTAGAAGCTTTGCGGACCTTTCGTATCGTAGCGACGGACTATGCTTGCATGGTCATCCTGCCGCGGCTTGTCAAACGTTTGAGCGGGACCGCTCCGCGCGTGGCTCTCCAAGTGTCTCCGTGCAATCACTTGGATCTTAGTCAGTATCTTCAGAGAGGACGCTGCGATCTCATTATCGGGTCCTTCAACAAGTTCCAAATAGGGCTACGTCGCTCAAAGCTGCTGTCGGACGATGAAGTAATTGCCGTACGCGACGCGCACCCCTTGACTCTCGGTCAGGTGACAAGAGAGCGGCTCCTGGAATTTCCACATCTGCACATAGAACCTGCGGGAACCGAAGAGAGTCAAAGCATTGGTTCCACAGGTGAAGAGGGACTCGTGCACCCGCCTCCAGCAAGGTCTGCTCTGCGAGAATTTCCGGAAGAGACGATCAATCTTGACGGTCGCCCCACTGTTCGTGTTTCGCATTTTGCCGCAGTGGCTCCTTTGCTTCGGGTGACAGATATGGTCGCAATTCTGCCACGCCGCTTGGCCCGCGTAGCAGCTGCAAACGCTTCCATCGCATTGTTGGAACTACCTTATCCATCGACCAAACTAAAAATTGAGGTAGTGTGGCACCAGCATGCCGATCACGACCAAGGCCTCCAATGGCTGTTGAACGAGCTGGTTGAAGCTATCGGGGACGTCGAGTGATTGGATATTTACAGGCTATTAACATCCATTCTTCAGCCAGTCCTCGTGGTAACCAGGGTGGTAGACAGGAAAAGAATTCGATCCGAGAACTCACAAACAAGCAAGAACAACCCGGAAGAATGAGAACTGGACCGCCGTATCACTTAAGATCCGCTAAGTGTCGGTATCGGGTCCGGTTTGAGGGCCTCATCCCAGATCTCCGATAGACTCAGCCAGTTCGTTCACCAGCCACTGCAAACCTTGATCCTGGTCCGCGCTCTGATCCCATAGCATCTCGATTTCTATGGTAATTGACGTGGTGGGCGGATCGAGCAACGCGAGTGGGGCGTTGGCAGCGGCCCAAAGCGCTAGCCGGCGCGGCAGCATCGCCACCATGTCGCTGAATTGGAGAAAAGGAGCGACCGCGGCAAAGTTAGCAACACAGACAGCCGCGCGACCGCCCGGACCAATCTTTCCATATTGGAATTCCTGTAAGGCGCTCTCAACCGACACTCGTTTGCACTTTGCCTGCTCGTCAGGAAATTCGCCGTTTTCATCTTCCATGGTCCCGGTTGGCTCGACGACGACGTGTGGAAATTCGAGGAGCCGCTCTTTGGTCATTCGACCACGCGTCAACGGGTGCCCGGTGCGGACTATAATGACCTCATCCTCCCGCAAGAGTCTTGAACGACGTATCCCCGCCGGCAGCTCGGTAAATGAACCGATCACCAGATCAGCCCGACCTTTCTCAAGGTGTCGAATACAATCAACGCGATTGGAAGAAAACACGCGCAGATCAACATTCGGTGCGCTCTTGGCTAACCGTTTGACCAGCGACGGAAGGATGACCATAGAAGGATAGTCGGTCGCCCAGATACGGAAAGTCCGGAGAGCCTCCGGTGGTACCGGCTGTTTTCCGGTCAAAGCCAATTCAAGTTTCGATAGTCCCTCTCGAACGGCTGAGGCCAACTCAAGCGCGCGCTGCGTTGGTGCCATGCCGGACTCGGTAGAAACGAAGAGCTCATCGCCGATCGACTGGCGTAGCCTTCTCAAAGCATGACTCACCGCCGAGGGAGTTACCGAAAGCATTTGGCTCGCCTTACGCAACGCTGCGATGCAGCATCATCGCATCGAACAGCCGTAAAAGATTGAGGTCGATCATGCGAAGTTGCAAGCCGCCGCCCTGATATAATTTTGGCACTTTTTTCGTCTCGCTTTTCTCTAGCGCTCTAAGCTGCACTGCCGAACCCAATCGGCGCGAAAATTCTGTTTCACTTGTTTCTACCGTCACAGGTTCGCTGAGGATCGTTTATTCCTTTCAGATTGACGTTGCTAGCGGCTCGAGAAACAGATCCAGTTGATCGAACACGGCATTCTGAATCTGCCGTCTCGAGTTTTCGTCGTAACCGACCAATTCAACCGCCGTCGAACAGTTTCGTGCCCCGCAAGAAAAATCTGAATTTGTCCGAGTAACATATTAGTTCGTAAAATCACGTTTGGATCCGTTGGCCTTTTTTCTAGAATGATTGCCAAGAGAGCTGAGAGAATCTCGTGGACATGGCGCATCCAGCGCTCATAAAGGAGGTGGAACGCCTGCGTGGGCTGCATTTGTTCTCGCACGATGATTCTGTCCAGGTAGTGGCTGCGTTATCTTCCAGCAGGATCTGGAGATAGACACTGAATAAAGTCTTGATCTGGTCGACTGCCTCCTTGGGAGTTAACCGCTCCTTGTGCACCGCGTCGCTAATCCGAAGCAAAACCGGCCGCACGCAACTGGCCTTATGGTTTACCACATGCTCAATGACTGCGAGGTAAAGGCCTTCCTTGCCGCCGAAGTAGTAAGGGATTGCGGCCCGATTAACCCCTGCGCGATCGGCAAGTTGTCGAGTGGTGGCACCTTCGAGGTTGAACGTGCCAAAAATTTCCAACCCGGCCTTAATTAACCGTTGTTTAGCATCCAAGCCTGACTCCGCAGCAAGGGAATTATTCATTTGAATTAATCAAATCAGCTATTCAGCCGGCTGGGCGCCGGTCATATGATGGATTAGGTTAACGGCCAAAATTCCGAAGATAATATGGCTCTCGTTCTCCGATGTCGGGTAGTAAACGCTCTTGGTTCTAGAGCGGATTATCATAACAACGCGCTTTGCTCAGTTAATACCTCTGTTGCTCTGCCTCGAATCCTTTTTCCCCGCGCGGCATCAATGCCGGAGCATCCAGTAAATTCAGCAAGCAGATGGGCGGGACCAGGAAGAGTAATTGCAGATAGGTATTCGTGTTGATAGAGATTCGATTTTTCATGTATGTGAGTAATTCCTGTACATAATACAGTTAGTAACCGCCTACAAAGCAAGTTAACGCATATGGCACTAACCGGTTAGGTCAGAGCAGGTCGTCTCAGACCTAGTTTTTCGATGCGCGACATCAGGGTAGTCGGTCTAACTCCCAAGAGCTCGGCTGCGCCAGCGGCTCCTTTGATTCTCCAGCCCGTCTTTTGGAGCACCATGGAAAGATTCTCGCGTTCGCGGCGGCGCATTTCAGCCTCGGTTAGATACCCCGCATTTACATGATCTCCAATCGCTGTCCTCTGGGAGGCTGGGTTGGCCGGCGGGTCACCCATCCGTAGATCAAAATGCAAAGCGCCACCTTGAGCAAAGATAGCAGCTCTTTGAATCACATTGCATAGTTCGCGGACGTTGCCGGGCCAATCGTAGTTCAGCAGCGCTTCTAGTCCAGCTCGCGTCAGTCTAGGTCTTGGACATCTGAGTTCTTTCGCTGCTATCTCGATAAAATGAGACGCCAGCAGCAGGATATCTTCTTTTCGATCCCGTAGCGGCGCCACTTTGATTGGAAAAACATTCAATCGATAATAGAGGTCTTCACGGAAACGCCCGGATGCGACCTCTTGCTTAAGATCCCGATTAGTCGCCGCCACGATCCGCACATTCGCAGTTCTGCTTCTCGTCTCCCCCACCCGTTCGTAAGATTTCTCCTGCAGAACACGGAGCAATTTGCTTTGCAATTCCAGCGGAATCTCTCCAACCTCATCCAGGAATAAAGTGCCACCCTCGGCCGCCTCAAATCGGCCGATCCGGTCTCTGACCGCGCTTGTAAATGCACCTTTAACGTGCCCGAAGAACTCACTCTCATACAATTCCTTCGGAATACAGGCGCAATTAAGTCTTACTAACGGTTTATCTCGGCGACGGCTGCGACGGTGAATTTCTCGTGCAATGAGTTCTTTTCCCGTGCCCGTCTCGCCTAGCACCAACACAGTAGCATCGGTCGGCGCTACTATTTCGACCTGACTCGCGATTTGGCGCCACCCACGGCCCTCACCGATGATTTCTCCAAATGCGCGCAGCGCTTCAGTGTTTTGTTGCGGGTTTCTTTCTGAAATTTGCTTGTGAATTGTGCAACGTGCGATCGCGCTCCGAACAATTTGCAGGAGATACTCGTCGTCCAAAGGCTTCGTCAGAAACTCGACCGCACCGGCTTTCGCGGCTCGCACCGCAATCGGAATGTCCCCATAGCCAGTGAGAAAGATAATCGGGACCTTGATCTCGCGCCTCACCAGCTCCTGCTGCAGATCAAGACCAGTTATTCCCGGTAGTCGTACGTCGAGAATCAGGCACCTAAGATCTTCCATCCGCGCTTTGGTTAGAAACACTTCTGCCGAAGGAAATGTTTCAACACTCAACCCCGCCGAGCGAAAGAGACTGCTCAAGCTTTCCTGGATCGATAAGTCGTCGTCAACTATGCAGACAAGCGGGCGGTTATCGTTTGTTAGATCGCTTCCACTCACGGTCCCTCCTTTGCGGAAAATATTCTATTGGCGGTTGCCGTGGAGGCAGCAGCCAGAATGAAGGCAGCGGCAACAGCGGTCGAACGTCGTAACGAGGTAGCTGAATTAGATAGATGCTTCTTCATATGGTTCACGATTAAATCGCGTACGATCAATATAGCTGCAGCAAATCTCGTTGTCAAGCGCTTGCGATATGATCGAGTACGATCTATTGTAACGGTGCTGGCCAGACTTGGCTCCGCCGTATGAAACTCACGACTTCGCCCCGTTGTTTAAACTCCGGAGGCTACGTCGCGCAGGTCGGGAGGCTAGATCTGGCGCCAAATGCTAACAAATTTGAAGAAAGCAAATATGTCTGACGCCAGTGGTAAGCCAGGGCGGACAAGCGTGAGCTCGTCCCTAGCATTCCCCGAACAAGACCTGCTCTGTTTTGCTGTCTACTCGACTGGGCACGCATTTAATCGGGTTTATAAGCCGCTCCTTGATGAGCTCGGCCTGACTTACCCGCAATATCTTGTGATGGTATCCCTGTGGGCCAAGGACGACCAAACTGTCGGAGAACTGGGTGAGACACTCTTTCTAGAATCGAATACCCTGACCCCGTTGCTCAAGCGGCTTGAGGCCATCGGCCTTCTTGACCGAAGCCGGGATCCGTCCGATGAGCGACAGGTGCGAGTCCGGTTGACTAGCGCTGGCTTAGCCCTGCAAAAGAAAGCTCGGGACATCCCGCGGTGTATTCTCGAGGCGACCGGTCTCTCTCTACCGGATCTACGTCGGCTCCTACACGAGATCGTGGCCGTGCGGGGAAAGTTGCTGCGTTTCGCGGATGACAAATGACAGGTCGAGGAGTTAACGGAAGAAAAAGTAGCTCCCCTCCGAAAAGCACTCGACTGTCTTCGGGCAAGTGCAAATCAAGCGAGACCAGTTGCTGACTCCCGCCGCGCAGGCGACCCTTCTTCTGATCAGCCCGGCTCAACGTGTTCTGCTCAAACAGATGAACAAAAAAAATCTTGGGCGGCATCTTAAGCGTCAGCCGACGGATGCTGCGAATGCCTTTGGCAGCTAGATAAAGTGCCGTCTGTTTCGTGTTCCAAGATCGGCATCAACCCATCCCAGTTACAGGACAATGACTAGGTATAGACGCGACTCCAAATCCAAGCGCCCCCCTGTTCGGGTAGCGCTATACAGCTAATCCGCCGCCGTTGTATCCGGCTGCTTCGCCTCACTAGCATGGGCCTTCGGGCTCGGACTGGAGGTTGCGGTCGCGCCCGGCAATGCTGCGGTGATGCCCAATTGCTCTTTCGGAACCATATTCAACGTCGTGAGCGTTTCGAAGGTTCCGGAAGCGTCTCGGATCGGTTCTCGGCTCAGGAACCGCGTTAGCGTCCAGACCTTCGTGAAATGCCCTGGAACGTGGATCTGCGACGCCCCAGCAGCGACGTCCACCTGGTCTATTTGAACGATTTGCCCTTGGATCAGATAGTATGCCCGCAGTTCCTGGACCATTTTGAGCTCAAGGTCGGTCCGAGTGCGCTGCTTGCTGATCTCACGCAGGTCGTCTTTTGATCGACAGGCATACGGGCCATCAACGCTCACCCACCGGTACCCTTGTGTGGCCAGATCTTTGTAAGGATCGGCCAATGCCGCCGGACCCGGTCCGGCAGCGACAGCCGCCAAAATTATTGTTAGCCATCTCATAGATCAATTCTTTCTCTCTCTCTTTTTGTTCTTGTACCTTCAAGCTCTGTGAAATGCGCGGGCGCCGGAAAAATGGCAGAACTCCAAAATGCGGATGCTCTACCCGGCTACCAAGCTTGCCTTTCGTCACAATGAAAATCGTCAGCAACCGCAGATCCGCTCACCGTGGCTTGTCGAATTCTGACCGCGGGTTGCTAGTTTTAATTCCGCCCTTCTGCCATATCTACCGGCTACAACGAATTTCACATTATCCTCCGCATCGGAACTTTTCAGATCCAAAATGCAGCACGTCCAACATCCAGGCTTCCTTGTTTTTGCTGTGCGTGGCGATGAACGAGATTAACATTGCCGCGTCAATAGAGGACAACATGATGGGTTCTCCGATAACAGGGATGTTTGGTCGGTCCCTTTCATCGTAATCTTCTTTGATGGTGATCCCCTTAGCCATTTGTTAGATTCGAGGACACCAGCTCGAGTTAATCTTCGCATACACCCCCGCAGGATAAGCAGATCCTACCCCCAGAAAAGTGAAACGACTTCACTACGCGGTTGAGAGTTCTTCACTTAGCAGAACAAAAAGTTACCGAGAATATCGTCTCTTTTGTGACGCAGAGGCTCAACAGATCAAGGACGAGCTTGATTCATCAGAGAGTTATAGTCGAGGCTCAGTATGTACTCCTCGACCTTTTCTAATTAGCGACACGCGCCAGGGCAATGATAGAACGCGGATGCACTAGATAGCATGAGCCTGCTACTGGCGGCGCATCGGAGAATAGACAGATGTCATCGGGCGGTTCAAGAAACGTATCTAACCAGCGCCGCCACGGTCGTAAACTAGGCACGGGAACGGGCGGCAACTCGAAGCGAAGCGGTTCCCAGTACGCATTCAGCATCAGGTAGAGGTCCAAGCCAGCTGCTACGGCCGAGGCACTGATTGCCAGGCTGTGAGATTGGTTACTCCAATCGGGTTGGTGTAGCTCAACTCCGTGGCACTCGATCCGAGCCCGCGCCAGCAACTGGTTGAGAGTAAGGTTATTCAATTGGGTCTCTGTCCGCCGATGCCGGATCTCAATCAGCGTTTTGACAAACCGCTGAATGTCCGAGTGCTTTTCCAATAGCGACCAGTCGAACCAACTGATCTCGTTGTCCTGACAATACGCGTTGTTATTTCCGCGCTGGGTACGCCGAACTTCGTCCCCCATAAGCAGCATTGGTGTACCCACGGAAAGCAGCGTGACTGCCAGAAAATTTTTTACCTCACGGTTGCGCAATTTCTCGACAGCCGGGTCCTCGCTGGGGCCTTCCACGCCACAATTCCAACTCAGATTAGCATCCGCACCATCGCAATTATTTTCTCCATTGGCCTCATTATGTTTCACGTTATACGAAACCAGATCGTTCAGCGTAAAGCCATCGTGGCAGGTAACAAAGTTGATACTTTGTTCAGGCTCACGTTGTGCACGCCCATAGATATCCGGACTGCCGAACAGGCGATACGGGATACGCGTGACCGTGTCGCTGTCTGCTTTCATGAAGCTGCGTACATCGTCGCGGAATCTGCCGTTCCATTCTTTCCAGGAGTCCCCAATGAATGAGCCGACTTGGTAGAGGCCTGCAGCATCCCATGCTTCCGCAATGAGCTTGGTGTCGGCTAGTCCGGGATCCGAATCGATGTCCCAGAGGACGGGTGGATTTTCCAGTGGGCGCCCCGATTCATCTCGAGAGAGGATCGATGCCAGGTCGAAGCGGAATCCGTCTACATGCATGACGTTGACCCAATAATGCAAACTGTCACGAATGAGTCGCCGCACAAAAGGCTCGTTGGCATTCAGAGTGTTCCCGGTCCCGGTATAATTGGCGTAGTTCGCCGTGCCCCGATCTAGGATGTAGTAGGCATCGTTGGCGTAGCCCTTGAAACAGAGGGTCGGCCCGTTCTCGCCGCCTTCTGCAGTATGGTTGTAAACCACGTCGAGAATGACCTCGAGTCCAGCTCGGTGCAACGCCTTGACCATATCCCGGAACTCATCGAGCACGGCCAAAGGATCGCGACGCGAACTATATTCGGAATGGGGGGTAAAGAAGGACACCGGCGAGTAACCCCAATAGTTAGTTAACCCACTGTGAGCATCTTGTTCGTCGAACTGGAACACAGGCTGCAATTCTACTGCCGTTACGCCGAGGTCTTGAAGATAAGGGATCTTATCAACTAACCCTGCATAGGTGCCGCGCTTTACCGGATTGACGCCGGAACTAGGATGTTTAGTGAAACCGGCAACGTGCGTTTCGTAAATCACTGTCCTTGAGAATGGCCGCCTCAGAGGTTCATCGCCTTCCCAATCATAGCGGCTTACGTCCGCAACCACACTCTTTAAAGCCGTAGCACAGTTATCGCCGAGTCTACTGGCAGCAACCCGGCTGTAATTCGCTGGGCGTGCAAGCGCGCGTCCATACGGGTCGAGTAACACCTTTTGGGGATCGAATCGCAACCCACGCTCCGGGGCGAAGGACCCATCGACGCGATAACCGTAAATCTGGCCAACTTCGATCCCTCGGACAAAGACATGCCAGTAGTGACTGCTGCGATTAGTAACCGGATCCAGCGTGATCGTGCGCGAAGGGTAACTGTCGTCGACCCGGTCAAACAGCAGCAACTCCACCGCGGTATTGCCTTTCGCGAAAACGCTGAAATTCACCCCGCTCGGAGACACAGTCGCACCAAGCGGAAAACTCTTGCCCGGCGAAACTACGGTGTTCATACGCGGCGGTTTGACTCCATCGTCAACCCGAGTAAGCGCTCAAAAATCTGCTGAGACAGCATTTCGTCCGTGCAGCGCCAGCGCCAGTTACCGCCCATGCTTCCGGGCACGTTCATCCGAGCTTCCGCTCCTAAATTGAGCAAATCCTGTAGTGGTGCGATGGCCAACCCTGCCGTGGACGACCACGCCAGACGGATTAGTTCCCAGGCTACTTCGTCGCTTTTGCCAGGTGCACGCTTCACATAGTTCCACAGGTTCCGCCGCTGGTCTTCTGGCAGCGTCTCAAACCAACCACGCGTAGTATCATTGTCGTGGGTGCCCGTATAAACGACAGTATTCTGGATATAGTTGCCGGGCAGGTACGGGTTATCCGAGTGGCCGTCGAACGCGAACTGAAGGACCCTTGTTCCGGGCAACTGGAACTGGTCTCGAAGTGCGGAAACGTCGGGTGTGATTACTCCCAAGTCCTCGGCAATGAACGGCAGAGTACCTAACTCCTTCTGGACCGCGCCGAAGAAGCCGGCACCCGGACCGGACACCCACTGTCCGAACTGAGCCGTTTTTGCCTCCGCCGGTACGTGCCACGCGGCGGCGAACCCGCGAAAATGATCTAGGCGCACGACGTCTACGTGCGTCAGCAACGCTCGCAAGCGGTCGATGCACCAACGGTAGCCAGTGCGCCGAAGCGCCTCCCAATCATAGACGGGGTTGCCCCAGAGTTGCCCTTGTGCGCTGAAATAGTCTGGTGGAACGCCACCAACAAATCGCGGCCGGCGATGTTCATCTAGGAGAAACAGTTCTGGGTCGGCCCAAACGTCGCTCGAGTCAGGTGAGACAAAGAACGGCAAATCCCCAATCAGGTGGACGCCCTTGGCGTGAGCGTATTCCCTGAGCCGTGCGCCTTGACGGAACAACAGGAACTGAGCGAAGCGCACCTGCTCAATCAGTTCTTTCAGGTCTCGCCGGGCTTGGGCCAACGCCATCGGCTCGCGCCGGAGCAATTCTTCTGGCCATTCGAGATAGTTAACGCCGCCGTGTGCGGCTTTCAGTGCTCGAAACAAAGCGTAGTCGTCTAACCAACGCGCTTGCTCTGCGCAAAACTGGTCATAGTGTTCCCGCAAAGTCGAGCGCGGCGTGGCGCTGAAGGTAGCCCAGGCTTTTTCCAACAACTTATGCTTAAAAGGGATGACCACGTCGTAATCGACGGCGTTTCTCGCGAACGAGCGCCCCTCCTCACAATCACTAGCTTGCAAGAGGCCTTCGTCGATCAGGCCGTCCGGGCTGACGAGCAGTCCATTGCCAGCAAAAGAAGATAAAGACTGGTAAGGCGAATTTCCGTAGCCCGTAGGACCGAGTGGGAGCGCCTGCCACCAGCCCTGACCCGCTGCTTGGAGGCGGTCCACCATCGCGAACGCGGCCGGCCCCACATCCCCAATTCCGTAGGGCGAAGGCAACGACGTAATGTGCAGCAGTACGCCGGAAGCGCGGTACTGGGGTCCAAACGGGATAAGACCCACTGGCCGGCTGGCATCGCTCATTGTTCCCCTTCTGCCGGTTCGCGACCCGGGACGGCTGATTTCAGCGCGTTGTTCACCATCGCCTGGGCTTCATTCAAAATCGTTTTCAGATGCGACGGATCCTTGAAACTCTCTGCGTAAATCTTGTAGATGTTCTCCGTGCCGGACGGACGGGCCGCAAACCAGCCGCTATCAGCAACGACTTTCAAACCGCCGATTGGCGCGTTATTACCCGGGGCACGGGTCAGCTTGGCGGTAATCGCCTCTCCGGCCAATCTTGATTCCTTCACGGCCTCAGGCGACAGTTTCCCGAGGCTTTCCTTCTGACGTGGCGTAGCCGGCGCATCGATGCGCGTGTAGTAAGGAGTGCCAAATTCTGCCGCCAGCTCATCGAAGTGTTCACCGGGATCTTTGCCGGTGCGCGCCGTGATCTCAGCCGCAAGCAGATCCATGATCGGCCCGTCCTTGTCGGTTGTCCAAACGGTGCCATCCTGCCGGAGGAAACTTGCTCCTGCACTTTCCTCGCCCCCGAAGCAGAATGAGCCGTCAAACAGCCCAGGCGCGAACCATTTGAAACCGACCGGCACCTCAGACATCCGGCGGTCAAGTTTCTGCACCACGCGATCAATCAGGCTGCTACTGACCAGTGTCTTTCCCACCGCGGCGCTGGTGGCCCAACCCGGCCGATGGGTTAGCAAGTAGCGAATTGCCACTGCCAAATAATGGTTAGGATTCATCAATCCCGCGGAAGGGGTTACGATCCCATGCCGATCGGAATCGGGGTCATTGGCAAAGGCGACATCAAATTGATCCTTGAGTCCCACGAGGCTGGCCATTGCGTACGGGCTGGAGCAGTCCATACGAATTTTTCCGTCGTGATCGACGGTCATAAACGAGAATGTTGCGTCGAACTTCGGGTTGACCACGCTGATATCCAATTTGTAAATAGAGTTGATCGGTTCCCAGTAGGGCAGAGCGGCGCCGCCAAGCGGGTCCACGCCTAGCTTGAGGCCGGCCGCGCGGATGGCATCAAGGTCCACCACGTTCCGCAGATCCTTGACGTAGGGTAGGACAAAGTCTTCCTGGTGCGTAGTTGACGCCGCGATGGCTTTGGCAAAAGGCACGCGTTTTACCCCAGCATTGTGCCCCTGGAGCAGCTCATTCGCTCGATCCTGGACCCACCGCGTCACGTCGGTGTCCGCCGGCCCACCATTCGGGGGGTTATACTTAAAGCCGCCGTCTTCAGGTGGGTTGTGCGATGGTGTAATGACAATACCATCTGCGAAATGCTCCTTTCGACCTCGGTTGTACGTAAGAATGGCGTGCGAGATCACTGGGGTCGGAGTTACTCCGTCGTCACGCTGGATGAAGGTGTCCACTTCATTGGCCGCAAGTACTTCCAGCGCAGTGCGCTGAGCGGGACCGGATAGTGCGTGCGTATCCTTACCCATATAAAGCGGCCCCTCGATCCCACGGCTGCGCCGGCAGTCGCAGATAGCTTGCGTAATAGCCAGAATATGAGCCTCGGTGAACGTCCCGCGTAGGGATGAGCCGCGGTGTCCACTGGTCCCGAAACTAACTAATTGGTCGGGATCTCCAACATCGGGCTGACGCTCATAGTATTCCCGTTCCAGTCGGGCCAGATCAACTAACAGATTCTTGGGGGCAGGCTTGCCTGCCAAAGCCGATATTTCCATAAATCGATTCCTCTCAGCGGTTCCAATCCGCGGCGCGGTTGCTCCTCATTGAGGGATTTCCGCGATTCATAACTCCAACACTCCAACACTCCACCATCCCTCTTCCTTACGAGCAATGAGTGAGTTTCCAGCATTCGCGGGCGATCTCCCAATCTTCTTCGGTATGAATAACTAACACGCGCACGGCTGAATCAGAAGCCGCGATATCCCAATCCAACCGAGATTGAGCGTTCTTCTCCGGGTCTAGTTTCAACCCCAAGAACGCGAACGCTTCACAGGCAGCAGCGCGCACTGGCGCTGCGTGCTCGCCTATCCCTGCTGTAAAAACGAGCGCGTCCAGCCCGCCCAGACTAGCCAACATTGCACCGATGTGACATTGCAAGCTATGCACATAAGCGTCAAAAGCGAGTCGAGCGCGAGCATTGCCTTGGGCCATCGCTGCCAAAATTTCCCGTAGATCGCTCGACAGGCCAGAGATGCCTACCAAACCCGATTCCTGATTTAAGATCCGGTCGAGCCGGTCAACGCTGTATTTTTGCTGCCGCAACAAATGCAGGATGACGCCCGGATCGATCGAGCCTGAGCGGCTGCCCATCATCAAACCGGCCAGTGGCGTGAACCCCATTGTGGTATTGACACTGCGACCATCGCGAACCGCCGCCAATGAACAACCGTTGCCGAGATGACAGGTAACAAGCCGCAATTCATTCAGGTCGCGATCAAGGA
>Ga0210406_10004392_pt1 | contig 15110 bp, 7 predicted proteins | sample IncBWC30MmetaG_FD_155454 | JGI IMG/M metagenome (GOLD analysis project Ga0210406, IMG submission 155454) | Forest soil microbial communities from Barre Woods Harvard Forest LTER site, Petersham, Massachusetts, United States - Inc-BW-C-30-M | ecosystem: Environmental > Terrestrial > Soil >... | reverse complement strand
AAGCCACGGCTCGAACTCCGGACTGGACGTGAGCCAAGCAGAGCAGCTCGTCTACACCGCGTCAGAAACGATCCCGGACCTGGAGCGGCAAATCCAGCAACAGGAGAATGTGCTCAGTGTTCTGCTCGGCGAAAATCCCCAATCCATTCCGCGCGGACGCGCACTGACCGAACAGCCCGTCCCCCAGAACGTTCCAGCCGGCCTGCCTTCCGAATTACTGGAGCGCCGGCCGGAGGTCCGCCAAGCGGAAGAGATGATGGTTGCAGCCAACGCGCAAATCGGAGTTGCAAAAGCCTCATTCTTCCCGAGCTTGTCGCTTACTGGAGTAGGAGGGCTGGAGAGCAACGCTTTGCATCACTTCATCAGCCAGCCGTCTGAAACTTGGTCGGGCGCCTTCAAAGTGAGTCAGCCGGTCTTCCAGGGCGGAGCGCTCCGCTCTCAACTCAGGCTCGCCCGCGCCAACTGGCAGGAAGCGTCGCTCTCCTACCAGCAAACAGTTCAGAACGCCCTGGAACAAGTTTCCAATTCACTCGTCGCTTCTCAAAAAGACCGCGAGTTCCGCGAACAACAAGAATTACTCACGCAGTCAGCACAGCAGACCGACCAACTGTCCGAGGTGCTTTATAAGGACGGCGGCGCGAGTTACCTGCAAGTGCTGACCAGCGAAACGAATTATTTCTCGGCCGAACTCAATCTCGTGCAGGCCCAGCTGAATGAGCGTTTGGCGCTCGTGCAACTTTATCAATCACTCGGAGGAGGGTGGCAGCAATAGTGCAAAGGAAGTTTCAAATGAAAACAACGATGTTTTTATCGCTTCGTCTCCTGGCTACTGTGGTGCCCGGTGCATTTGCGGCTGGTGGTGAAGACGATACGAAGGCGCAGAAGTGATTCAGTGCTCGTCTCTCCCGCTGACGACTCGGCAGTCGCGAATGTCCTAACCAATACGGCCATTGTGCCGGATGATCCCAAACAAGTGCTGCAGGATTATGACTCATTAATGATCGCGCTCGCACAGAAGTTCTCTGCCACACTCGCGACGATCGCTGAAGCTGCCAAGCGAGGCGACTTAAGCAGCGAGCAGGCGAGAGAAATGAGTGCCGAGCAATACCAACTCACCCACATGCAGGTTGAACTGCTCAGCCTGTGGCGTGGTGTCGAAGAACAGACTTGGCGAGAATTCCGGACGTTGAAGTAAAACCGGACTCAACGCAAGATAGCGACGTCGTAGTGGTGGCATTCGTGATGAAGGATTTGGAGTGCATTGGTGATTAGCGTTGGGCTCGGAGGAATCAACGGGCGATCTCCTCGAAGCCGACTTCACGGTACCAATCCGGCCAGCTTCCTCGACCTCCGTTCCCAGCCGAATGCAACATTGCGTTTTCCGGTAAACTGACTAGCCAGCGAGGGATTGCCACTTGCACAAACTTAAGTCGTGTTTGCACCGGAGTTACATCGCACTCTTCCTTCCTTTATTTGTATTCTCCGCAGTTTCCCAGTCGGTTCCACCGCAATTGATGAGCGGCCTCAAATGGCGGCTCATTGGCCCTTTCCGTGGAGGCCGAGTGGTTGCCGTTGCCGGCGTGCCGGGTGACTCGACAACGTTTTATTTCGGCGGGGTCAACGGCGGCATCTGGAAAACATCTGACGCGGGAACGGTTTGGAAGCCGATTTTTGATGACCAGCCAATAGGTTCAATCGGCGCCATCGCCGTTGCACTCTCCGACCCAAAGATAATCTACGCTGGAACCGGCGAATCGGATATTCGTTCCGACTTGTCTTCCGGTAATGGCGTTTACAAATCCATGGACGCGGGCTCGACATGGACTCGCGTAGGCTTGGAGGACACGCGCCAAATCAGCCGGATCGTGGTTGACCCGCGAGATCCGAATGTCGTTTATGTCGGTGCTCTTGGCCATGCTTATGGACCAAACGAACAGCGTGGAGTTTTTAAATCCGTCGACGGAGGGACGCATTGGGACAAAGTTCTCGACCAGGGATCTGAAATTGGTATTTCAGACCTGGCGATCTGCTCCGGCAACCCGCAGCTGTTATTCGCCGGCACGTGGAATACACATCGTCCTCCCTGGAGTACCTATGCCCCGATTGACGGACCCGGCGGCGGTCTCTATCGCTCGCAAGATGCGGGCAAGACGTGGGCGCGACTGGGCGGAAATGGATTGCCCGAAGGCGATTGGGGCCGAATTGGCATTGATGTTGCGCCCGACGGCAAGCGCGTCTACGCGTTGATTCAGGCGAAGAAAGCAGGCCTTTATCGCTCTGATGACGGCGGAGATACCTGGACTCTGGAAAACGCTGACCCTCGCCTTACCAGCCGCGCCTGGTATTTCAACAGCATCACCATCGATCCGCACAATCCTGACGTGATCTACATCCCCAATGTTGCACTCTATCGGTCGGAAGACGGGGGCAAGACGATTTCGATCGTTCGCGGGGCACCCGGCGGTGACGATTATCATCAGATTTGGATTGATCCCAAAAACTCCGCCAGCATGGTTCTCGGAACCGATCAGGGCACAACCGTCAGCCTCGATCGCGGCCAGACCTGGAGTACGTGGTACAACCAGCCAACGGCGCAGCTCTACCATGTGATCACTGACAATCAGTTCCCCTACGTCGTATACGGCGCGCAGCAGGATAGTGGAAGTGCCGCCGTCGTAAGCCGTACTGACCACGGCCAGATCACGCCACGCGATTGGTTTCCCGCGGGTGGAAGCGAAAGCGGATACATGGCGCCCGATCCCAAAGACCCGAACATCATTTATCTGAGTGGCAGTTACGGAGACGTTTCCCGATACAACAGGCGGACGGGCTTCAGCCAGGATGTCACGCCGTGGCCCGTACCAGCATTCGGCTCCGAGATCAATCAGCGCAAATATCGCGATCCGTGGACACCCGTCCTGCTTTTTTCTCCCGCTGACTCAACCACCCTCTATCTCGGCACGCAATATGTAATGAAGACTGTCGATGGTGGTTTGCACTGGCAGACCATCAGCCCCGATCTCACCGGATCGACCCAGCAGCCAGCAAATAAGTTAGAAGGACCAACGACGAACGAGAACGCGAAGCAACGAGGCTACGGCGTAGTGTTCACCATAGCGCCATCCGCTCTGAGCCGCGACACGATCTGGGCTGGAAGCGACACAGGATTAATTCACCTCACGCGCGACGGCGGCAAAACATGGAAAGATGTTACGCCCTCGGGTCTGACTGCCTGGAGCAAGATCTCGTTTATCGAAGCTTCGCACCATGATCTCGCCACTGCGTATGCGGCGGTCGATCGCAGCCGGTTAGACGATCAGGCGCCCTATCTCTATAGAACTCGCGACTACGGTTCTTCCTGGCAATTGATTACCAACGGCATTGCCGCCCATGCTTTTCTGCGCGGCATTCGCGAAGATACCGAGAAAAAGAATCTTCTGTTTGCCGGAACTGAACTTGGGGTTTACGTATCGTTCGATGACGGCGACCACTGGCAATCTTTGCAGCTTAATCTGCCGACGACTTCCGTCCGCGATCTGACGATTCACGGCGATGATCTGATCGTCGCTACCCACGGCCGCTCCTTCTGGATTCTCGATGACATCACGCCATTGCGCCAGGCGTCTGATGCCGAAAGGGCGAATGTAGTTTGGCTCTACCATCCTGCGCCGGCATATCGCATCGATAATGACACCTTTACCGGCACTCCAATTCCACCGGAAGAACCGACAGCCGAAAATCCACCTAATGGCGCCATCCTTGATTATTTACTCAAGTCTGCCGCCACCACTGTTACGTTGGAGATTCTCGACTCCCAACAGACGCTCGTGCGCAAGTTCTCCTCGGAGGATCGACATCCGGAAAAACACCCACCGCTTCCTATTGCCGAGCGCTGGTTTCCCAAGCCCGAAGTCCTCGAAGCAACTCCGGGAATGCATCGCTTCGTCTGGGACCTTCGTTGGGGGAGCTCCGGCGGACCCGGTGTGGACGAAGAGTCCGAATATCGCAGTCCCCATGGTCCTAAAGTTGTGCCGGGCACATATACCCTCAGGCTCATGATTGACGGAACGCCTCAGACTCAGCTTCTAAAGGTCGTCATGGACCCCCGCTCCTCGGCCACTCAGGAAGTCCTTCGACAGCAGTTGCAACTCGGCCAGCAAATATTTGCCGAAACTCTGGAGGCACGCAGCGCGCTTGCTGAAATCGCTTCGCTACAGAAACAACTGGCTGATCGTGAACAGAAGCTTGGCGACAAAAATTCAGACGTTAAGTCAGCGCTGGCGGATGCTCGAACTGAAATCTCGAAGATAGAAACCAAGCCAGAAGTCGTTGGGCACCCTTTGGGTCTGCAGGACGCCTTCGCCGGAATAGCATCGGCCTTACGCGTTGTCGAAGGTGGGGATCGCGCGGTGCCTTCACAAGCGATTGCCGTTTACAACGAGTCCAGCCAGCGCGTCAAAATCGCGATCAGAGAATGGAACGAGTTCAAAACAACCAAACTTCAGCGGCTTAATCAGAAATTGTCTGAAGCAAATCTCGCTCCAATCACGATCTCCCGCGAGGTGAATGTCGAGCGATGACAAACGGTAGGCCCTGCGAATGGTCTTCGCATCCGCGCCATTCACCATGCCCTTCGTCGTAACACGAGTTCTACGACAATGGAATGAACTTGAGCAAATGGCGAGACTCGACGGGAGGTTGACATGGGGACTCAGTCACTCCAGCCCAGCAACTGTCGCTCAAAGTCAAAGCTGACGCGTTTTGGCCGCAGGCACGAGATGCCGATCAAGCCGTCGAAATCGCCTTCGACGTCTCGCCGAGTAGTCACGACCGACGCACGTTGCGGACCCAATTCGTGTTCGCCGATTCTGGCCTGTGGAAGAATGATCGTTCCGAAGGCAACATCCCCGGAAATATTCCGCCCGCTTCCGATAACAGCGCTCCATTCGTAGTCAACGTGGTGCAAGTGGCTCTGAAATAACACCAATTGCGGAGTTCCCGTATCCACCAGCAAGTGCAACTGACGGCTGCCCGTTTTTAGACTCACGGTGATGAATTGTGGGCCCGCGATGAGCGGCGCGGTGTGAGGTTCCGCCGAGGCTCCGAAAAAGATGCGGTGTTTCGCATAGTCGACGGTAAAGCTCCTCCCGTCCATCACGTCGAGTCCGATTACCGCGTCGATACGCGTTCCCAGTCCGCTTCCAATTCCGGAAAAATCGGCGACCATGACCCGCAAATTCTTCCGTCGCAGGGGCCCAAGTTGCAGGTCCGGCAGCGTAACGCTTTCCGAGGCGAGGGTTTTGTTGAAGAGCGCCAGACCGCGCGGTGTGCTCTGCAATCGTAGCTTTGCCGAAACACTCCTGTCGATCATGCTCGGACTGGTACCAGTGTCGAACAGCAAATGTTGATGCTCGAGGCCGCCCACCCGTCCCTCGACGACAATCACATAGCCCTGGTAAAGCTGGAAGGGGATTTCGGGCACCTGGATCGGCGGACGCGGGGTCCGGACATTGAGGTCGCTACCGAAACAGAGCAGGCACAAAGTGCAGTTCAGAAAGGCGAGCGTCGACCGAGCAATCCAATTAGCAGCCCAAGAAAAACTGACGACGCGACCAGGACCGGGCTGCGACTGTAAGGATGGGTCTCCAACACGATTCCGTCGCGATTCGAATCTTTCCACGCTGATTGCGCCGAAGCTGCACTCGCGCCGTGCCATGCGAAACAGACGTGGGCGGAAGAGATACTCCTGCTGCGCTGGGACGTGTAAACGACTTGACGGGATAAGAACCGGTAAAAACGAACCGCACATGAAGCTTCGAAGACCGGCGGAGCGTGCCTCTAGTGTGCGAGTCGAAGAACCACAAGAAGCCTCAGCTTTAGATCGCTTTCACTCTTCCGAAGTTCGTAGAAGTACGGCGCCTATCTACCAAAACTTGTAATTGCCGGGAAGTCCTTTCCAGCGGCCCTTCCAAAGTCACCTCTCAATAAAAGTGAGAGCGGCTGCGATTGAATGTAGCTGGTCACACGGATAAGGCTATCCATCCCAACTTGTAAGTCGCGCTCCAGCGTGGCCCCTGGAATGTACGGAATAGTCGTTGTCTGGCAAAAGAGCTGTGAGCAAAGCGGTTCTATCTGTAAGTCAATCAGGTCACTTCCAGCAAGCGCGAACAATCAGTCGAAGTCACAACGGAGGACACGTGAAGAATCTTGAGACCCTGCCTTTTAGCGCGACAGTCCGATGGGAAACATATCGAGCGATCCTGAGCACGATTGCCTTAGTTCTGATGTGGAGCAGCCTCGCACTCGCCCAGCGCACGACCGGAACTTTGCGGGGACAGGTTCTCGACCCGGCGAACGCCACGGTTGGCGGTTGCGCTGTCACCGTAACCAATGAGGCTACAGGAGTTTCACAGACGGACGCCACGAACTCCGCGGGAACCTATGACTTTCCCAGCATTCTACCCGGAGCCTATACGGTGGCCGTGGACGCCCAGGGGTTCAAGAAGTACGTAAAGAAGGGAGTTCCGGTATTGGCGAACCAGGATAACGTGGCCGACGCACGCCTCGATGTTGGAGTTGCTTCGGAGACAGTGGAAGTTATAGCGGGAACTGCGGAGGTCCAAACTACTTCTGCTACGCTCACACAGACTTTCACATCGCAGGATATTCTGAATCTTCCGAGCTCGGCGGGCGTGCTCAACGGCAGCCCGCTGAACCTTGCGATCCTTTCTCCAAATGTGGTGGCAACCCCCGGCGGAGCGCAGGGCGTGGGCGGTTCAGTCGGGGGTACGCGCCCCCGAGATAACAGTTTCACGGTGGATGGCGTCGATGACAACAACTTAGGCGTTACAGGAAATAACTCTACGGTTATTCCGGACGCTGTGGGCGAGTTCGCCCTGCAAACGAACCAGTTTAGTGCGGAGTATGGACACTCCGCGGGCGGGCAGTTCAGTCTGATTACTAAAACCGGCACCAACCACCTGCACGGTTCCGGCGAGTGGTACTTGCAGAACCGGAACTTTAATTCTTTGGATAATCTGACCAAGCAGGCGATCTCGCAGGGCACGATCCCAGGAATGCCAGCGTATGACGACAATCGTTTTGGCGGCACGATCGGCGGACCGATTATCAAGGATAAGTTCTTTTTCTTTGGCGCCTATGAGTACACTACAGTTCATGGAGCCGGCCCTCCGGTTTCGTTTGCTACTGCGCCGACGGCCGGCGGCCTCGCTGCCCTGGAAGGACTGGCCACCGATTCGGCGGTCAAGGCGGCCCTGACAGCATTCCCAGTCGCACCCTCGAACAACGCCGGGACTATTTCGGTCAACGGCAACGCGATTCCTGTCGGTAGCCTGGTGGCAATCGGCCCTAATTTTCAAAGGGAGCACGACGCGCAATTCAACACCGACTATACGTGGGGACGACACCAGTTGGGCACCCGATTCACATTCAACCAGGAACGCTTCATCCTGCCTGCCGCAGTCCCGTTGCCTCAGTGGAACCAGAATGAACCGGTCAACAATCGCAAGGTTGCGTTCACCGACGCTTGGACAGCCAGAAATAATGTAGTTAACGACTTTCGCTTGCAGTACTCCTACTACTTCACCGGCCTGCTGGATCCCTGTACTCCCGGGACCACATGCCAACCGGATGTGAGCCTAGGCGACCTATACTCCAGCGCCTCAACTAGCGTGGGGGACAATCAGCACCAAAAGCAGAACAGCTATCAGGTAAAAGACACACTTTCGTGGGTACTGGGAAAGCACACCCTAAAGTTCGGGGGAGAGTATAACCACTTTATTTATCCCCAGTTCTTTCTACCTAGAAGTGTAGGTGACTACGCTTACTCGGCGACGCAGAACTTTATCAATGACCAGGTTCCCGACACGCGGGCGCTGCGCGACGCCGGGTCCGGATACTTCTTGGGAACCACTAGCTTAATGGCGGGATTTCTCCAAGACGATTTCAAGGTGTCACATCGTCTGACGCTAAACCTCGGCCTGCGTTACGAATATTGGACCAACCCGGTAGGCGACAAACAGTGGAGTTCAAACGCCATCTCCGACGTACCGGGTGTGATCGCGTTTAAGAATCCGGGAACAGACAAGAACAACATCGCTCCTCGCGTGGGATTTGCCTACGATCCGACCGGCAGCGGAAAAACGTCGATCCGCGGAGGTTTTGGGATTGCGTACGACGTGAAATTCCAAAATTTTGACTCCATTTCACTGCCTCCTCAGTTGCAGGCCGAAATCAGTAGTGGATCGGCGTGTACTCTCGTACCAAAACCTTCGTGGTGCGCGACGCAGTCGGGGTTCCTGGCGGGGGGCGGGCTACCGCAGACCTACATTCCTCCGGCCGGGCAGGCAGGGGCGCGAGCTTTGACCAGCGCGTACATTCCCGACGCAAAGCTGCCCAAGATCATGACCTGGAGCTTCGGCGTGCAGCACGAAATGTATCGCAATGCGGTCATAGAAGTACGTTACCTGGGTACCCGCGGGTTGGAGTTGCCGGTGCAGTTCCGCAGGAACTTCGAAAGCTACTTCGATGCGGGCGGCACTCCTTTGCCAACGTATCTGACCGCTTCGTCCATACCCGGCACTTACACTGGCACCACTCCCACGGATACTGATTTCTACACCTTCCAATACAACTATTTCATTAATGGCTTCGGGCCTCTGGGCGCCGGCAATACAATACCCGGGTTTACCAGTAATTCGCCTGATACCTACCAGCAATATGGGTTCTTCAGCAACGTTACATCCTATGTACCGTTGGGAAGCAGTATCTATCACGCCGCTTCCGTAAACTTCACACAGCGCGCCGGGCATGGATTTATGGTCAACGCAAACTACACCTATTCCCATACCATTGATGACGCGACGAATGAATTCTTTACCAGCACCCTGAACCCACGCCGTGCAGAAGACACTAATCATTTGGGCGCCGATCGCTCCAACTCGGATCTGGATGTTCCTCATAAACTTGCCGTCGCCCTTTCCTACCAGTTGCCAAAAGCGCGATCGGACAATGGCTTCGCCAAAGCGTTGTTGAACGGCTACCAGGTTGGCGGAGTATTTTATGCCCAGTCTGGACAACCTGTCACCCTCCAGTCTGGGCTCGTAGACTCGAACGGCAACACCGATGCGGCGGGAGATCGCGTGGTGCTCAATCCCAATGGAGTTGGAAAAACGGGTTCCGATGTATTTGCCGTATGCGAATCGACGCCGGGGTCATCTTCCGGGGCTCCCGTAGGCACTACCTACGTCGCGTCGACTCCGTTTTCAGCTGCATTCGAAAATCCGGTTAATGGGTGTGCAGCCAATCCAAACGGTCCGCTCGCCTTTCTCAGTCCGGCCTTCAATGGAGCAAACACGGGGTTCGACCCGGCAATCGGTTATACGCCGGTTAACCCAAAAGCACGATATCTGCTGGCAGGAGCCGGAGCCTTGACTACGGTTGGCCGGAACAGTTGGAGGACGCCTGGACTTGAGACATTTAACCTGTCTCTGTTTAAGAACACTTACTTCGGAGAGACAAAATATTTGCAACTGCGGGCAGATGTCTTTAACCTGCTCAATCACCCTAGCTATTCCCTAACCAATGGCAACGTTTTCAACGCTGCCGGGATCGGAACCGCAACCTCAAGCCCAGGCTATGCTCAGCCTACGAATCCCGCCTTTCTAAATCCAAAGCAGTTTGGCGGCGGCATTCGACAGATGACCCTGGGAATAAAGTTCATTTTCTAAGGGGGGAGACTGCAACACAAGGGACCGGTGAACAATGCCGATCCCTTGTGACTGCAGTTACATTCAGTTGTCGATAGTGTGCATCTGCAACTCGATGTTTGAGAAGCTAAGAGTTTCTTTCGATCACGCGTTGCAGCAGGGCACGATAACCGCGGCTGCACGACAGCTCCTTGCCGCTCTTGAGGACGACTATATATTCACCGCTGTTGACCGGTATTAACTCCTTGATCTTGCGCACATTCACGATGACCGAACGGTGAATGCGGATAAACTCGTTCGGGTTCAAGCGTTCCGAGGTTCGTGAGATGGTCTCCCGAAGAAGGTAGGACTCCTTGCCTACGCTCAAGCGGACATAGTTCGCAGCCGCTTCGATCCAATCGATTTCATCAAGGTTCAAAAAGATGACGCGGCCCTTGGCCTTGATTACGAGCCTGTTCTGGGGCAGTGGCGGCGCGGCGGACACGACCCCCGACTTCATTTCCGAGAGCAACTCCAGCAGTCGATGTGTAATTTCCCGCTTGTCCGATTTCTGTAGCTCGGCGCGAGCGCGTTCAATCGCCTGGTGCAGGCGCTCCTGATCGAAGGGCTTCAGTAAGTAATCGAGTGCGTGCGCCTCGAATGCGCGAATGGCATATTGATCGTAGGCGGAAGTAAAGATGACCACCGGCATCTCTCGAGCAGGAATTTCATGGAGCACTTGAAACCCGTCAAAATCCGGCATTTGGATGTCGAGCAGAAGCAAATCCGGATGGAAAGAATTGATCGCTAAGACCGTCTGCCGGCCATCCTGGCACTCGGAGACGACCGAAAGTTGCGGTTCAGCTTCGAGCAGCATTCGAAGCTTCTGGCGGGCGAGTCGCTCATCATCCGCGATGACCACGCGGATCAATGCGCCGGTCGGTAGGTCTACTCTCGACAGTGCAGAATCTGGGAGCATGGTCGGGGAAGACGGTATGAAGTTTTCCAACACTGCGATAGACGGTCCTGCAAACAAATGGTCGCTCACAATGCGAAATCATTTTCTAATCGCATTGCCCGCCGCCCGCCGCTCTTTTCTGGCAAGAGTCGGGCAATACCGGTGTGATGCTAGCCGCGCACACGCCCGTTGTCCTGTGCAGGTGCGCGGTGGCGAATGTTATTGTGAGATCGCGTTATCTCATTGGGTCGCGTCCGCTCGCTGCCACGTTCGCACGTTATTCGCGTCAGTACGTTCCTTAGCCTCGCCATAGCTCACCAGTCGCCTCAACACTACCCGCAGTGCCGCAGCCGGGTGTTTATGACTAGCGATCAAATCAGGTGCTTGCTCCCGTATCCATTCCAGCATTTGACCCACGGAGACTGGCTGGGCGCAGGTTCCCAGTAACCTGCGGCAGATTTTGGTCAGACCAGCGCGCCGCATACCCTGCTGGCCCGCACTAGCGCTAAGCAGAACATCCACTTTCCCCCCAACGCCTTCGTATCCAAAGACGTCTGCCAGCCCAACGGCAGTCGTCTTTATTAGTTCAATACGCTTCAGGATGGCTTTATGTTCCATTCGGAGCACCACGACTTCCCGACGAATCTGGGCAATGATGTATTCCACGCTTTCTTCCGGATGTGCGCGATTGTTTACGAACGAATTTGCGCTTGTATCAATCGAAGAATCAGTCGCGGTGTTTTGCATAGTCATATGAATGCGCTGCACATAGTTAACATCGATTCTCGTTTCGCGGTGACATCGGTGGGACGAACACTCGGTAGGCGTTGACCAATGACCGGTTTGCGGGGAGCGAGCCAACGCCAAATCGGAAACGAAGCATTGTGGACAATCGACACTCCTCGCCAAGACGAAGCGATCCATCTCTCCAAGCGGACCCGGATGCATTTATCCCTGTTGTTGGGGACCTGGTCCCGCGCCTATAGCGGCGGGCGGTCGAGGCATGTTAGTAATCGCCACAGTTATGGCCTCTAGCGATTACTCCGCGCCTCCAGCCGGGGTTCAAGGTTCTGTGTCGGAGGTGATCAACCTGGTCGACGCTGAGCTTCGTAACCTTCTAGCGCGCCGGGAAGACGTCAGCAAGCGCATTCGAAGTCTGCACCTCGCAGTCAGTGCCTTACAGAATTTTGCTGGTGGGCCGGTTTCGGATCACGCCGGGGAGATTGTTGAAGGCCCCGAGCGATCAAGAACTTCATCCGGCACCGAATGCGTTTCCCACGCGATCGCCCGTAACAACAGCCAGACGGAAGCGCGCGACGGTGTGAACTCCAATCAGACGCTGAGGCGCGCCTGCCGTATCGCGCTTCTGGAAACGCCTGAAGGATTAACCGAGCAGGATATTCATGCGCGGATTGTGCGCCGGGGCTCGTTCTCATTCATCAATGCTGAGTTTGCCCAGCCCGCGATTTGTCAGGAATTGGCCGTCATGTCTAAACAAGGAGAAGTCCGGTGTTTCGAAAATGGATCGGACCGGCGCTGGCAACGGACTTCGCGAGACTGCGATCCAAACGCTGCCCCGCTGTTATGACTAGCGGCAAATCCCCCATCTGAAGCCCACTTTTGCCGAGCTCTTCGTTTTCGCCAGAGATGGTAATCACGGTCTCGCGCTCTAATATTCATAAATTCAAGAGAACATCCCTATGAATCCAGGTAGACGCGGCCTTGCGGCAGTAGAGCTGATCAGCGCCCGCTTATAGTCCCCGCGATTCATTCGCATGCGAATCTCTACGCTTGACAGCAAGATAGGCTGCAGTCGTACCTCAGTAGCGGAGTCGAGATCGCGTTGGCGGCCTACGTGCCTCTTCTTTTCAATTCTCGATGCCTTGGCAGGATTCGACTTGCCCGGCCGACACGAAAGGAAGGCAGATCATGCTCGACTCCCACACCTCCACTCGCTTCCAACAGTTCGTTGTATCGGTTCTTGTTGCGACTACACTATTTTTGTTTTGTTCCACGGTTGCCGCGCAGACGACGGTGGCTACAGGCAGCATTCAAGGAGCAGTGACTGATCCCTCAGGCGCCGTGGTTGGCGGCGCCAGGATCACCATCACCAACAAAGCGACAGGCCAGGCGATCGCCACTACGACGACCTCGTCGGGAACTTATGCCTCAAGCGCGCTGACGCCCGGCGATTATGTGTTGCGCGTGGAAGCTCAGGGATTCAGAACACTGGAGGCGGCTGTTCCTGTACAGGTAGGTGTGACCGCTTCCGGGAACTTCAGACTTCAGTTGGGCGACGCCGGACAGGTGGTCGAGGTACAGGCATCGCAGTTGCAAGTGAATACCGAGCAGGCGAGCGTGCAAGGTGTCATCAACACGCAACAGATCGAGAATCTGCCCATTAACGGGCGGAACTTTCTCGATCTCGCTCAACTGGAACCAGGAGTGCAGATTCAGGATGGCGGCAACTTCGACCCCACCAAGAAAGGATTTTCGTCCATTTCCTTCGGCGGGCGTTTCGGGCGCACGGCACGCATAGAGGTCGACGGACTCGACACCAGCGACGAAACCGTTGGTACCACAACTCAAGACATTCCCCAGGGCGCGATCCAGGAATTCCAGATCGGCGAATCGATGCTGGATCTCTCGACCGAACTCACTTCGTCCGGCTCCGTGAATGTAGTGACCAAGTCCGGGACCAACACCTATCATGGGCAGGGCTACTATTACTTCCGCGACCGGGCGCTGGACGCCGACCTTCCGGGGAACTCGAATACCCCCTTCCAACGCAACCAGTTTGGCGGCAGCTTTGGCGGCGCGATTATCAAGAACAAGCTGTTTTTCTTCGTGGATGCGGAACGCACCAAGCAGGATTTCGTTCAGCCGGTGCTGGCCGGTCCACCCTTTGAATCGTCGACTGGCGGTTTCTCCGCGCCGTTTCGCGAGGCCGAAGGAATCGCAAAGCTCGACTACCAGATCAGCAAGAATTACAAGGCGTTCTACCGCTTCTCCTACGACCAGAACAGCGATTTTGCCGCTTTCGAAGCCATCGCCTTCCAGCCCATGAACAACACTACCCACACCCGCGATCACGTCGTGGGACTTGATTTCACCACTGGTCGATACACGCACACCATCCGAGCCGGGTACATGAAATTCTTCAACCACATCGGCAGCGGGATTTCCGGTACTACGCCGTTCAATCCCTCTTCGCCGATTGAGTTGGCTATTGGGCCGGACCCGCTTTGCCTCAACAGTTCCGGAGCGACTCCCGACGTATTCTGCGCGGGCCAGCCATTTCTGGCGCCGCAAAGCACTCCGCAGTCCAATCATCAGGTCAAATACGACGGCAGCCGCGCCGTTGGTTCTCACATTCTTCGCTACGGGGGAGGCTTCAACCACATTCAAGGTGGAGGCTTTGCCGGTTTCCTGGCGGACGGGCCCGCAGTCAACGCCAGCGCAACCGCGTGCATCGGAGAATGTTTGGCGATGCCGGGCGGCGCAGCCAATGCATTGAACTATCCGACAAGCTACGTGCTTCTGGGTAATGGACAGGGATTTGGCACGGAAAAACCGGCCTTCGGTTTCCCGGCCGGCGGTCTGGGGCCGGATAACCGCTTCTCGTGGTACATCGGCGATGCCTGGAAGGTGAAGCCCAATCTCACCCTCAGCTATGGATTGCGCTATGTGCGCGACACGGGAAGAACGGACGCGGATATTGCCCCTATTGCAGCCTTGAATCAGTTTAACAACCAGTTTTATTCAGGCCTTGGTAACCGGGTAAAAAACCCTGGCAAGAACTTCGCGCCGCAGCTGGGGATCGCCTGGGATCCCGGAAATAACGGGAAAACCGTGCTGCGCGGTGGGATTGGTTTGTTCTACGAGAACTCAATCTGGAACAACGTCCTCTTCGACCGTCCGGCCCGCCTGACCGAGGGACGTTTTCTGGGCACTCAGCCTGCCTGCACGGGAGGGACGCCGGTTCCGTTTACTCTGCCGGGTACAACCACAAAAGTTACAGCGGGCTTCTGCGGCCAACCTATCGGACAAGTACAGGCACAGATTGCTGCGTTGCAGGCGCAATTCCAAGCGGCCGCCGCGGCCTCCGGTTCAGGTCCAGCGCCCAACGGAGCCTTCATCGGCTCGGCGTTGGCCGACACTGGTCCCAACGGCACGGGTACGAACCTGTTTTATCCGGGGTACCGCACACCGCGATCGGTGCAGATGAATTTCGGCATCCAGCGCCAGATTCATCAAGGCATGGTCTTTACCGCCGATTATCTCCGCAATGTATCAACTCATACGCTGCTCGCGGTCGATACCAACCACGTTGGAGATACTCGGTTCTTCAACGCGAATGCAGCTCTGGCAGCAATCAACGCTACCGTCGGAGCGGGATGCGGCGGCGGCAGTGTTACGGCCGCCACTTCCATCGCGGCGGTGAA
>Ga0210406_10004391_pt1 | contig 15110 bp, 13 predicted proteins | sample IncBWC30MmetaG_FD_155454 | JGI IMG/M metagenome (GOLD analysis project Ga0210406, IMG submission 155454) | Forest soil microbial communities from Barre Woods Harvard Forest LTER site, Petersham, Massachusetts, United States - Inc-BW-C-30-M | ecosystem: Environmental > Terrestrial > Soil >... | reverse complement strand
TATCGGCGATTTTCACCATCTACACCGGTTATGACTATTTCCGCGCCGGCATCCATCACCTCATCAAGGAGGACGAGGGATGAAGGTGAAATATTTCGCCTGGGTGCGCGAACGCGTCGGCAAGGCGGAAGAGACTGTCGAGCCGCCGCCGAACGTGCGCACCGTGGGCGAACTGGTCGCATGGCTGGCCGGGCGCGACGAGGCTTACGCCCACGCCTTCGAGACGCCGAAGGTGATTCGCGCCGCGATCGACCACACCCATGTCAAACCGGATGCCATGATCGCCGGCGCCCGCGAGATCGCCTTTTTCCCGCCGATGACCGGCGGATAAATCTCGCCGCGATGACCGCGCCCGTCACCATCCGCATCCAGCAAGCCGATTTCGACGTCGCGAAGGAAATCGCTGCGCTGACCAATGGCCGCACCGATATCGGCGCGGTCGTGAGTTTTTCCGGCATTTGCCGGGACAGCGAAGGGGCTGACAAGATCGCGGCGCTGACGCTCGAACATTATCCCGGCATGGCGGAGGCCGAGATCAAGCGCCATGCCGATGAGGCGATGTCGCGCTGGCCGCTCGACGGCTTGACCGTCATCCATCGCTTCGGCCGCATTCGGCCCGGCGAAAACATCGTGCTGGTGGTGACGGCATCGAAGCACCGGCAGGCGGCGTTCCAGGCCGCCGAGTTCTTGATGGATTATCTGAAGACCAGCGCGCCGTTCTGGAAGCGCGAGGAGAGCGCCCGCGGCGCGGGCTGGGTCGAGGCGCGCGAGCATGATGACGCGGCCGCCGCGCGGTGGACCAAATCCTGATGGCGAAACGCGTCAAGAGCGCGACCAAGCGCGGTCGCGCTACATCGAAACTTCAAAAACCAGCCAACAGCGAATTGGTGACACTGCTCGATTTCGTCCGCTATGCGGTGAGCCGTTTCGTCAAGGCCAAGCTTACGTTTGCGCACGGCACCACCGATCCGGTCGCAGAAGCCGCCTTCCTGGTCTGCGAAGCGTTGCGCCTTCATCCCGATCAGTTCGAGACCTTTGCCATGGCGCACGTCACGGCGGCCGAGGGCAAGGAGATTCTCGATCTCGTCGAGCGCCGCGTCGCCTCACGAAAACCCGCTGCCTATCTCGTCAACAAGATCTACATGCGCGGCCTGCCGTTCTATGTCGACGAGCGCGTCATCGTGCCGCGCTCCTTTATTGGCGAACTATTGGATTCGCATTTCGACGGCGGCGACGCCGATCCCGCCGAGATCGAAAGTGTGCTCGATCTCTGCACCGGCTCAGGCTGTCTGGCAGTGCTTGCCAGCCGGCGCTTTCCGAACGCGCAGATCGACGCGGTCGATATCTCCAAGGACGCGATCGAGGTTGCCGCGCGAAACATCGCCGAACACGGTCTCGAAGATAGGGTCGCGCTCTACCGCGGCGACCTGTTTGGGCCGCTCGGCGCCAAGCGCTACGACTTGATCATCTCCAATCCCCCCTATGTCGATGCGAAAGGCATGGCCGCCCTGCCGCGGGAATGCCGCGCCGAGCCGAAACTCGCCTTCGACGGCGGCGCCGACGGGCTCGATGTGGTCCGGCGCATCCTCGACGAGGCCGGACCGCACCTGACACCGCGGGGCGGGCTGTTGTGCGAGATCGGCCGCGGCCGCGAAAACCTCGAGGCCGCCTATCCGCAATTGCCGCTATTGTGGCTGGATACCGAGCAATCCGAGGGCGAGGTGTTCTGGATTGGCGCTGCCGATCTCGCGTCGTGAGCGACAATATCGCGGTTTATTGCGTTTCCGGGCCGCGACGAAACTGATACCTTGCAAACCAACCAAAACACCCGAAAGAGAAACTCGAAGAGGCCTCCATGCTGGACAAGAGCCCCCGCCCTTCCGCCGTCAATGTGCCGAACGACCTTGCCGCGCATTGGATGCCGTTCACCGCGAACCGGGCGTTCAAGAAGGCGCCGCGGCTGCTCGCCGGCGCCAAGGACATGCATTACTTCACCGTCGATGGCCGCAAGATCATCGATGCGGCGTCGGGGATGTGGTGCACCAATGCCGGCCATGGCCGTAGCCAGATTTCGGAAGCGATCGCCAAGCAGGCCGCGGCGCTCGACTATGCGCCGCCGTTCCAGTTCGGCATTCCCCAGGCCTTCGAACTCGCAAGCCGCATCGCCGACCTCGCGCCGGCCGGGCTCGACCATGTGTTTTTCTGCAATTCAGGCTCGGAAGCCGCCGACACCGCGCTGAAAATCGCGCTGGCCTATCATCAGCTCGCCGGCCAGGGCACCCGCACCCGCCTGATCGGCCGCGAACGCGGCTATCACGGCGTCGGCTTCGGCGGCACGTCGGTGGGCGGCATCGTCGGCAATCGCAAGATGTTCGGCACGCTGCTGGCCGGCGTCGACCATCTGCCGCACACCTATGACAGGGAAAAGCAAGCCTTCACCAAGGGCGAGCCGGAATATGGCGCGCATTTCGCCGATGAGCTGGAGCGCCTCGTCAATCTGCACGGCGCCTCCACCATCGCCGCCGTCATCGTCGAGCCGATGGCGGGGTCGACCGGCGTGCTGCCTGCGCCGAAGGGCTATCTCAAGCGGCTGCGCGAGATCACCCAGAAGCATGGAATCCTTTTAATCTTCGACGAGGTCATCACCGGCTACGGCCGGCTCGGCCATGCCTTCGCCGCGGAACGCTATGGCGTGCTGCCGGACATGATCACCTTCGCCAAGGGCATCACCAATGGCGCGGCTCCGATGGGCGGCGTCATCGTGCGCGACACGATCCACGATGCCTTCATGAGCGGCCCGGAACATGTGGTCGAGCTGACCCACGGCTATACCTATTCGGCGCACCCGATCGCCTGCGCCGCGGGGCTTGCGACGCTCGACATCTATCGCGACGAAAAATTGTTCGAGCGCGCGGGCAAGCTCGAGTCCAAATTCGCCGATGCCGTGATGTCGCTGAAGGGCCTGCCCAACGTGGTCGATATCCGCACCGTGGGCCTAACCGCCGGCATCGACCTCGCGCCGCGCCCGGACCTGCCCGGCAAGCGCGGCTTCGACGCGCTCAACAGCGCGTTCCACGACAACGACCTGATGCTGCGCATCGCCGGCGACACCCTGGCGCTGACGCCGCCTTTGATCGTCAGCGAAGCGGAGATCGGCGAAATCATCGAGAAGGTCGGCAAGATCATCCGCGCGGTGGCGTGAGGCTGGGCGTTCCCCGGATGGAGTGAGGTCGGGCTCCTGGGTCCCGGCTCTGCGGCGCACCGCTGAAGAAGCGCTGCACCGCGTCCGGGACATGAAATGCGGAACGCCCCCGGTTCCAAGCGTGCCAAAGAAAACACTAGCGCCGCGAATCAACATTGGTGCTAGGATTGCGGCGCTGGGGGGCGCGGCGCGGCACATGATCCGAATCTCGACGATTTTTATCGCCATCTGCATGGTGCTGGTCGCGGCATCGCTGGGCTTGATCCTGTATTCGATGGCGGGCATCTCAGGGTCGGAATCGGCGATCGTGGCGCTGACCGCGCTGACCTTCCTGATCCTCTATAACGCCGTATCGATGCGGCTGCGCGACCGCACCGATGTCGGCGGCCAGATCGCGGATTTATCGCGCGGGACCGCCGATCTCGCCCGTCAGGTGGCCGAATTCGGCCGAAGGCTCGCCGCCGTCGAAGGCCGGGTGGTTTCGGCCAATTCCGCCGGCGCCGACCGGATCCAGGCCTTGGTCGGCGAGATCAACGAGCTTGGCTCCCTGGTCAAACAGCTCGCGACAACGGTCGCGACCCACGAGGACATGCTGGCCGCGGCCGCGGTCAGTGCGGCACCCCCGCCGGCCGCCAAGCCGGAATACGATCCGCCAAAGCCACTGCCCGACGAGGACAGGAGCGTCGTGCTTTCGCCCACTGTGGCGGCTCCCAAGGCCGTGACCAGTAATTCCTCGCCCTCCCACAGCCAGACACAAATCCTTGCCGCGGTCAGGAACGCGGTCGAGGAAAACCGCATCGACATCTATCTGCAGCCGATGGTGACCTTGCCGCAGCGCAAGGTGCGCTTCTACGAAGCGGTGACGCGGCTGCGCGACGAAAAGGATCAGATTCTCGCCGCCGAGGATTTCATCGCCGTCGCCGAAGTCGGCGGCCTGATCGGCCGGATCGACCATATGGTGATGCTGCGCTGCGTGCAGGTGCTGCGCCGGCTCTTGGTGCGCAACAAGGACGTCGGTGTGTTCTGCAATGTCGCCGCTGCGACCCTTGGTAGCACTGCGACGTTTTCGCAATGCCTCGATTTCCTCGAGGCCAACCGGGCGCTGGCGCCGTCGCTTGTGCTTGAATTCAAGCAGGCGACATTCCGCAATCTCGGCCCGACCGAGATCGAACATCTAGCCGCGCTGGCGCAGCGCGGCTACCGTTTCTCGATCGATCATGTCACCGATCTTCGGATCGAGCCGCGCGAACTCGCCGACCGCGGCGTGCGCTATATCAAGGTGCCCGCCGCGCTGCTGCTCGATCCGAAGCAGACCTCGACATCTGACATTCACCCCTCCGACCTTTCCGATCTGCTCGGCCGGTTCGGCATCGACCTGATCGCGGAGCGGATCGAAGGGGAACGCGCGGTGGTCGACCTGCTCGACTATGATGTGCGGTTCGGCCAGGGATTCTTGTTTGCGCCGCCGCGGCCGTTGCGCCCCGAGGGCGCATCGGCTAACGGCGGGGCGCCTTCGAACAAGGGTCAAGAATCCAAGATCGCGGAATCCGAGGCTGCATCCGTCGAGGTTGCGGCCATCGATCTTCCGGCCCGAGCGAGCGGCAATGCCGCGCTGGCGCGCCGCCTCGGCGGTCCGGGTTAAGCGGCATCGCACATCATGAACCTGCGCTTCGTCGAGCGACTGCGCGACCTCGTCGACAGCGTCGATGTCGTGCTCTCCGATATCTGGGGCGTGGTCCACAACGGTCTCGAGGCGTTCCCCGAAGCCTGCGAGGCGCTGCACGCCTATCGCAGCCAGGGCGGCACGGTGATCCTCATCACCAACGCGCCACGGCCCGCGGATTCGGTGCAGCGGCAGTTGCGCAAGCTCGGCGTGGCCGACGAAACCTATGACGCCATCGTCAGTTCGGGCGACCTGACGCGTCACTACGTGGCCGATCATCCCGGCCGCAAGGTGTTCTGGCTCGGTCCCGAACGCGACACGTCGATCTATCACGGCCTCGATCCGGTGCTCGCGCCGCTAGCCGAAGCCGATTACATCGTCTGCACCGGGCTGCTCGACGACGAGACCGAATCCGCAGAAGACTATCGCTCCATGATGATGCAGGCGCGTGAGCGCCAGCTGACATTGATCTGCGCCAACCCCGACATCGTGGTTGAGCGCGGCGACCGGCTGATCTATTGCGCCGGCGCGATCGCCGAACTCTATCGCGAGCTCGGCGGCGAGGTGATCTTCTACGGCAAGCCGCACCGGCCGATCTATCAGCGCGCCATGGAACTTGCCACTGAGCGGCAAGGTCATGCGGTTCAGCTCAACCGCGTTCTGGCAATCGGCGATTCCGTGCGGACCGATCTCGCCGGCGCCCACGGTTTCGGGATCGATTGCCTGTTCGTGACCCGCGGCATCCATGCCGAGGATTTTGAAGGCATCGATCAGCTCGATCCTGCGTCGGTGAAGGAATTATTCGGTCACCCGCCGCGCGCGCTGACGCGGGAGTTGAGGTGGTAGCTGCTCGTTCCCCGGATGCTGCGCAGCGCCATCAGCGCGTTCACGCGCGTCTTCGACGCGCTATGGCGCTTTGCGGCGTGGTGCGCTGCTGATCCGGGGTCCATCTTTCTAGGAGAGAATGGTCCCGGCTCTGCGGAGCAGCGTACCGGACGATGCGGAGCCCGTCATCGGGCGCGCATTCGCGCGACCCGTTGGCATCGCCGGGAGGACGCTGCACCGCGTCCGGGACACGAGCGCAAGCCTACGCGCTGGCCATGTCCGGGAAGACCGCCTCGATCTTGGTCTTCAGGGTCGCGGCGTTGAACGGCTTGACGATGTAATTGTTCACGCCGGCCTTCTTGGCCGCGATCACGTTCTCGGTCTTGGATTCCGCCGTGATCATGATGAAAGGGGTGGTGGCAAGGTTGGGATCGGCCCGCACTTCCTTGAGCAGGTCGTAGCCGGTCATCGGCTCCATGTTCCAGTCGGAGATCACGAGCCCGTATTTCTTGCCGCGCATCTTGTTCAGCGCCGCCGAACCGTCACTGGCATCGTCGATGTTCTCGAAGCCAAGCTGCTTCAGAAGATTTCTGATGATACGGATCATGGTGCTGTAATCGTCCACCACCAGAACCGCCATCGACAAATCAACCGCCATCTCGACCCCCAAGCGAATCCAACCACGGCAAATCAATAACGCCCGCGACAGCGACATGCCCGCAGTCCACCGCAACCACTAGCATCAGCCCTTAAACAGCCCGTTAACCCGACCGCGACCGGAAACGCATAAACCTCCGAAATGCCTCGATTTTGGACCCGCTTGACTTCACGGGCTGCGTCACGTCACGGTCGCGCCCCAGCCGAAAATCCTCAAAAGAACGCAAGGAAATGACGCCCGGTTTTATTGTCATCCGCGACACCACCCAAGCGGCCGCGATTCCCAGGGGAGCCGTGGTGGCGATGGGCAATTTCGATGGCGTCCATCTCGGCCATCGGGCCGTCATTGCAGCCGCGCTCGAGATGGGCCGGACGCACGGCAGGCCTGCGCTGGCGCTGACGTTCGAGCCGCACCCGCGCCGCTTCTTCAGTCCCAACACCCCCCAGTTCAGGCTCACCGACGAGACCGCCAAGCTGCGGCTGTTGGCCGGAACCGGCCTCGCTGGCGCCGTCGTCATGACTTTCGACAAGGTCCGCGCCGAGACCACGGCGCAAGATTTCATTTACCATCACCTGGTCGGGCGGCTCGGCATCAGCGGCATCGCGGTCGGCTACGACTTTCATTTCGGCAAGGGCCGCGTCGGCTCCCCGAGCCTCTTGGTCAACGAGGCGCCGCGGCTCGGCATCGAGGTCGATGTGCAACCCCATGTCGATATCGCGGAACGGCCGGTCTCTTCCAGTGCGATCCGCATGGCGCTCGCCGAGGGCCTGATCGCCGATGCCACCGCCATGCTGGGCGGCCCCTGGTTCGTGTCCGGCGAGGTGATCCACGGCGAGAAGCGCGGCCGCGACCTCGGCTATCCCACCGCCAATATCCGCCTCGACAAGAATTGCGGGCTCAAGCACGGCATCTATGCGGTGCGGGTCGGCCGCGGAGCGGAGCGGATCGACGGCGTCGCGAACTTCGGCCGCCGCCCAACCTTCGACAATGGCGCGCCGCTCCTGGAAACCTTCCTGTTCGATTTCGATGGCGACCTCTATGGCCAAACGCTCGACGTCGCCTTCATCGGCTTCATTCGCGAGGAATTGAAGTTCGACAGCGTGCAAGCGCTGGTAGCCCGGATGGATGACGATCAAGCCCACGCCCGCGCCGCATTGGTCGCCGCGCCTGGCGCGTTTCCAAAGCTCGGAGTGGTGGATTGAGTAAGACCGAAAAGCAGAAGATGCTTGCGGGCGAACCGTATCGTCCCGGCGATGCCGAAATAGCGGCCGATCAGGCCGCGAACAAAGTCTGGCTCGTGCGCTACAACGCGGCGCTGGCCCTGCCTGTATCTGAGCGCCACGCGCTGCTGTCCGAACGCCTCGGTCATGTCGGCGCGGGCGCCGTGATCCGTCCACCGTTCTTTTGCGACTACGGCTACAACATTCGTCTTGGCGACGGGGTTTTCCTGAACTTCAACTGCGTCATCCTCGATGTCGTCGAAGTGACCATCGGCGATCGCACCCAAATCGGACCCGCGGTGCAGATCTACGCCGCCGACCACCCGCGGGATGCCACTATGCGCCGCAGCGGGCTCGAATTCGGACGCCCCGTGCGGATCGGCAACGACGCCTGGATCGGCGGCGGCGCCATCATCCTGCCTGGCGTGACAATCGGCGACGGGGCGGTGATCGGGGCCGGCAGCGTGGTCACGCGCGACGTTGCCGAGGGACAGACCGTTATGGGCAATCCCGCCCGGCCCAGACACCCCAAACCGTCGCTTTGAGCATGGCATGCAGATGCGGCAGGGCTTTGCGATTCCCTCGCCCGGCTGCTATGGAAAGCACCATGTTTGCGCGGCGCACCATCGGCATTAGCGGCCCGGCTTCCGCCTGAGCTTTCGAGCTCGGCGCAAGACCGGGATTCCCTCCGTTCACCCGCGATTGAACGTGCCTCTCGCGCCCTTCCTAGCCAAAACCAGAGCCGTTATGTCCGAAAAGCCGCAAAAGTCCGACGCGACAGACTATTCAAAAACCCTGTTCCTGCCGCAGACCGAATTTCCGATGCGGGCCGGCCTGCCGCAGCGCGAGCCGGAAATATTGGCGCGCTGGAACCAGATCAACCTCTACGGCAAGCTGCGCGAGAGCGCGCGCGGCCGCGCCAAATTCGTGCTGCATGACGGACCGCCCTACGCCAACGGCAACATCCATATCGGCCACGCGCTGAACAAGATTCTCAAGGACGTGGTGACAAAAAGCCAGCAGATGCTCGGCTTCGATTCCAACTACGTGCCGGGCTGGGACTGCCATGGGCTGCCGATCGAATGGAAGATCGAGGAGGAGAACTACCGCTCCAAGGGCAAGGCGAAGCCGGACTTCCGCGACTCCGCGGCGATGGTGGCATTCCGGAAGGAGTGCCGCGCCTATGCGAGGCACTGGCTCAACGTGCAGCGCGAGGAATTCAAGCGGCTCGGCATCATCGGCGACTGGGACCATCCCTACGCCACGATGGATTATTTCGCCGAAGCCCAGATCGCGCGCGAATTGATGAAATTCGCGGCCAACGGCACGCTCTATCGCGGCTCGAAGCCTGTGATGTGGAGCGTGGTGGAAAAGACCGCGCTGGCGGAAGCCGAGGTCGAATACGAGGATTACACGAGCGATACGGTGTGGGTGAAGTTTCCGGTGTCGTCGCCGACCGATGGCGCGCTGGCGGCCGCATCCGTCGCGATCTGGACCACCACGCCGTGGACGTTGCCCGGCAACCGCGCCATCTCGTTCTCGCCGAAAATTTCCTACGGTCTCTACAAGGTCACCGACGCGCCCGCCGACAACTGGGCCAAAAGTGGCGATCTGCTGATCCTCGCGGATGCGCTCGCCGAAAGCGTGTTCAAGCAGGCCCGCGTCACGAGCTATGAAAGAGCGCGCGATATTCCGTCCGACACGCTCGATGCGGTGGAGTGTTCCCACCCGCTGAAGGGCTTTTGCGGCGGATACGAATTTTTGGTCCCGCTGCTATCAGGTGACCACGTCACCGACGATACCGGCACCGGTTTCGTGCACACCGCGCCCGGCCATGGCCGCGAAGATTTTGACGTCTGGACCGCCAATGCGCGCGAGCTGGAAGCGCGCGGCATCAATACCGCAATCCCCTACACCGTCGATGAGAACGGCGCTTTCACCGATCACGCGCCAGGCTTTACCGGCAAGCGCGTCATCAATGACAAGGGCGAGAAGGGCGACGCCAACGACGCCGTGATCAAGGCGCTGATCGAGGCCGGCATGCTGCTGGCGCGCGGTCGGCTGAAGCATCAATACCCGCACTCCTGGCGCTCAAAGAAACCGGTGATCTTTCGCAATACGCCGCAATGGTTCATCGCGATGGACAAGGACATCGCGGACAACGGCCGCGCAAAACTCGGCGACACCCTGCGCGCCCGCGCGCTGCATGCGATCTCGGTCACGCAATGGGTGCCGCAGTCCGGTGAAAACCGCATCAACGGCATGATCAACTCAAAGCCCGACTGGGTCATCTCGCGCCAGCGCGCCTGGGGCGTGCCCATTGCCGTGTTCGTGCGCGAGAAGGACGACGGCTCTGCGGAAATCCTGCAGGACGAGGCCGTCAACAAGCGCATCTCGGATGCCTTCGAGCAGGAAGGCGCCGACGCCTGGTACATGGACGGCGCGCGCGAACGCTTCCTTGGGTCGCGCGGCAACGAGGACTGGAAGAAGGTCGACGACATCTGTGACGTCTGGTTCGATTCCGGCTCGACGCACGCCTTTGTGCTGGAAGACCCCGTGCACTTTCCCGGTCTCGCCGGCATCAGGCGCAAGGTCGATGGCGGCGCCGACACCGTGATGTATCTGGAGGGAAGCGACCAGCACCGCGGCTGGTTCCAGTCGTCGCTGTTGGAAAGCTGCGGCACCCGCGGCCGTGCGCCGTTCGATATCGTGCTGACCCACGGCTTCACGCTGGACGAGAACGGCCGCGCAATGTCGAAGTCGCTCGGCAACGGCGTCGAGCCGCAGAAAGTCATCGCGCAATCCGGCGCCGACATCTTGAGACTCTGGGTTTGCGCCACCGATTATGCCGACGACCAGCGCATCGGCCCGGAAATCCTGAAGAACACCATCGAGACCTACCGCAAGCTGCGCAACACGATTCGCTGGATGCTCGGCACGCTGCATCACTTCAAACCTGAAGACGCGGTCGCGCATGCCGACATGCCCGAGCTGGAACGGCTGATGCTGCACCAGCTTGCCGAGCAGGCTCAAATCGTGCGCCAGGCTTATTCGGAGTTCGACTACAAGACCGTGGTCGCGAGTCTTTCGGCCTTCATGAACACCGAATTGTCGGCGTTCTATTTCGACATCCGCAAAGACACGCTGTACTGCGATCCGCCGTCGTCGATGGCGCGGAAGGCGGCGCTCACCACCATCGACATCATCTGCGATGCGATCCTCAAATGGCTGGCGCCGGTCTTGAGCTTCACCTGCGACGAGGCATGGCAAATGCGCAAGCCGACTTCAAAACCGTCGGTGCATCTCGCGCTGTTTCCGAACGGCTTTGGCGAATTCCGCGACGCGCGGCTGGCCGCCAAATGGGAGACCATCCGCAATGTCCGCCGCGTCGTCACCGGTGCACTGGAGCTCGAGCGCGCCGCCAAGAACATCGGCTCGTCGCTGGAGGCTTCCCCGCTGGTCTACGTCTCGGACAGGAATATCCTCGCCACGTTGTTCGATGTCGACCTGGCCGAGGTTTGCATCACCTCGAACTACGAAGTCAGAGAGGGCGACGCGCCACCCGGCGCCTTCCGCCTCAACGAGGTGGGCGGTGTCGCGGTCGTGGTCGAACGGGCCGTCGGCACCAAATGCGCGCGGTCCTGGAAGATCCTGCCCTCCGTCGGTGAGGATCCCGAATATCCCGACGTCTCGCCGCGCGACGCAAAGGCGCTGCGCGAATGGAAGGCGCTGGGAGTGAGCATTTGACCTCGCCGCTCCGCCCGGGCGTGATCGCCGGCCTTGTCACGCTGGCGCTGGATCAGGCCTCAAAACTCTGGCTGCTCTACGTGTTCGACATCGGCCGCCGCGGCACGGTGAAGGTGACGCCGTTCTTCGATCTGGTGCTGGCCTGGAATATCGGGATCAGCTTTGGTTGGTTCCAGAACGACAGCCAGGCCGCCCAAATTGCGCTGATGGTGGTCAAGGCCGCAGCGGTAATCGCCTTGGCCGTCTGGATGGCGCGGTCGCGGACCATGATGGCAACGGTGGCGCTAGGGCTGATCATCGGCGGCGCCATCGGCAATGCCATCGACCGTGTCGCCTATGGCGCGGTGGTCGATTTTGCCTTGTTTCACCTCCAGATCGGGGGAAAACCCTTCAATTGGTACGTGTTCAACCTTGCAGATGTGGCGATCGTTGCTGGTGTGGCGGCCCTATTGTATGATTCTTTGCTGGGGGCATCCGAAGGATATCCGCCGCAAAAGCGCCCCGATCCCGGCTGATACGGGCGCCCAAGGGCGGAAAACCGTCTGCATGGCGCCCCCGCAAGAAATTGGACAGGTAAAGCGATGCGCAAGACCGAAGCCAGTGGTTGGATGGTGCGGAAACCGAAGGGGGCGCTGACGCGCGGCTTGCGGCTTTCGGCTGTCGCGCTCGGTATCGGACTTGTGATGACGGTCGGCGTCGCCCGCGCCCAGGAAGACGAGGAGGACGACAAGACCTTCGAGGAAAAGATCATCGAAGGCATCATGGCGGGCATCGGCGGCACCAACATGGACAACCGCGGCATCGACTATCGCGAGCGCTCGCCGCTGGTGGTGCCGCCCAAGATGGACCTGCCGCCGCCGGCCGGCACCACGGCCGAAGTGAAGGCGCCGAACTGGCCGAAGGACCCTGACGAAGCGCGCCGCAAGGCTGCGATCGCCGCGCGCAAGAAGGCCAAGCCGGATCCGATCGAAGCCGGCCGCATCCTGACCCCGGGCGAGCTCAACGCCGCCAGGACGACTACCCGTACCCCCGCCAATGCTGGCGATTCGTCCCTGCCCGGCGATCCCGGCGCCAACGCCATCCTTAGTCCGTCGCAGCTCGGTTTCACCGGCTTCACCAATATTTTCGGCGGCAACACGACCGAGACTGCGCCGTTCAAGGGCGAACCGACCCGGGATTCGCTGGTCCAGCCCCCTCCCGGCTACCAGACGCCATCGCCGAACTTTGCCTACGGCACCGGCCCGAAGGAATCGCTGAACAAGGAATACAACCCGGCCGCCGGCAAGTATGGCGAATAGTTAAGCTGATCTCTCCGGTTCGTGACGACCACCGGTCTTAGCGCGGTGTAGCATGCCGCGGCCGGCTCCCGAACGCTTCCCATTCGGATCGCCCATTTTGAAACATTGTGCGTTCTTGTCGCAAAACCGGTGCCCATTTTTACGCAATACGCGCTAGACAGGTCATGATGTCCTCACCCCGCTTTGCCGTCTCTGTTTTCGCCGCGCTGGCATCAGTACTTGCTCTCGCATCCTCCGGCGCCCTCGCCCAGACCACCGTCACCTCGGCACCGCCCGCCAGCTTTACCCTCGGCAACGGCTTGCAGGTCGTGGTGATCCCGGATCACCGCACGCCCGTGGTCACGCAGATGATCTGGTACAAGGTCGGCTCCGCCGACGAGACGCCGGGCAAGTCGGGGCTTGCGCACTTTCTCGAACATTTGATGTTCAAGGGCACGGCCAAGCATCCGGCCGGCGAATTCTCCCAGACGGTGCTCAAGATCGGCGGCAACGAGAACGCCTTCACCTCGACCGACTACACCGGTTATTTCCAGCGCGTCCCGCGCGATCAGTTGGCAAAGATGATGGAGTTCGAGGCCGATCGCATGACCGGCCTCATCCTGAAGGATGAAAACGTGCTGCCGGAGCGCGACGTCGTGCTCGAGGAATACAACATGCGGGTTGCCAACAACCCGGAGGCGCGGCTCACCGAGCAGATCATGGCGGCGCTCTATCTCAACCATCCCTACGGGCGTCCCGTGATCGGCTGGCACCCCGAGATCGAAAAGCTCGATCGCGAGGATGCACTGGCGTTCTACCGGCGCTTTTATGCGCCGAACAACGCGATCCTGGTGATTGCCGGTGACGTCGAGGCCGCTGATATCAGACCGATGGCGGAAAAGACGTTTGGCCCGGTCGCGCCGCAGCCCGCGATCCCCGCGCAGCGCATTCGCCCGCAGGAGCCGGAGCCGGTCGCGCCGCGCACCGTGACGCTGGCCGATCCGCAGGTCGAGCAGCCCGCCGTGAAGCGCTACTATCTGGTCCCGTCCGCCGCCACCGCCGCGGCGGCAGAGAGTGCCGCGCTCGACGTGCTGGCGCAACTGATGGGCGGCGGCAGCAACTCCTATCTCTACCGCGCGCTGGTGGTCGATCGGCCGCTCGCGGTCAACGCCGGCGCTGCCTATCAGGGCACCTCGCTGGACGCGACGCAATTCTCGATCTCCGCCTCGCCGAGATCCGGCGTCGAATTCGCGCAGGTCGAACAGGTCGTCGACAACGTGATCTCCGATATCGTTCAAAATCCGATACGCGCCGAGGATCTCGAGCGGGTGAAGACCCAGCTGATCGCGGAGGCGATCTACGCCCAGGACAATCAGGCGACCTTGGCACGCTGGTATGGCGGCGCGCTCACCACCGGGCTTTCGATCGAGGACATCAGAACCTGGCCGGAGCGGATTCGCGCCGTGACCGCCGAGCAGGTCCGCGCCGCCGCGCAAAAATGGCTCGACAAGAAGCGCTCGGTGACCGGTTATCTGATCAAGGACACCACGGCCAAGCGCGAGGAGAAGCGTTCGTGATGCATTTTTCGATCCGCGCTCGCGCTATTGTCATCGCCGCCACCGTCACGCTGGCCGCGCTCGCATCGACACCGTCGCAGGCAGCGACAAAAATCCAGCATCTGGTCTCGCCTGGCGGCATCGAGGCCTGGTTCGTTCAGGACGCCACCGTGCCGCTGATCGCGATGGAATATGCTTTCTCGGGCGGCGGCGCGCAGGACCCGGCGGGCAAGCCCGGCGTCGCCAACCTCGTCGCCGATCTGATCGACGAGGGCTCCGGCGATCTCGACTCCAAGACGTTCCATGAACGGCTCGACCGCCGCGCCATCGAATTGAGTTTCAGCGCGACGCGGGATTATTTCCGCGGCTCGTTGCGGATGCTGAGGGACAACAAGGACGAGGCCTTCGACCTGTTGCGGATGGCGCTGACCTCGGCGCATTTCGACCCTACCGATGTCGAACGCATCCGCTCGCAAGTGATCGCCGGCCTGCGCCGCGACACCACCAACCCGAACTCGCTTGCGGGCCGCAAATTCCTGGAAATCGCCTATGGCGACCATCCGTATGGGAGGCAGGTGACAGGTACGCTGGAGAGCGTCCCGACCATCGAAATCGCCGACCTGAAGGACTATGTGCGCCGGGTGCTGGCCAAGGATACGCTGAAGATCGCGGTAGTCGGCGATGTCGACCCCGCAACCCTCGGCAAATTACTCGACCACACGTTTGGCGGCCTGCCGGCCAAGGCGAGCCTGGTGCCGGTCGGCGATGTCGTGGCCGCCAAGCCCCCGCAGCGCGCCTTCGTACCGCTTGACGTGCCGCAGACCGTGATCACCTTCGGCGGCCCCGGCGTGCCGCGCCACGATCCGAATTTCATGGCCGCCTATGTCGTCAACCACATTCTCGGCGGCGGCGGGCTGTCGTCACGGCTCTATCACGAAGTCCGCGAAAAGCGCGGGCTAGCC